>Ga0247838_1000682_pt1 | contig 52384 bp, 50 predicted proteins | sample LaCruzMarch2015__5_FD_189097 | JGI IMG/M metagenome (GOLD analysis project Ga0247838, IMG submission 189097) | Freshwater microbial communities from meromictic Lake La Cruz, Castile-La Mancha, Spain - LaCruzMarch2015_15m | ecosystem: Environmental > Aquatic > Freshwater > Lake | place: Spain...
GTCCCTAAAAGTGTCCCTTCTTGTAGTGCGCGAGTAATGGAAAAGAATCTGACAGTATTGCTTGATTACCCTGATAATCAGTGTATTGTGAGTCTTGAAACCAGCAGATCCTTCATCGAATCCTACCCCCTCCGAGGCTTTGCGAGAAGGGGCATCTTTCCACGCGAAGCCTAGATGGAAAGCCCGTCGCAGACGGGACAATCCCACCCTCTCCGCCATGACCATCAATCGCCCTCAAACTCTGATGAATACGGGGACTCGTCCTTTTGGCAGGGCACCAAAAAGGCCGCTTTTGGGGCAGGTGTCCCTGAAAGTGTCCCTTTTCGGAGTGAAAAACCACCATTCGTCAGAAGGCTGGCACAAGGAGGCCAATACTCTCACACTGCCCCGTAACGGTAGTCTGGGAGATTCGGGTAATTCTCTGCATAACCCGAGGAAACAAGACCATGCAGGACAAATGCCGCCTCTACCGCCTATCCCATCGGGCTCTAGGGACTGGGTGCCTCGGGTGGCGCGTAAAGAGCCTGCCCGGGATACCAGCGAACCGACTGAATTTCAAACCCCCGCATCGGGACGGCGTCACCGGCTTCCGTCCATTGAGGCACCCCAAACGCGATGAATCGCCCATCGTCCTTGCCCGGCGATGAAGAAAGATCCACCACCACCGAGGTGCCGAGGAAGAGATACGTGATCCGCGATCCTTCCACGACGATCCGGTAGTCGGCCCAGTCTGCGGATTCGACTGGCTTGGGATCCTTCACTCCGCCGAAGCTAACGTATCCGGGCAGCAGCGCCAGAGTCGCTGACACCTCGCCGTTCGTCACCCAGACATTGAATCCGGCAACCTGGTCGGATGGATCGCTTTCCGTGCTGAGACGGACGCGGAGATCCACTGTGAGCGAGCCGCCTGGCTCGATCGGCATGGCCTGGGAGTCTCCGAATCCGCGACCCGATTCCTGCGACCCGTGACCGATTCGCCATTGAGTGAACTCCGGCACTCCCGAAATGACCCGGAGGACCCTGCCCTCAACTGTTACACTCGCCTGTTTCCCGGCTCCGAGCTGCTGCCAAGCAGGTTGTGCCTCTTGGGGAAGCGCGTCAGGCCGGTATTCGAAGCTCTCCATGGCGTGCAACGGCGGGCTGGAGACAACGAGCAAAAGCGCAGCGCAGCCGAACGATGCGAACGACCGAACTCCTTCAGACGAGTTCGAATGGTCGCAACGCTTGAGGGGCGACATGGCGCGGGCTGTCTCCTAAGCCGTCCGACGTCTGCGGAAGGTCATCAAGAAAACAAGCGATAGGGTGATCAGCGCCCAAGTAGTCGGCTCGGGAACAACGGTAAGCTCCAACTGACTGCCATTGAAAGCGAAGGTGCCGGTGTTCCCGCCGCCCAAGTTGGTGAGGGAGAAGTTGCCGGAGGTGAACGTCGTGGATCCCGTCCAGTCAACGAGTTTGAAGGTCCCCTGGTGGGTTGCGCCGCCAAAGTCGAACCTGAACACTGAACCCGTGCCCTGGGTGAAGTTGCCGGTGATATTCAACAAATCCGAGGTGTTGGCAGCTCCGAGGTTAAAGACCCAGTCGGTCCCGCTGTTCCACGTCACATTGTTCGTGATGTTAAGAGTTCCGATCGAGCCGAGATTGCCCGGATTCAGCGATCCCGAGACAAGAGTCGCACCGCTGATGGTGCCATTTCCGCCGAGAGTTCCACCGGAGCTCACAGTGACCGAGCCGTTGCCGGTGCCGGAGCCCACCGAGTTGCTCACCAGCAACGTGCCCGCGCTCACGGTCGTGCCGCCGCTGTAGGTGTTATTCCCGGACAGCGTCTGCACGCCGGTACCCGTCTTGCTCAAGACCAAGGTGTTGTTGGCCAGTCCATTCGCAAGCGTTCCGGAGTAGGTGCCATTTTCCGATCCCTGGATCGAAAGCACCGCGGTGGTCGTGTTTCCGCCCGTGAGCCCCGCCTTCGTGCTGTTTATGGTGCTGCTGCTCGTTCCGCTCAGGCTGGAGACAATGAACGTGTTGGTCGCGTTGGTTGTCGCACCTGAAGTCGCGCTGTCGCCTTGGTTCAACCGCAGCGATCCTCCATTGATCGTGAGGTTTCCGAGGTTGATTTGGCCAGCAGCCGGTGTAGGTGAAATGCCCGTGGCGTTGCTGGTCTGGGTGATGCGCATGACCGCCCCGGAGTTGATCACCGTGTTGTCAGCGATGAAGTTGTGAACAGAGGCTTGACCAGCTAACGTTGAAGTCGCTGCTCCTCCATCGCCAACGTTGACGGTGCCATTCACCGTGAGAGTGCCGAAATCAAAACTAACGAGGTTCGCGTTTGTTGCGCTGCCATGGCTTCTGAGGGTCAAAGTCTGGGTCCCCGACTCGACGAGCACATTGTTGGCCGTCAGAGTGAATGTTTCGTTGCTTCCGTTGCCCTTGGAAATGGTGAAGGCATTCACCGTTCTGCTATACGTCAGCATATCGATGGTGCGATTGGCGGTGATGTTGATTATCGCACTAGTCCCGGTGTTGGCAATGATCACGTCGTCTCCCGCATTCGCGCCCGGAGTGCCGGGTGGACTCCAGTTCGTAGTCGTGCTCCAGAGAAACGCGGTGCCGTTCCACGTATAGGTTGTCTGGGCGAGGAGTGGCGCTGACGAGGACGCGAGGGCAGCCAGTATTACCAAGGGAGCGATCAATGACTTTTTCATGGTTGAGTTCAAGTTCGTGTTTTTATTCTCGGTGTTTTGAAACAATTAGCATGATGTGTGCCAACCTCTGTTCTTCGCATACATGAGATCACTGCGATAACGCAAGACAATTCGGCAACAATTTTACCGCACTGTCGAACACAGCAAGGAGCGTTCCAAAATCGAACGCCCCCTTTGCAGGCAGAACGAACGAAAAGACCAATTCGCGCCTGGAGTTTACGGATTCGCCGACAGTGTTCTGGGCCTGGATGCCCGTAGAAAAATCAGGGCACGGAAACCGGTGCAAGCGCGACATCCGTCGAGTTCCCCCCGGCGGCTGCCATGGTCGCCCCGGTGGACTCATCGGTGATGCGAAGGCCGGGAAACGATTCTCTCAACGTCTTCAGCAGATCCGGTGTGGAGACAAACGACTCTCGGAAAATCAACTCAGGCTGGAGGAAAATACCCGGAAACTTCTGGGTCAGGCTGCGCCTCATCTGAAGCAATTTCTCGACCGCCAGCGCGCCAATTTGCTCCATCGGTTGCTTGATTGTCGTCAGTCCCGGCCGCACGATGCCGGAAACTTCAAGCCCGGTTGTTCCAATCACCGACACATCCTGCGGGCAGCTAATTCCACGCTCGGCGAGCAATTTGATCGCACCGATGGCCACATAATCACCACAAGCGAACACCGCTTCCGGCGGCTGGTGGTGGCGGTCTAGATAATCTCGCATGGCACGGTAGCCGAACTCCTGCGGACTATCGGCAATAAAGCCAAATTGAAGCGCGGCGGGCAAACGTCCCGTGGATTCCGCAAAACCGCTGCAAAAACCCTCGAAGAGCTGTCGCTGCGTAGGCATGAGTCGAAAATCACTGTAGAGATACAGAACTCTCTCGAACTCGCACGCAGACATGGCAAGCCCGGCCATCCGGCCCATCAGATTGAAGTTGGTGCCCACAAAGTTTTCAGTTTGGGCACAGGAGACCGGGCCGATGGTCAAATACGGAATACCGCGCTTGTCCAGCCAGTCCAGAAACGACTCGATTCCGTGCGAGGAGAAAAGAATGACGCCGAGGGGCGGACGTTCCATGGCCTCGATCTGCCGGACGGTCATCTCTGGGAGATCGGACGATTCCAACTTCTGCGGATCGTGCAACAGAGAGAACCGGATATCTTTCTCGCCGAGCTTTTGAGCAATCGAATAGAAAATCTTGGTCGACCAGCTTTCCATGCCGTCTGGGTGTTCCGGGGTATTCGGAACCGGGAGAAGCGGGAAAAGGACTTCAGGGGCGAAGTGGGCGGACGGTCTGGAGCGAGTGTGGGAGGGTGCGATGGGGGTGGCCTCCTGAGCGTCCTTTGCACCCCAGAACCATCCGCTTCGGGTCCGCGAAAACACGATTCCCTTTTGTTGCAGAAGCATCAATCCCCGATGAACCGCCGAGGACGGCACCCCGAGGGCAATGCTCCAAGCCCGGCAGGAAGGAAGGCGATCTCCGGGATTCAAACCCATTGTCTCCAATCTTCCTTGAAGCTGTGCTTCAACGTCAGCCGGGCGAAACCGCTTTGAAACAGCGGGGCGTTTTTGTTTCATTCCCTGTTATTGGCCGATTCGCAGGGAATGCGCAAGGAAATCCTCTGAAAATGCCTGTTTGTGGCTCAAGTGAGCCGGACCATCCGGCTTTCTCGGGCAGACTCGTAGGCGGCGAGAACGATTCGGACCGCATTTCTTGCCTCCGTGCCCGGAATTCTCGGGGGGCGCTTCTCGCAAATGGAAGCTACCAGGTCTTCAACCAGAATCCGGTGACCTTCGAAGCCGATGGCGCGCGGGTCGGCTGAGCCCCCAACGATGGTGCCGCCGACGGCTTGCCTCAGCATTTCATCCTCGGGACACTCGTCATCGAACTGCCAGCGCACAATCCGGTCGTCCTCAAGGATTGCCGATCCCCGGTTGCCGCAAAGTTCAATTCGCATGGAATGGCCTGGTTTGCAGGCCGTCGAGGCCTCGATCACTCCGACGGCACCATGCGGATATTGAAGTGCCACAGAAATGGTGTCTTCGACCTTGATTCTCTCATGCGCGACCATTGAGGAAAACGCAAAGATTCCGTCGGGCATACCGACAAGCCACTGGAGCAGGTCCACCGCATGGATCCCCTGGTTCATGAGGGCTCCGCCGCCGTCGAGTGCCCAGGTTCCGCGCCAGTCGACTGCGTCGTAATACGCCTGATTCCGCCACCATTTGAGGTAGGCACTGCAGAGTGCCAAACGGCCGAACCTGCCCCGTGTCACAGCCTGTTTCAGCGCCTGCGCCCCGGCGCCGAGCCGCAACTGGAGAACTGCCGCGAGCGGAGCGCCGGTTCGCCGGGCGGTCTCCAGGATGGAGTCCACTTTTTCAAGGGTGATTTCCAGAGGTTTTTCGCAAAGCACGGCCTTTCCGTTCTCGAGGAACGGGATGACGGCCATGGCATGTGCGCCGCTGGGAGTGGCAATCGTCGCGGCGTGGATATCCTCACGGGCCGCAAGCTCACCAAGATCGGAGACAGAGTCGGCGCCATACTGACTGCCAAACTCCGCCGCCCGGTCCTTGGATCTGCTCCAGACTGCGGCTAGTTCGGCGCCCGGAACCGCCGCGATGGCCGCTGCGTGCTTTTCAGCAATGGCACCCGAGCCGATGATGGCAAAGCGAATCATTGTCCGGTTCTCACGACCGCGCGTGAGCCTCCATCTCCAGAGCCAAACGTGAAGCTTCCAGACAGGCATGGGTATCCAACCCCCCCTGCGGAACCTGCCCGCGAACACAGGCGAGGAAGTCCTCCAAGTAGCCGCCCGGCCGCGCTTGCCCGGATGGGATCGTTTCGGGTGCATCCGAACCATCGTCTGCGACGGTCACTCCGCTCGATTGAATCGAAGTTTCGGCGAGACCGCGGAGTCCATGCAAGGTTACGCGCCAGTATTGGGGGATCAGATATCCAGAACCATCGGGTGCCAGATAGGAGACATCGCCAATCGCGCCACCGCCGTTCGAAAGACGCAGCATCATCTGCGCACAATCGTTGAAATGGGGGGCTGCCGTCGCTTTGGCATTCCACGTTCTTGCCGCCACCACGCCTTCGATCGAATGTCCGGTCAGCCACGGAATGAAGTCCACGGCGTGAATGCCGATGTCGTTCAGCGTTCCACCATGACGGCCGGGTTCAAAATACCATCCGGGCCGATGTCCCCAAAGAAGGGGATGCTGACCGGAAAAACAAACCGTCTGAACCTCCCCGATGCGCCCGGATTGAACCAGCTTCCGGAGCGTGATCCAGTTCGCGTGATCGCGAATGTCCAGCATGAGACCAACGCACAACCCCTTCAGCTGGGAAAGCCGCTGGATCTCGCGCCACTCGTCGAGCGAAGTGCAAAGCGGCTTGTCGGCGAGAACATGCCGTCCGCTCTCGAGCACCGCAATGGCCTGCGCACCACGGTTTCGGTAGGCGTCGCCGAGGGCAACGATTTGGCAGTCCGTTTTCGAGAGCATTTCGTCCAGCGAAACGAAGTCCGGCTTTAAGTTCCTTTCCGGCAACAAAGAGGCTTCGAAATGTTCTTCACAGGTCGCAGCCAACTCGACGTCGGTTCGCGCGAGAATTCGCTGATAAACATCGAAGATATGGGCGTGACGAAAGCCCGCTATTGCCATGCGAAGGGGTTTTTTCATGGGAATCAGATCATGGCGGCCGACTCGGCATTCAGGAACAGGACCGCATTCGAATGTTGACGGAGCACCGTTGCCGGACACTGGGTTCCAATTGGTTCGGAGAGGGTGGCCCGCACTGCCCGGGCCTTGCGCGGGCCCGGCACCACACAAACGAGCGCCGCAGCGCGCTGGGCTCCAGCCGCCCCCATCGCTGCCCGGTTTGCATGGATCTCCACTTCAAGTCGGTCTGCTTTCCATTTTTTGGCATTCATCAGTTTCTTTCGTTTGTGGTGATGGGAGTCTGCGGCATTCCGCGTCATCGTAGGAAGGAAAGCGTCCGCTCGGGCATCTTCAGAAAGAATGGTTGTCCTGGATGTGTCGGCGATGGATTTCTCGGAACGCATCGATAATCGGAACCTCAAGCCCGTCCTCAAACGGCCCGCAGAACCCGTCAAACAGATAACTCTCCGCCTCATATCCGCCGCGCTTCAGCTCCCCGGTATCGGGAACATAGACGTTGCATCCGTTGGTGTAACCCAGAACGACGACCCGGAGATCTGCGAAGGCCGTTTCGATCTTTCGCCCAAGCGCCACGAGCGGCTCACAGCCCATCCCGAGCAACGCGAGGTCCCGGCTCAGCTGCAACCATGTCAGTTGGATCGTCACCCGGTCGGGAAGAGACTCGCCACGTTCAAACCTCCGACAGGCTTCTTCCGCGAATTCCCGTTCCCAAGGAATCTCCGATTCGATCAGGATCTGGCAGTCCTCGGGTTTGGTGTATCGCGGCAGGCAGTCCAGGCAAACCTCCGATCGTCCGGACCGTAGGCAGGCGTCACCGAGGGGCTGCAAGCCGCTCTTCAAAACCGCCGCCGTCTCGCGGGCAAGATTCGCTCCCATTTGTTCCAGCTCCGAAAAAGGAATCCTGCGCCAATGATCTCCCTCTCGGGTAAACGCCGGCCGCATGTCCCCTCCGCACGCTTGAAGGAAAAACGGCTGCACGCCGGGTTCACATTCCATCCGAATGCACTCGCGCCAGGCACCGACGAAGTCGGCCGTAAAGTGATGCTGGGCTCCGGTCGCGGTTGGATGCGCCGCCAGAATCAGGCCCAACGCGCGCAAGCACCCGGCCTTGTCCTCAACGCCCAACAGCCGCAGACGGTCTTCAATCGGTCCATCAGGATTCGGCGCATTTTCGATCCGACCGCCCATCCATGCCCTGCGATTCATCGGAAACGCGGTCTTTCCCTCACCATAAACTAGCCGCCCCGCGAACGCACCATCGCGGGCCGAAGCACAAACCTCGGCGAGTTGGTTCCACAAAAACTCATGATACCGCTCGATCAACTTTTGGTTTTGCGGCGATCTTTGGACTATCATCGCGGGTGTCAGAATCGCATACCCGGGATTCATTTCGGGGCCACCATGCGTGTGCGATGCATTGAGGAACAACGCCTCACGGGGACAGCCCAGCCGACCGGCCACCCCATCCACGCCCTGGCGGAAAGGCTCTCCGTCGGGAAACTGGACGAGGTCGGCGGCGACCAACCACGCCTGCCTGCCGGAATCTTCGAAGAAAACGGCGGTCATCAGGAGCGGATCCCGCATCCCGTCGGCATGGTCCAAGCGCATCCCAAAGCCGCCCATCGGCATAAGGAACGGCGGAGTGATTTCGACCGTTGCAATACCAATTCTCATAATCGCCAATCAACCCGCATCCGGACGTCAGCCACCTATCACCTCGGCATGTGCCTCACACACTGCATTCGCAATGAAATCCACATCGTCATCGCTAAAAAGGATGCTCATCGGCAGCGCCAACATCCGGTGGCCAATGTCCTCGGAAAACGGAAAATCTTCCGGTCGATAGCCCTCAACTGGCCACGGCTCGGGCCCCATCAGCGGACTGGATCCGGACTTCGCCATGGACCTCGCTGAGATGTAATCTCTGTAAAAATGGGAGTAGGTTTTGGTCCGCTTGTTGCAATCGACCCCCCGTGCCGCAATCCGCTCCCGGAGCTTCACGGTTTTCGCAAGGGAGTCCGGCCAAAAATACGACTCGATTCCCAAATCACCGGACGCATCCGGAATGCGACGGAATGTCAGGCCGGGAAGGTTTCCGATTTTCTTCATCACGCGCGCGGTCATCTCGCGACAGCGGGTAATGTATCCGTCCAATTTTCTCAATTGCGCCAGGGCGACCGCGGCATTCAGCTCCGTCATCCGGTATTGAGCACCCGCAAAGCCCGGTTGATTAAGACCCGCTAGTTGTTTCTCGTGGACGGGACGGACAAGACCGAGGTCGTGGGCGCGCACGGCACGTTCGAACAATCGCGCATCATCCATCACGACCATTCCGCCGTCGCCGCAAGTCATCATCTTGTTGGTTTGGAAACTATAGCATCCGATCGTCCCCATCGATCCGACGCGTCGCCCCCGATACGATGCCCCGCAGGAGCTGGCGCAATCCTCGATCACGATCAACCCGCGTTTCGCCGCTTCGTTGAAAATCGGCTCCATGTCGGCCGCAACTCCCTGATAATGCACGACCAACGCCGCTTTGGTCTGCGGCGTGGAGAGGCGAGCAATTTCTCCCGGCGCGAGATTCAGTGTCTCGTCGATCTCGGCCAGCACCGGACGGGCTCCACACCGCAACACCGCGGTCGCACAGGAAATCCATGAGTAGGCGGGAAGGATCACCTCATCGCCGGGACCAATCTCGAGCGCGTCCAGAGCAACCCCGAGCGCAGCCGTGCCGCTGGTAACGGCCAGCGCATACTCCCTCCCCATCTTTTGGCGAAACTCTCGCTCAAGCGTCTCGGCCATCTGCGGAGGTGCGTCGGCCTCGAAGCTGTAAAAACGATTGACCAGCCCGCGATCCATCACCTGATTGACGAGTTCTCGTTCCGCTGCACCGATGTCGAGCCACCCCACTCCCGTCAAAGGAAGTTTGCGAGTCGCTGGAGTTTTCGAAATTTGGGATTCCATGACTCTGTTTCAAACACGTGTAAACAGATTTGCAATAAAAAACAAGACGGGGTGTGGATCTTGTGGAATCGAGAAACCGCGTCGATCATCCGACCGCCGAGGAGGAGGCATTTTTCTCGGTCCGATTGGCTTCCCACGTTCATCGCGGCCTGCCCGTCCGGATCCCGGCGTCGGGAACTTGCGGCAACGCCATCGGCTCGGAAATACAATGAAACAGACTCCAGATTCCCCCGTCATTTTCCGGCGACTTCCATTTGTTCGGCCCCTCTGCGCAACCATTCCTTATAGAGCAAGGCAAGAAGCAGTAGCGCGAGCCCGGAGAAAAGCAAATCCCATGCAGGAATGAGTCGGTAATAGAAGTTTTCCCCGTAGTAGGATGCCGGCCAGAGTTTGCCCATCTGGCTCAAAAACAGGCCACCCACCACCCCGCCGAGAGCCGACATCGAGGCGATACACATCGCATTGAACGAACAGAACTGCCCAAACTTCTCACGCGGAAACAACCTCATGTAGAGCGGCATCAAGGTTGCCTGATACAGCAATCCCAGAGGGAGGTTCAGAATCGAAATCGCGAACAAAATCCAATAATTCACCTGCGGTTCAAAGTCGGTGAAAAGAAAAACGAGCCCGAGCGGCGTGAGGAGAACAATTGCGACCTCCATGCCGACCAACAATCGCAGCGGGTGAAAGCGGTCCGCGATCATGCCCGCAGGATAGATCAGCACCATTTGCATGGCTCCCGTCACCGCAGACAACGCGCCGATCTGCTGCATGGTCAGACCCAAGGACAGGTTACTGAAAACGGCGAAAACCCCGCAGACATTGGCCATGGTCCACACCATGACGTGCACATACAGGAGCACGTAAATCTTCTGGCTCGTGCATTCCTTAACATAGGCTTTGATCAGCGGCCACGGGCTTTTGCGGGGTGCGAGCGGCTCTGGAGGGGGATACTCTCCCTCTTTGACGAAAAAGCACATCAGCGAAAATCCCACCAGATACAAAATGGCGGCACCGAAGAATATCGTGCTCATCCGCTCGAGAGCATGTGGGAAAATGTAGAAATTGAAGAAAACGCCAGCCCCGGTTCCGACCAGTCTAAAGAGGGCGAGGAAACGCGCCATCACCGGCCTTGGCACGACGTCATTGAAAAGATAGTAGAAGACGGTGCTGACAAACAGGTCCGCCGTGCAGAAGAGGAGGACCGTGAACGCGATGATCGCCGCCGAGATGGCTCCCATGCTCCAGCCCGTCAATTGTCCCATGCCGTTGTCAAACAGCCATCTTCCGATGTCGGGCGACAACCCGAGGATCACCAGGAAGAATGAGATAAATGGCGTCGCCACCATCATGAATGGACGGCGTCTCCCCCATTTGCTTCGAAATCGGTCGCTCGTGGTACTGATGACCGGGTTAAGCAGCATGTTGAGCGTCGAGGGAATGCTGACGGTGATCAGTCCGATCACCCAGTCCGGGGCGGCCAACTCCTTGATTTGAAGAGGAAGAACATTTCTCCAGACGACTCCCATCAGCACGAAGCAAAAGTCGCCCCAAAGTAGCCAGAAAAACAAAGCCCCCAGCCCGGCCGCGCTATAGGTCAACGTTCCCGCCTGAAAGACCCGCTTTTCCTTGACCAGTGAATCACTCATTCCCCGGTTCCGTCAAATTGAACAACGTCAGAGTTTTGTCGCGACCGGCATCGCGCGGCCCCGTTACCGCTCCCTTCCGGATTTGCGCCCCGGCCGTCCAAACGGCCCAACCTGTGAGTGTTGGCATCATGGGCGGTGCAATGTTCGCCCGATGGATTCGATCCGATACCCCAACCCGGGCCCTCTGACGCTGGACAGATCGATCACCCCGTCGCGCCGGCAATACAATCCAGGATGCACCTCTGCCTCGGGCCGCGAGAACTCCGGGTAAAACTGGCAGGCGTTGGATTCGATTCCCCAGATCGTGGGAAAATGAGCCGCCAATTGGGCATGCGAAATCATCGCGAGCGAGGGATTCGTCAGATCCTGGACCATGATTGGCATTCCGTGTGCGAGCGCCCAGCAGGCAGACAAAATCGCGCCAGTCTGGGTCTTGCAGGTTTTGAGCGCCACACCGGACCATCCAAGAGAGCGTCCCAGGCGGATCATTTCCCAGTCATGCGCGCTCTCATCCATGAACAAGGGCTTGAGCGAAGCCGCCGGCCTGACATCATAGGGATGCGCTTCGAGTTCGTAGGGAAATGGCTGCTCAACATAGAGCAGTCTTGCAAAGATCTCGGGACGTTCCTTGAGAAGCCGTTGCAAAACCTCAACCACCGCGTTCACATTGGGCGCGGTGCAATTGAAATCGGCCGAGAGCCAAAGCACTCCACGGGAAAGTGCCATGTCTCCCACCCGGCACAACCGTTCAAAGTCCCACCCAGCATCGTTACCCCGGAGCTTCACCTTCAAACAACGCAATCCGTCCCGCGAGATCCAGTCTCGCAACAAAACAGGGTAGCCATCGTCCGGTTCGCTTCCATTGAGATCCCCGTCATCCAGTGGATCAAGTCCGCCAACGAGATGCCATACCGGGATCCGCTTTTCCGGTTGGGCCAGCATGAAATCGGAAGGGTAACGGTCGCGGAAGGAGAGTCCGCTCCCCGGAGCCGGCTCAAGAAAATCGGCAAGGTCCTTGGTGAGATGCGTCCGGCCGTAGAGTTCATAGGTCGGACGGTCGTGAAGGTTGCCGTAGGCATCGTGCAGCGCGAGATCGAACGCCGATGCCACGATCAACGCGGCCAGCCACGGCATCGGCTCCTCGGCCTGATGAAGACGGTTGGCTTCGCTCCACATGCCAGGCAGAACATCCTGCAAAAACCCGTGTCCCATCTCAAGAGGGTGTCCAGTGCAGTCGAACTCCTTCCACGCTGAAATCAGTTCCTGCGCGAGGTGTTGCATTCGAGCCAGGCGGCGTTCATAAGCCAACGGTCCAGGCCAGCCCCAGGCAGCCGAAAGCGGCGTCTCTCCCCAACCTGCGGCTTCGCGACCACCCCGGCCGCGCACCCTGATGCAAACTCTCGCGAGCACGGCCTCCGTCATGGTGCTTGCACCGAATTTCAGCGGGGTCCGCATGGGAGCATGCAAAAAAAAGAGTTCGCAGTCGACGACGGAACAAGCCATGGAACGGGCGCCGGGATTCATGCAGATTTCATTTTCTGATTGGTCATTGATGGGGTGTGATACGACTTAGGAATCCGGTCTGCGGCCACGATGTTCAATAGACTCCTCCCCCCGAAGGTGCATCGGCGGGGTTTTTTTTGCTCCTTCCGGAAACTCTGGCGCGCGCGTCGTCGGATGCAATTCGCGACGTGTTGGCCAGGGATGGCACGTCCCCGCAGGCCACGATCATGTGAAAACCCATGTCCAAACAGAGATCCAACATCTCGCCGCCGACTCCAACCATGACCGAGTAGATCCCGACTTCTTTACATGCCGTCACAACCGCATGCATGTCCTCTCCAAGCGTCTCCTTCGATCTCGGTGCCGACATCGGGTGACACCGTCGCAGCATGATGTCGTCCGGCCCGAGAAACAATCCATCGACGCCGGGCAGCGATGCAATCTCGCGGACGTTCTCGATTCCGGTCGGGGTTTCAATCTGAATGATGAGCAGGGTTTCCGAATTGGCTTGATCGGAATACCCGCGGCCTTCGCGATCAATTGGACGCCGCCCGCCATACGAACGCTTCCCCAAGGGTGGAAACTTCGCCGCGTTCACGATAGCACGGGCCTCCTCGGGTGTGTCGACGCAGGGAACAATGACACCCGTCGCTCCCATGTCCAAAGCCAGGCCGATGTTGCACGGCTCGTGCCCGGGAACTCGCACGAATGCCGGGCGGGAAACCAGATCGCAAGCCCGCACCAGAGCGAGCATTTGATCGTATCCAAGCTGTCCGTGTTGTCCGTCGAGCCAATACCAATCCCAGTCCGGCCCCACACGCTCGACCACCCCGGGTGACGGATAGCAGACACAGTATCCAAGCTGGGGGACTCCGCTGCTCAACGCTTTGTGAAAGTCTGCTCTCATGACCGCAGACCTCCCGTGAGAAGCTCAATCGTGAATATGTTCCTCGGGGCGGATGGATCGTCGGGGCGGGTATTGATTTGGTTCATAAGGTTGATTTTGCGTTAGCGAAACACGTGATTTTCGGACAGTTCAATGGCTGGGTGGTTTTGGAAGAAGCCGCAAGACGTCAATCAGACTCAATCCCGTGTGATAAAGCGGGTCGGCATCGGGTATGGCCGGGATCACGTCTTTGACGACGCCATGACCGTCTCTGGTCTGGATGGGCAGGCAGTGGAAATCGCGCCTGACATAGTGGTCTGAATAGGCCCGGTGACACTGGAGCGCCATGTCGCATAGCAGCGGCGCCTCCTCTTCGTGCGAAATCACAAGCACCTCCACTGAGGCACGAAGGCCCTCCGGCAGGCTCCACCAAGGCATGTCGCGGTTGATCGGGGTCCGCGTGACAAGGTCCACGCTTTTGCAAATCCCGCCGGAATCGGGATTGAAGCCCATTTCCCAAAAGTGCCCGAGCAGTTTGCCAAAATGGCCCTCCGCGAATCGGCCAATGCTGGAGGAAAACGGACATTCCCCGCTCAATCCGGCGCTTCGCATGGCTAGAAGAAATTTGGTTGCCAGACCAATGAACTCGATCGCATGTCCGGGATCACACCAGATCCGACCCGCAGCGTCTTTCCAAGGACGGCCGGATTCATCAACATACTCGACAAAATCCCCGCGCTCCAAACCTTCGAACTGCCCCAGATTCAAATGGCCTGCAATCAGGCTCCGAAACAGACACGCCCCTAACTCGCGATAGCCCGGGAGACCAGCCTCGATCCCAAGCGAAACTCCGCCCAGACACAGCATCCTGTCGGCCTGAGAGATCCGACCCGGAACGGCCTCAACCGGGTTTTTTGGATCCATAGGCTGACAGTCGTTCACGATTTTTCCAGCGAGTGCGTCGCAGGCGATCGATTGAAAAAGTGTGTCTGCAAGACCCAAAAGCGAACGATCTTCCAAAACGGACGCAGCAGCCAGAAGCCCTTTGAAATAGAAGATCTCTGTCAGGGTTCGACCCGGTGGAGGCTGCCATGGTCGAACGTGACCCGCACGGTCCACGCAAAGCGCCCCCCCCGTGGACAGCGCCATGAAAAAGACCCGTCCACCATGAAGGTCTCGATGATGTTCGAGCGCCTCAATGGTCCGCACCAAGACCGCTTTCGCCCGATTCTTCAGCCTCTCGCGTTCCCTCGTAGGCAGGAGTGATGCTTCGGAAAGCCATCGAATGTGGCCAGCCAGGGACTCAATAGCTCGGCCCTGTGCAAAGCCGTAAATCACGTCGCGATGATAAACATGCAGGGCACCCGAGGAATCCCGATCAAAGTCGCGGCCATCGAGGACCTTCACCTTCATGTCGACAAATCCGTAGTCCGAATGCCGCTCCGAGCGTTCCAACAGAAACTCGAGACCGCGGATGATCTGGACTTCGAGATCATCACGGAGGCCAGACAGGCAGGATGGCAGGGTCATCGAGAAGAACCCCGTTTTTGAACGCCCCCGGCGGCCTGCTGCAAGATATCGAAGTCGTCCAAGTGCGAAGGACCAATAAACCGCGGCTCGTGCGCACCCCGATAGCCGGGTTCCGAAGACAGCCACGGGCCCTCCAGATGGTACCCGCATACTGCTTCGGAAACCACCGGGTCCAACTCGCGCAGTTGCTCGAAATTCGCCAGATTGTTCTCCAGGGCGCCCGGCGCGTCGGTAATCAGCGTGGGAAAAAATCGCAGCGTCTCGTGTGCGGCGAGCGCATCCACGGCCCGCCGCATCTCCGCAAGAGAGAGATCGCGTTGCTGGAAATCAACTCCGGCAAACCCGTTGATCTGGATATCGAAGAGGCTTTTCACGACGGGCAGGCGTGGATGCGGTTGAGGTCCGCAACATTTTTGGGAAACTCGCGGTAGTCGCGAAGACCAACCACCTTCCCGGGCTGCGCCCAGGGCAAACTCAGCTCGGAAAAGAGAAGTCCCTGATCCGCAGAGTCCCTACACGCCGATTCAATTCCGGGAACAACGGTTTCACGATACTCGCCATCGGGAATCACGGAAACAGCGTCCGCGGGGATCGGGCGCACCGGAGAGGACTCGTGCATTCCGTTGATGCAGAGCACCGGCACCGACGCGACCTCCAAACTGCAAACGGGGGCGCTTGGGTCGTCGATCCGATGAAGCACCTTCGATAGCATGACGTCCCGGTCCAGTTCGTGTTGCCATTCCTCAGCCGGTCCCGATTTGCGTATGATCCGGGTCGAGTTGACACTCCAATACACGTCGCCTTCGGAGCAGTGAATCCGGGCGAAACCTCCCGCTGATGCACACCGGTGGGAAGCAGCAAATTGCATCGAGATCCCCGCTGGCGTTTTCACTCTCAGGCCCGCAGTATCAGGTGCCTCCAAGCCGCGCGCCCCGTAAAGCTCGCCTTCAACTTCCGAGATCGATACACTTGTCGTCAACGTCTCCCCGGCGAGAAAAGTGAGCATGTTCACATGGTGTGAGAATGCATTGTGCAACGGAGAGTCCAAAATCCAACGGTCTCCGACCCAAAGCCGTCCGGCCCAGGAGTTGCGGGTGTAGTATTCCTCGCCCCTCGGCGAATAGGCCGCACAAGAAATCCGTTCGATTTTCCCGAGAGTCCCACTCAAGAGCAACTCCTTGAGTCGCAGGGTGGCGTCGGAGTAATGCGCCTGATACCCAACCGCAACAAACCGCCCCGTGCGGCGCTCAGTCTCTTGCATCCGGCGCACATCCTGAATCACAGCGGCGGCCGGCTTCTCCACAAGAACATGCATTCCAGCGGTGAGTGCCGCGCAGGTCATTTCACAGTGATACCCGATTCCGGTCGGAATCAAGCACAACTCCGAAATTCCCGACTCCGCAGCGAGCATGTCACGATAATCCTGATAAATGCGGCACCCGATGGAGCGCAAAACACCGCATTTCTCCGACTCCTCATCGGGGTTGATCACCGTCGCGGCAGCCAGGATCACCTCACCGCTCTGATGAAGTCTGAGCAGATCATGATAATGCACCGCTCCATATCCAGACACCCCAATCAGACAAACCAAACGAGCAATTTTCATCACGACATCCATTTAGCCCGACTCACTGACGTCGAAATCCGGCCAGAACTGGCGAAGCATCCCTCCGACGAGACGGAAGGGGAACGCCGACCGGAGAAAAAATTTTCGATGGACCAGTGGAAAACAACGGGATCGAATGGGGGGTGCGTTTTCAGAAAGATTATTAATTAGAAGGCTCTGTTTCTTATTTAAAAACAGAGCTGCCTTTAGAACAAGCCCGCTGTTGCAACGAACGAGCAAAGCGCATGGGACACTTTCAATTCTCTGATGATATTGGCGTTTGCAAGGGAAAAATTCAAGAATTTACGCTGGCATCAGCAATTTTCCAGGTTGACAATCGAAGCAGAGTTTTGTGTATCTCCTGTTTCAAACAGCGTGGACAACACTAGGTTGCAATTGAAAACAGGTGAGTGAGTTAACTTTCAGTCTTTATGGGTAAGAAAAGTCGTGTTGGGATCGTCGGGTGTGGAATGGTGGCGGGAAATCATGTGCGCGGCTATCTGGAATCCCGTCTGGCCGAGGTGACGGTCGTTTATGACAGCAATCCGTCGATCGCGGCGGCGTTGGCCGCGCAGGTCGGCGCGAGAGTCGCGGAGAGCCTCGCGGATCTGGCTTACAGCGTCGAAGCGTCGAGTGTCTGTGTGCCTCCCGGAGCGCATCTCGAAGTCTGCACGCCACTCCTGAGAGCTGGGGTGGCTGTCCTTTGCGAGAAGCCCTTCGAGACAACCAAGCCGAGGGCAACCCGGCTGCTGGCCGAGGTGCAAAAGACGGGGACCCCTTTGATGGTTGGGTTTACCCAGAGGTTTTACGGTCCGATGCTGCAGGCCAAAAAGCTGATTGATCGGGGGGTGCTGGGATCTCCGGTCCTTTTCAAAAGCAGCTTCGGAGCAAACATGGATATTCGCGGCGGCTTTCGTGCCGACCCGGAAATATCCGGGGGCGGATGCCTGAGTGACACAGCAAGCCATTCCGTGGATCTGTTCCGCTGGTTCATGGGTGAAGCCGTTTCGGTCTCCGCCCAGACGCACGCGTTCACCGAAGGTCTTGAGGTCGAGGACTTCGGAGTTGTGAAGATCCAGGGGGGAGATGGCCGCTGCGGGCTGATCTCCGCAACATCGTATCTTCCCGTCTTTCCTAACGAGCTGGAGGTCATTTGCGAAAACGGGATTTTGCGGTTGAATTACTACACACCCGGAATCCCAGAGTTATCGATTCAGAAAAGCATCGGGAAGCCACTGCAGCCCGTCAAAGTGCCAGCCGCGCCTTACAAATTCGCTGCCCAGGCCCGGGAATTCCTTCGTTGTGTGCGCAATGGCGAACCTCCGACACCGGGTGCCGTCGATGGGTTTGAGAACACCCGGATTCTTTCGGCTGCCTACGAGTCGGCCAAAGGATCACGCACGGTTTTACTGAACAAGGCAAAGACCTGATACGCATGAGTGAACTAAAGCCATCCGCCGGGGAATCCAACCCGGTCAAGGTTCTCGTCGTCGGCTGCGGTCGGATGGGAATTTCCCACGCCAAAGCCTATTGCAACAATCCGGGATTCAAGCTGGTCGGCGCGGTGAGTCGATCGATGGCCAGCATCGACCAGCTCCGCGACGCAGTTGCGATTCCCGATCTGCCTGCACGGATGGATCTTTCCTCGGCTCTGGACGAGTTGATGCCCGATGCCGTTTGCATTGCGACCTATCCCGAGACGCACGCGTCATTCTCGCTCGCCGCCCTGCGGAAAGGTGCCCATGTTTTCGTCGAAAAACCACTGGCTCCGAGTGTTGAAGAAGCACAGGAGGTCATCGCGGCAGCCCGCGAGAACGGTAAGAAGTTGGTCGTCGGTTACATCCTCCGCCATCATCCCTCATGGACCCGGTTTGTGGAATTGGCACAAACTCTGGGGAAACCGCTCGTTCTGCGCATGAACCTGAACCAGCAGAGCTTCGGTGAAGACTGGCGAATTCACCTAAATCTGATGCGCTCAATGTCGCCGATTGTGGATTGTGGGGTGCATTACATCGATGTTATGTGCCAAATCACCGGGGCCCGCCCGCAGTTTGTTCATGCGATCGGAGCCAGACTTTCTGCCGAGATTTCGCCCGGACAAGTGAACTACGGGCAGCTGCAAGTCGGGTTTTCCGACGGATCGGTCGGCTGGTATGAAGCCGGATGGGGACCGATGATGAGCCAGGAAGCATTCTTTGTGAAGGATGTGATCGGACCGCGAGGCGCAGTCAGTCTGGTGGCGACAAAAATCGCTGAACAGTCGGGCGAAATCGAGGGGCATACCAAAACAGGCGCGATCCGTCTGCATCACGCGCCTCTGGGAGCTGATGGAAAATTCCTGAAGGCTGACGAGCTGATTGATACCTCGAACGAGCCCGACCACGATGCCCTTTGCGCTTTGGAGCAGGATTTCTTTCTGCAATCAATACGGGGAGACATTTCCCTCGACCGGCATCTGGAGGATGCCATTCGCAGCCTCCAAGTCGTCCTTGCAGCCGACCGATCCATTCACGAGGGCTGCCGGGTAAATATCACCGATCTCTGAAACGACACCGCCGGTTCATCACGCGCAGGTCCGGGTAGCTGACGCCGGTTTGCACCATCCGGGAGATGCACACCATCCAACCGGACACTGAGGCCCGGCCAAAGCTCTCCAAGTGGAGCCTATCTGGAAAACCACCCTTCGATCTGCTTGCGAATCTCATCCCACAAACTCGGTTCGCGGGTTGGCGTGGATGGCGGTGCCGGATCCGGCTCAGTGTCCGGACTCGGAGATGGACCGGGTTCGCTTGAGACCGGCGGCTCGATCATCGGGCTTGGCGGAAGGGTGACGGATTCGAATGCCGATGGATCCAGGCCAATCGGCTTGCCTGCAGCGGACTTGGCAAACGGGCCGGAGGGATCGGCAAAAAAATCGGCGAAATCCAACGGGAGAATTTTCCCATTTACCAGGTGGAGCTCGTTTTCTTCGTGGGGCTTCCGCTTCTGCGGAAAGGTCAACGGTCTCGAATCGTCGTCGTAACGAGGCACCAATTCGCTCACCACGCGGATTCCCGGATTTCCAAAAATGGAATTGAGATCCTGGCCAGCCTTTTCGCGAAGCTGCGCCAGATTCAGGTCCAGGCCATTGCGCATACCGGATCCCATCGTCCACGTGACCTCATTTCCAATATTGTGGGTTTCAACGACGACGCGTTCGTCCTCACTCCGCCCGGAACGGACAAAGAATCCGTTGTGATTCGAAGTGAGGTTGCTCAGTTGCCCGATCCGAAGAACTCCGCTGGTGCCCTTGCTCGGAATCGGATCAACGAAAAGATTGTGCGACAAACTCACCGAGTTGTCGTTTTGATCCGAGGCGATCGTCATGGCCCGTATGTTCTGAATGTAAAAGACACAATGCCGGATGTGAGAGTCCGGACTGCTGTTGATCGACAGTCCCTCGCCCATGCCGAGGATCATGACGCAATTCTCCAGAAGGAATCTGGGGCTTTCATTGATCGACAGAAACACGTTCATGTAGCCGGACAAAACCCGACCATCATAGAAGCAGCGTTTCACTGCGTTATTGGCACCTCCGCGGATGGTGATCACACGATCTCCGTCCGACGATTCGGGAGATGCGAAGTCGCGAAAACGAAGGCCGTCCAAAACAAGGAATGATTTTTCCTGAAGATGGAAGGCGGTCTCCCGTTGCCGGTCGCTGCCCGTGATCCAAACGACAGCCCCCGGTGCAGCCCTAAACGTGACGGGACGCCCGGATTCGCCCGTGCCACGCGGACGGATGAGTTCTTCGTAGGTTCCGTCAAGAATGAGCACGGTATCCCCGGCCACCACCTGCTTCGCCGCATGCTCGATCGAACGCCACGCCGTCTGCGGAGTCAACCCGTCCCGGGTATCGTCACCCGACTGCGACACATAGAACGTTGTGGGTTCCGGATCCGAACCCGGCGTCCGGAACTGGATCGCCGTAGCCGGTTTGGAACCTGCCTCGATGGGGAGTCGATTGGCCGACGTAGAGAACTGGCTCGAAATCTGGCGGGCCGAAGTGCTCATTCTCGCGGAGTAATCGGTGCCCGGCTCCAAACCAGTGAGACTGATCGTGTGAAAGATCCCGGATCCTGCGCGAATTGTTTGCGCGGTTGAGTTGCCCTGCCCCCACGACAGGCTGACCTCAACCTCCGCCCCCGGAGTCCACCCCTCGATGTTTGCCGTCGTCGCGGTGACACTGCGGACGCTTGCATTCTCGATCACCACCGGCACCGTGTAAACGATCCGGAGAAACGGCCCAATCGGACCACTCTGAGGGCCTCGGCCGATCAGAGGAGAATCTGGCGGAAGCGTGAACGACGCTTGGAACACCGGGTTCTTTTCGAAGTCGGGAAGGATGGAGAGCGATTCGGCATCGAGGCCACCCGAGGCGACCTGCCATTCCGACAGGCTCTGAAAAACCGTGTTGCCCTTGACCACCAGACCGCCCGATGCATTCGGAGAAAAGTTATTTCGATTGGAACAAAGCCCGGCCAAGGATTGCTCATCGATCTTCATTAGCGGCTTGGCACCGTCTAGGAACAAATTGCCCTCCAAAATGGCACCCGGGCTGTTCGACAAACTTAGACCCGCTCCCGAAGGCGCGGATATCAGATTGTTCCGAACGCGAAGCCGGCGCGAATCCAGAATCTGAATCGCATCCCCGCCATTCTCCAAAAGGCTTGTGTAGCTGATCTCGACATCTGACGCCTTCGATATCACCGCACCGGCCACGGTGAAGCCTCGCACTTCGAGACCGACCACATGCACCGACTCCACACCCCTGAGCTCAATGCCCAGGGGCATCTTCCCGTCACCGTTGAGAACCACTTTGTCCTGAGCGTAGCGCACATAGCGAATCGGAGCCTCCGGGCGACCCGACTTCCCAGGCTGGAGTGCCTCTTTGTAAACTCCCTCCATGAGGTAAATCGTATCCCCGGGCCGCGCGCGAGCTGACGCATGGGCGATCGTCTTCCACGGACGTCCCGGAGAATTTCCCGGGGCCACGTCGTCACCACGGGGTGAGACAAAAAAGACGTTGTCCTCGAATGGAACCGGCCCCGGGTCCGCCCCTTGCGGACCGGTTCGCCGCAACGGGGAGTCAACAAGCAGACGAAAGTCGAAATTCCACGGGTCGGCAAACCTGTTGGCCAATTGCCGTGGATTCTCATAAGGGATCGCCAGATTGCTGGCATCGGGCTTTCGATAGAATGCCGGACGACTCCCCACACTCAGGTTGTTTCGGACTTGGACGTGATCTGCATCGCCCTTGTCCATGAATCCTCCTTCGACCACCACATTGTTCTCCATGAGATTGGTCGCACCGCTGTTGCTGTAGAAACTGATATCGTTCTGGCTGGCACCGAGGCCGGAGCCCGGCAGGGCCCAGACGAGATTCTCCCGGAAAACCGAGTCCCTGCATCCCTGACCAAGAATCTGGTTTGCAATGCCCACCGTTCGCGAGTGGTTGGCAAAAGCAATGCACCGCTCAACGACGCAATTCGCACTCGAAATCAAACAAATTCCGCCGCTGTTCAAATAGGCACTACAGTTCCGGATCACGATCCACTCGCCCCGAACCGCAATGATTCCCCATCGTGTCCGCGAACTCCAGAGCATGCTGTTATCCGCGTGTTGAAATCCGGTGAATCCGAGCCCCTCGAGCACCATGTGTTTGCACTCCGAGAGAGCAAAACCGGAGGAATTGCCACGGGAAACGGTCAAAAAAGCCGGTTGACGCACATTGGGAGTTTTGACGTAAAGCATTCCGTTCGCCTGGTCGTGGTAAAATGCGCCCGAGCCCATTTCCACCTCACTGATCGAGGTCACTGGAAACATCACCCGTTGCGTCGTCGGATCGGAAACTCCCGTGACAGGCCCGCCAGAAGGAACGCTATAGACCCCGAGCCGACCATCGACCGCCTTCCAGCCTTCAACCGTCGCGTCTCCCCGAAGCAACACCGTGCCGGACCTCTGTGCGCGGATGACAATTGGTGCCTCCGGCGTCCCTGCCTTGCGCTCGATGGAAACCGCCTCGGTATATTCGCCGGGGAGGATGGTCAATGTGTCCCCGGGTTTTAGAGCCGAGACACCGTGTTGAATCGTGGCAAAAGCCCGGCTCTCGGCGAGCCCGTCGTTACCATCGCTTCCAGACTTCGAGACAAAAAACTCTCCGGCCCGAAGCTGCGGAAATGCCAGAGCAAAAGCCAGAAAAACACCCGCAAAGGGCAATCCCAGTATCCGATGAGATTCGATCATTTGATTTCCGTGTTGGGATGAGGCAGCTCCGCCAGCGCGTCCGCACAATCGATGGCCGCGGCGTTGGCCATCGCGAGGAATGCGTCGACTCCGCGACGGAACTGCCCAGCAGCGCCGGTCGTTCCGGCGTTGATCTCGCAGCAAACCACGGCTGACCCAAACGCCTTCACCACCTCGGAGTCGAGAAAGGAAGGGGGAGTATCGCCAACCTCGCCGAAGTGGCCTGTGTGCGCGCTGCTCTCAAAAAGAAATCTGTCCAGAACTGCTTGTTGAAGCTTCCTCCGCGGAGAGTTTGCCGCTTCGTCTTTCTGGTCCGGGACGACATACAGGCCGTCCGCCGGAAGATCCCCGAACGTGCGCCATCCGAGATAGCCGTGGAAGTGCAACAGCAGATTTGGAGGAAAGCGATTACTCATCCAATCCCAGAGAAGCGCATTTTCGGTGTATGCGGGGATGACTCCATTTGCCGCCCCTTCGAAGTCCATACTGTTGTTGTGCTCGAATTGCTGGAGTCCCACTGCGCTCCGTCCGAGCACATTTCCATCCACGTTGAGCATCGGAATGACAGCGACTTGAAACGTCTCACGCAGGGCCCTGGCCTCGCGGATATTTGAAAGAAGGTATTCGACGATCCCTCGGGACGCCCAAACTCCGCTGTGCTCCGACGGATGCTGTCCGGCAACCACGCAGAACCGTGGCTGGCCCGATCCAATGTAAAGCACCGGAATGTCGCGTCCGCCGTGGCTCATTCCGAGCGTTCCCATAGCGACTTGACCGGGATGGCGATCCTGAATTTGTGAGATCCACGCAACGAGATCGGAGTATCGGCACGGCCAGTTCGAAGCGACCTGCATGCGCACGCCCGGCTGCACCGGGATCGTCAACTCGATGTGGTCCGGATGAAACTGAACCGACTCCTCCCAAATGTGACGCAGGGGCGACCACCTTTGCCAATTTCTCGTCGAGTGCCAGATCGGCGATGGAAAGTGGCACATGAAAGGACTCCGGCCTCCCATCGAAGGATCCGGCCAGATCTCGATCCGCGCCGTCGCGACATCGCTATCGCCAGAGGCATCGATCTCAAAGCAAAAGTATTTGTTGTAACCACATCGGTCCGAAACCGTCTCGATCCGCCAGTGGTGTTTGCCGAGCTCCTGCGGAATGCCGCTCCCACACTCGAAATCGGTTGTCAGCTTCATGGTGATCGGCGTCGATTAAAATCCCGGCTGATAAACAGGAATGCGCTGCTCCTCATCGAAGTAGGCAAGTTCCCTGGGGGCAAACGGGTGGAAGTTCCCACGAATCGCGTAGACCCGTGCATTGTTCAATTGAATCTGAATCTGGATCGCCCGGCCTTTGAGTTCATCCATGGTGCGACCGCTTTTCCACTTCGGACTCCATGCCGTGTTATCCCCCGTGAAAGCCGAGCATTCTTTGAAAGAGTATCCGTCGAGAGGCACAGCACGCGAGTCGGTGATTTGAACGCGCACCCCGTTGGTCAAAAGCTCACCGTCCAGCATCGTCTCACCAGGCCCGCCCTGCCCCTGAACGTTCAATAGCACACCGCCGCCCCTCCAATACAGCGGTTTGGTTGCCACCAATCCCGGACCCGCTTCGCTTTCAAGAAACGCAAATCCGTCCCGCCGCAGACGGTAGGCCAGGATGCATCCGGCGTTCTTCGGCGTGTAGCCATGCTCCCAATTGCTCGCGCTGGCGTAGATCCAGAGGTCCTCTGTGTCCGGGCGGGTGACCACGGAGCTCGGATAAACACAGGCCGAATCCGGCGCACCCGGCTCGCCATTGGGGATGAATGGATCCCGTTGCGTGCGCACCCAGGTGATTCCGTTCATGCTGTAGGCAATCTGACTGTGGACTTTGCCACCTGTGTATTTGTAGCCGTTCCAACCGACGGATTGGTTGGGACCTTGATACAGCCAGAGGAAGCCGATGAAAAGATGTTCATAAGGAACGACCGCAAGCCCGTAGGAATCGGTGAGCGGCGCATCCATCGCATCGGCCTGCATGACCAGAAATGGATCGGCAAACGACTTCCAATCCGCCGTCTCATACAGGCACATCCGCCGGTCTCCGCGGCTCCGTCGGGCAATAAGCCCCCGGCGCTTCAGGACATGGTTGAAGAATGGAAAGGCGCTCAAGTCGCAGGCGTCGTTCCGCCAGGCAGCGAGCGGCTTCCAACGAATCCCATCCCCGGACGCCCAGATATCCTGGGTTCCCGCACGCAAGAGACGTTCCTCGGCGGGTGCATCGTCCTGCACCAAAAGACCGCTCCACTCATGATTTCCATCGCCGACCTGATTGATAAACTGCCGGTTCGGCACTTTCACCAGACGTCTCGTGTCGACGGGCGTCCATTGCAACCCGTCCAGGCTTTCGGCGACGAGCTTGCACCACGGGAAGCCGCGCACCCCGTTCACCACGCTCGCCTGATAAAACATGCGCCAAACCCCGGCCGCCTTGTCAAAGTAAACACTCGGGTATCCCCAGGCGGGATTCAGGCGCGGATCTCCGTTCCAAACCGAACCGGGAACCGGCGTGGGCCTGCCGATCCCGCGGCGGATGTTTTGTCGAATCGAGAGCCCGTGATCATCGAGAAACAAAATGGTGTTCTGCCCCGGCTTGGGCGGACTCAAGAGAGTCCGGGAGTTCAAGGCGGTCACTGCCGTCGAAGCTGCTGATTTTCTGGTTTTCATGAAAGAGAAAGACTTTCGCCTCCGGTGATTTGAGGGCGGGGTGGAATGAGGTCGTCGGGCTGAGTTTGAAGGAGCGGCGTGGCGGCGTCCGCCATCGCTGCGAGGAGGAGACAGCAACTGGAGGCTCCCGCGTCCGGGACACCCCGGGAACGTTCACCTAGGCGGCTTGACCTTCCTTTGCGAGCCAGCATGTCAACGGTGGCATCCCGTCCCAAAAAAGCCGCACACTTCATAGCACGCAGAGACTCCCGAAAATCCGCCCCGCTCGCAAGGCTGGCCTCAAAAGCCCGTGTTGCGGGAGCCAGCACATCCAGTAACGTCTTGTCGCCCTCAGAGCACTCGCCGATCTCGCGCACTTTGACCTCGGCGTCTGCGAGCATTTTGAGAAACGTCCGGTCGCCAATCTGCTCAACTCCCCGGCAGGCGCGCCCCATGGCCCGGAAAACCAGTCCGTAGAGCGGGCCCATGGATCCGCCAATCTGTTCCATCAGGACTCCAGAAAGCAGGAGCAGTGCCGACGAAAGGTCCATTATGTCCGAGTCCAGCTGTGTTTTGCAGATCTGAAATCCTTTGTCCATGTTGGCCCCGTGGTCTCCGTCGCCGATCCTGCCATCAATCTCGCTGAGATGCTCTTTGTTTTCTGCAATGACCTCGATCATCGCAGGCACCAGGACAAACCCGGCACGGTTGGAGAAGCTCAACGCGGTCATCGTGTGAATCCGCCAATCGGAAGTTGGGTCAGGCCCATTGCATCACAGGGAAAATCGATGCATTCACGAAGCTCCTCGTCTAACTTCATCATCGTGAAGGTGACCCCCGCCATTTGAAGCGACGTGAAAAACTCGCCAACATAGGCGACATGGATCCGGAGGCCCGCTTCCACTAGCAGGTCGTGAATCGAATCGAAGAGAATAAAAATCTCCATCATCGGCGTGGCTCCAAGCCCGGACACCAGCACCACAACATCATCCCCGCGCTGAAACGGCAGGTCTTCCAACACCGGTTGAACCATTTTCCGCGCGATCTCATCAGCGCGGCCCAGGTCTTCCACCCGAACTCCCGGCTCCCCATGGTGGCCGATGCCGATTTCCATTTTTCCATGATCGATGGAAAAGTGGGGGGCTTCGGCGGTGGGTAGGACGCACGGGGTGAGCCCGACGCCGATGCTTCGCGTATGATTCATCGCCTTGCGCGCGGCTGCCACGACCTTGTCGAGGTCCGCTCCCATCGCGGCTTTTGCGCCACCCACTTTCCACATGAGCACTTCGCCAGCCACGCCCCGGCGTTTCTCCCTTTCGTGGGCCGGAGCAGAGGCCACGTCGTCATTTGCAACCACCGTTTTGACGCGGATCCCGTCGTCCTCCGCCATCTCGAGCGCCATTTTTACATTCATGTTGTCGCCAGCGTAGTTTCCGTAAAGGCACACAACCCCCCGCCCGGAATCCGCGGCTCGGAATGCCGCATGAAATGCCGTGGCCGGGGGCGAGCTGAAAACCAATCCCACCGCAACGGCATCGCAAAGCCCCTGCCCGAGATAGCCGACGAATGCTGGATCATGTCCGGATCCGCCCCCGGTCACGACACCCACTTTGCCGGGCACGGGGGCGTCCGCGCTTTTGAGGACTTTCGGGTGCGACGTCAGACTCACTCGCTGCGGGAACGCTTTGACGAAACCGCGGATCATGTCCTCCACGGCCATTGAGGGGTCATTCAGAATTCGTTGCATGGATGAGGGATTTAAAGGTTTGAGGTGCCCGCCGAAGTCGCCGGATGTTGCTTTTCCAAGTCGCGCATGCGCTGCACCTTGGCGGTGGATGGGCCACCGGCGAACTCGGAGGCCAGCCATGCTCGCACGACCGTTTTTGCCGCCTCCGCGCCGATAACCCGCTCCCCCATGGTGAGGATCTGGGCATCATTGCTTTTGCTTAGCCGTTCGGCGGAATAAACATCGTGGCATGTGCCGGCGAACACGCCCGGAACTTTGCAGGCACACATCGCCATCCCGAGTCCGGTGCCACAGATCAGGATCCCGCGATCGAAGCTTCCGTCCCTTACTTTTTGCGCGAGGTGAAACGCGATGTCCGGATAATCCACCGTACCACCGAGCACTGTTCTCGCGTGCTCCAGATCCTCGATGTCCACACCCAAGCGAACCAAATCCTCAAAAATGGCACGCTTAAGCGCCTGTCCCGCATCGTCCGCATCAATCCCGATTTTCATGAGTCATGTCCTTGTCTGGAGTTCAGTGAATAAAGAACGACCTCGCCGGTCGCCTCGTGTGTCGCGAGGATCCGGCTCAAGCCCGGACGTTCGATCACGCGAACATTCAGCGGCCCGACACCTTCGTCCAAGCGGTGTCGCTCAAATCGCCACGATCCCGGGTGTGCGAGCACGTGGAAGTCGAGGGATTGAGAGCCCCTCCGCCACCCAAGCAGAACCCCTCGCTGCCCCGCAAGTTGTCCCGCCCACACCACATGGCCGAAAGCACCGGCGGTCTCCCACACACACTCCCAAATCCCGCCGATTCGCTTGAAGACACCGGCTCGGTCGCCGTGGAACGGGTGAATGGTGGTGATTTCCAACTCGCCATCGCCATCCAGATCAAACATCCAGAGATCACTCGTGGGGAAGTCCCACAGTCTCTCCGTCATCCATGCGGTGTCCCGGCCCGGCTTCCAAATTCTGAAAAGCCCCTCGTCAGCCGCCACAAAGACCTCTCCCATTTCGGTATTTGGACCGACAAAGAGTCCGTGGTTTCGATGCAGTCCATCCAAAATCGGGCACCCCTCCATCTTCCAACGCTCCCGCGAAGCATCCGGGCGCACCGCATACACCGCACCCGGCTGGCTCCAATCGTCCACCGCGGATTTCGACCGACACAACTGCGCCGCGAGCAGGAGGGGTTCGCCCCACGGTTTGACCAGGGTTACCCGGTGGAGGAACGGGATGTCAAAGACACGGCGGCGCTGCCACGACGGGCCTGCCTCAGAACGCGTGTAGAGCGCCGCTCCACTGGCGGCCGCGTCGTAAAGGGGAACAAAGTCCTCAACCAGCAACATTCCGGACAACCCGGCCGGTGCCATCGACAGGATTCCCATGCATCCGCCGGGATGTTCGGGAATCTCGACGGCTTCGTATTCCGGGCCGGAGAGCACTACGACCTTTCCTCCCCTCGCCTCCGAAGCCGCGAAAAATGTCGGAGTATTCGGCGCGCCGTTCACCTCCAGCGCATAGGGCAGATGCATTTTGGCAAGGGGATGTCGGGTCGCTCTCATCGCACGCCGGACACCTCCTCCATCACGCTCAGCAAGATTTCCCTCAGCTGCTCTTCCAAATCCCAAGACGCCCTTCCGCCGGATCCCGCACTCTCGACGCTCACGACAACCCAGCTGCCAGGATCAAACATGCGGAGGGAGAGGGCCTGGCTGAGAATCGACACCATCATGGCCTCATCGAGATAACCGGGAGGGCCGGGCGGGATATGATGATCGCCAAAGCCCGGGTGCGAAGGATCATGGACACAATTGGCCAGATGAATTCTGGACGTGAACGAAGCGGCGGCGCCGAGGCTGTCAAGCACGTCTTCGCCCAGAAGGCGAACATGCGATGTGTCGAAGACCAGTTTCAGCCCCGGGACTTCCTCCCTCACCCCCTCGATGAACTCCAGGGCTTCTACGGTCGGTCCGAGGAGATGCTTTTTGTGCGCCTCTCGATCCATCGTCTCCAGTTCCAGGCATCCGATGCCGTGCGCCCGGGCCTCGCCCGCCAGCTCCCGGACGGATTGCCGCAGGGATTTCAGTCCATCCCCCCGAAAACCAACCCCCGGGTCCCGGCAGGAAACGAATCCAATCGATCCCGCCCCGCACTCGCCCGCAAACGCCATGTGCGGAAGCAGCAAATCGACCGCCTCACGCCGAGTTGATTCATTAGGTGAAGAAATGGAAAGACCGCTCTCCATCTGAAGCAGCGAAACCCAGTAGATTAGGCTCAATCCACACTCTTTAACCGCCTCACGAATATGCCTCCGCTCCCCGGAATCAGAAACTTCGGCAATTTCAACCGCCCGATAAAATCCAGACCGGCAGGCAAATTCCACTTTTTCGAGCGTCGCCCCGGATTCCCGCCTCACTTCGGGAAAAATCAACTGGGTGATCAACCCCGGGAGAAAGATTGAATCATTCATTAAAACAGGAGGAACATTCAATTTAAAACAGTTAATACAGTTGACACAGATTTGCAAACAGCGGATGAAATGCAATCAAAATCTTCGTGAACCCGGAGCGCTTCTGAAACGTTGATTGTCCTGCTTTTGATTCCATGGAAACCCATTCACTGCCCCGGGCGTTCACGACGCGACGGGGGATGGATTTCCAGAAAGTCGACCATGGCCGCCAGCGCGGCTCCGAAAGCCCCGGCTTCGGAGGCATCCAAGGGTGAAACCTCGATTTCCGGGTAAGGCCTCGCGGGATCCAGAGCCTGATCCGTCATGACGCGCAACGCCGGGTGAAGCAGAAGATCCGCTGCCCCCGAGAGACCGCCTCCGAGCACGATACGCTCCGGGGAAAGCAGGTTGCACGCTCCCGCAAGAGCTCGCCCGAGGAGACATCCGGCTCGTTCAAAGATCGCCCTTGCTTTGAGGTTGCCAGATTTTGCCGCGACGGCTGCTTTCAGAGCGTCCCATGGCCTGCCATCCGCACCGAGGATACGCTCCGCACGCAGCGCGAGCGCCCGCCCGCTGCACTCGGTTTCCAGACAACCGTAGCCTCCACACGAACAGGCCACGCCATCCGGATTCACGCACACATGCCCCAATTCTCCAGCCAGCCCGCGATCGCCTCCGAAAACCCGTCCATCCAACAGCAGTGCGGCCCCCACCCCCAGACCCAGATCCACGTAAAGACCGTTGCGCACGCCCTCCAATCCGCCGTGAAGAATTTCCGCGTGACACTTCATCTGCGCCGAGGATCGGATGATGATGCGCGGTGCCGAATACGCGAACCATTCCCTCAAATGCAGGTTGCGCCAACCGGCGATGTTCACGGCACCAACACTGGTTCCCGACACCACATCCACCGTCCCAGGATCAGCAATCCCCAAAGCCACCAGCGGAACGGTGTTCGGAAGAGCTTCCCGGAGGTCCTTCAGGATCACATCCGCTGCCTGCAACGCCTCTCTGGCATCCGTCCACACCCGCGCAGTCTCCCGCCAACGCAACGCCTTTCCATCGGCACTGAGAAGCACGCCCCGGACATGGCCGGCTCCGAAATCCAGACCAGCGGTTACGAAGGCGTTGGGATTCAGTCGCAGCCGAAGGCGGGGCCGTCCACGCCCTGTGGTTGCTTTGCCCGCTTCCTCTTTCAACAACCCCGAGCCCACCATCTTCGAAATCTGCTGGGAGATCGTGGCCGGCGTGAGCCTCAGCGATTTCACCAGCGCGGACTGACTCACCGCACCGCTCGCAATCGCAAGTAAAATTCTTCGCTCTGCAACAGAATAAAATGGCTGTTCCATTTAAAATCTCCTTGATTTATTTTGGTTTCCGAAATATTTCAACCTCAATCAGTCTATATACAAACCCATGCCACAGACTATCGAAAAACCACCAACCATACACGCCAGCAAAAAATCCTCCACCCTCCAGGGGGATTTCCGCTACTCAGTCGCGGGAGCCCAGGTCCCGTGGGCGGCCGTAGGGGAAACCTTCCGCGCGGACGACGCCGTCGAGGTTTTGAAGTTTCTTTTTCCGTCCGTCGGTGAGAACGGAGAATACGCGCGGATTGTAGAAGATTTGCGGGCGGATTGCGAAAAGCTGGCGGATGTCGGGCGACCGGCCACCAAGCTGACGCTCGGCAAACAGGTCGAAATGGCCGAGGAAATGGCTCGGGACAGGCTGGGTGTGAAGTATGCGAGCTTCACCAGCAACTGGACCGCCGGTATGGAGACCGCCTACAAGCTCGCCGGTGTCGGTCCCGGCGACGAGGTGATCGTGCCGCCCCTGACATTCATCGCCACGGTGGCCTACCCGTTGATGATTGGAGCCCGTGTGGTGTTCGCCGACATTGACCCGAACACGCTTGGCCTCGATCCGGCCGATGTGGAGCGGAAGATCACGCCGCGCACGCGGATGATCGTGCCGGTCCATGTGGGAGGATACGCCTGCGATATGGACCCTATCATGGCTCTGGCAGAGTCGCGGGATATCATGGTCATGGAGGATGCGGCTCACGCCCTCGGAGCGACCTACAAACACCGCCCGCTCGGAACCATCGGCCACTTCGGCGGCTATTCCTTTCACGAGGTCAAAAACATCAACTCGTTCGGGGAGGGCGGATTGTTGGTTTCCAACCACGATCTGGGACAACAGTTTGCGCGGGCACGTTTTCTGGGGCTGAACTTCGGAAAACAGATTCCCGACTGGCTCTACGATGTTTCGGCACTCGAAGATCGTTACGGCAATCCGCAGGTGCCAAACAACTCCTCCGCTACGGAGATTCAGGCACTCGGATTCCGGCTTCAATACGAACGCCTCGACGGGATCCTCGCGATTCGAAAAAGAAGCGCGCAGATCCTCCGCGAGGCTTTCGCCGACGAGTCGGCAATCATCCTTCCTCCCGCTGACACCGAAGAGACTGCCTCAAGCCACCACTTATTCCCGCTGAGAATTGCGACGAATGCAATCTGCGGAGACATCCGAACGGTCAAGGCGGGGCTCAAGGAGAAAGGCGTCACGGAGATCGCCCATTTCGGTCCTCTTTATCATTTCGAGATCCTGCGTCAACTCGGCTACGACACGGCCTCCGGGGCGGCATCCTGTCCGCAAACCGAGGCGATGTTCCGGCATGGATACACCCATCTTCCACTTTACCCGCTGGAAGACGAGCAGGTGAGCTACATGGCGGAGGCGGTTCTCGATACCGTTCGCAAACTGAAACGATAAATCCCCAGAAACGCCGCATGCATGCGACAGATAACGGCGAAACGGTGATTTGCTGCCAACCCCTGTTCGTTGACCCGCCGGAGGGTGCCGTTCTACACGACCGCTCCGGCCGGAAGAACGGTCATGGCCTTGAAATTCCCGTTCTGGTCTCCGTTGGCAGCATGCCGGTTGACACGGTTTGGGCGGATGGAATCCGCCTGGATCGCTCGGGCGGGATGTTCTCCGGCTGGATCGGAATCGAGGATGGAAGGAACGAGATCGTCGCTCGAGCCGACGCTCCAGACGGACCGATTCTTTGTGCAACGCGGGTCCTTTACGATTCCGGTTCGTTTCCGAGGTATCGTTTTGCGATCGACGACAACATCTACTTTCTGGAATCCCTCGCCCGCGAACGACCGCGCTCGATCTTTGATTGCTTCTATTTGAATGGCCTCAGGGACCTTCACCGCCGATACGGAACCCGATTTGTTCTCAATCTTTTCTTTCAAACTCCGGACGGCAGCTTCCGGCTGGATGAGTTTCCGGACGATTACCGGGGGGAGTTTACCGATCATGCGGACTGGCTGAGCCTCGCATTTCATGGCCGGAGTGAGTTTCCCGACCGTCCTTACGAGAGCTGCGACCCGGAAATTCTCGCCGCCGATTACGATCTGGTTGCAAACGAGATTCTCCGATTCGCGGGTGAGGCGGCCTACAGCCCGACAACGATTACCCATTGGGCGGCGACCCGGGCGGACGCAGGGCCGGTCTTCCGCCGCCGGAACAGTCGGGTCCTGAGCGGACTCTTCACACCTGTCACCGGGACGCAATACACCGGCGACGGACAACATCTGCCGACCGGAGGCGTATCGGGGGCGTATGAGTGCAATTACGGCGTTGACGACTCGCGGTCTGCGATTCTCAGCACGCGGGATTTGCTTGTGGACTTTTCCTCGGGGATTCTCTTCTCGAAGGTTGACCTCATTTGCAACAATGTTCCCGCAGCAGAAGTGGAACGGGCGCTCGGTCCACTTGCGGCGTCGGCCCCCACCTCCGAAATCATGGATCTGATCACTCATGAGCAATACTTCTGGCCGCACTATTCCGCCCATCGGCCGGATCACTTTGAACGATGCGAGGCGGCGATTCGATTTTGTGCGGAGCGCGGCTACCGGCCCGTGTTCCTCCACAGGGGGTTGGCCGGATCGGAAACGGGAGGAGATCAGTGGTGAAACGCGAACGCTTGAAGTGGGGAGTCCTCGGGGCAGGCGGCATAGCCCGGCGGCGAACCATTCCCGAGGGATTTATCACCGCCGACAACGCGCGCTTGGTGGCGGTTTGCGGTTCAAGCGCGGAACTCACCACGGAGATCGCACGGGAATTTGATGTCCGGGGAATTGCGGATCTTGACGAGTTTCTGCGCTCGGACATCGACGCGGTTTACATTGCGACACCGGCCCATCTGCATGCCGCGCAGACCATCCAGGCCGCGTCCGCCGGCAAACACATCCTGTGTGAAAAACCGCTGGGTCTGTCCGTATCGGAGGCAACCGCGATGGTGAATGCCTGCGAGGCATCCAGGGTGCGGTTGGGAACGGCACTCATGATGCGGTTTCATGGAGCTCATCGAACCGCTCTCCAAATGCTGCGGGACGGCTGTCTCGGAGAGCCCGTCTTCGCGAGGGCCCAGTTGTCCTGCTGGTATCCGCCGATTCCCGGTGCCTGGAGACAGGATCCCCGACTCGCGGGAGGAGGATCGCTCATGGATATGGGCGGGCATTGTCTGGATCTTCTGGAACTTTTCCTCGGGCCTGTCGTGGAGGCTAGCTGCTTCACGGCGAACCGGATTCAGAGCTACCCGTCGGAAGATTCCGCCGTTGCAACTCTGCGTTTTGAAAACGGTGCCCTGGGGGTCGTGGACGCCTTCTTTTGCATTCCCGATGCATCCAGCCGGAATGTTTTGGAAATCTACGGATCGCTCGGAAGCCTGTTGGCGACCGGAACGATCGGCCAGGCCGCCGATGGATCACTCACACATTTCGCTGGCGATCCCGCAGGTTACTCCGCTCGCCAGGAACGCGGACCCTCGGGCGGAGTCACGTTGGAATTCCCCGCAGTCAACACCTACCGGGCAGAAATCGAGGAGTTCAGCGCAGCCGTCCTCGAAGGGAGAATGCCGGAGAACTCTCATGAGATCGGATTACGGAGCCAGTTGCTCATGGAAGCGTGTTACTCCGCCGCGACGACCAAGAGAACCGTCCGCATTCTAGCCGGGATTCAGTCAGCTACCCTGTCGGAGGAATCGAAATGAGCGGCAGTCCGATCGTCCTCGCAGCCGCCGCGCACCCGGACGACATCGAGTTTCTAATGGCGGGAACCCTGCTGCTACTGAAAAACGCGGGGTGCGACGTCTACCTCTGGAATCTCGCCAATGGCTGCTGTGGTTCCGACTCGCTGTCGCGAGAGGAAGCGGCAGCGGTTCGTTGGTCGGAATCCCTTGCCTCGGCAAAGATCGCCGGCGGCACGGCGCATCCCTCCGTCTTCAACGATCTCGAGATCTTCTACGACCATCCATCACAGGCGAAAGTCGCGGCGGTCATTCGTGAGAACAAGCCGGATATCATCCTCACCTAGTCGCCCCAAGATTATATGGAGGACCATCAGAACACCGTCCGGCCCGTGGTCAGTTCCGCGTTCGCACGAGGAACGAGGAACCTCCCCACGCAACCGCCGCGAGCTCCGTTTGCCAAACCGGTGGCACTTTGTCACGCGATGCCGCACGGCCTGAAAGACTCACTGCGCCAGTCGATCACGCCGCACTTCATCACGGATATTGCCAGCGTGCTGAATACCAAACGGGCCATGCTCGCGGAGCACACGAATGTTCACTTTCACTATCTGCGGTCCGGAATCGGCTCTGTCGCCGTGGAGATGCACTGACGCTGACTTTGTTGAGCCACTCCGCACGTCCATTCACACCAACCACCCCAACACCCAACATGATTATCAGCGTTCCCAAAGAGATCAAAAACCACGAATTCCGAGTCGCCCTACTTCCGTCGGCCGCCTACCAACTCGTCAAACGGGGCCACCGCGTTCTCGTCGAGACCGGTGCCGGCGCGGGCATCGGATTCGACGATGACGCCTACCGGCAAGCCGGGGCGGAAATCGTGGATACCCATGCGAAGGCGTTTGCGTCGGATCTCGTGCTGAAGGTCAAGGAGCCGCTTCCCCAGGAAGTCCCGCTGCTCCGTACCGGGCAGATTCTTTTTACCTATCTTCATCTCGCCGCGAGTCGAGATCTCACCGTCGGACTCGTCGAAAGCGGCGCCACCTGCATTGCTTACGAGACGGTCGAGGTGAACCGACGACTTCCTCTGCTCGAACCCATGAGCGAGATCGCGGGCCGCATGTCCGTTTTGGTCGGAGGGTATTTCCTCGCCAAGCATCACGGTGGAAAAGGAGTTCTGCTCGGCGGAGTTCCCGGAGTTCTGCCCGGGCGGGTGGTTGTTATTGGGGGTGGCTCCAGCGGTGTCAATGCGGCCCGCATGGCCTCGGGCCTCAGCGCAGACGTCACGATTCTCGAGGTGGATCTGGAGCGCATGCGGTTTCTGGACATCACAATGCAGACCGCACACACCCTGTTTTCCAGCGAAGCCAGCCTGCTCGAACTACTCCCAACCACGGATCTTCTCATCGGTGCGGTTCTTGTCCCGGGAGCAAAAGCACCGAAGTTGATTTCCCGGGAAATGCTGAAACTGATGAAACCCGGCAGCGTTTTGGTGGACATCGCCGTCGACCAAGGAGGCTGCGCCGAAACCTCCCGCCCCACCACGCACGAGAATCCCACCTATGTCGAGGAAGGGGTCACGCACTACTGCGTGGCAAACATGCCGGGTGCCTACGCACGCACGGCCACCCAGGCGCTGACAAATGTCACCTACCGCTACGTCGAATGCCTCGCCGATCTGGGCCTTGATGAGGCAATCGAAAAACTTCCCGGGCTGGCCTCGGGCGTGAATGTGGCGAACGGCAGAATCACGTGCGAAGCCGTCGCTGCGGCCCACGGACTGGCCTACACGCCGCTCCGTCCATGAATTCGCTCACGGTTCGAGCAAACTCCGGACGTAATCGAGATCTTCCGGAGCCCAAGCCAGGCGATCCCCGGGGCTGGGTGCCTCGATCGTCAGGATGCCGCCCACTCCCGCATCCCGGAGCAACCGGAGAAACTGCCGGTTGTTGATGTCGCCGTCTTTGAGCCGGGCTCCGGCCACTTCACCGTGAAAGGTGCGGACGATGTTTTTCAAATGAGTCATTTTGGTTCGCGGAGCAAGGCGGCTCACACACGTTTCAAGAGTGGGAGGGTCTTTCATCATCAGAAGGTTGCCGACGTCCAAGGTGACGCCCAGGTTCGAGGAACCGATGGCCTCAACGAGGCGAAGGGTCGGAGCAATTTCATCGTGCAGATACCGCATGTGCGACTCCAGTCCGGCTTCCCATCCGACAGACTCGAGGAACGCGGCAAGGATCTTTCCTCCGGAAACGGCCCACTCCCAGTGTTCTTCCAACGCGATGGCTGATCCGTGCAGGTGCCAGTCGTGAATAAAAACGGAAGGGTCGGGATTGCGAAGTTCGCCGAGGAGACAGTTTACCGCCGCGACGGGCAACCGGGCACGGGCCTTCTCGTAGAATGCCATCGCGTCCGCCAGTGCCGCAACACGACCCGCTGGGTCGCTCTGCATGAGATTGATGGCCGGTGCGCCCAGAACGAGCGCATTCAATCCCGACCTGTCAAAGGCCCGGCACAACCCATCAAAGTATGCCGCGTCAGACATCGACCCGAAGAGATCCGCACGCCGAACCTCGACCCCGTCGAATCCCCACGACTTCGCCAGCGCTAGTGCCGCATCCAGCGGGGTGCCCTGCTCGGTGAAGTTGATGTGCATGAAAATCTGGAATTGAGAGCGCATGGATTTTTTAAGGCAAATTCAGGGGGCAAACTGGCGGTTCTGAACCACCCGCCAACGGCAGAAGTCATCCAGCGGACGAACGTTGGCATTTCCTCCCAATTCCGTCGCGTAGTCTGGAATCTCCGTGTTGTTGGGATCCACGTAGCGCTCAATCGTCGTCGATCCCCGGTATTCCCCGAGAACCTTGTCACGGGAATCGTCCCATATCGTCGGTTCGGAACCGGGCACTTTGCGCAGGCTCTGCACGATCATGTGGACGGTGAAGGTATTCGATTTCGTGGTCACTCGGGGATAGACTGTCGTATAAATCCGCTCCCGTAGATTCTCGCCCGTAAGGCGATTTCCTGACCAGAAGGCATTGGCCCAAGTGTCAAATCCCGCGAGCGTCGTTGCGGAAACCGATTCCCCCGAGGGCACCATGTGCACCTCGCTGATCTGCGATCCGGATGTAAACACGTCGCCCTGATCGAACCGAATCTGAAACTGCCGGAGCGTCGTCGCCAAGTCGAGCGGCCTGCGGGTTCTCTCAGGTCCCCGGACGGGAGCATCGATTCGAGTCGAGTTGCTATTGGCCGGCCAATCCCCGGGTGCCCCCACCTTGTAACCTTGGGCGTGCGTGTCCGGAACGGCGGAAACCCGCTCGTTCTTCAAAACCGCGCGCATTGCCGTCGACCTCTCGATGTAGGTAAAGGGAATGATCTGGTAATTGAGATTTACCTTTCCCGCCGTCGAGAACGGTTCGCTGATGGCATACGGCTCAACCACCGGCATCCAAAACAAATCCATGATCAAGTGATCTCGTGGGCTCTGCCATCCGAAATGGCCGGCCTGCGGACGAAATAGGAGCGTCCGCCACGGCGCGCCACTGACAACACCCGTCGACAGGGATCCAAACATTCCGGGAGACGGAACGATCCGATTCGGTGAAAAGAAAAGGCTGAATGTGCCATCCATGAGTCCGTAGGAGGCAAAATAAGGAATCCCGGTGGCAGGATTCCCAATCCCGCGGAAGGCGGTTCCCTCGTCCGGCTTGTTGACAAACGGTCCATCCGGCGAAAGTCCGACACCTGCATCCCAATCGCCTGTGCGCGATGGGTGTCCCTGCGGAACGCCATAGGAGGCGGCAATATCCGAGGCCCGAAGGAAATGCGTATTCAAGACATCCGCGGCTCCATAGCTCTTCTGAGTCACCGCCCCTGGCACGTGGCCGGTCTCGTGGGCATCGCGGAGCGTATTGTTTCCAGATCCCGAGAGAAAGAGGGTGGCGGGCACCGAGCGGTTGGCCGCAATCAATCGAAAATCACCATGCGCGGGAAACACCGTGTGCACGCGGTCATTCGGCAAAATGAACGCTCCCGAGCCGGGGGCATTCGGCAGCCCGGGGTAGGTCCATGATCGATCAGGGCTGGTGGACGACGGAATTGGATTGAGCGAACCCAGCGTGGCGAGCCGCCCAAGGTCGTTCATGAACGTCTGGGGATTGCCGGTGTTTAATCCGGATATCCCGGCACTACTCGGGTTCGCAAAGGCACCAACCCCATTCCGGAAAGCCCAGAATCGTGGAGCCGGCAGCGAGGGCGAAGTGCCGGTAAATCCTTTCTCGGGATAGACCAGAGCCGAAGGGGATATCGTGGGGTCGAGTTGCGCCATATCGGCGAAGTTGCCATGCACAAAGGGATTTGCCGTCACAACCAGCGAGGGCGGCGATGGAAACGGACGGCTCAACTCCCCGGCAGCAATCTCGATCGTTTGCGTGACGGCTCCGGAGCCGTCAAGGATCTCCAAGGTGAGATTATTCTGTGCTTCAAAAACCATCGGCTGATCCCGGGAAATGGTGACCGGGCGGCTCACGACTTGATCCGCAATCGTCCGAGCCGAGGCGGCGAAATACCGGAACCCCATGAATCCGCCGGGCGCAAAGTAGTCAAAGGGTTGGTTTCCCGTGCTCACAATCGATTGCAAAGGCACTGTCATGGTTGCGTTGCTGTAGATGGGCTGACCGTTGATGCGAAGACCGGTGAGCCCGCTGATGCGAATGCTTCCGGTCGCACTGAACTGCGTGGCACCTTGCATCGCATTGAAAAGCTCGACGACCGGCATGCACTCGACACGAACCTGATTTGCTTCCAATTCGATCCGGGGCCTGGGAATTCCATCCGGATCGGGTTCCAGAGTGTGGTTTGTCGTGGCGTTATTGCTCAGCCACCAAACACTCTGCGGCGAAGAGCCGGGTGGGGGAACCGATCCGGGCTTTCCGCCCGCTCCATCTGCCGTGCAAATAAAATGGAACCCAAATTCGCTCACCGTTAAGAACCTTCCGAATCCACGGTAGGTTTGTCCTTCCCAAGTGTATTCCGTGGGGATCACCAAACCATGGCCGGGCCGCGCGTAGAAGAGCTGGGTTCCTGCCTGGGGATATCCGTCGGTGAAGGCAGGCACACTCGCCAACCTTCGGTCGGATTGGGATTTGAACAGGAGTTCGTCGAAGAGATTGGTGCTTCGAATATAGTCGAAAATCTCCACCAGAATCTGGCGGCGTTCGGTGCCGTATTTCGCGTCGAAGCTCTGCCCGACTCCTGGGATCTCCCGACGGGTCAGGTTGTCCAGGTAACCAAGCAATTCCTGGTTCCTCGGGATTCCGATGTCGTTGGTCGCGGACTTCGCGTTCTCCCTCTGGAAAAAATACGGCTCGCCATTAATCGTCGCGCTGCGGGCAATCTGGCGGTCGAATCCGGTGGTGCGCGTCGGGTCCGGCGTGGTTCCCAAAAGCCGGTGAATCGGCCAGATGGCCACCCGGGGCAGATTGAAAAGATTCGTCTCAGGGGCGCGGCTATGGGCGGTCAAAACGAACCGCCGACTCTGGAGCAGTTCACGGGCCGTTTGTGGATTGGTCTGAAACAGGAGATTCGCGGGTCTCGTGGCACCCCCGGAGTTTGCAGGGTCATCAAGGAAGATCAATTCATCGACCGATGCATAAAGCCGTTCGCGCTTCTTAACCTGAGAAAAATACGAGTCCGTCGAATTCCCGGCCGGATTGGTCCACGTGCGGGTTCCTGCCTCCGATCCTCCAAACCGATAGACCGGACTGAGACTGGTGGCCCGTCGCACGGTGTCCAAAACCGAGATGCCCCTCCACGGAAAAACCGCGGAAAGGCTGGTGGTCGCGGGGTGACCGGGGTATCGCTGGAACTCGTTCCGGGTCGGTTGATAAAATCCCAGATTGCCTTCATCGGTGCTGGCAAGCCGCGGGGTGTCCCAGAAGGTTCCCTCGCCCGCGGTGTTCAGGTTGACTTTGCATGTTTCATCGTCCGTCCAGAACGCGATGCGTCCCACAATCGGATTGGCAGAACTTGGAACCACGGCGCCGGAAAACGTCGCCTGCTTCCCGGAACCGCCGGACGGAGCGACCAAACTACCGTCCTGCAGCACGTAAAGCCATCGCACAGGCATGGGAGCGGGATTGTTGTCCGGTGCCTCCGGTGCTCCAGAATTGAAGCCAAGGTTTGTCGCACGGATCGTCAGTCCTTCTACCGGATCGACATCGCCAATCGCAAGAGTGGCGCGCGGGTCGAGAATGGGATAAACAAGCGACCTATTCCCACTGCTCCCGGTGGAATACGCTAGCCAAGCCGGCTCGTTGAGATCGCACCAATGCGCCGGTTGATCCATCCAGTCGGCAGGCGGCAAGTCGGCTGTCAGACTGACGGTTGAAGAAATCAGCTCGGATGCCGAGTAGAGCTTGTAGGCAGCCGTCAGGTTTCCGCCGGAGGAAAACACGCGGACCATTCCCGGCTGGGAAGTCCATGCCGCTTCGATTCCCTGCGTCGTGGCAGCATGAATCTGCCCCTGAACGAACTGCACCGCCACGTCGGCCATGTTCCGCGCCGAAACCCCTGCACTAAAGGACTCCGAAGCCCGTCGCTCGGTGCCGGCCCGACTCAGAATGCCCACCGCGAGCGCCACCAACAGAACGAGCACTCCCAATACAACAACCAATGCAGCGGCCCGCTGATGGCGAAGACTCTTGGGTGAAGAGAGACGGTCGGGAGGTCTCATGGGCGGAAAAGCGTCGCACGCCCGGTCGCGGGGTTGACCAGAATCGAAGCGAAATTGGGCGGTGGCTCGGAGCGCGCGGCATCCCGTTCCAACACAACAGTCAGGTAGGAATTTGTGCCGCGCACACTCCAATCCAGTTCTCCCGTGGGTTGAAACCGAACCGAGACATAGTCAACGTCTCCTCCAAGCTGGGGCACGTTTGTGCCAAGCACACGGGTTGCGGAATTGGTGACAAGGAGGTCGAGCAACGGCGAGAGCGGAGAAGAAATTTGCGTGTTCCCGGGGAGCTTTTGCAGGCGCGACAGAGCCGTCGTCCCTTCCCTGCCGTCATAAAATCGTTGAACCGCCTTCCACGTTCCGTTACCCGCAGGCACCCGGAAGATACGCAGTTCAACCAAACGGTTTCGCGTCAGAGCCTCCTGGCGGGCCAATGCCAATTCATCGGAAATCAATCGCCCGGCCAGTGCCAGCGCTTGCGAATCCAACACCGATCGAACCGCCGGCAAGGCAAGAACCAGCAAAATCCCAAGCACCGCCACCACCACCAGCAACTCGATCAGGGAAAAGGCTCCGAACCCAACACAGGGCCGCCGAACGACCGCATTCATGATTCGGACCATTTCGATTCCCGCAAGGGAACCGCTGTACGGAAGACTCGGTATCTTATCCCCTCGGCACTCAACGCCTTCTCAAGTTCAACAAGGTCCGCTTCGATTCGATCGGGGGCACTCGACAGAAAGCGGCCCTGCAATGCGTTTCTCACGGCGTCGGGCGGACGGCTTCCACTGGTTAGTCGTTCCGCAGATTCCTCATCCATGGCCACCATCACGACCTCCACGACCGGCGGCAATTGATGTGCGGTGAGCGGTTGCGGATTCGCGGTGGCATTCGCACGGGAGTCGTAACGGAAGTCCGACGTCAGCGGAGCGGTCGTCGGATCCCCATCCGCTCGTCTCGGCCAAAGCACCAAGGCGATCACGTTGGCGGCCACCGGAAAAATGCTTTTGGCATGCTCAGTTGGGTCGATCCAGTCCATCCCTCCAGACTCCCTCGTCGAAAACGCCCGCATTTCCTCGGTAGGGGACTTGAACTGCACGAGCTGATACCGGAAGGGCGCGGGGGAACTGGTGATTCCCGGTTGAGGCACGGCTCGGAAATCCACGAAATACCCTAGCGAATTAAGCGCAGAGGACAGCCCGCCGAAGGATTCCGGTTGCGAAGTGGTTCCCAATGGCGCTTGAAAGAAAATGGCCTGCCCGGCTCCCGGAGATCCAGGTACCAATCCGCGGTCACCGGCTGGCTGGACCAGAAAATGGAGGTCCGACTCTCTCATAAATCGCGATGGGTTCTCCGGATCATCCTGCCGCCAGAAGGTATTGAGGGTGGCCTGACTCAGGTTGCGGGTCAGCAGGTCAAAGGCAAAGCGCGCATCCTGGAAAGCATCCACCTTTTGATTCAGCGAACGAAAAACCCGGCTGCTTAGCTCGACGGCTGACAGCAAAAGCATCATCAAAAGGCCGAGGACAACCATCCCGACCAGCATTTCAAGCAGAGTGAATGCAAATGGTGGCCTCATCCGCATGGCCTGTTGCGGTTCCGGAACAGCGGAAGCTCGTTTGCGGCGGAATCCGGGAATCCCTGCTGCCAAAATCGGCTCAAAAACCCGAGTTGGCGACATGGAGGCTTTCAATCTGTCCCGGATCACCGGGAACTTGTGGCTGCTTTCTGACGGTGATTCGGACGATCCGCGAACTGTTGGACGAAGCGGTTTGGTCAATATCTGGAGACACCGGGAACAGCGGCGCAACTGCCTCGAGCGTCACGGAAAACCGCGCGTCACTAGGTGCGCTCGGCAACCCCTGCTCGTCGAAATACCGCACCCCAACCTCCGACCAAGCATCCAACTTGGAAAACGGCGTGTTCAACGCCTCACCCGCAAACTGCCGCACCAAATTCGTCTCGGTGACCCGATCCATTGCCTCCCTCATGCAGATCAATGCAACCGGCAACAGGCCCATCACAGAGACCACACCGAACACTGCGATCCCGACGGCAATGGTGACTTCCACCAACGAAAATCCACAGCACGTCCGCGCCAGAGAACGACCAAAGAACGAAAACCCATTCCGCCGGCTGGGATCAGCATATTTCAACGCTTTGGTGATGGGACAGCTTTGCTTCATGGATGCAACTGAGGGGGGGCTGCGTTTGCGTCAAGAGAACGTGAAGACACTCTAATCTCCGGTTGAAGAATTATTCTGTTTTGTTTTTTCATTCAATGTTTTTTTTGTTTCAATTTTCACCCTAGCTTCCGCCGAAACAAAATCGCTTTTGGGCGCGGATTAAGGAAATTCTCTGTGTTCGAGCGATTCATTTCTAAAAAACACTTTGAAACAGATTCACCTTCTCTTGATTTTTTCCGCGACAACTTTTTGAAGCACAGGTAAGCAGCAATGATGCCAAAAAGTCCTATTGACCAAGTGATCCCCGACGGAATGCTCGTTCGCGAATGCACGTTACCCGGGGAGACGCGTTCGGATGGGGTGGTGCCCAGTCACGCGAATGGCATTCAACTGAGCCGGGATCGGTTTTTGATTTTGTATAGCACGCTCGGATTTCAAGGCCGGGACGACGGAAGAAGCGGCGTTTACCGTTTGGTGACGAACGATTGGACCGGGCCGCTGATCAAGGAAGGGTTTATCTCTCAAACTAGGAAAAGTACTGGAGCGGCCAGTGATGGCCGCGTTTACACGACGCAGGTCGGGCATCTCACCGCATTCGGTGTTCCCCGGGGCGCTTTGGTGAACGGTCGCCGGGTGGCTCACGAAAATCATTTTGTTGTGATGTGGAGGGAGTGCGGTCGGATGACGGACGCCCGCGGCCATCTTTGCTGGCCCGAGCCTGGACAAGAAGCGCACGGTGCCCAGGCTCTGGAGATGCAGTTTCGTCTGAACGACCAAGGTGACGACATTGAAATCATCCGGCCCGCGCAACCTCTCCGACAGCAGGGCATGCCCGACGGCCAAATCTGCCGGTGGCCGGAGGTCGGCGAGTTGATCAAGGGTTATGTTCCAGCGGTGCCAATGAATGCCGAATGTTCGGAGTGGCTGGATCTAAACACCGCGAGCGAGAGGGATGGAATCGATCCGAGCCTGAAACCGAGGAGCTCCGTCCTTCCCAGCCAGTATCGTTGGGATCCCAGCAGGGAGGTGTATAACTGGGTGGCTTCCGGGCCGCTTTGGGGAACGGATTTGTTTGAGGGTTCGATAGCCCGAAACGGATCCTCGTTCGTTTTCCACGCCCGAATGCTCGGTTTCGAGGGAGCCAGCTATGTGGAACGCGACGAATTCACGCGGGTCGCGGCCTGGTGCCGCCCAGACAATCCGATTCTCGGCCCCTATCGTGACGTCCGTCCGCGCGAGCAGCCAAATTGGCATCCCACGTCCGTCTTTGCGCTGCCCGATGGTTCCATCGCCCGGCTCGGAGGAGCTCCCCAGGAGAGATATCGCCGTGGGCGCGGTCCGATTTACCTCGTGCGGATCGACCCGAACAACGGATTCCGTGCGATAGAACACGTGCGATTACGGGAGGTCGACGAATTCCCGCGCATCGAGGTCCCCGGAGATCCCTATCTCGATTTCCCAAAACTACTTCCCCACGTTGGCGGAAGGGAGCAACTGATCGCTCATCGGGTTTACACCTCGGCCATGTGGCGCGACCCCAGCCAACCCTACGAAGTTTCTCCCCAGGCCCTCGCGGCGAATGGTTGCGGACTTTATTTTGTCCGAGTGCGCTACCGCGAAGAATTGCCGCCTGCGTGGATCTTCGAAAAGTGAGACCCTAATTTTTTCACTAAATTCTTATGAAAACCATCGCCTGGCTTGACTTCAACCTCGACAACTTCCACGCCGCCAAATTTCTGGAACTGTTCCGCGGACCCCTTGCCGCACGCGGCTGGCAGGTTGGCAGCGTTTTTGCGCTGGATGAGGAAGGCAGCCGCGCCTGGGCTTCGGAAAACGGAGTTACCCTGGTCTCGTCGCCAGACGAGCTTGCTCCCTGTGATGCTGCAATGGTTCTGGCACCCGGACATCCCGAGCACCACCTAAAACTTGCCACGCAGGCATTCAACCTGGGCGTCCCGGTCTACGTCGATAAACCGCTTGCTGAAAGCCTCGATGTCGCGTCCGAGATTTTCCGGCGTGCCGACGCCAAAGGCGTGCCTGTTTTCACCTCTTCCGCCCTCCGATATGGCACCGGGCTGACCGAAGGCCTCGCCAGCCGGGGTGGCAAGGATGCCATCGAACACATCCGAGTCTGGGGCGGGAGCGGTTCCTTTTCCGAATACGCGATTCACTCCGTGGAAATAATGGTTTCGATTCTGGGTCCGAATGCGACCGAGATTACATCAACCTCTGCCGGACGCCAGACCATGATCCACGCCGAGTTCGTCGGTGGCAAATCCGGCACGGTGTTCTTTCATCCCCATTCGGACACGCACTATCAGGCCATGCTCAGCACCGCGAGGGAGACGTCCCATGTTCTGTGCGCCGGCCCCACGATGTTTGAGTGTTTGGCCGGGGCAGTGCTTGATTTCTTTGAATCTGGAAACTCCCCGGTGCCCCGCGAGGAATCACTCCTCATTCGCCGGATTTTGGACGATGCCAATCCCGGAGGGTGAGTAGTTTGCGAGGCCGTTCAAACCCCGGTTGCCAGCACCCGTGCAACCCTCGGCACCAACGAATCAGCAGCCATCATTTTTTAAAACCCGCCGAGATACGGCAGGAGCCAGCTTGATGGCAGCAGATCGATCCCGGGAGGTCGCAAATCAAGATTTGCCCTGCTTCAGATCTCGACTTGAAGGGGTTTCGGGCGTGAACTTCAGGCCCATCGGAGTGGTGGCAAGACCGGCTTGGGAGGTTTCTTTCAGAGCCCGCGGCATACGGCGTCCGATGTCGCGCATCGCAAGGATGACATCATCCAAAGGGACGACGCAGCGCGCACCGTCCAGAGCCATTACCGCGGCCTGGAAACTGTGAACGGCAAACATCCCGTTCTGGCTTACGCAGGGAACCTCCACAAATCCGCGATGGGATCGCAGACGAGTCCGAGCGTGTTCATCAGAGCGAATGCGGCGGCATTTGCAGCCTGTTGCGGGGTTCCTCCTTTCGCTTCCACGACGGCCGCTGCGGCCATGCACGAGGCGCTTCCCACCTCCGCTTGGCAGCCTCCCCGCGCCCCTGAAAACGAGGCGTTTTTTCCAATCAAAACACCGATCCCGGCAGCAGTGAAGAGGGCCTTCGCCGTGTCTTCCAGTTCCTCCAATTGCTCGGGCTCGCAAAGATTGCACGAAACCGTTTCAATTCCCCGATTCTCAAACTCTGCCCGTGCATCCTCTTTTGTAAAGCGGGACACCGCAATCACCCGCCGCGAATCCCCCCCTGATTCAAGGCCTTCCGCAGCATCATGCAAACATGAAGTCCCATCTTCTCCGCAGTTCCCAAAATCTGGAAGTCTCCTCGCATACGGCTCACCGCCGCACACACCAACGCCCCGAGTTCACACAAAAAGTCGTCCACCTAATCCCGGGCGCACGGAAGCGACGGCCTCATTCCATCGCCCGGCGTCTGCCGCGTCAGTCGGACCCGTTGTCGCCGTTAAGACTTCAGGATCCGGCAAGGTTCGTAACAGAGCCTCGAGGCGTAAGTGATCCCTTTGCGTTTGCCCTTTGAACCGACCTCAATCCCGTGCTCAGTCAATTGCCGGATACTTGTCCGCAAGCTTTTTCATCGAATGCTCGCAGGAAAGTCTTCCGACCTCCGGGCATGTGCCGCCCGTGTGAGGGGTAATCAACAACCGGGCATTTCTGCGGCTGTAGGCAATGAGCGGGTGGTCGTATTTGTTTTCCAACCACTCTCCATCGATCACGTCGAGCCCGGCAGACTTTACCACGCCGCACTCCATCGCCCGGATTAATTCCCCTTCGTCGATCAGCCCACCCCGCGAGGTGTTCACGATAATCATGCCGCGCTTCATCCGTGCGAAAGCATCGGCATTGATCATGTTGCGAGTTTCTTCCGTGAGGTGCACGTGAAGGGTGATGATGTCTGATTCAGCAAGCAGGGCGGGCAGATCCTTCCGTGTGACTCCGGTGGGCATTTCCTGATTTCGCGGGTCGCAACCCAGAATCCCCATGCGGAAGGCCTTTGCATACTCGGAGACAATCGTGCCAAGGCGACCGACTCCGATAATGCCGAGGGTCTTGCCGGCAAGTTGGTTGCCACCAAGTTGGTGCCGGGCCCAAAAGCCTTGCCTGGAAGCCTCGATGCACTCTGGAAAGCGACGTGAGCAGGCAAGGATCAATCCAAAGGCCAGCTCAGCCGTCGGGGTGATGTTCCGGAGGAATTCGAGATCATTCTTCAAGGTGATCAGCTCGATACCCCTTGCCTCCAGTGCCGGCAGATCGAGGTGGTCCGTCCCTGTAGAATTTGTCAGGACGGCACGCAACCGGGGTGCCATCCCGACGAGCTCCGCAGTGAACGGCACCCGCAGGCTGGACCAGTAAAAATCCGCCTCGCGAAGCTCGCGCTTCAGCCAGTTCAAGTCCGCCTCCAGTGTTGCTCTCACATCAAAGTGTTCTGCGCCCGGGAGAGCAAGAAAGCTCTCTTGGGACAACTGGTCAACAATCGCAACAAGTCGGGGTTTATTCATCGGCAACGAGGCGATCCTGAATCAATACACGTAGCGAATCTCCGGCAAGTTTCGTCTGGCCGAGGCCTGCGTTTTGGTAAATTCCCTCGCGTGAGCCGATGGCTTGGATGAATTTGTAAGAAACCGCGCGTCTCCCGCGCAAACAATGTAGTCCACACCCATTTTGTGATAGGAAATCGCTTTCGGCCCTCCAGGGCTTTGGCCCAGAGTTTGATGCTGGAAGCTGGCATTTCCTTGATCGAATGATGGCAAATCGGCGGTTGAGGGTCAAGCGCCTGCCGTTTCCGGATGCGTCGCACGACCAACGCGAGAACACCTGTCGTTGTCCTCTTCGATCTGGAGGATCCGGTCGGTTTCGAAATCGCCTCGCAGCTCCAAGCCAACTGTGCGGGGAGTCGCGATGCGATCAAAGATGCCGGAGTGTATCCTGCGGGGCCCGCTGAGTCAAAGTTGCCACCACGCTGCTCGAATTTGACCCCAGCTTCTGTTAGAATGACCTGACGAGTTTGATGGGGGCTTTGCGCCCCCCAATCCCCCGCACTGCCCGCCGCAGGGGCGTTCGGGGGGACTTTCCTTTACGCCCTTTTGGTGTCCCTAAAAGTGTCCCTTCCCGGCAGTAATTGGGTAATGGGCGAGTAGTTCGAGAGTTGGCTTGATTACGAGGGGAAATGGGGTATTTTGACCGCGAAGTAATCCGCAGAATCCGCCGAATCCCACCCCCTCCGAGGCTTTGCGAGGAGGGGGCATCGACAAGAGCGAAGCCAATCTCGGAAAGCCTGCGCAGCAGGCAATCCCACCCCCTCCGCAGTGCGAAGCACAAGGAGGAAAATCCTAAAAACGCGAAGCCAAGATGGAAAGCCTGCGCAGCAGGATAATCCCACCCCTTCCGCCAGTTTTCATGAGTATCTCCGAGGAAATCAGCACGCTATGATGCGACGTTTGTGACGACTCAAGTACGCCTATAACTAGCATAAATCGTTAGGCTTCGCTGATCTCGATTCAGAGGGTCCGCTGAAGTCGTTCAGGAAGGAACAATTCCGTTGCTACCGGAGGCGACCAGCGGCGCGCTCGCGAATCAAAAAGTCCGCTGGCAGCAGAATCGGCAGCCCGTAGCAGGAGGAACCGAGCAGCCCGATAAAATCAGCGCTGTCCAGCGTGAGAAGCACGTCTGCCCAAGCCAGAGCGGTAATGAGAACCGGTCGGTCTTTGCTGACAGGAAAAACCAGCGCACGATCCAGGCTCACGACATCATCCACAACGGTAATCCTCTGCCTGAGTCCGGTCCATGTAATGGTCGCCGCAGCGGAAAATTTCCGAAGATTTCTCGTTACCTCTTCCAAAACCCATGGGCTGGCCAGCAAATCCCATCCTTGCTGGCGGGCCATATTGCAGATGGCTGTGGATGCCCCGCTCGCGGAATTGCATCCAGCCAATAGGACGCTTGTGTCAAGAAACAGCTTCACGCTCCGGCCAGAAACCTTTGGTATCCAGCCTCATCTTCAGAAACCCACTTCTCGATCTGCTCTTTGGGGATGTCCCGGACCGGGGGAAGAGCCCCACCTTCGCCGCGCAGGCGGGTGAGCAGGAACATCACCAGTTCCTTTTTTTCCTCAGTCTGGAGGACATCGGCAGCTCTTTCGATTTCCGCAAGAGAACTCATGACGGTTGATACTACATCACCCAACAGCCAAAGTCGAGCAATGGAATCATTCCGAAAACGCCTCGGAGTGAAAAACCACCATTCGTCAGAAGGCTTGCACAATGAGGGCAATACTCCTCCACTGCCCTGTAACGGTGGTCCGGGAGATTCGGGTAAATTTCTGCATAACCCGGAGAAACCAGACCATGCAGGACAAATACCGTCTTTACCGCCGATCCAATCGGTCCAACGGAACCTTCTACGCAGAGAATTGCGACACCGGAGCACGGGAGAGTCTGGGCACGAAAAACCACGCCGAGGCCGAGAAGCTCCTCCAAGCCAAGTTCGACTGCCCACGCGGTAGCGCCCAGTACCTTGCGCGAAGCGCGACTCTCGCAGAGCCTGCCGCAGCCAACATCCTGTCCGAATGAGGGCAATGACTTCGTTGCTCGGGAATTCTGCGCCCGAGCATGGCAAGGCGCTCCTTATGCAGACCAATCTTCCCATGCGATGCCCTCCATTTTGCGGAAATCTTTGCCGTTGAGTGTTGCGACAACAAGGCCATGGTGTGCGGCACTGGCAGCGATGAGCAAATCCAGATCGGCCACCAACCGGCCCAGCACTTGCTGCCGCGCCTTGCGCTTTGCGAATTCCCGCCATACCCCGTCATCTGTCGCTACCACCTGAAGCCTGTCTTCCAGAAGAACGCGATATTTCTCCCAACGAACTGGTCTGTTTTCCAAATACAAACCAAATTCCACCTCCGCAACACTCACAGCGCTCACGCGGCAGGCGTTATCCCCTGCCTCTTGCCATCGTTCGAGCGATGCAGGCACGGGCTTGTTTCGCAGCGGCTGCGAATATACCGAGGTGTCCAGTAAATAGCGCTCCTTCATTCTTTCAGAGGATTGCTCTTCGACTTACTGCGGAGCACCCAGACCTCTGGAAAGTCCACTCCCTCATCGGCATGCTCATCGGCCCATTCCCGCCAGGCGGTGAGCACATCTTTCCGCTCGCTCTGCATGCTTGCAGGCAGCGGTGCAACCTGAACGATCGGTTGGCCGCGTTTGCTGACAATGACCGGTTGCCCGGTGCGAACAACCTCCTCACAAATCGAGGTAAACTTGGTTTTCGCTTCAAAAATGCCGATGGAATTCACTGATCAAGTCAACCAGCTAGTTGGTTGGTTGTCAAGTGGCCGTGCACTGCATGTCATTGCAACCCCTTGTTGCGTTCTCATCCAAAATGCTCGTCCTTCTTCGCGATGTCGTCCTCCTCGACATCGCGCTGGATGGTTGCCAGCCGCGGGAAAAGGGCTTTGAGGACGATGAAGCCGCTCTATGAATTTTCCAGCGGATTCCAGACTTCGGCGAAGCCAAAATCCTGGAAGTCTTTGCAGTTCACTGTCGCCATCTCCGTGACGCCATGGCATATCAAGGTCAACGCGATTCGTGCGTCAAAGATACGTCGTCTGGGAAAGTTGGCTTCCAGATTCGTCCCAGTCTATGACTTGCTAGAGGCCGAAGAGTTCCAGCTTCCTGAAGTTCGATGCCCCGCAATTGACCGCACCTATGGAGGTGGTTGCAGGATACCTCCCCGGCGAGCTTCCCCCGCGTCCGACCCGGACGGCGAATTTATTGCCCTTTGACCAGGATCTGCCTATCACTATTCGCCTTCATTCGATGAAAAAAACACCCCCCTTCCCACTGGTTTCCCTCCTTGCTCTGTCGGTCTTGTTTGTCACCGGCTGCAACCAACCCACTGAGTCCGGCTCTGCGACTGACGGCCCGAAAAAACTCACCATCGCCGTCATCCCGAAGGCCACCACCCACTCGTATTGGAAGGCCGCGGAGGCGGGGGCGCGCCGGGCGGCGACCGAGCTTGGTGTCAATCTGGAGTGGCAGGGCCCGCTCGATGACTCCAAGGTGGCGGATCAAATCGGCATCCTCAACAATTTGGCTGCCTCCAACGTGGACGGCATCGTTCTCTCTCCCTGCGACGACAAAGCTCTCGCGCCCCATGTCCGCACTATCGCGAAGCGTAACATTCCGGTAGCTATTTTTGATTCTCCCCTCGATGGAAAACAGGGCGTGGACTTCATCAGCTTCGTGGCCACCAACAACAAAGAGGCGGGAGCCGCCGGGGCGGAGGAGTTGATCAAGTTGGTCGGGGATGGTGCCAGCCACGGCGGCAAAATCCTTGTGATCCGCTTCACCGAAGGATCGGCCAGCACCCGCCTGAGGGAGGAGGGCTTTATCGATGCGATCAAGGAGAATGGCAAACTCCAGATCATCTCCGAACAATTCACCGACGGGTCGATGGCCGGAGCCCAACGCGTGGCGGAAACGTTGCTGAACAGCTCGGTCAAGGACAACAAACTGGAACTCGATGGCATCTTTGCCTCCAACCAGCCCACGGCGGAAGGCACATACAACGCGATGAAATCCCTCCGCGACAAGGGCGTCGAAATTAAAACCAAATTCGTCGGCTTCGATGATTCCGAACTTCTTGCACAGGGTCTCAAGAGCGGAGTGATCGACGCCCTGGTTGTGCAGGACCCCGATAAAATGGGCTACCTCGGCGTG
>Ga0247838_1000683_pt1 | contig 52375 bp, 42 predicted proteins | sample LaCruzMarch2015__5_FD_189097 | JGI IMG/M metagenome (GOLD analysis project Ga0247838, IMG submission 189097) | Freshwater microbial communities from meromictic Lake La Cruz, Castile-La Mancha, Spain - LaCruzMarch2015_15m | ecosystem: Environmental > Aquatic > Freshwater > Lake | place: Spain...
GACCACGGCCGGCAGTTGCAGAGTGCCGCGAACTTCGACGTCGACGGTAGCTTCTTCAACGAGACCTTCAATCCGACCGAGGCCGGCAGTATGCACGACGGTGCCGGCCCCACGAGCACGAGCCAACTGCTCTGGCTCTCGGCGGCAGGTGGGGAGCTAGAGACGGTCAATCGCATGGCATTCTGGCTGCGGCCGGATGAGAACAGCGGCGGCCATCCGGCCACAAACACCACATCGCTGTCGAACCATCTGATCACGAAGCGGGTGCGGATCGGCTGCCCCGACCTGCCACTCCCGGCCCGCGACCACTGCATCCGATATGACGTGGCTTTCACGGTGCCAGCTGATGAGCGGCACACCCGTGGCACGTTCGAGGCCCTCACCGGCTACCTGCCGGCCGAGTTCCGCGACTTCCACGGCCTGATGCCGAACGGCAGTCTCGTGCCAATCTCAGAGGGCATGGGTGAGCAGCCGCTGCCTGTCGTGGTCTCCACAGCCGACGGGAATTTCGCGATGGGCGTCTGGTCGCCCGATCGCACGGTCACGACTGGGAAGCTACCCGCCTATGGCCGGAACTGGTTCGAGCGGGCGCGGGTATCGAAGTGGAACTGCGTTTTCCGCGAGTCGGTCGCTGCCGGCGAGATGCTCCGGTCGGGAGACTATCGCTATTCGATCTGGGTGGCCGTTGGCACGCGTGAACAGGTTCGCGAGTCGCTCGTTATGATGCGGGGCCACGCGGCGTGGCTGCCGAAGTAGGAAGCCGACTCGAGTATGAAACCGGACGGGAAGGGATAGGACAGCCATGCCCACGGGAACGAAGCAGATCGAGGCCGCCTACCGGCTCGCCCGCGACCGGTATGACGCCCTTGGCGTGAGTGCCGACAAGGCCTGTGCCGCGCTCGCTCGGATCCCCGTCTCTCTCCACTGCTGGCAGGGGGACGACGTGCAGGGCTTCGAAGGGGCTGCCGGCTCACTCGGCGGCGGTCTCGCGGTGACGGGCAACCACCCGGGCCGCGCCCGCACGCCCGACGAGTTGCGGAGTGACCTCGACGCGGCGATGGCCGTCATCCCCGGGAAACACCGGCTCAATCTGCACGCCTTCTACGGGGAATTCGGCGGCCGGAAGATCGACCGCGATCAGATCGACGCCGCGCACTTTGCCGGCTGGATCGCCTGGGCCAAGGCGCGTGGCATGGGGCTCGACTTCAATCCCACCTGCTTCGGCCATGCCAAGGCCGCCGACGGCTTCACGCTGTCGCACGCCGACCGCGGGATCCGGAAGTTTTGGATCGAACACTGCCGACGATCGCGGGAAATCGGGGCCGCGATGGGCAAGGCCCTCGGCACGCCCTGCGTGACGAATATCTGGGTACCCGACGGCTTCAAGGACACTCCGGCCGACCGGCTCGCGGCCCGCGAGCGGCTGGCCGATTCGCTCGACGCGGTCTTCGAGAAAACGCTCCCTGTCAAGCACAACCTCGACGCGGTCGAGCCCAAGCTCTTCGGGATCGGCAGCGAGAGCTGCACGGTGGGGTCGAGTGAGTTTTACCTCGGCTACTGCATCACGCGGAAGAAGCTGCTCTGCCTCGACGCGGGGCACTACCATCCCACCGAAAGCATCTCCGACAAGATCTCGAGCGTGCTCATCTACCTGCCGGAGATTCTGCTGCACGTAAGCCGCGGCGTCCGCTGGGACTCGGACCACGTGGTCACGCTCACCGACGACCTCCTCGCGATCGCCCGCGAGATCGTCGCCTCCGGTGACCCGGCGCGGGTGCATGTCGGCCTCGACTACTTCGACGCCAGCATCAATCGGATCGCGGCCTGGACGATCGGCACGCGGAACATGCTCAAGGCCTTGCTCGTCGCGCTGCTCGAGCCGCCGGCGATCCGCAAAGCCGAGAAGGAAGGCGATCTCACGGCCCGGCTCGCGCTGCAGGAAGAAGCCAAGACACTGCCGGTTGGCGCCATCTGGGACCACTACTGCCTCACGAAGGACGTGCCCGTCGGCGAGGCCTGGCTCGACGACGTGCGAAAGTACGAGAAGGACGTCACGGGGAGGCGGACATGAGCGACGTGTCACACGACGTCGAGGAACTCGAGCAGGCCGTGTCGAGCGAGTACGAGCGGCAAAGAGTGCCGGAGAAGGCCCTCAAGGGCCCCGCCGCGTTCTGGGGAATGTATGCGGGCGAACATACAGCCGGCACCGAGTTCATGATCGGCCCGCTGTTCGTGAAATGGGGGGCCGATGCGTTCAGCCTCGTCGTGGGGCTGTTGCTCGGCAACCTGCTCGCCGTGCTCACGTGGCGGTATCTCACGGCCCCGATCGCCTGCAGCGAGCGGCTCACGCTCTATTACAAGCTCGAGAAGATCGCCGGCAGCCAGCTTGTGAAGATCTACAATCTCGCCAACGGCCTGCTCTTCTGCTTTCTCGCCGGCTCGATGATCACCGTCTCGGCGACCGCCGTGGGTCCGTTCTTCCCCCCGGGCACGATCGAGATGCCGACCTTCCAGTCGACGCTGCCGACCGGGCCCGCGTGGATCATCTCGTGCATCGTGATCGGCACGGCGATGACGCTCGTGGCTCTCAAGGGCTACGGCGTGGTGGCCCAGGTGGGTCACTACGCCGCGCCTTGGATGTTTCTCGTGTTCGTGGCCTGTGCCCTCGTGACGCTCGGCCGGCTCGGCACGGCCGACCTCTGGTCGCTGCTCACGCCGCCCGAGGGCACACCGCAGACCATCTCGTTTCTGGGCATCGTCTGCTTCTCCTGGTTCTGTAACGCCGCGATGCACATCGGCATGGCCGATCTCTCCGTGCTGCGGTTCGCCCGGAAGCCATCCGCCGGCTGGGCGAGCGGCTCGGGAATGTTCCTGGGCCACTACGTGGCCTGGATCTGCGCGGCGCTGCTGCTCATCTACTGGGTCCGCCGGCATGGCGTCGATCCGCAGGTGGGCAAGGATCCTGGCACGATGGTCAACGACGCCGTCGGCTGGGCGGGCCTCGTCTGCGTGATCGTCGCCGGCTGGACGACGGCCAACCCGACGATCTACCGGGCGGGCCTCGCCTTCCAGGCCATGATCCCGGGCATCAGCCGGGTCGCCGCGACGATCCTCGCCGGCGGACTATGCATCGCGGCGGGCATCTTCCCGGCATTCGCGATGAACCTTCTCGACTTTGTCGGCATCTACGGCACGATCCTCGCGCCAGTGGGCGGCATCATCGTGGTGGACCATTTTTTCGCCGACCGGTTCGGCATCCCCCGCGATCCCGCCGAGCGGAGTGGCAGTGGCTTCAACGTGAGCGTCCTGATCGCGTGGCTCGTGCCCGTGGCCGTGGGGATGTGGCTCTATAAGACGCAGGGCGTGTTTGCGTCCTACCTGCCACTGCCCTGTGCGATCGCCTGCGGGCTGATCTACATGGTGCTCTCGAAGATGGCGGCCCGCGAAGCGGCGGCCGTGCAAGCCTGACATCCGAAGCGAAGGAGCATTTCGTCATGACGCCTGAAACAAAGCCCGCTCCGAAGACGGCGGCCATGTTCGTCGGTATCCTCGCCCTGGCGGGTACCGTCGTGCCGCCGGCCGTGTTCATGGTCCAGTCGATCGCCGCCGGGACAGACGGCTCGGCGGCTTTGTCGCTCGACACGGTCAAGGCCACGATGCTCGTCTCGGCGGTCGCCTGGTTCGCCGCGGCCCCCTTCTGGATGAAGATGGATGGATGAACTGCGAGCGGCACTTTCGGTGTGCCGTCTAAAGGAATGCTACGCATCGAGCGGTCCATTCCAAGGCGGCCGGCGTGGGCGGTCGAGCCATGCGGCGGCATCGGCGTCGCCGACGACTTCTTCGGTGGATGGATTCCAGCGGATCGAGCGGCCGGTCCAGTAGGCGATATTCACGAGGTGGCAGACGGTCACGCTCCGGCAGCCGACTTCGACATGACAGATCGGCTGCTTTCTCGACTGCATGCAGTCGAGGAAATTCCGGTGGTGGCCGGGCGACTGCTCGAGGTACACCGCGTCGGTGCCGAGGTCGGCGGCAGCCAGACTCTCGGGGAACGTCCGCAGGTGCTTGCGGTCGACTTCGATCCAGCCGTCCTCGCCGATGAACGTGATGCCGTTGCTGTCGCCCTCGGGCGGCGACGGCCACTCGACGCAGTCGAGCCCGTCGGGCGGCGCGTGCTGCACGAGCGTGCCGGAGGCATAGACGAGCGTCAGCGTCTTGTGAGCCTTGCCCGGCGGATGTGCCTCCACAGGGCCGGTCGAGTCGGCGTCGAGCGCCCACTGCACGATGTCGAAATGGTGGGCACCCCAATCGGTCGTGCCGCCGCCGGCAAACTCGCGGTAGGCCCGCCACCCGTTGGGATGGAGCCGCTTGTTGTAGGGCAGCTGCGGGGCCGGTCCCAGCCACGTCTCCCAATCGATACCCTCGGGCGGCGGCTCCGCCGGCAGATCGAAGGCCTTGGACGGGCCGCCGACACGGACGATCACCCGCTGCACCTTGCCGATCGCGCCCGACCGCACGAGCTCGCAGGCCCGGCGAAACCGGGCGTCGGACCGCTGTTGGCTGCCGGTCTGAAGTACGCGACCATGTTTCTTCACGGCATCGGCCATCGCACGCGCCTCGCGGATCGTGAGCGAAAGGGGCTTTTCGCAGTAGATGTCCTTGCCCGCCTTGCAGGCCTCGATCACCGGGATGGCGTGCCAGTGGTCGGGCGTGGCCACGACGACGGCATCGATGTCGTCGCGGGCGATCAGCTCGCGGAAGTCGCGGTGTTCGGCGATCGGGTTGGTACCGTACCGCGGCTCCTGATCCTTTTCGAACTTTTCACGTGTGGCGGTGCTGATCGAGGTATCGACGTCGCTGATGGCGACAAGCCGTGCTCTGCCGGTATTAAACAAGTGGATCGCGTCGGCATGCCCCATCTTGCCGCAGCCGATGAGGCCGAAGCGGACGACGTCGCTCGGCGGCGCGGTCCCCTGGCCCCCGAGCACGCGAGCCGGCACGATCGTGGGCAACGCGAGGCCCGCTGCGCCGGCGGCGAGCAACCTGCGCCGAGGGAACCGGCTGGCGAGCGGGTTCGTGGATACGTGTGTCACGGCGTCTTCTCTGGAGGTGGCGTTGGTGCGGGCGGTGGAGTGGTCACTGTTGGCGTCTGCTCCGGCGGTTGGACGGCATCGGTGGGCTCGTCGCCAAGTGGCCGCACCCAGATGTTTCGAAACCGCACGGGCACGTGGTGGTCCTGCAAGGCGAGCGTCATTTTCCGCGCGTTATTTCGGGATTCGACCGCATGGTGGACGACAACGCCGTTGTGCAGGATCGTGAGCCGTGCTGGCCGTTCCATCCGTCCCTTCGAGTCGAACGTGGCCAGCTCGGCGATGATGTCGAACGACTGCCACTCACCGGGCTTGCGAGAGGCATTCACCCGCGGCGGCTTGCGGCCATAGAGCGCGGCTGCCTGGCTGTCGGCCTCGGTGTCGTTCTCGAACGAGTCGAGGATCTGTATCTCGTTAAACCCGCTCAAGAAAACGCCGGAGTTGCCGCGGGCCTGGCCGCGATGCTTGATGACCGACGGCGTCGCCCACTCGATGTGCACCTGGCAAGATGGAAAGGACTGTCGCGTGAGGATCCAGTTGGTCTTGGGCTCGACGACGATTTCTCCGTTCTCGATCTGCCACGTGGGCGTGTCATCGGCGGGGCCTTCGATGCCGAGCGACGATCGTTCCCGCTTCCAGGCGTCAAGATTCTTGCCGTCGAAGAGCACGATCGCATCGCCAGGGGGCGGTTGCGGCAGGGTGGCATCGCTTGCCGGTGCGATCACCGGCGGCCGCGGCCGGGCCTGATCGTGCGAGTAGTAGAGCCCTGGCGCCAGTGCTGCGTCATCAGGTCTCGCGTGTGGCGCAAGCAGCGTAGCAACAGTAGCCAGCGATGCGACCGCGACACAACGAACACGAACAGTAGTAAATGGCATGCCGCGAGTGTGGCATCGGCGAAGGCTTCGGTCGCGTCGCAGTTTATGTGACACGCCCTGCTATCATTGGCCTGGCGTGCTGGCCGACGCACCAAGCACGGTCACGGGACCGAGCAGGCCGGATGGCATCAGCGGGCTGCCCGGCTTGTAGAACGCGTTCATCGCCGATGCGAACACGAGCCGGGCGATCCGCTGCGATTCCGGCAGAGACTGATCGCCGATGATGCGATTGGGCCACGAGTCCGAGACACGGATCTCGAGCAGGTTGCCGCGGTCTTTTAGAAGGCCAGCCACGTCGACCCGCCGGGACAGACGGCTCGGCGGCTTTGTCGCTCGACACGGTCAAGGCCACGATGCTCGTCTCGGCGGTCGCCTGGTTCGCCGCGGCTCCCTTCTGGATCAAGTTCGAAGACTGACAGGAAGCCGAGAACGACAAAAAAGTGAACGGGATCTTCCGGATCGGGCCCGGATCGCGGGGGGGAATCAAGTCAGTTGTTGTTCTGCATGCTCAAGATTCCTTCGGCGAAGGCTTTGCCGATTCGCGCAAAGATCTTGGCGCTGCCGAAGTAGTGGTAGCCGCCGTTGGACGCTCCTTGGATCGCTTCTCTGTCTTTTAACGAAAAGACTTCCTCCAAAGCGCGGTCCAACTTCACTTGGTTCGCCTTCGTGATCCCCTCGATCCACGCATCAAGGGCAGCATAGTGCTCTGGCGAGTCCGGCGAATATTGATCATTGGCGTAAATTGCCAACACGTTTGTGCCTTGCCTCAAATATCGAATCTGTTCTCTATCGAGGACGATGGATCCGTATTGCGGCTTATCCTGCCACCAGATGAAAGTGTGAATCTTGTGGCCGTTGAGATAAACATGAAACCCCTGTCGCGCCAAAATCGCCAGGCGATAAGAATCGAAGTCGAGTTTGTCGACTTCAAAAGTGGAACGCATGAGCAAGAATTCGCCGTCACCCCAGGCTGACGGAAACCTATCCAAGATGATTCCACTGTGGTTCCAAACGCCCTTGCCAATCGGTGCTTTGCCTCGCGTCCATTGGCGGTCATCGAATTCGGGCTGATACCAATTCTCCATCCCGGCGGGCAGCGTGATGTCACGGAATCGCCGGTCGTTACACTCGGTTATCTTGTCCGGTGCTTCCGTCGCATCGACCGTCATGAACCGCCAATTTCGAGACTCGGGTTGTGGCTTGCCAATCGGCTTCCAGAACTTGTCCCATTTTCTATCCGTATCCAGCGTGCCATCCGCTTTGAGTGTGTGAGCTGTGCCGACGATTTCGTTGTACTGGTCTTGCTTGGATTCGGCCGCTTCGATCGCGGTATCCCAAAACGAAGCGGTTTCCACGGCAATTACATTGCCTTGGAACTCGGGCAGGGCAGCAGGTGCGGCCATGGCTTTACGGAAATTCAAATTGTCCTTCTCGCCGCCGACGCCCAGCACTCCGATCACAAACGGCAGTTCCGGTGCGGCAAGATCATTCCGTACGTCGCGGATAAAGTGTGTCAGCAGTCGCGAGTATTCATCATAAGTCCCGTTCGGATAGGTCTGGCCGTCGACCAGATCGTTGAAACCCTGAAACCAGACGAAACCCGCCACTTCATAGCCCGCGTCGGGATCGTAAGCCGGGCAGACTCGAGCAGGATCGGCCAACACCTTCTTCACGTGCTCGACCATCATGCGGTAAAACACGCCGGTGGCGGCGTCTTTGTCTTCCTGCCATTTTTTTCGATCTTCAAGTTTGGGGATGCCGTGCGCACCCTGCGGATATTTGTTCCACTCGTCTTGAACCTGCTGGGGCAGTTGGTACGGCCCGGCACTTGGGGGACGAAACTCCGTGTTGAGCGACCGGCCGCCCCAAGCTGTCTTGATGATCAGGATCGGTTCCTTCAGCTCTTTCTCCATAAAGATACCGAAGGTGAACTCGGGCCCAATCTTGCCGCCGTTCTCCAGGGGGCGGTCCCCGCGTGCACCAAAACCGGTGGTTAACTTGCCCAGGCCTTCGCCATTGGCACTGCCGTCATACGGCCCAGTCAAATACGACATCCAAACATTGTCACACACCCGAGGTGTTCCATCGGGATTGCGCATCTCCTTCAGCAAAGGTGCCGTCGCCGGATCTTTACCGATGGAGTCAAAGGTGCGAATCTCTGCATGTCCTTCCATATTCGATTGACCAGCGAGAATGAATACCTTGAGCGGGCGTTTCGTTGAGTTACGGTTCGATGTGTTGACGAACAAGTCGTTGGTTTTTGTCGTGCTTTTCTCCGGTAAGCCTAGTTCCGTTATGACGTTGAGCCGAATAAGCTCAGGAGTTTCCGTCGACGCTTCAATTGCTTGAATGGTGTCTCGTACACACTTGGCCTTTTGTTTCATCAGATTCTCGGGGAAATCCTGCTCGTCGTTCTCGAAGTAATTGGCGATCTGCGTCAACTCGGGGATAACCACCTTGGCATGTGTGCCGTAGCTGAGCAGGATCTCCATCAGCTCCGGCGTGCGTATTTCGCTGGCCCACGGGTTCTGCTGCCGGGTGTACTGAACACACGCTTGAATACCTTCTGCGATACGATGCTTGGCAAACAGACGAAGACCCTCGACTCGAATGCCGTCCGCGAACATCTCGCCACTTGGGGCCGGTTCGGTGATGGCTTGATAGATGGCCGGCAACAGCGGCTTGATCTCTTCGGCGGAGAGGTTGCGGTAGACGGAGCTGAGACTACCACGAGCCCGACCATCTTGGTTCTGTAAGCCGGCTCGCACCGCTTGGTACAATGCCTCGCGATCGACGCCGTCCAGCGATCCGCCGAGCATTCCATCGCCGTCGAACAAAGCGAACGTGAGATAGCGCTGTTGCATGCCGCGCGGATCTTTGGCTTGGTCTACCTCCGCCAACAATCCCAACAACTTCGGGATTGCGGGTTTGGCCGTCGGACCGATCTTGGCCAGCGCGTCGGCCGCATTGACGCGGAGCCAAAGGTCTTGGTCGTCAAGGCATTTCTGCAACGGTTCCGCCGCCGATTCACCCCGTTGGCCAAGTTTGCTCAGAGCCTGACAAGCACCGTAACGAGCTACGAGACTCGGGCCGTCGAGCAGTTTGACGATCGCTGCAACTGGCACATCTTCCCGTCGCTCCAGTGCCATCGCGGCCCGCTCGCGAACGATCGGCGACCAACTGCCCAAACGTTCGACGAGTTGATCCATGGTTAGTTTGTCGTACGCGCTGTGGCGATCTTTGTTGTCCCAGCCTCGCCCATCGACAATCAGAGCCTCCGCCGCGGCCATATCCAGATTCGGAACAACCGACTTGCCAGCGCCCGTGAGCCGAATCTTTTTCAGCGGCATGGCGTAGGCCAACAGGTACGTACCCGTGGCGTCAAAACCATGGAAGCTGTCGTGTTCGTTTTCGGGAGGGCCTTGGTGTGGATAGCTCCCGTCCCAGTGTCGTGCCAGAGCGAAGTACCACGCACCGAACTCCTTCATCCACGCCCCGGTGGCATTCGAGCCCGACAACGCGACGCTGGGCATGGCCCAGAACATATTGAAGTAATTGCCGCAGTGCCCGCAGTCACGCTCGGGTCCGTGCGCGGCCACACTCATTCGTGAGAAGAACTCGGCTCCCTTGGCTTCACCCAACGAGTTGAACAGCACCGCTGCCATGCCACACTTGCCATTGTCTTCGTGACCTTCCAGCCATGGGTGATGATCGCCGTAAGGAATCGAACCCTTGCCGATGTAGAACCGCAACAACTTGTCGCTGCGTTCGATGGCTTCATCAACGGCCACATCCTTCACGCCTGCCTCGCGTGCCAACGCCAAGCTGATCGTCAGCACCACTCCGGGCGAGTTCATCATTCCGTAGCCGCCCAAGCGGCCGTCGGGGATGGCGAATTCGTGGCCCCAAGAGCCCACCGCGCTCTGCCCCTGCGCCGCTTCCAACGCGAGCCGGTTTAGGCCCGGCAGTACCGAATCGTCGCCGGTCGCCAATACGAATTCGGACAAGAACAACATGCAGTAGCCGTAGTACCAGGTTTGCATGGACTTGCTGGAATAACTGGCCGCCCATTCGGCTTCCCTTTTCAAGAGTGACAAGTACTTGCGATTGCCACTGGCCAATAGCCCAAGTGCATTGAGCGACCGAGGGATCGCATCCATTTCCGTGTAGTTCGGCTGCGTCATTCGAGCCGCCAGTGCCTTGCAGCCTTGATCGAGCAGATATTTCGATTTGTCGCAATCGAAGGGAGCCGTCGCACTGTAGTCACCCACCACGCGCAGGTTGATCACCACCTCACTGGACTTGCCCGCGCGCCAGCGCGTGAGTGTCAGCTTGCCACGGCCCGCTTTTGATTCCGCCGTCGAGATCGCCTGGCCGAGTTCCGTGCGTGGATCGAAGGAGAGCGGCTTGCCGCCTACACCGAGAATCACATCGCCGACTCGAAACCCTTTGGCGGCGGGCGAACCTTCGTCGACTTTCGTGACCAATATCTGACGTGCGTCGGTGGTCACCAATTTGTCGCAATAGATCCAGCCCCGCAGTCCGGTCGGCCCGAGGTTCCAATCGTGCTTCGCACCTGGAGGGATTTCCGCACCCTTGGTGAAGTCCGGAACGTCGACCTTGTCCTGCGCGGTAGCCAGTGTGAAATTCGAACACGCCGCAATCGCAAGGAGCGTTACGATTCGCAACAGTGGATGAATGGTCATCTGATTTGCTTTGGAGTTCGAGGATTGCTGGTAGGAGATTTGATTTCCTACCTGGCTAGTTTGAAGGATAGCCCGGTCAATGGCACCTCCGCACCGGTCTTCCGGCTGATGAGCGACTCGTGAGCCTCTGGAGGAGCGGCCCGGGCGTCCAGAGCGGGTTTCTCGAAACGCCCCGCACCCGCTTCGGCGGCGTTTTTCTGGCGTCTCGAGCAGACCGCGTCCCAGTCGGCCGTTCCCGGCAGGGCTGGTATCACGCCGTGGCCCAAGCTCTTCGTAAACATGCGGGGCAGCTGCTCCGACGACCTCGAGCGGCGAAGCATCCCCGAAAAGGCGATCAACGCCTGGATCGGCAACACCGCCCGTCTGCGGAGCAAGCACTACCACGCCGTGCGGGCGGAGGACTGGGCGGCCGTCACTGGCGTCACCGGAAATCCGGTACCAATTCCGGCACCATCAGCAGCCGTCAGCGGTGATCAAGAGCGATCAACGCTTCGCGAAGCCCGCGAAAAAATGCTGGACGTGCAGAAAACCTGAGAAAACCAATACCCTCGACAGGGATCGAACCTGTAACCTTCAACTTCGGAGGCTGACGCTCTATCCAATTGAGCTACGAGGGCGACTCCGACTGCAGATTCTAACAGCATCAGGCCCGCGATAACAGGATCGCCCTAGCCGCCGAGAAAATCACCGTTCGTCGGCCACCTCGCCAGAGGCTGATCCCCAGCAGGATCCGCATTCTGTGCATGGTCCAGCCTTGGCATGGGCCAGTGCAGCCAGCATGGGCTGGGCCCAGTCAGCGGCTCAGGCCGACTTTCGCAGCGACGCCGATCTGCCCAACTCCTGATCCCGATCCCGCGTCCGCGGCCGGCCAACAACAGGATGCGCTCCGTCAATCCGGATCGTCTCCTGCTCGTCGACGGCCCTCGCCGCGGTGGCCACACCCGTCGCCCCCTGCCGGATCACGTTCTGAAGCTGCAGATAGCGGGGCACATACATGCCGAACTGCAGTAATGCCACGGCCCGGCCCACAAGTGCTGGCACCGAGCCCAGCGGCGCCCTGACGAGCGCGTGCCGCACGACCTCCACCAGATGCATCACAAGGGCCGGGAGAATCGATGCCCCAGCAAGGCTCCGCCAGAAGAGACGCTCAGCGTGAAGACCCGCGACGAATGAGCGGGGCTGAACCTGGCTGGTCTTCACCGACGCCACGACACGCGAATGCGTCTCGAGCACCACGCGGCGACCACTCCGAGCGAGCGTGACCGCCATGTCGGCATCGGCAGTCGAGTCACCACAGACGGTCGTGAACCCATGCCCCGCCATGCCAAGCACATCCGATCGCCAGAATCCATTTTCCAATACCGGACCCTGCGGTGCTGCCGCGCCTGCGGGCGGACAGGCCGTCGCCTTGGCCTGCTTCCACCTGGTGTCGGCGGCCACGTCGATCCGCCGCCCCCCGACGGCGTATCGCACTCCCGCCGACACCACCCGCTCACGATCCTCGGCCGCGACACCCAGCGGCACCACGGCCCCGACGCCATCGTCTTCAAAATGCGACATGGGGAGATCGGTCCACCCCTCCGTGGCCCGCCAGCCCGCGGCGAGCACATGCACCACCTCGCCCTCGCTGGCCGCCACGCCAAGATTCACGCAGCCCACCAGACTCGAGCCGGCCGGCGCCTGAACGAACCTCACCTCCTCGCGGATGTTCCACGGATCGGCATATTCGCAGCCCAGCACCACGACGATCTCGCAGTCGTCAGGGCGGTGCTCCAGCACGCTGACGAGCGTTTCCTCCATGGCATCAACATCGGCCGGAGTAGGAATCACGATCGACAGACGCGGAACTTGGACCAGGTCAAAGGTGTCGGCCATCGCATTCCCCCACTCTTTCCGGCTACGTTGCCGCCACTCTGCGAGCACGGCGGCAGCAGAGCCGCCGTGCGCGCACCATCCCCCCAAACATGTCACCCTGCATCGACACTGCCACGGTCAGCGGCAAAGCGGGATCACCCGCTCTGCGCCGTGCCCGTTGCCAGCGAAGGCCGCTCCCGTCGCAGCATCGCCGCGATCAGGCGGCGGCCCGCTGCGGCTGCATTTCCGTGAACAGATTCACCGAGTGGAGCATTTCGCCATCGGCATCGTAAAACTGAAGCAGTCCGACGTCGATCATCCACATCGCGAACATCTCGCCGATCCGGTAGCACCGCGCCACGCAGCGGCCCCGATCAATGCGGATGTTCTCTTGGATGTCGTCGACCTCGACGCTGTCCACGCCGAGATCGAGAAAATAATGCGTGACCAATCGCCGCACGTCCGCGGCATTCATGTGCAAACGCATGGAAGGCAACCTCCTGTTGCTGGCTGTCGCTGTTGCGAGCTAATCGAACGACGTCATGTCGATCGGGTCGGGAACCCTACTCAGGAGCAGCCGCCGCCGAAAGATCTGTTTCTTTCGGCCACCAGCTGCCATCCCGACACCGAATCCCATCCGCCAAGGGAAGAATCGGCGGAACCCAGCCACCGTGATCACTTGTTGATCGGCAGACTCCCCATCCCCTACCTCCCTTCGAGATTACCTAGGTTATCGGGCCAACACGGGGAGGTGGGGCGGATTCCGCAAGTTAAAAACTCGCGGCCATGGGGGAGAGTGGTTTTTCCTCTTTCGTGGCGGCAAGTTTTCAACTTGTCCGATGGAGGTGGGGCGGATTCCGCAAGTTAAAAACTCGCGGCCACGGGGGAGAGGGGTTTTTCCTCTTTCGTGGCGGCAAGTTTTCAACTTGTCCGATGGAGCAATCTGGGCACTGCCACGGCGACGAGGGGGCGGTCAGAGCCGGCGGGTCCACTCGCGTGCGGAGTAACGCTCGCTGACGAGTGCGGCAACGCGGTCGCGGGGCCAGCCGGGGCAGGCGAGCGTGGCATTGAACGCGCCGCGAACGATCCCCTCGAGGACATCCCGGCCAAGATTGAGGTTGGCCAGAAAATCACCGTGCGACCGTTGCGAACGGTAGTCGGGCTCGCGGGGCGGATGCCTGAGCACGCTGCCCACAAGCGCGAGGTCGAAGCTGTCGAGCAGCGTGCCGTGATAGAGCACGCCATGCCGACGCACTCGCAGGGCATTGCCTGAAATCTTGCGTTCGCCAGCGGCTGTGTGAAGGTCGTAGTCGACCGCCCCCGTGCCGCTTTCAACGATCGCCAGATCGCTCGTGCCGCGGCGAACGACTCTTAGGCCGGCTGGGCTCGTCGCCCTGAGCAGTGCACTGCTCAGCGCATTCGCCAATGGCTCGAGCATCGCGGCGTGGATCGCTTCAATCGACGGCGTGGCTATCGGGTGGGGCGTGATGACCGACCACATCAGGCAGCCCGGCCCGAGCACCACCGTGGCACCGCCGCTCGGCCGCCGCACCACCCGCACGCCGGCCGCATCGCACCTGACCATGTCGATCTCCTCGTCCATGCGGCTCGAAGAGCCGAGCACGACCGTCGGCTCCGCAGCCATCCAGGTGCGGACCCAGGTCTCGGTCGTCAGCCCTTCGTGGGCCTGTTCGAGCAGGGCTTCATCGACCGCGAGGTTCTCCTCGACCGAGGGCAACTCCACGTCAAACCAGACAGCCGCAGGGGCAGGGGGGAGGGCGTCGGGAAGATCAGGACGTTGACGCACTGGGGTGGCTACCTAAGATGGTGAGGATGTTGTTTTATCTCAAGATTTTTCTACCCAAAGATTTTTCTACCTCAGGAGTAGAATTTGAGGACTACGGCACGATATCCCGTGGTTCAGTAGCCTCCCTTTCGCGGTTTTCCACCACCCTCGGGCTGCAAGAATCCTTGCGTCCCGTCCCCCGGCTCAGACGCCCTCCATGTCAGACTCCAACCGCCGGACCATTTCGCAAGACGACTCACTGCCGCCCGTTGAACCGCCCAATGCGGCGTTTCTTGTGCAGCTGTTTCTTGTGCCGGGCGTGATCGTCGCGATCATCGTCTGTGTGTGGCTGGCGTTCCACTGGCTGGCCCATCTCGGCAGCGACCCGCAGGCCTACGTGCGGACGCTCCGCCGTGACAACGAGGGCCGCTGGCAGGCGGCCTTAAACCTCGCCAACGACCTGCGTGGCCCAGGGGGCGGCGTGCTGAAGTCGGACGAGCCGCTCGCCACGGAACTGGGGCGGATCCTCACGGACGAGTCCGCGAGCGGACGCAGCGGCGAACAGTCGCAGACCCTCAAGCTGTATCTCTGCCGCGCCCTGGGTGAGTTTTCCATTCCGGCCGCTGCCGGTCCGCTGGTGGATCGGGCCCAGAACCTTGCCGATCCTCAGACATCCCGTGCGGCCGTCGAAGCGATTGCGGTGCTGGCGACGAATCTGGTGGCGGCAGGCCGGTCGTTCGGCAATCCGGCCGATGTCACCACGGCAGTGGTTGCCGCCTCGCGGAGTGACGACGTGCCGCTGCGGTCTGCCGCCGCCTTCACGCTCGGCGTGCTTGGCGGGGACGAGGCACTGGAGAGACTCGGGCAACTCTCCGGCGACGATGCCGACGACGTCCGCTCCAACGCGGCGCTGGCACTTGCCCGTTTGGGCCGCGTGGAATCCTATGAGGCACTCGGCGACATGCTCGCCCTGCCCGACGTGGCCCCGCCCGCCGTGGCATCGGCAGACGCCGTCGCTCAATCGCGTCGTTACAAGCGGGCGCTCGTGGTCATCAATGCGTTGCGAGGCGTTGCCATGCTGGTCGATGCGACCAACGAGCCACCGCCACGTCAGGTGCTCGAACGCGTGGAACAGTTGACGCAGGATCCGCTGGGCGATGTGCGGACGAGTGCCGCGGCATTGCTCAAGAAGGTCGAACGGCTCGCCACTCCGGCCACGAAAAGCCCTGGAAAAGACCTGTAGGAAAAGCCCTGTAGGAATAGACCAGAGCCAAAGGGCTGGAACCCCGCGGGCATGCCGCGAGCCAGGATGCTCACGCGCTAAAAAATTCGTCGAGAGCGTCTCGGAGCAGTTCGCCATCGGCTTCAAGGCCTGTCAGCGAATGAAAATCGATCGCTGTCCGGGCGGCATGGATTTCCAAACCGTCGATGACGCAGGCACCGGCCCGCGTTGCGTCCGCCACCACCGGGGTGGGTTGTCCGACCAACGCGAGGTCGGCCACGACGAGATCCGGCCGCAGGCCAGAGAGCGGCACGATCTGTTTCGGTCCATCGGCCGGTACCGCCGTCACGACGATGCCAACGCGGTCGGGAATCGCGATGGTTCCCCCCCAGGGCACCGCAGAGGCCGGCGCTGCGGCCAGGTCTGTGAGGGCGTCAACGAGCGCCGTCGCCCGCTCGGGTGTTCGGTCGCAGATCAGAATCTCACCGGCACCGGCCAGTGAGAGTTCGAGGGCCGTGGCCCGTGCCGCCGCCCCGGCGCCGATAATGAGCACGTTCACGTCGGCCGGATCGATGTGGGCCCGCAGTGCCTCCAGCACGCCCCGCCCATCGGTCATGTGGCCGGCGGGGCCGGCGGGCTGCCGCTCGACGAATCCCACAGCCCCGGCGAACCTGGCCGCCGGGCTGGCCGATGCGACGCTCGCAAGCGCAGCCGAGCGGAGCGATCCGGAGAGCAGGCATCCCCTCAGCCCCATGGCGGCTGCGCCGTGGATCGCCTCGGAGATCCGCTCTGCCGGCACGTCGAAGGTGACAAACTGCCAGTCGAGGCCCGCCGCGACGATCATCCGCTCGAAGAGATACTGGGCGGGATTGCCTGCGGCCGGGCAGCCCAACAGGGCTATGACTTCCTGCAGGGCTGGGCTCGTCATGGTGGACCGCCGCGTTCAGACCGTGAGGTGCGTGGCTGCAACAAAACGGGGATCTTCGCGGATCGGATCGAAATCAGGCTCCGCGCCAGTCAGATCGCGGTAACGGTCGTCGATCGAAATCGCGTTGGTCAGGTGCTCGATGGCTGCCTGCACGCGACCCGCCAATGCATGGTAACAGGCCAGATTATAGAGCAGGATCGGTTCCCGCGGCGAGGTGGCGAGCCCCTGTTCGAGCGCCTGGATCGCTTCGTCAAGCCTGCCTGTTCGCTTGAGACACCAGCCCATCCCCAGCCACGACTCCAGCCGCTTCGGCTCCTGGTCGGCCACCATTCGCAGAGCGGTGAGCGACTCCTCCCAGCGGCCCAACGCCCGCAGGGCTTCCCCTTCGAGAAGTTTTGCGATCGCCATCGAACGCGTCGGCTCCGGCAGAGACTCGAGCAGGTCGAGGGCACGGTGCAGAAGCTTCTGTCCACTGGGCGGAACGGGCTGGTCTTGCTGCACCAGCAGTTCGCCAAGTTCGATGTAGCCGGAGGCCTCCCGCAGGATGGCCTGGCGACGGTAACGTGGCATGTCTGGCATGGCTGTTGTGTCTGGCGTGGCTGGCATGTCTGGCATGTCTGGCATGGATGAAAGTATCCCGAGGGCCGGCGGGGCCCGAGCCTTCCACGGACTCAAAGATTGTAGTCCGCTAGCCCGGTCCGTCTGCGTTTTCCTTTCTACGCAGCCGTCCCCCGAACGGGTCGCCGGCGGCCGAAGCAGGCTTTTCAGGAAAATTTTCAGCGGGGGCACGAAAATCTCTGCCGGCCTCCACTATTCATAGAGGAGGCTTTCGAGAGGAGGCCCTGAGAGATGCCGGCCGAAGGCATTTCTAGCGGCATTCCCGTCACCGGAGCACAACAGATGCGACTCACGCTCAGAACCCTGCTGGCCTGGCTGGACGGGGTGCTGCCCGACGAGGAGCAGCAGCAGCTCGGCGCAAAGGTGTCGTCCAGTGCGGTGGCTACCCAGTTGGTGGAACGCATTCGCGGTGCCGTTGGCCGGACCGCAATTGGAGCCCCCAAGCCAGATGGCCGGGGCCTCACGGAAGACCCCAACTCCGTGGCCGAATATCTCGACAATACGCTCTCCTCCGACCAGCTGGAGGCTTTTGAACGGATCTGCATCGAGTCGGAGATCCATCTGGCGGAGGTGGCAGCCTGCCACGGGCTGCTCGCCGAGGTCGCCCGCGATCCCAGCGTCGAGCATGCCCTGCAGGAACGCGAACGGCAGCGGATCCGGGAGAGAATGCGTGGGCTGCTGGCGGGCATTCAGGATCGGGAGGCCACGGAACACGCCACTGCGGCACGTGACGGAGATGGCCACGCCGAATCGCGGGAAACGGCACGTGACCTCCGAAATGCGATCAACGACGCGATCAACTCAGCCGCAACGCCCGACGCCGCGGCTGCCGCTGTCGGCACGCAAGCGGCTCTGCCCCGCCCGGTTGCCGGACGGTCGTCACTGGCGGCATGGGCGGCGGCACTGACCGCAGTTGCCCTGCTGCTCACCTTGGTGGGTGTGCTGACATGGTCGCTGCTTCGCGGTGGCAACGCCGGTCGTGGCAATCGCCGTCCGCAAGAAGTGGCGGTCGTTCAGGAAGAGCCACAGGCCGTCGAGCCGCCGCCGGTCGGCCCAGGGGCGGCGGAGGCAACGGCCCCGCCTCAAGAGCCGCCCGCTGAAAAGTTATCCGCTGACAAGCAGCCTGCGGCGGGCGGGGGTTCACGGCCAGAAGCTGAGCCGGTCGCAGACGGAACGCCCCCCACGGAAGCGGTGGCCGCACCACAAGGATCGCCGCTGGCAGGACAAGGATCGCCGCCGGCACCAGCGGTGCCGATGGCGGTCGTTGCCGAGGTGGCAGCGGCTCCGGCGGCTGCCTCGCCGCCGGCATTCCCGCAGGCAGTCGCGTCTGCCCCCGCAGGTGAGGCCGGTCCGAACCCAAAACCCGGGCCAGTGCCCGAACCAGCGGCTCAGCCAGAGAGAGCGATCGGTTTTGTGGGGGCCGAGGGCGTGCTCCTGCGGATGACGGAGGCGGCTGGGGCGGTGACCTGGAGCCACTTCCCCGGGGGCTCGCCGTTGCAGAGTCGCGAAGACCTGCTCGTGCCGCCGGCCTTTCAGCCCGAACTCCACGTGGGGGGCGTTACGATCCGCCTGTTTCCCGAGACCCGTGCAGCGCTGTCGGTCGATGCCGATGGCACGCCGCGGATCGAGGTGGTGTTTGGTCGCATTGTCGCCCGGGCCAGTCAGGCCGATGCCCGGCTGGGCATGACTGCCGCCGGGCTGGTTGGCATCGTCGATGCCGGCCTCCTCAGCCCGGTGGCCATCGAGGTGAAGCTCGACCGTCTGCCGGGCTCGGAGCCCGCCAACACGCTCCCGCGGGTTGAGGCTACGGTCATCGCCTCACGTGGACTTGCCTGGCGTCAGACGGCCTCCGATGGCCGGCCCGCAGAACAGCTGCTGGAGGGCATCGATGCGGAGGGCATGCTCGAAGCAGGCATGTCGCTCGCATGGGGAAGCACCGAGCCAGGCCGGGTCAAGGTGGTCCGCAGCCGCGCGCTGCCGACGTGGATCGAGTCGGGCTCGAGGCCCGACAGGCTCGAGAAGGCAGCATCTGAGGCGCTGGCCGCCAAGGTTACGACCACGACCCCGCTCACACGAGCCCTTCGCGAGATGGCCTCCGACAAACGGGTTGAAAACAGGATGCTGGCCGCATCGACCCTGGCACTTCTCGGCGAATTCAACGACCTCGTGGAACAACTCGCCACGGAGTCGGACGGACGAACGCTGGAGCCGCGGCAGTGGTCGCAGCTCGAGAGCACGGCGGTGCCGCTGGCACTGGCCCGGGGCGGGAATGCGGCCTCCCGGCTTCAAGAGTCGTTCGTCAATCGGGGGCCGCATGGCAAGGCGGAGGTGCTCTGGGCGATGGCCCGTGGATTCACCGATGAGGAACTCGCCGCTGGGGCCGATCGGGGTATCGTCGCGGCACTGGAAGACCCAACCCTCATAGTCCGGCGGTATGCGAGCAAGTCGCTCATCGACATTACGCAGCCAAATGCCGTGGATCGAACCCGCTACCGCCCCGAGGTGACACCCGACCGGCGGCGAGAGGGCGTGCTCTGGTGGCGGGGGCAGTTGGAAAAAGGGCTTATACGCCGGGGTGCCGCGCTCGCCCGGGACATCGGACGGCCGACCGCCGGGCCAGCCAAAGACCCCGAGGCTGATCCCGACGCGGATGGAGATGCCGAACCCGATACGGACTGAATTTGGTCTGGTTTTCGCGGCCCGTGGCCGTGGCTTGCAGATGGTTTGTGTCGGCAACACAAGGGGTGTTATGATCCGGCAACAGATACCATGGAGGCTCGTCAAGGGGCGGTCCGCGGTATCGCGGCCCGCGATTGAGTCGGCTGCTAGATAGGCTTGCAGATGGTGTCCGGCACTTGTTTTGGTCCCGGGTAGCCGCTTCCTGTGGCGGTTTCGTTGTTGAGAAGGGAAGGCGCACGTGCAAATCAACGTTTCGGCAAGGCACGGACAACTCAGTGGTGCCACGCAGTCCAAGATTGTGTCGAAGGTGTCCCGTCTGAAGCGGTATTTCAGCCGCCTCACGGCTCTGAATGTGACAGTTGACCTCGAGAATGAGGATCTGCCGACGGTCGAAATCGTCGCCTCGGCGGAGCACTTTCACGATATGGTGAGCCGCGAGCACTCCGGCCAACTCTGGAGAAGCGTCGACGGGGCCGTCCAAAAGCTCGAACAGCAGCTCAGAAAACATAAGGAGAAGGTTCTGGACAACCAGCACGCGCATGCCGCGCGCGAATCCTGAACCCCAAGAAGACGCATGAAGTTTTCCGATTTCGTGGCGGCGGACGCGATCCGTTCCCAGGTTGGTGCAAACACCAAGGAAGGTGTCATTCGTGAGATGGCCCAGTCGCTCGTTGAGTCTGGCAGCATCGCGGCCGGCGACCTCGAGAGCATCGTCAGGGCCATCTTGAAGCGCGAAGACCTCGGTAGCACCGGCATCGGTCGGGGCGTGGCCGTTCCCCACACCAAGCATCCAAGCGTGAGCAGGCTGGTGGGTACGGTGGCGGTCAGCCACGACGGCGTCGACTTTGAGAGCCTCGACGGCGAGCCTGTGCAGCTGTTTTTCCTGCTCGTGTCGCCGCCTGACCGGCCGGGCGATCACCTGCGGGCCTTGGAAAACATCTCCCGTCAACTCCGTGACGATACGTTTTGCCGGCAGCTTAAGGCTGCCAAGGGACCGATGGATATCCAGCATCTGCTGGAGGAGGCCGACAGCCACGGGGTGGCGTCGTGACCGCCGCCGCAATAGGGGAAGGTGAGGGCCGGTTGGCCGACAGTCGAGAGAGCATGAGTGAACAGCATGACCAACATGCACAGCATGACCAAGGTGCACAGATGGTTTCGCGCAAGGTCGTGGTCGGGATGCCGCAGGGCTTGCATGCACGGCCGGCCGACCTGCTTGCCCGCGAGGCACGCAAATGGCAGTCACGGATCGAACTCCTCAACGCTGCTCACAATAATTCGCAGAGAGTCGATGGGAAAAGCATCCTCGAGGTGCTGACGCTCGCCGCCGAGGCGGGCACGCATCTGGTGGTGGAGGCAACGGGGCCCGACGCCCGTGAGGCGATCGAAGCGATCGGCAGCCTCTTCGACCGGAATTTCAACGAACAGGACAACAACGAAGGCCGGTAGCAAAAGCCAGTAGCAAAGACCAGTAAGGAAGCCGACTTTTCGGCGACAGGCTGATCTGATGAAGGCCATTGTCGGCCGGCAGCCAGTGTCAACTGGCTTTTGAGTCGCAGTCGATACACGCAGTTCATACACGCAATCCAAACACGCAGTCCACAAACCGAAGGAGCCGCAACGAGCCGCGAGGCGCGAGTGCCGCAGGGATCCTGATCGCCGCTGTCCTGTTCGTCAGGACGCGCAGCGATCTCCCTCGCCGACACGCCGCAGCCCGCGCGCGAGATGCGCCCCATGCTCAAACTCCAGGGAATCGCCGTTTCACCCGGCGTTACGATCGGCGAGGCACTCGTTCTCGACAGCGAGGGCTTCCGGATTCCGCGCCGCTTCGTGGAACGGAGTGCCGTCGATACGGAACTGGCCCGGCTCCAGCACGCCGTGGGGGAGACCGCACGCGAAATCGAGCGGAACAGGGATGCGATCCGGGCCGAACTGGGCGAGCAATACGCCGCCATCTTCGAAGCCCATCTCGCGATGCTGCACGATGCCAAGCTTCAGGAGGAGCTTGCCACGGCCGTCCGCGACCGCAACTGGTGGCCGGAGTACGCGGTCAGTCGCACGCTCCGCCGCTACGCGAAGGCATTTCAGAACCTCGACAACCACATCTCGCAACGCGCGCACGACATCTACGACATCGAGAAGAGCCTGCTCCGCAATCTGCTCGGGCAGCGGCGCGAGACACTGGCCGCGATCTCGCAACCGGTGATCGTGCTGGCCCACAATCTCACGCCCAGTGAAACGGCCAACCTCGATCGGCGATTCGTGCAGGGCTTCGCTACGGAACTGGGTGGGCCGGGCAGCCACACCGCCATCGTGGCCGAGGGCCTGGAGATTCCCGCGGTGGTGGGCATCGGTCCATTTCTCGCCGATGTGTCCGGCGGTGAGCCGGTGATCCTCGACGGCAACCAGGGGATCGTCATCCTCCAACCCGACGAGGAAACGATCGCCCGCTACCGCATGGAGGCCGAGGCGGCCCGCACCGTCGCCAGAAAGCTCGATCGTCTGCGGGATCTGCCGGCCGTGACCACCGATGGCGTGCGGATCCAGATCACCGGCAACATCGAGTTTCCCAGCGAGGCCGAGCAGTGCCTGAGCCGGGGCTGCGACGGCATCGGCCTCTATCGCACCGAGTTCCTCTACCTGACGAGCCGGCGGGAGCCCACCGAAGAGGATCACTTTTCCGCCTACCGTGACGTGGTGCAGGCGATGCCCGGGATGCCGATCGTGATCCGCACGCTCGATCTGGGATCCGACAAGATGCTCACCGAGGCGAAGTCGGAGGAGGAGCGGAATCCCTGCCTCGGCCTGAGGAGCATCCGGCTCTCGTTGCGGCATCTGCCGATGTTTCGTACGCAGCTGCGGGCCATTCTCCGGGCCAGCGCCCTGGGCGACGTGCGGGTGCTCTTCCCGCTCGTCTCGACGATCGTGGAATTGCGCCAGGCGCGGATGGTGCTGGCGGACGTGATGGAAGATCTCGCCGAACATGGCATCGCGTTCAACGCGGGGATGCCCGTCGGCATGATGGTGGAGACGCCGGCCGCCGCGTTGATGCTCGACGCATTCATCAAGGAGGTCGATTTCGTCTCCATCGGCACCAACGACCTGATCCAGTACACGCTGGCGGTCGATCGGGGCAATAAGGAGGTCGCGGAACTTTACAACGCCTGTGATCCGGCGGTGTTGCGGCTCTTGCGCCGCTCGCTGGATGTGGCGGCCGAGGCCGGCGTGCCGGCTACGGTGTGTGGTCAGATGAGCGGCAGCGTGATGTACACGCAGCTGCTTCTGGGATTGGGCTTGCGGCAGCTGAGCGTGCCGGCGAGCGCCATCCCCGAAGTGAAGCAGGTGTGCCGAAGTGTTTCGGCCGCTGAATGCCGCGTGATTGCGGAAAAAGCGCTGACGATGGACGCCGCGAGGGACGTGAAAGCGTACCTGCGGGATCAGCTTCGTCGGCTGCTCGCAGAAACGGTCGCCTAGCAGCCTGGCTGCCAACGCGACACCCGTTCTCCGGAACGGTCAGAGTCATCGAAAGGAAAACAGATATGAAACAGGAAATGCTGATCAACGTGTCGCAGCCGGAGGAATGCCGGATTGCGATCATGGAGGACGGCGTGCTGGAGGAGCTCTATGTGGAGCGGACCAGCCAGGACAACCTTGTCGGCAACATCTACAAGGGACGCATCGTCAATATCGAGCCGAGCATTCAGGCCGCGTTCGTCGATTTCGGGGTGGGCCGCAACGGCTTCCTGCACATCAGCGACGTGGAGCCTCAGTATTACCGGCAGGGCGGGCTCGATCCCGACAAGGCATTCGAGGCCGGCGAGGCCGGCGGCCGCGACGACGACGTTGACGAGCCGGACGCCGATGGACGGCCACGCGCGGCCACGCGGCGGAAGCCCCGCATGGGCGACCGCCCCCGGGTGAAACCGCCCATTCAGGACATTCTCAGGCGGGGCGATGAGGTGCTCGTCCAGGTGATCAAGGAGGGCTTCGGCACCAAAGGGCCGACGCTCTCCACCTATATCTCGATCCCGGGCCGCTATCTGGTGCTGATGCCGCCGCTGGGGCGGGTGGGGGTGTCGAAGAAGATCGACGACGAGCACGAGCGCCGTATCCTCCGCGACATCATGCTCGAACTCCGTCCGCCGAAGGGCGTTGGATTCGTCGTGCGGACCGCCGGCACCGAACGCACCAAGTCGGAGATGGCCCGCGACATGGCCTACCTGCTGCGGCTCTGGAAGTCGATCGTGCGAAGGATGCGGAAGTATTCGGCGCCGATCGACATCTACCAGGAGTCGGACATGATCATCCGCACGATCCGTGACATGTTCACGGAAGACGTGGGACGGATCCTGATCGACGAGCCGGCCGCCTACGAGCGGGCCCGCGAGTTTCTCGAACTGGTGATGCCGAAGTATGTGTCGCGGCTGCAGCTCTATGACGGCAAGGAGCCGCTCTTCCACCGCTACGGGCTGGAAGACGAAATCAGCCGCATCCACCAGCGGAAGGTGCCGCTCAAGGGTGGCGGTTCGATCGTGATCGACACCACCGAGGCGCTCGTGGCGATCGACGTCAACTCCGGCAGCTTCCGTACCGAGAAGTCGGCGGAGGAGAACGCCTACCAGATGAACCTCATCGCCGCCAAGGAGATCGCCCGTCAGCTGCGGCTTCGCGACTTGGGTGGCGTGATCGTCAACGACTTCATCGACATGCGGCGGGAGAAATACCGACGCGGCGTCGAGAAGGCGCTGCACGACGCCATGAAACGGGATCGTGCCCGGACCAAGATCCTGCGGACGAGCCCATTCGGCCTGATCGAGATGACGCGGCAACGGATTCGCCCGTCGCTGAGGAAGAGTATCTTCCGCGACTGCCCCACCTGCGCCGGCACCGGGATCGTGAAGACCGCCGAGAGCATGGCGATCGAGGTGATGCGGACGCTCCAGCTTTCCGCCACGCGGGACGACATCGCCCGGCTCAACGTGACGGTGCACGACGAGGTGGCGACATGGATCAACAATCGCAAGCGTCGGGAGATTGCCCAGTTTGAGGACGCCACGCACGTGCAATTGCACGTCACCGGCAAGGAGAGCGCCTCGCCCGAGCACCTGCTCATCGAGGCCTGGGATTCGACCGGCCGGACCGTGCGGTTTCCGTAAAAACGCTGTTTTGAGAGCCCCACTCGACCCGGGGCCTGCCCATTGCTAGTCTCAGGGGCTAGAAAAATCGTTCCGAAAAACGTCGGGTTTCCCCCGTCGGCTCGGGCTCCTTCTTTTTCACCAGTTTTCGCACCAGTATCAGTTTCCACACCAGTTGCCTTTCAGAGCGTGATCTACCATGGCCAAGTCTGCATCGACCAGTGATTCCCCTTCATCCGCAAGCAGCATGGCGGGCGCTGGCCACCACTACGCCATCGTCGCCGACGGCGGCCGGCAGTATCGTGTCAGCGAAGGTCAGGTTCTCGACATCGATTTTCGTCATCTGCCAGCCGGCAGCGAGGTGGTGTTCGACGAAGTGCTGGCGGTCAGCAAGGCGGGCTCGCTGACGATCGGTGCCCCAATGGTGAAGGGAGCGAAGGTCAAGGCCGAGGTGCTCGGACTCGTGCAGGGCGAAAAGATCTACGTACAGAAATTCGCCCGTCGCAAGAACTACCGTCGTCGCACCGGACACCGTTCGATTGCAACGAAGGTCCGCATCGCGTCGATCAGCTAGCGTCGTGGCAGCGAGTCGTGGCAGCGAGTTTTTAACTTGCTGTATTCCCATGTGGCAGCGAGTTTTCAACTTGCTGAATGGGTCTCCACATGTGGCAGCGAGTTTTTAACTTGCTGAATCCGGTCTCCACACTCCAACAAGATGAAATCTTGTCGCCACGGGGCCTCCACACCCCAACAAGATGAAATCTTGTCACCACGTGGGGAAGAGCCACGTTCAGGTGTGGCCCAGGATGCCGGCCAGCGGTCCGCCCCGGCGACAGAGTTCATCGACGCGTGACGATACGTCTGGATCCTCCTCGACCGGTGGCGCATGGTGCGGCTTGAGCCGGGCATCGATCACGAGCGGCCCACGGCAGCCCCAGTGCTTCTGGTGGACTGCCGCCTCGACGCCATGCACGTCCGCCGCAGGGTTGGATCTCGTGAACGTCAGCCAGAGGAAGTTTTCAAGTGAGGCCGCGGCGAAGTCGCTGTCGTCCACGATCACGATCAGCGGCCAGCTGCGAAGCGGATGCTCGGGCCCGATTGCCTGGGTGAACCGTTCGACGTCGCCCGACCAGGCCGCGGTCGCTGCCGCCTCCCAAATGCTCGCGTCGCTTGTCGACTCGAGCCTTGGTCGGGGCTCGATCCGCGGACCTCGTACAGCCACGATGCCGGGCAGGCAGACCCGCGGTTCGTGAAAGCCGTCGGCGAGTGAGAGGCCTTCGCCGAGCCTGCTGGGCAGTTGCCGGACGGCCGGGCCGCGTGCGGCGACCACGAGCTTCGATCCGGCGTTGAATCCGCTGCCGGAATAGTCCAGCGTGTCGATCGTGGTTTCGGTGTGAAAGTGGCAGTCGCGACGCCAGTCGACACGCGCGAGGAGGTGGGCCAGGAAGGGAACCACGTCGTGGGCGTCGAGGCCCGGGGCATCGCCGGCGGCCACGATGAAGAGATACTTCGCCAGCGACAATTGCCCCTGTCCGAGGATCGCGGCCGCCTGGGTGAGCAATTCGGCCGGCCTGTCCGAACGCTTCCAGGGCATGTAGCGTTCGCTCCCAACGGCCAGAAGCAGCGGATGAACGCCCGACGCATCGACCGCATGCACGCTCGACACGCCGGGCAGCACGGTGGGGATCACGGGGCCGGTGAGCTCGTGCACGAGCCACCCAAAGAGCGTGTCTTCCTGGGGCGGTCGACCGACCACCGTCATGGGCCAGATCGCCCCGTCACGATGCCAGACATGCTCGACCTGCATCACGGGGAAGTCATGCCGCCGCGCGTAGTAGCCGAGGTGGTCGCCGAACGGACCCTCCGGCTTCACGGCACCGGGTGAGACCGTGCCCTCGATGACAAAGTCGGCATCGGCATAGATTCCGGGGCTGTGCCTGCGGGTGATCATCGGCAGCCGATGGCCCGCCAACACGCCTGCGAAAGTCAGCTCAGAGAGACCCTCCGGCAGCGGCATCACCGCCGAGACGGCCAGCGCCGGCGATCCGCCCACGAAGATCGCGACTCGCAGCGGTTCATTCCGCTCGAGCGCCGCGGCGTGATGCAGGCCGATGCCGCGGTGCAACTGGTAATGGAGACCGACCTCTCGGTCGCGGGTGTAGTTGTTGCCCGCCAGCTGCACTCGGTACATGCCGAGGTTGGACTTCTGCAACGCCCGCCTCGTGCCGACGTGCCGCGGATCCTCGGTGTAGACAGCCGGCAGGGTAATGAATGGCCCGCCGTCCCCCGGCCAGCACGTGACGTGCGGGAGTTGGGAGAGGGGAATCTCATGCGCGAGCACCGGCCCCGATCGCACGCGACGGGGCAGCATCGAGAGGGCATCGAGCGGGCTCCGCCAGTATCGCCACGGTCGGGCGAGCGCCTGGGTGGGATCGATTTTGAGCTCCACCAGCCGCTTCACCCGGTCGAGCGAGTCGGCGAAGATCCGTTCGATCCGTCGCTTCGTGCCATAGAGATTGACGAGGATCGGGAAGGCGGAGCCGCGCGGGTTTGTGAACAGGACGGCGGGACCCCCGGCGCGGAACAGACGCCGCTGGATTTCTGCGATCTCGAGATTCGGATCGACGGGGTGCGCAATCTCGACGAGTTCCCGCTCGCGGCAAAGGGCGTCGGCACAGGCGCGGAGTGAGTGGAATCCCATAGATTGTTTACCGCCTCCATCTTAGACAATTGGCTGATTGTGGCAGGCCTTGGCTGGTGCGACGAATGCCCCCAGCAGAGCGGCGGGGGGAATATACTCGGGACCCCTTGGTCGGAGAGGATTCGACGGCGCAGCGTGGTTTCTAAGGGCTGTGTCGACGCAACGCCCAACTCGATCAACGGCACAAGCGAGATCAACGGCACAAGCGAGATCCGATGCCGACCGCGAGTCTGTCACAGCTGCCCCCCTTTGATGCCCGGGTCGTTCGCGCCGTCGCAGCGTTGCTCGGGCCAGGGGCGGTCGTACCGGCGGATCCCCTCTCGGGCGTCGACCCCGGGGCGTGGATCCATGTCTCCCGCTTTTGGCATGTCGCGCCGAGGCTCTGGCTGACGCTGCGGCAGTCCACCGGGGTGCCGGACAAAGTCCGCGAGCAATTGCGGACGGAATACTGGCGGACCGTCCATGCCAGTGCCGGGCTCCGCACCGCGGCGAACGACCTGATCGCGACGCTCAACGGGCAGGGGGTCGTGCCGATGCTGCTCAAGGGCGGCTGCCACCTGTTCGACCCGCCTGCGGGCCATGCCGGCACGCGGGTGATGGTCGACCTCGACGTGCTGGTGCCACCGGGACAGGATCGCCGCTGTTTCGATACCCTCTGCGGCCTGGGTTTCGTGCCGGCGGAGGGCTGGGACACCGAACGGTTTCACCACTGGCCGAAATTGACTCGAACCGGCACCGGGACGGACGAGCCGCTGGTCGTCGAAATCCACAAGACGCCCTGGCTCGGTGGCGGCAGTGGGGAGAACGAGGCATTTTTTGCAGCGTCCGTGCCTGCCACGAACGCCGCCGGCAACGCCCGCCTGCCATGCACCTACCATCGGCTGCTTCACAACGCGGTGCACATGTTCGAAGGACAGTTTGAGCACTACGCGGTCTGGCAGCCCGGCGAGATCGACGACGCCATAGGCTGTACCAATCTCAGGCAGCTGCTCGACTTCGTCGATCTCTGCTGGTACCGGGGCGACACATGCGACTGGGACTGGCTGCTGGCCGAGGCGGCGCGGTTTGGCCGTCGCCACGACCTCGCTCAGTGGGCCTTTCTGGCCCGCGAACTGTGTGCCGCACCGGTGCCGGACCGAGTCGCACAGTGGCATGTTGGCCGGCCCGAGCCGCGGACGATCAGGGCACGGTGTGAACGTGTCGCAAAACGAGTGCTTCGCTCCACCGGGATGCTCGGGGCGGTGCGGCGGCTGAGAACCGCCCTCTTCAGCTGATACCCTCTTCACCTGATGCTCGGTCAGCTGACACGTGTTCCGCTACGGAAGGGGCCGCTATGGTCCGTGGCCGTCGAAGCCACCCACCGCGTCGAGCAGGCTGCGACTGATCACGAAGTTGCTGGCGCTGCGATGACGTGGAGTTCCCGGGGAGGCAGCGACGGGATTCCGTGCTGCCGGGCTTCATACAAGCCCTGAGCGTAAGCGACGGGATTCCGTGCTGCCGATCCCCCGGCTCACGCCGAGGGCTTTTATGGGAAGGTTCATGCAGGCCCTTGATACAAGCCCCTGGCCTTGGGCGACGGGATTCCGCGTTGAGCCCCGGTGCTCAGCCGGAAAACACCGGTCGTGAACACCCACCCACGCGACCGCCGGCTAGACCGCCGCAATCTGGCGGTGAGCATGCTCGGCACGCTCGCAGCGATCCTCATCGCCTGGCCGTTCGCCGAAGGGGGATCCTGCGATGATTTCTCCTATATCCACATGGCCAAGACGCTCGCCGAGACGGGCCGCTTCGCCTACAACGGCTGGCCGACCGCGATGCTCGGGATGCGGTGGTTCGCGAGCCAGCCGTATGCGATTCCCACCCAGCCGCTGACGCTCTCGGTGTCGAGCCTGTCGCAGGCCGCCGGGACGGTGCGGCAGGTCTGCCTGGTCGTCGCCGGGGGCATGGCCGCGGCGATGCCAGTCTTCGCATGGTGCCTGCCCGCCTGGAAGCGGTGGCACCGCGAGCGTCCGCCCTGGCCGGGGAGTGCCGTGATCGACGGCGCGAGATGATCCTGTGTGTGCGATGAAAATTGCTTCATGAAATACTGGACAACCTGAACAAGCTAGACATTGCCGGCCCGGCGAAGTATCTTTTGGAGGTCTAGCATCGAACGTTCCCGCAGTATCGAACGCTCCCGGAGGATCACCATCATGAACTCGGTCACAACGACAGCGGCTGCTGAAGTGCCGAAGGTGGGCTCGAGTGAGGGCGTGTCTCGCCGCGAATTCGTGGCCCGGCTCCGCCGCGCGACTTTGTTTGTGGCACCGGCCGTGGCGGCCATCGCCTTGACTGCGCCCAGCGTGTCGGCGGGCTACTGATCCGCCCGACCTCCATCGCGGGCTGAATCGACGTGGGCATCGACTTCCGCAACCGCAATGTGTGGCTGATCGTGCCGCTGGCCTTGCTGGCCCCGCTTGTTGTGCTTGCCTCGCTGATTGCGGCATGGCCTTTCGCCGAGGGGGGATATATCGATGATTTCTCGTACGTCCACATGGCCAAGACGCTCGCGGAGACAGGCCGCTTTGCCTACAACGGCTGGCCGACGGCGATGCTGGGGATTCAGGTCTGGTGGGGAGCAGCCTGGGTCTGGCTGTTTGGTTTTTCGTTCTGGATCGTCCGGCTGAGCGTGCTGCCGCTGGCGCTCGGTGCGGTCACGCTCGTCTATCTCATTGCCCGCCGCGCGAGCCTTTCCTCCCACGACAGTCTGTTTGCAGCGCTTCTGACGGGCTTGAGCACGCTGTTCCTGCCGCTGGCGTCGACGTTCATGAGCGACGTGCCAGCATTGTTCTTCCTGCTCGCCTGCCTGTACGGCTTCGTGCGGGCAGCCGATGCCGAAGATCAGGTATCAGCCCATGGCCAGCAGGCCGTGGCATCATCGGTGGGGACATCCTCGGCCATCGCCTGGCTGGCCGTCGGTACGGTCTGCGGCTTGCTCGGGGGCACCATCCGACAGACGGTCTGGTTTGCCCCTGTGACCTGCGCCGCCGTGCTCTGCCTGCGGAGGTCGGGTGGCACTCGCTTTCGTATCTGCTCGCTCTGCTGCGGTGTGCTCGGCCTGGCGGCGATTATTCTCGGCACGCAATGGTTCAACCGGCAGCCCTACGTGGTTCCCACGAGGCTGCCCTCGCTTGACTCCATCGCCCGGTTTGAGGCCGCTCATGTCCTGCGGGAAGCGCTGACGGTGGCTGCCGAATGTGTGCTCAAGGTGTTGCCGGCACTGCTGTTCTGCATGCCCTGGATCGTGACACAGGTATTCGCTGGGATGCGGGCACGATGGGGACGCATCATGGTCGTCGGAACTGCCGCCGCGATGGTGGCCGTGCTGGCGGGAACCCTGAGCGGGCGGTTCGAAGGGCTGCTGGGCCTGCTGGGAGGCAGTTGGAGACCAACGGGGCTTGTCGTTCACGACCTGGGCGTGGGGCTCATCCGGAGCGGCGTGCTGGGGCTGCTTGTGGCGGTCATGGTGGCCGCGATCGTCGCGCTGGAACATGCCCGTACCGCGGCCCCGGGTGCCAGGCGAATTCCGCCGGCAGTGGTGCTGCCGCTTGTCGCCCTCGTGCCCTATGCAGCCTCGCTGCTAATGGTTTCACAGACGACCGCCGGTATTTACCCCCGGTATTATCTGCCCTTCCTGCCCGCACTTTCCTGCGGCCTCCTGTTTGTCGCCCGTCCGTCGTCGGACGTGGAGCATCCCGCCGCTCGCCGTTCTCTGCTCGGCTGGCTGCTGGTGGGCTTTTTCGCCCTGCGTGGCATTGCGATCCTGCATGACGAATTCGCCGATACCCGTACGCGGCTGGCGGCCATCGCCCTTCTGCAGCAGCAGGGCGTGCCACGGGAGCGGATCACCTCGAAGTGGGTCATCGATGGCTGGGAGCAGATCGAGCGGTGTGGCCATGTCAATGATCCCAGGATCGTTACTCCCCCGGATACCTATGTCGCCGACGGACCGAATGACTACCCGGATCCGGTTCTGAAAGATCGTTTTCCTGCCCTGCGGCCCGAATACATGGTGGTCGACGACCGGGAGATCACGCCAGGCAAGGAGGGGGAGTTTCCTCGGTTTCCGTTCAGGGCCTGGTGGCGGCCCCCATACCTCCGGACGATCGTCATCCGCACCCAGCAACTGCCCGATGGGCCGGGCGGTAAACTGTAGGACGACCCCATGTCCCACCCGTCGGCACTTTTTCCAGCCACACCTTTTTCACGGAGCAGCGATTCGATGGTCAATCTCACCACCACGTACGAGGGCGGGCTGCGGTGCCGGGCCGTTCACGGTCCGTCCGGCACAACCCTCATCACCGACGCCCCCGTCGACAATCATGGCAAGGGGGAGAGCTTCTCGCCGACAGACTTGGTGGCCACCGCCCTGGGGGCCTGCATGATGACGATCATGGGAATCGTCGCGGAGCGGCACGGAATCGATCTGGCCGGCATGAAGGCCGAGACGGTGAAGGAGATGAGCAAGGATATGCCGCGGCGGATCGCCAGCCTGCGGACCCGGCTCACGGTCCCGCTGTCGGCGGATCACCCACAGCGGGCCATGCTCGAGCAGGCGGCCCATACCTGTCCGGTCCACAAAAGCCTGTCTTCTGAGCTCGACGCGGCGATCGAATTCATCTGGACACTTTCGTGACGCGTAGAATGTCTGCGTCAGGGGCAGAATGTCGAACGCGGGTAGATCGGTGTCTTCGGGCGTGAGCCCGCAGGGCCGAGCCCCCGCGGAAGGAGCCGCCTCATGCGACGCACACATTTACTTTGCCGGAATTCTGTCGGAACTCTGTCGGCGGCCGAGAAGCTGGAATCGCGGCTGGCGTTTACCGCGGAAAACCTGCTGCCGGCGTTCGACATGGCGACCCCCGCCGGTTCCCCGGCCCTGACCCAGATCTGGGTCAACCCCGCCGCCGGCAACGATGCCAGCAGCGGCGTTTCGCGGGCCTTGGCCGTCCGCACGCTTTCCGAGGCGTGGCGGCGGGTGCCCGTCAACGTCGAGCTAACGGCCGGATTCCAGATCAACCTGACGGCCGGCACCTACACCGAGGCCGTGGTGCCCAACTACTGGGAAAGCCGGCACGGCACGCAATCGGCACCGGTCGTACTGAAGGCCATCGACGGTGACGGCACGGCCCGGCTGCCGAACATGAACGTCTTCGACTGCCGCTACCTCTATCTGCTCGGCCTCGATCTCTCCGCAGGTGGTGGCGACGTGCTGCACCTCGACAACTGCTCGCGGATCCTGATCCGCGGCACGACGATCCGAGGCGTGGGTGACATTCCGTCCTACGCCGTGCCCCAGGAGGCGCTCAAGGTCAACCAGAGCCAGTACATCTACGTCGAAAACAGCGACATCTCCGGTGCCTGGGATAATGCAGTCGATTTCGTCTCGGTGCAGTACGGCCATGTCGTCGGCAGCCGGATCCACCGGTCCGGCGACTGGGCGATGTATGCGAAGGGTGGCTCGGCGTCGCTGATCGTGGCGGGTAACGAGTTCTACGATGCCGGCACTGGTGGCTTCACTGCGGGGCAGGGCACGGGGTTTGAGTTTATGGTTGCACCATGGCTGCATTACGAGGCCTACGACATCAAGTTCATCAACAACGTTGTGCACGACACCGAAGGGGCCGGCTTCGGCGTCAACGGCGGTTACAATATTCTGATGGCTCACAACACGCTCTACCGTGTGGGTAGTCGGAGCCATGTAATTGAGGTGGGGTTTGGCAGCCGGTCATGTGATGCCGATCAGGCGACCTGCCGGACCTTTCTCGCCCAGGGTGGCTGGGGTACCGCGGTCGTGGGGGCCGACGAGCCGATCCCCAATCGCAATGTCTTCATCTACGACAACGTGGTCTATAACCCCGACGGATACGTGAGCCAGTGGCAGCAGTTCGCGGTGGCCAATCCGCGGACGGCATCTATCGGCTCCAACATCCCGTCACCGGCCCGTGCCGACACGAATCTTCAGATCATGGGAAACGTCATCTGGAACGGTGCGTCTGACCATGCGCTCGGCATCGAACAGCCCGCACTGGCCGCAGCCGTGCTTGCCGGCAACGCGATCAATAGTGTGCGGCCGGTGCTCGTCGATCCGGCACGCGGCAACTTTGCCCTGGCACCGAGCGTCGCGGCACCGGCGGCCATGGCAATTCCCGATTTCAACTGGTCCGACGCCCCGACACGTCCGGCTCCGCCGGCGGGGAGGCTATCCAACGTGGTTGCCTATGCCTTTTCAGGGCTTGCTCGAACGACACCGACCGCCGTGGGCGCGTTCGGGGCAGCGGTGACCGGCACACCACCGGTCGTGCCGCCCATACTCCCGCCCCCCGCGCCGCTGCCGCCACTCACGGCGACGTTCCGAGCGATCGGCGCGACCACGGCCCGGGCCGTGACGTCGATCACAGTCACGTTCAGCAGGGCCGTGCGGGGCGTGACGCTCGACGATTTCGTGCTCCTGCGGGGCCGCGCGGCCGCGTCGCTGGCCGGAAGCCGGATCACGACCGTCGACCGCATGACGTACACGATCACCAACATCCGCAGCACGCATCTCGCCGGCGGTTACTCGCTGCGGCTCAGGGCCGCGGGCACGGGGATCTTTGACGCCGCCAATGGAGTTTTGGGAACGCCGCCGTCACCGCTGACGTGGCGGATGACGCGAACCGTGCTGCCACCCCGGCCTTTCGTCCCCGTTCGCCGCTGATGCCCTGGCGGGCTTCCTGAAACGGGCAGGGCGGCGAGAATCGGACCCGGGTGATCTGCCTGTCTCCGTTTGTCTCCGCCTCCGGCGGCCCGAGGTATGCCATGCCCGATCTCTTTTCCGCCTCACGTGCTGCGAACGTCGCCCGGGCTGCGCCGCTCGCCGCGCGGATGCGACCGCGGCGGCTGGCCGACTATGTCGGGCAGGCGAAGGCGGTGGGGCAGGGGACCCTGCTGCGACGACTGATCGAGGCCGACCGTCTGGGCTCGGTAATCCTCTACGGGCCGCCGGGCGTCGGTAAGACGACGCTCGCTGAGATCATCGCTCACGAGACAAAGCGCCGGTTCGTGGAGCTCTCGGCCACCGCCTCGGGCGTGAAGGATGTCCGTGACGTACTCGAAGCCGCCCGCCGACGCCTGGAAGACGACGGCCAGAAGACCTGCCTGTTTGTCGACGAGATCCATCGCTATTCGAAGTCGCAGCAGGACGTGCTCCTGCCCGACGTGGAGAACGGCGTGATCGCGCTGATTGGGGCCACGACACAGAATCCATTCTTTGCGCTGACCAGCGCCCTGGTCAGCCGCAGCCGCATTTTCGAACTGGAAGCCCTCTCACGTGACGACATCGCAGAGATCCTGAGGCGGGCGGTGGCCGACCGCGAGCATGGTCTCGGTGCCGAGCGGATCGAGCTGACTGCGGAGGCGGTCAGCGTGCTCGTGGAGACCTCCGACGGCGATGCCCGGCGAGCCCTGGGAGCACTCGAGATCGGCGTGCTCTCGAGTCCCTCCCGGCCGCTGGTCTTCACGGTGGAGTTGGCCCGGGAGAGCGTGCAGCGGAAGGTGGTTCTCTACGACTCGGGCGACACGCACTACGACTGCGCGAGTGCGCTGATCAAAAGCATCCGGGGCAGCGATGCCGATGCCAGCCTCTACTGGCTGGCGCGGATGCTGGAGGGGGGAGAGGATGTGCGGTTTCTGACACGGCGGCTCGTGATCCTGGCCAGCGAAGACATCGGCAACGCCGACCCGCGGGCGCTCATGATCGCGGTGGCCACGATGCAGGCGACGGAATTCGTGGGGCTGCCGGAATGCCAGCTCAGCTTGTCGCAGGCCGTGACGTATCTGGCACTTGCGCCCAAGAGCAACGCCTGCACGATCGCCATCGGCGCCGCTCGCCGTGACGTCCGTGAGCAGGCGGTGATCCCGGTGCCGCGGCATCTGCAGGACAAGCATTACGCCGGCGCCAAGCAACTCGGCCACGGTCAGGGCTACGTCTCTGCGCACGATGCACCGGGTGGCATCGCATCGCAGGAGTACCTGGGTGACTATCTGGGCGTCGAGAAGCGGTATTACGAGCCAACGGACCGGGGTGAGGAGCGGGAGTTCGCCGAGCGGCTCACTGAAATCAGGCGGCATCTCAAGAACGACGCGCCGCAGGGCTGACGTTCGTCAGGCCGCGGAGCTCGGCAACCATATCGTTGACGAGCACTTCCTCCAGCCGGGCCAGAGCCCTGGCCACGACGGCGCCGTCGAGCACACGGTGGTCGGCGATGAGCGTCACGAGGCAGCGGCCGTCGGGTTCAAGCGGCGCGTAGGAGAGGCTCGTCGTGCAGATCGTGGGATGGAAGCGGTTGATAGCCCCCAGGCCGGCGAGCGTGGAGAGACTGAAGGTGCCGATGCGTGCGGCCCGTTTCCGCGAAAAGGAATTCATGTTCCACCGCAGGATCGTGCGTCGCAGGAAGCCCGGCACCATTTCCAGCTGCAGCTGACGCTTGAACATTTCTTCCACCGGCCTGGTCGTGCAGTCGACAACGAACTGTTGGATCTCGGGAAGCGGCCGTGCATCAGGCTGCGCGAGCCGCGCCCAGAAGAGCCGGTCCTCCCCCTGTTCGATCCGGTTGACGGCCAGCGTCGCCACGCTCTCCGAAGCAGTGGCAAGCCGGAGGCCGCCGGCGGGAAAGCGACGCACCAGCCAGGTTCGCAGCACTGGCATCTCGCGGGCGACCAGTGAGTAGGCCTTGAGAAAGATCGCGGCCCAGCCGATCCGCTGGCTGAAGACCGGCTGGCCGGGTGACACCGTGTTGTTGGTCGTGTTGGTCGCACCCGCTGCGGCTGCGCGGGCCGCCGCAAGAGCCTCCAGCAGCATCGGGCGTTCGACCGGAAAGAGCGGAATTTCCTGCGCGAGCCTGGCGACGTCGCTGATGCAGCTCCTGGCCGCAGTGCAACGGCTTGCTGTAACAATAGGACCAGGCTTTGGCATCGCGGTATTCTCCCGGCTGCCATTGAATCGAATCGAACGCGGTCGCGGAATGGCAATTCTGGGCATACGGCGTCCGGGAGTTGACGCAGCTGCTCGTATCGCTGTCTCTCACGCTCTCCCTCCCCCCGTGGCGGCAAGTTTTCAACTTGTCCGGGAGTTGAGGTAGCCCCTCGTGGCCGGCTATCTATCCCGCCGCCGGTCCGGCAGAAGTCTCCTTCGCGGGGAATTTCGCCCTTGTGTCTGTGCGATTCTGCGGCCGTTGTGTGGGCGAAATTCCAACGCTCGTCGAGCTTCAGCCGATCCCGGCTCCGCCCTCTCCCTCCCCCCGTGGCGGCAAGTTTTCAACTTGTCCGGGAGTTGAGGTAGCCCCTCGTGGCCGGCTGTCTATCCCGGCTCCGCCCTCTCCCTCCCCCCGTGGCGGAGGCGATGGATGCACGTAGGATGAGCGGTGCCCGGGCTCGTGCCGGTCACTCCCCGCATCACGTCCCGCGGCCGGAATCTTCGGGAAGCACGGTCAAGATGTCCCGCGACGCTTCTTCCAGTCCGCACAATGAACCACCCGGCCGCGGTGGCCGGGTGGCAGACCAGGCTGCGCCGTCGACAGCACCGATGTCCGACACCCATGCGTCGGGAGACCGGCTCTCGCAACGGTCGGCCGACTTCGGTCTGGCATCCGAACCGTCAGAGACAGGCCCCGACCCGCTGATCGGCGTCGATCTGGATGGCGTCCGCATCGAACGGTTTCTCGGCCAGGGCGGAATGGGCCGCGTGTACGTGGCACGGCAGACGCACCCGGCCCGCACTGTAGCGGTGAAGGTGATGCTCGCACCTCTCCTCGGAACGGCCATGGTACAGCGGTTCCGGCGGGAGGCCGATGCGCTGGCGCGGCTACGCCATCCCGGCATCGCCCAGATCTTCGTGGCCGGTTGCCACCGCGGCGGGGTTGTCGAAGTGCCCTACTACGTAATGGAACTCATTCCCGGCGCGGCAACGCTGGTGCAGGCCTGTGAGCGGGGGTCGTTGCCGATCCGAGAGCGGCTCGAACTCCTGCTGGCGGTCTGCGAGGCGGTCGCCCACGGCCATGCCGAGGGTGTCGTGCACCGCGATCTCAAGCCGGGCAACATCCTCGTCGATGCCTCAGGCCGCCCGAAGATCATCGACTTCGGGATCGCGAGAATGAGTGACGCCGATACCGGGGCCCCGGACGGTGGCCCGCGGACCGAGACGGGGCAGTGCATGGGCACACGTCCCTACATGGCGCCGGAACAGTTTGCGGATGGTCGGTCGGCCATCGATGCCCGCACAGATGTCTACGCCCTCGGCGTGGTGATGCACGAGGTGCTCACCGGACGGCTGCCCTACAACGTGGCGGGCAAGTCGCTCGTCGAGACGGCCCGCATCGTGCAGGAAGTGCGGCCCGCGCGGCTCGTGACGGGCGTCGCACGGGTCGCCGATCGAAGGCTTGTCCGTGGGGCCGATGCGATCGCGGGCAGGTGCCTGCTCAAGGATCCGGCGTCGCGGTATGCGTCGGCGGCCGCGGTCGCCGATGATCTGCGTCGTCTTTTGGGCGGTGAACCGTTGGCTGCCTCGCGGATGCAGGATCTGTTCCCCCACGGACTGCAGTGGGTTGTCTCGTGGTGTCGGCACCGGCCGGCGAGCGTAGCTGCTTCAGCGGTCCTGATTGTGGCAGTCCTGGCCGCGGTGGTTGTGGGGATGGCCTGGTCGGCCCGGTCTCCGAGAGACGTGCAGCCAGCCACGGCAGGGCTGGCTGCCGGGGTCGAGACGTCTTCCAGCGACGGGCCCAGCGCTCCGGCCAGCCGGGGCGTGGCCGGATCTGCCGCGGTGCCATCGCGCAGTCCACTGTTTCGCGAGATCCGACTCAGCCCGCTCGAGGACGACTGGGATCGGTATGTGGTGTCGATCGAGGCCGCGGAACGCTACACCGAGCAGTATGCCGGCGGGACGACATTCATCCGGCCCACTGAGGCCGGAAGGGAAGCTGCGGTGACGATGCGGTTCGATATGCCATTTCCGATCCACAATGCCACGCTCACGGCGCCGCTGGCCGTCTGGACGACCGGCGATCCGTTTCCGTACGACCCCGGTGCCCGGGCGGCTCTTGATGTCTCTCCGAACGGCGAGGCCTGGACGACCGTCGCCGAACTCAAGGCCGGGGCCGGCGGCATCAACGCCGCCGTCCATGACATTGGCCGGATCGTGGCCGGTGGCACGAAAATCTGGGTGCGGGCGCGGCTGACGGCCACACGTGAGTGGCCGGGTGACGGCCTGATTTTCGCACAATTCCTGCGGACAGACCCCAGGCAACGGGGGTCCGTTTTCCTGCTCACTGCGACGGGGCTGCAGCCGCCCAAGTCTCCTCAAGGCGAGCCTTGAAGCGGGGCCCGGCGGGAGGGGTCTAGCCGGTGGCAAAAGTCTGGTAAACTGGTGTCGACCAAGTTTATGGTGGTGGCTATAGCTCAGTTGGTTAGAGCACTAGATTGTGATTCTAGGGGTCGCGGGTTCGAGTCCCGTTAGCCACCCTTTCAGTTCTCCCGCGTTTGCCGCGCTTGGCTTTGGCTTTGGCTTTGTTTGCTCAGCCCGCTCATTTCCCCGCGTCGCCGAGGTCGAGCTTGCTCCACTTCCGGTCCGTGAGCTTGGCGGCATTCTCCGCCGACAGCGGACCGTTGTTTTTGAACGTCAACGACTGGAGCTTCGGCAGGGAGAGGATGTGCCCGACCGCGGCCTCCGTGGCACCGGTCTCCCGGATCGTGAGCTCCTTCAGGTTAGGCAGGCCGGCGATCACCGCCATCGTCGCATCGGTCATTCTGGGCAGGCTCCAGATATCGAGCACCTCCAGTTCCTTTGCCGCCGCGAGTTGCCGCAAGCCATCATCTCCCAGGCTTGCCAATTCGTGCAGATAGAGCCGCTTGAGCCGCGGAAGCGTGGCCAGCACCGCGAGCGCCGGATCTCCGACATCGGGCAGATCACGCAGCGTCAGCCGGGTGAGCGGCAGCCCTGCAAGCGCCAAGATGCCCTCCGAACCGATGCCCTGGCAGCGGAAGATTTCCAGCGACGACAGCGTCGACAGCTTGGCGATGAGTGGCCCGGATGCATTCGTGATCGCAAAATCCTGGAGAAGCAACGATTCGAGCGTCGTGCTCTCGGCCAGGCCCGCCACGCCGGCGTCGGTGACGGCCGTGCTGCGGTGCTTCAGGGCGACGAGATGCGGGAGCGTGCCGACAAGTTCCATGGTCATGTCACCGGCCTCCATGTTGCCCCGCAGATCAAGCGTCCGCAGTTCCGGCAGCTTGGAAAGGCGGCGCGTGTTCAGGTCGTTGAAACGGTTCTGGAGCAGCGACAGTCGCTCGAGCTTGTGCAGGCCGGTGATCAGCTTGAGTGCTGTTCCGGTCATGTTGGTGTTTGAAGAGAGGTCGAGCGAAACCAGTTGCGGAAAAGACTGCACCAGCGTCTCCACGCCGGCATCCGTGATCCCGCTGTTGGTGATTGCCAGCGTTTCGAGCTGCTCCAGGCCGGCGAGCTGTTGCACCATCGTGTCGTTGAGAATGCGGCAGTTGAGGATCTCGAGCGTCTTCAGGTCATCGAGCCGGCCCAGGATCGCGATGTCATCGGCGGTGAGTTCCGCACCATCCTGGATCGAGATGGTGGTCAGTCTGCCTGCATCGTCGAGGCGGTAGGTCGCAGCCTTGCCAAGGGCATCGAGGCGTTGTCGTGCGGCGGTCTGGTCTGCAGCCGTTGGCTCCGCCATTGCGAACCGGCCTCCCGTTTCAACAAGGCCGCAGGCGATCACCAGCAGGAACACCAGTTGGACCAATGCGCGGCATCGCACCAGATTCGTCATGTCGTCCTCTTTCGTCGTTCGAGAAGGCTGCCGCGAGATCGCGGGGTCGGTAGGGTATGGAGCCAAGAGCTCCGGGTGTGTAGGGAAGGGGATCCCATCGCTGACGCTCCGGGCTTGTATGAACAGATAAGCCACGCGATCCATCCTGCCGTAGAAGCCCTCGGCGTAAGCCCAGGGGACATGAGGCCTGAGCACCGTTCCGCCTGCACGTTCGACATCAACATCCGGTGCAAATCCGGGTCGCCAACCCCTCTTCAGTCGAGCCGATAGCCCTGCGGATACGTCGGCTTGATCAGATCGGCGACGCGGGGAGTCTTGAGCGCTTCGAGATTGGTCACCTTCAGGTTCTTGGCGTCCCACTCGACCTTCTCGCCCCACTCGCCCATCTCGCCGTTGGCTCCGCCCTTGGCGGCCGCCCAGACGGCCAGATTGCCCAGCAGGATCGTTTCGGTGAGCGGACCGGCCCGATCGACAAAGTTCGACCTGCAGATCTTTGGATCGCCCGCCCGTTTGGCGCGGAACAGTTCGAACATGTTGTTGACGTCGTTGCCCTTGCCCTGATCCTCCGCCTTCTCATAGTCGGCCGTCACCTTCTCGACCCCACGGAGTTCGTACTTGCCGCAGTAATCATCCGACGAATAGAAGGCCCCCTTCTCGCCGACGACCAGCACGCCGCTATCGGAAACCTTGTCGATTCCCCACTTCGCGAAGACCTCCGCGGGCGGCTTGTTGCCCTTGCGGTCGTACCACCAGAATGGAATCGCCGGCCGCTCGGCGGTCGCGGGAAACTCGAACTTGATGATTGAGCTGGCCGGGAAGCTGTCGAAATCGTGGCCCGTGGTCTTCGCGGTCACGGAGATCGGATCGCGGAGCCCGCACGCGGCGAAGGGCACTGTCAGTTGGTGGCAGGCCATGTCGCCGAGCGCGCCGGTTCCGAAGTCCCACCAGCCGCGGTGCTGGAAGGCATGGTAGAGCCCCGGCCAATACTCACGCGCCGGTGCGACTCCGAGCCAGTTTTTCCAGTCCAGCCGCTCGAGCGCCTTGCCGATCTCCTGCTGCTTCTTCTGGATCAGGCCGGCAACGATCTCCGCGACCTCCTCGGCGGTGGTCGTGGCATCCTCCTCCTCGTCCACCTGCTTGAGCGCTTCGAGCTGATACTTCCGCACGTTCATCCGCCGACCGGGTCCCTGCGCCCAGACGGGCCGGTTCGACCAGCAATAGACCTCCTTGAGCGGGCCTAGCACGCCCGATTGAATCTGCGCGATTGCTTCACGGGAGGAATCGAGCGCTGTGCCCTGATTGCCCATCTGGGTGCAGACGCCAGTCTCCTGGGCGACCTTTGCCAGAAGCCTCGCCTCGTAGATCGTGCGGGTCAGCGGTTTCTGGGTGTAGCAGCTGATTCCCAACCGCATCGCGTCGAGCGTAGCCGGAGCATGCATGTGGTCGGGCGTGCTGATCGTGCAGATGTCGATTTTCTTGCCGTACTTGGCGAGCAATTCCCGGTAGTCGGTAAAACGCTCAGCGTCTTTAAACCGCTCGGAGCCCCCCTTTTTCTCGAGCGTCGTACGATCCACGTCGCAGATCGCGACCACGTTGCCGAAGAGCGCAGCGTTGTCGGAATCGCTGCCCCCTTTGCCGCCAACGCCGATGCAGGCGATGTTCAACTGTTCCCCGGCAGATTGGCTCAGGGCCTGACGGCCGCCGGCGGCCACGAAAAAGCCGGCACCGGCCATGGAAGCGGTCTGCAAAAAGCCGCGGCGTGTGGTTGCGGACATATGGTCTCCTGACTCACTCATGGAAGCCCGACGGAAGCCCGACGGAAGCCCGACGGAAGCCCGACGGAAGCCCGACGGAAGGCCCGACCCGGTTGGGCTATCGTAATCAGTCAAACGACTGGCGGATAGCCTTCGCGGGGAGGGTCGAATTGGCACATTGCGAGGTTTCTGCCGGCTGTTTGACTCCCCCCGCCAAGAGCGGTATCACGACAGTCTTGCACGATGCCCTGATCGCTCCATCGCACCCGTTCGCGGAGATACCGAACATGATCCTGGGAAAGCTCTGGAAGGCGCTTGCCGCGCAGATGAACAAGGTTGCCAACTACTTTTGGACGGCCGATCCGGTCGCCCAACTGCAGTATGAATATGACAAGGCGGTCGATCAGATGAAGGAGGGCCGGGAAGGGCTCGAACAGTACAGGGCTCTCGTGGAGCGGGTGCTCCGCCAGGTGAACAGCTGTCGCGAGCACGTCTCGTCGCTGGAGGCCCGCGTCAAGGCCTACTTGCAGGCTGGGGAGCGGGAGACCGCTTCGAGGTTTGCCCTGGAACTCCAAAAGGCGAAGAAAGATCTCGCCGAAAACGAGGCCCAGCTCAAGCTGCACGAGACCGCCTACGAAAATAACGTGACCAAGGTCAAGCATGCCACGAAGAAGCTCGGCGATCTCAAGTTCAAGATCCAGAAATACGACGCCGACCTGAAACTCTCCCGCGCGGAGGCCGAACTCGCCAAGCTCGCCAACAGCTTCAATTTCGACATCACCACCGACTTCGGGCAGATCGAGGATGTCATTCAGGACAAGATCGGCCTGAATCGGGCCAAGGTGCGGGTCGCCGCCGATCTCTCCGGTGAGGGGCTCGACAAGATCAAGGCCGAGGCAGCCGTCGAGAAGAACATCGCCGATCAGGCGCTTCGGGAGTTTGAAATCGAGATGGGCATGGTGACGCCCGAAACGGCCGGAGTGAGGGCCGACGACAAGGAACTGGGCACCGAACGAACCCGGCAGACGGCGGGTTGAGCGGCTTGCCGAGGCGAGCCTCCCGCTCGATCCCAGACCGTTTTGTGTGAACCGTTTTTTGTGAATCGGGTTTGTATGAACCGAGGAGTTGCCGGCGGTGACAGACATAGCTCCGACAGCCGAGCCGTCGCGTGGATTGACTGAGGCAGACAGGGCCGTTGGTCAGCCACAGTCTGCGCCGCAGTTGGGAACGGCTTCGGTCGCGGGGCCGTCGGCCGCGCTGCCGGATTGGTGTCCGCCGTGGGCCGAACGCCTTGGCGACGCCTATCTCTCCGGGACGAGTTGCGTGTTCATGCTGCATGGCAACGTCCGCGATCTCGTGCCGCTCGGTCCCCCCGCCGCCCAACCGGCCGCAGGCTGGGGCACCGCCCCGGATTTCCTGTCGAGGGAGCTTTTTGGCCATTGGGACATTGTGCTGGCCTACGATGTCGGCAAGGGACTGCGGCCGCTGGCCGGCCCTGATCCGGTTCGCCTGCGGGCCATGGTGCAGTGGCTGACCGAACGCCTCGGCAACGCGGCCAGCTGGCCCCGTGATCCCGATCAGGCGATCGCGGCGATCGACGCCCTGCTCGAACGCAACCTCATCGATCCGCCCGAACAGCGGAAGCGAATCGCCGTCGTGCTCGACTACGGACAGTATCTCGCTCCGGCCGGGGATGCGGCCTCAAGCGTTCGGTCCGGCGCCGGCAGGCTGGTGCGGATCCTGGGCTGGGCGACCAATCCACTGCTGCGGCGGGTCAACGTGGCGATTGTGCTGCTCACCGACAGCCTCGCGGAGATGCATCCGCGGCTTGTCACCAACCCGGCGGTGACGACGATCAATGTGCCACTGCCCGATGCGCAGGAGCGGGAGCGGTTTGCCCGGTTCACTGCGGCGGCGGCTGGCATGCCCGCTGACCGAATGGATGCCGTGAACCGCACGGCCGCCGTCGCCGGCGGACTCACGCTCGAAAGCCTGCGGGCGGTGATCACGATGTCTGCCCGGGATGGCACCCCGCCCGACGGACCGGAATTCGCCGCCAAGAAAAAAGACCTCATTGAGCGGTCATGCCAGGGACTGGTCGAATTCATCCAGCCACGGCTCACGCTCGACGCAGTCGCCGGCCATGCCGAGGCCAAGAACAGGCTTGAGACCGATGCCCGCGCCATCAAGCGGGGCCAGCTCGAGAGTGCCCCGATGGGCTACCTGATCTGCGGCCCGGTCGGCACCGGCAAGAGTTTTATCGCCGAGTGCTATGCGGGCAGCGTCGGCATCCCATGTGCCATGCTCAAAAACTTCCGCAGCAAGTACGTTGGCGAGACGGAGGGCAATCTTGAGCATGCCCTGGATGTGCTCCGGGGGCTGGGACCGGTGGTCGTGGTCATCGACGAGGCTGATGCCGCTCTTGGTAACCGCGAGTCGGGCGGTGACTCCGGCACATCGGCCCGCGTCTTCTCGATGATTGCCAGGCAGATGGGCGACACTCGATACCGGGGCAAGATCATCTGGATGCTGCTCACGAGCCGTCCCGATCTCCTGCCGATCGACCTGAAACGGCAGGGGCGGGCCGAGGTGCACATTCCACTCTTCTACCCGCACGACCAGGCGGAGATGGATGCGATGTTCACGGCGATGGCCCGCAAGAGCAGGGTCAGGCTCGCGCCGGGCCTGCCAGGGCCGATCGATCTGTCGCTCGGGCTGTCTGGTGCCGACATCGAGAGCGTCGTGCTGGCAGCCAGGCGGAAGGGGCTGGAGCGTGCGGCCGATGCAGGGCAACCCGATCCGGATACCATTTCCGCGGCAGACCTCGAGGCGGCGATCGACGACTTCATGCCCTCTGCCCAGGGGCTCGAAAAGGAGATGCAGGAGATCGCCGCGGTGCTCGAATGCACAGAGAAGCGGTTTCTGCCTGAGCGTTGGCGGGAACAGGTCGGCAAGGCTGGCGGGCGGGCACACCTGCAGGAACGCCTCGCAGCCATCCGCGAGGTGATCGGGTCCTCGTGAGAAGAAGCCCCGTCAAAACAGGCTCCACAAGAAACGGACTCGTCAGAATCGATAGACTGAAACCCTGGCATGTCCTCCAAGCCCGCCAAAAAAGTAAGCCCAAAAAAGTAAACCCGGCAAGTAAACCCAGCACTTAAACCCAGCACTTAAACCCAGCACTTAAACCCAGAGGAGAATCCCATCATGGCAAAGGCATCCGCAGGCAAGACCCCGTGGTTTGATGAGGCGAGCGAGGCTCCGATGCTGGCCGAATACGCCCGGAAGCTCGACTCATTTCTCGATGTCGTGGCCGATGGCCGCGTTGAGTCCAAGGAGATCGAGGAGCAGGAACACCGGGTGGTGGCCCTCATGAAGGAAGTCGAACCCCTGCTCTCGCCAGAGGCCCACGAGAAAGTCACCAGGCTGCTCTGCGAGGTGACGGCCTACGACCTCATGAATGCATTTCACATGGCGGGACAGTCGCGTCCGAGGACCCAGTTCCGGGGCTAGGCCGTCCGGATGCAACTCCTGCATCCGCCTCATTGGTGCGGTCCGTCAACTCGTTCGATCGTCTCCGATTCAGTCACAGATACTCTTTCAGCACAGACCTTCAGCACAGACCTTTAGCACAGACCTTCAGCACAGACCTTCAGCACAGACCTTCAGCACAGGGGATTTCCATGGCAGGCCAACCCAAGGCCCCGTTTTGGCTCGCAGTATGGATGGTGATTCTGGGGCTTGTCGGCCTCGCAGCCTGGCGGGCCGGGATGCTCGACCAGTTTGGTCTGGGGCGTCCGCCCGTGGCCGGTGGCAACGCGGCGGCCAGGCAGGCGGGGCCTGGTGGACCTGTTGGCGGCGGTGCAGGGGGGAACGGCGGTACAGGAGGCGGCGCGGGGGGTGAGCCGGGGGCGGAGGGAATCCTTTTCGAGGCGGGCGACTCTTCCGTGCCGACAACCGTCAAGGAATACTCGTTCAAGCCGGCCGAGAAATTGCCGCCGGTAAAGGGCACGAGTGCCTACAAGCCGCTCGAAAACGACACGGTGCGGTTTGCACTCAATGTCTGGGCCGGCTGGAGTCCGATCATTCTTGCCAACGATGGCTTCAAGGCGGGCAAGGTCTGGCAGGCACCCGGTGGCAAGCCGTTCAAGATCGAGCTCGTCTTGATCGACAACCCGGTCACGATGAGGGATGCCTATGCTGCCGGCGAGGTGCACATCGGCTGGGCCACGCTCGACATGATCCCGCTGTTCCTCGAGGGGCTCGTCGACCGGACCGGTGCGCCGAAGGACTCCCGGGTGATGCCACGCATCTTCCAGCAGGTCGACTTCTCCAATGGAGGAGACGGCATTGTCGTTCGCGAGGGCATCAAGAACGTCCGCGATTTGGCGGGCAAAAAACTGGCGCTGGCCCAGAATTCCCCCAGTCAATTCTTTGCGCTCAACATGCTCGTGGCCGGGGGGCTGCAGCCCGGCGACGTCGACATGGTCTACACGGACGATGCCTTTCAGGCAGCCGCGGCTTTCAATGCACAGAAGGATCTCGCCGGCTGTGTCTCGTGGGCCCCGGACATCTACAACCTGGAGAAGGCCAAGGGCAACCGGATGCTCGTCACCACCCAGACGGCCAACCGGCTGATCGCCGACGTCTGGTTTGCGCGGGCCGACTTCGCCAAGGACCACCCGGACAAGATCGAGGCGATCGTACGGGGCATCTTCGATTCGATGGAGTCGCTGAAGACCGAGTCGTCGCGGGCGAAAGCCGCCGAACTGATGGCGGCCGGCTACAACATCCCCGCCACCGATACCCTCGCCATGCTTGGCGACGCCCACAGCACCAACTGGGCTGAGAACTATCAGTTCTTCATCAACCGGAACAACCCGGCCAACTTCGAGCGGATCTGGAAGCAGGCCTACTATCTCTACCGCCGAATCGGTGCGATCTCGAATCCGCCCGTGCCATTCGATCAGGTCATGGATTTTTCGGTGATCCAGAAGCTCGGTGCCGAGCCGAAGTATGCGGAGAGCAAGGATGAATACTCCAAGCCGCTGGCTCCGAAGACACTCTCCCAGATCCGGGCCGAGAACGAGGAGATTCTGACCAACACGGTCGTCATTCACTTCTTTCCCAACAGCTGGGATCTCCGCAAGCGGATCGTGCGGCGGATCGACGGCCGGGAGGTCGAGGAGCAGTACGATTCGACGGTCGATCTCGTGCTCGACGAGGTGGGTGGCCTCGCCAAGCAGTTTGGCAACGCGAGGATCGTGATCGAGGGCCACACCGACGGATCGATGAAGGGGCAGGTACCGGCGTCGATGGTGAAAGAGCTTTCACGGGAACGGGCGGCCTCGGTCAAGGCGGCACTCGTCGAGAAGTTCGACTTCGACCAAAACCGCTTTGCAGTCGACGGCATCGGCTGGGAGAAGCCGGCCGACCCCGAGCAACCCAACGACCATGCGAAGAACCGTCGCGTGGAGATCAAGGTCTACTCGGCGGAGAAGGAATGACCACGCAAGAGGCTGCGGAGCCGAAGGCCCCCGGGCCGGTGGGCGATGCAGCTGCGTCGATCCCGGCGACTCCGTCGACCCCGAACATGTCGACCCCGGTGGGGCCGTTGCGGGGTGAAGCGCCCGCAGGCACCGCATTGCTCTGGGGCATCACCTGCGTGGCCTGCGTGCTGGCGGCCTGGTTCATCGCCACGGCGGGCGAGGCAGAGGCCCGCATGACCAGCCCCGCCATGTTGCCAAGCCCTGCCGAGACGCTTCGCGAGCTGCCGAGGGTTTTTGGTGAACGGAAGCTCGTCGCCAACACGATCCGCACGCTGACACGCGTCTGCCTCGGCTTCGGCTTGACCGCTACGATCGGCGTGCCGCTGGGGGTGCTCGCCGCATGCTTTCCGGCAGTGCGGGCCTTTCTCGCGCCGCTGACCGTCTTCGGCCGCAACATCCCGGTGGCGGCACTGATCCCGCTGACGTTTTTTCTGTTCGGGATCGGTGAATTCCAGAAGGTGATGTTTCTCTTCATCGCCAGCGTCGCCTTTGTGGTCAGCGACACGACCGCAGCCGTGCTCGAGGTTCCGCAGCGGTATGTCGATACGGCGCTGACGCTCGGCGCTTCGCGGCTGCAGATCATTCTCAAGGTGCTCGTACCGCTAGCCGCGCCCGCCATCTTCAATTCGCTTCGGCTGCTCTTCGGCCTCGCATTTGGCTACGTGATGCTCGCGGAACTGGTGAAGTTTGGCAGCGACTCGGGCGGTCTCGGCGATCTCATCAACATGTCGCAGCGGCGGGGTGAACGGGAGCCGATCCTGATCGTGCTCGTGATCATCCCGCTGGTTGCCTATGCAATCGACAGGGCGCTGTGGTGGCTGCAGTGCGACCTCTTTCCACACCGTTACGGTGGCCGTGGCTTGCTGCCAAGGCTCTGCCGCGGCCTGCGGCACGGGTTTGCCGGGCCGGAGGAGGGGACCGCATGAGCGATGAGACGCCGGCCGATCGGCCGGCCGCGGTCGACTTTCGCGGGGTGACGAAGATCTACGCCCCCGGCACGCCGCGGGAATACACGGCGATTTCAGACGTGAGCTTTTCGATCCCCGACGTCCCTGACCATGGCGAGATCTCCTCGTTTCTCGGGCCGAGCGGCTGCGGCAAGAGCACTGTGCTGCGGCTGGTGGCGGGCCTCGAGCCGCAGCACCCTCCAACAACCGGCACCGTCATGGTGCTCGGACGCGAGATCATCGGCCCCGGGGCCGATCGCGGCATGGTGTTCCAGGACTACACCAGTTTCGATAATCGCACGGTGCTCGACAACGTCGCGTTCGGTCTCGAATGCCGGGGTGTGTCGCGGCGGCAGCGGGAGCAGGAGGGCCGCGAGTGGATCGAAAGGGTGGGGCTCGACGCCGTCCGCGACGCACGGAAATATCCACACGAATTGTCGGGAGGGATGCGGCAGCGGGTGGCGATTGCCCGCACGCTCATTCTCCGGCCGCGGATCATCCTCATGGATGAACCGTTTGGGGCCCTCGATCCTGCCACGCGGCTCGACATGCAGGATCTGCTCGTCAAGCTCTGGCGAGAGGTGCAGGCGACGGTGCTGTTCGTGACGCACTCGGTGGAGGAGGCGGTCTATCTCGGCGACCGGGTCTTCGTGATGGCGACGACTCCGGGGAGAATCGCCGGTGAAATCCGGATGCCGGTCGCGTCGGCACCAGCCCGTGCCACGCAGTCGGAGCCGTGGTTCCACGAGCAGGTTCATAACCTGCAAGACCAGATCGAACAGATCGAAGCGGCTGCTCAACGCCCCGGCGGTGGTGGATGATGAAAACGGTGCCTCTCGCGGCCCATCCTGCATGAACTATCTCCGTACGGCTTTCACGACGCGGTGGAACCTGCTCCTGTTCGGGGCGGGGGTGGCGGCGGCCTTCATCAGCGGTTTTCCCGGCGTTGTCCTGCCGTTGGTGGTCGCCGGTGAGATCTTCTATCTGGCAAACATGCTGACTAATGACCGCTTCCGCAGCGCCGTTGCTGCGCAGGACGCCAAGGCCCGTCGTGCGGCGGAGGCGGCCGGTTCGCGGGAGGCCTACGAACGGATCCGCAGAAAGCTGCCGCCGCCGCTTCTGGCCCGATTTGATCAACTTCGCGAACACTGCCTGAAGCTCGTGGAGCTTGGCGGAAATATGCGGGGGCCTGATGCGGCGGGCCCGGATCGTGGATCGCTCGAGTCGCTCGACCGGCTGCTCTGGGGCTACCTACGGATGATCTGGGGAGCAGCAACGCTCTCCGAGTTTCTCGATCACACTGACGATGGTTCGATCAAGACGCGGATCACCGATCTTGAGAAACGGCTGGCGAAGCTGCCGGCCGGCGGTGGCGAGCCGGGGCAGCTTCGGGCCACGCTGGAGGACCATCTGAAGACAAGCCGGGAGCGGCTGGCGAACATCGACGACGCGAAGCGGAAGCTGGACGTGGTGGCTGCGGAGATCGAGCGGCTCGAGTCGAAGATCGCGGCGCTCGCCGAGGGATCGGTAGCCAAGCGTGACGTGAGCGACATCGCCCAGAGGGTGGACGAGGTGGCCGAGGGCATGCGGCGAACCGACGAGACCATGCGGCAGCTGCAATTGCCGCCGGAACTCGAAGATCTCGAGGAGCCGCCACAGCTCCTTCGCGAGGAGGCCTGACGGGCCGTCAACGCGTAAGGCAGCAGGCCTTCGCGACCTGCGATCGTCGAGAAAAAACGACAGGGCGTCGTGTTTTTCGTGAAGTCAATCCAGCCAGTCCCGCTCTTCGAGCCGCTCGGGCGTATAGACTTCCGTGACGTAGCTGATGTCCTTGGAAATGAGCGACTCGACTTCGAGCTTGAAGCCGTTTTTCAGCATCGTCTCGATCTCCTTCTGCCAGCCCTTCTTCTCCGCAAACCATGGGTAGGCGGCGATCTGCTTGGCCCGCTTGACGTCGGTGTCGGCCAGGGCGATCTGCACGCTCGGGCTGAGCTTGCAGCGGTCGTAGTCTCGCGAACGGATGCCGAGAAACTTCGCCTCGGGGATGGCCATCCGCTTCGACTCGTAGGCCAAATTGATCGATCCCTGCTTCAGCACCGAGTAGATGTAGTAGCCCCAGGGATCATTGTCGAGCAGGCAATAGACCGGGAGTTTGAGTTCGTGGTGGAGTCGGTAGAGCATCCGCCGCACACCGCGGGGAGGCTGGCCGCCGCCGTGCGTGAGCAGGCAGTTGTGCTTCCGCCAGAACTTGTCCTCGTTGAACCGGCGCCAGACCGTGTCTTTTTCGACGTGGAGGATGAACTTCGCGTCGCACGACTTGAACGCGACGATGTCGGACTCGACGATCGACGGAATGCTATAGCCGCCGGAGCCCATGCGGGAGCAGTCGATCTCGTCCCCGGAGTCGATGAGCGTGATCGGCCCCACCATCCCGCCGCGGTTACTGGCGTAGACATGCAGCTGCTCGCGGAGGCTTTCGAGCGTGACCTCCAGATCCTCGATGATCGGATCGCACTCCTCCTGGGTGGCGAATGTCTCCTCGCGGGTGCCCTCGATCGTGTGCTTGAGGAGGTAGTAGAGGCCTCGGATACTCGTGGTCTTTTGCTGTTCGATGAGTTGCTTGCAGCCGGTCGCCACGAGCAGGGTCTGCATGTAGCTCTTGGCCTGCGAGAGGTTGAAGAGCTGCCGCCGGTTGGTCTGGCCGCCCATCTCGATGATCTTCCGCGACTTGTTGAAGCGGACGTTCGAGAGGCTACGGGTGGGGATTTCCAGATGGGGATCGCGGTGCTTTCCGGCAGCGCTGGCAACCCCATCGGCCAGATCAATGATCAGCCCGCGGGTCTTCACATCGATCGGGGGGAGCTTGATCGCGGCCGTGCCGGCCGACTTCGATCCGCGTTTCGTTTTTGGGGCCATGTGCGGTAGATTCTCCTGGAGTGTCCGGGGAGCATCCTACCCTCCCGGAATCAGTCCCGGAAAAGGTCCGCGATCATGCCGAAAAACCTGCTCTCCTACGTCCTGATGGCCCTGCTCATCGGGCTGGGCACCTTCATCATCTGCCGTCCGAAGCCGCGTTCGACAGACAGCTAGGGCAACGGCTCATCCAGACGCCGAAGGTGCGCGTGTATTCAGCACCGCACGTCGTCGGCCCGGCCAACGGCGTTGATGCGTCGCAGAAAATGCGGTTCTTCGACAACGGCCTCGGGCTGGTGCACCTGCCGGCGATCATCTGTCTTCGGGGCGACCTGCGGAGCATGGAAGAACTCGGCGATCCGGCCAACCACGGTCCGCTGTTCCGCCTCGGTGAGCTCTGGGAAGATCGGCAGCGCGAGCGTTTCCTCGGCGGCCAGTTCGGTCTGGGGCAGGTCGCCCTTGTGCCAACCGAGATGCTGGAAGCACTGCTGGAGATGGAGCGGAACGGGATAGTAGATCTCCGTACCGACACCACACGTGGCGAGGTGTGCCCGCAGGGCGTCCCGCTGGCCGCCGGCGGCACGGATCACAAACTGATTCCAGACATGGCGGCCGCGAGACTCGTCGCCGGGCACGGCCACCTGGCTGGCCAGATCGTACTCGGCGAAGAGCTGCTGGTAGCGGGCGGCGTTGGCCTGGCGTGAGGTCGTCCAAGCGTCGAGGTGTGGGAGCTTTACGCGGAGCACCGCGGCCTGCAGCGAGTCGAGGCGGCT
>Ga0247838_1000686_pt1 | contig 52190 bp, 38 predicted proteins | sample LaCruzMarch2015__5_FD_189097 | JGI IMG/M metagenome (GOLD analysis project Ga0247838, IMG submission 189097) | Freshwater microbial communities from meromictic Lake La Cruz, Castile-La Mancha, Spain - LaCruzMarch2015_15m | ecosystem: Environmental > Aquatic > Freshwater > Lake | place: Spain...
GAATCCGGTCTACAGTGTGTCGGCATCGGGGATCCCTGCTGGCTCAGATCAAGTCGTTCTCGCACAACAACTTTCTCTGATTCGCAGCCCCGATGCCCTCATCCATAGTGAGAAAGCCGGGCTAGCCTACAGTTTCCTTCAATTGTTCGAGTATTCAGTCATGCGACGTTTTAAGCCGACCCGAGAAAGCTATATCCCGAAAAAAAGCACCAAGGTCAGCGATAAGGCCAGCGATGCTATCGCCTATATCCACGACGATGTCGTTCGTGGCCGCACGCTTTATAGCGTAACGGCCTTCTGCGCAAAACGCCAAAAGCCGGATTTGCACATTTACTGCAAATCGCCAGTAGCCCGCGAAGCCGAGGTTCGGCGCTTTTTTGAAAGCCGCCGCCTGTCGGTCGAATTAAAGGCCAAGACGCGCGACCAAAACAAGCCCAACAACCGGCTGGTCGTGGGTCAAGTGCTGACGGGCTCTTGGGGCTACGATCAAACCAACGTCGAGGCGTGGCAGGTCATTGCACTTGTCGGAACGGCGACGGTGAAAATTCAGCGCGTTGGATTGATGCCGACCAAGTCGACCGGCGATATGTCGGGCTACGTGATCCCGTGCCCCGACCAGTTCACAACGCCGCCTGAGGTCCTCACCAAGCGCGTGTTTGGCCACCGGATCGCCATGGACCATTGCGGCCTGACGCCTTGGGAAGGCCGCCCGCTGTACGAAAGCAGTTACGCCTAAACCCCTCTGCACCCATCCATCCGCCGTTTGCTCGATTTCAGAGAGAGTCCCGCCATGCCCAACGCCCATCCGTTCGCCGATGCCGCCCTGATCAGTTGCTACAGCCGCGCCGACGCGTTAGCCGACGGCATGCTGATCGATCTTTCGACCATCGGTCAGGAGGCGGGGTTGCGGTTCCCGGTCGCGATCACCCGCGCCGCGTGGGAAGCCTGGATCGGCTGGACCGATCACGACACCAAGCGGCAGACTTACCAGGACGAAGCGGGCCGGGCATGGGATGTAATCCATATGCTGGCCGTCAAACTGCGCGCAGTCACCCGTTCGCGGCCCAACGATACCAACTCCCGGATCGAGTTCCAGTTCTACGCGGTGCCGCGCGGCGGGCGAGGAACGCGACCGCGCCTGACAACACTCAGATGCATGTGCGGCCCCGGCGATGACGCCGAACCCGTGCTGACAATCCTTAGCCTCACGGAGGATTGATCCGATGAAGCCAGAGCGCCCTCTTGCGATCAAGACCAACGTGACCATTCCCCTCGTCTGGGAAGGGATCATCCTGCGCCTGCGGTACACCTACAAGCACCGCCGCAAGCGGTATTATTGGACACCCGATCCGACCGGCGATCTGATTGAAGTCCGCGTGATCGGTCCCAACGCCGACCTGTGCCCTCAGATCGGCAGCCGGATTGAAATCGGCACCCGCACCCTGCGCATGCAAGGCGGACCCGCCGCTGTCATCCGGCAACGGCTCGACGCTGCCGCGCGCGATCCGTCCTGGCGCAAGGTTGAAACGAAGCGCCGCCAGCTCAGTCTGTTTCCGGCGCTGCCCAGCCGGACGCCGCCATATGTTTGAGGTCCACCGCGCCCGCGCGCGCCGTCGACGCTGCGATAGCAACTATTGAAGCTTGAATTTCCCCCTTAGGTCGTCGATTGATCTCTCACCGACGCGAAGAGAGTGACCGCATCAGAGCAGCAAAGATGAAACCAACGCCGCCCCTGCAGTTCCAGGACTTGTGCTATTTTTCCTCGACCGCGATCAAAATTATTACCGCGAGCAAGTCGTCGGCGGAAACGCCGCAGTCATCCCAGTTCCAGCAGGCGCTGCTGTTCTGGCTGTTCATGCTCGATATTCGCAAGATGCCGATGACGACGACAAACATCCGTGACATCAGCAAGGTAGACCGGAATTCGCTGGGCAGAACGCTGGCCCAACTGGAAGAAAAGCATCTCGTCAAAAAGGAGCAGATCAACACGACGACGGGCAAGGGCGCGACGTGGCTCTACACGTTCGAGGACGACTTCTTGCGCAAAGTCTGGGCCATGAAAGCGATCGCGAACGGGATTGATCCGTAACATAAGATGCGAAACTGCGCTTATTCGTGCGGCACGCGCAAAGACGCTCCACATGGCAAATTATGCCGCCGGATAAAGTCGCGGAAACACGAACTCCAGCACATCGGTCGGGAAGCGCAGTGACACCGGGCCTTTCGGCGTGCTCGACGCAAGCAAACCGGCTGCAATCGCGTCATTCAGCACGCGCCGTGCGGTGCGCTCGGGCAGGCCGGTGATCCGCGAACTATCCCCGCGTTCGATCTCGCCGCGAATGAGCGCTTCCGTCAACAACTTGCTTGTCTCAGGTTTCATTTTCCCGGATCGTTCGACCAACGCCTTCAACCGCTTATCGATTTCGGCGATCTCGAATAGGCCACTCATGAAGGTGATCTGGTCAAGGCATACCTTCAGGAACCACAGTGTAAAGTCTTCAAGCGCCCGTTCCGAAAGATTGCCACGTCCATCTCGCTCGCCCTGCCGAGGCATATCGGCATGATCCATCATCCGCTTGTAGTCGAGACGGCTCTCCAGTCCGCGAGCGAGACCGCGCGAGATTGACCACAAACCATGCGCGCCGATGCCGGCCTTCAGACACATCGCATGGCTCATCAACCGGCTGACGCGACCGTTGCCATCGGGAAAAGGGTGGATGTAATTCAACCGGTGATGCGCAGCCGGAATGGCGATCACGCGCGACGCCGTGCCCAACGGCTCCAACCGATAGCGATTCTCGAACGCCTCCATGAACGCCGCGACGCGGCCACTCGACGGCGGCACATGGCGGCCGACCGCATTGTCATGGGCCGGCTGTGAACGCCACTCGCCGGGCGCCATCATAAATTCCTGACCGGCACCGCGAATGTGCAACATGTCATCAGGCGCACCCGCATAGAACTCCCGGTGCAGCCGCCGGATGAATAATTCGGACGCCGGTTCAGGCAGTGCACCGGCATCGGCAAGACGATCGATTTCAGCCTGAACACGAATATGCGCGACCGCTTCGCGCTGCAGATTGCGACGCTCCTCATTTTGATCCAAGTCGCCCGTCATCGCGCGTTCGATGTCGCGCGGGCGCGTATCGTGCCCTTCGATTAGATTGCTGTAGTAGCAGTTCATCATCCGCACGAGATCGGCCAGGTTGGCAGCCGTCTTGGGGTGCAACGCACGTCCAAGCGTCGCCGACGCCGCTGCAATCTCTGCGACCACATCCGCTATCTTTTCGGATGGCTGTTCGAGCCGCGCAGGCTCGATCCGAAAGGGTGTCTCTAGGGGCATTTTGGCCGATCATGTCGATGATTAAGCCGTTCATAATACGCCACAATGCGTGACAACTCCAGTCCGTTTGGCCGCTTCCTTGGCCGATCTCGCGGCCTAACCCCACCCGAAGACACCAGCCTAGCGAACTGAACCAGCTTTCGCGATCGGCAGGCGATATATCAAGCCGCCTTAACCAACTCTCATTTGTTCGGCCGGGTCTGAACCCCCTCCCGCCGCGACGCCCGTGGCGTAGTCGGCCCATGCCTGCATGACCGCCGTCCGCTTGGCGACCGCCGTTGAGCGGCGGTAGGCAGCTTCCACGCGATTCTTGAGCTGGTGCGCCAAGCAATGTTCAATAGTTTCGCGGTCCGCGCCGGTATTATCGCCAGCCCAATCTCGAAACGTAGAGCGCATGCCGTGCGCCGTGATCGCCTCACCGCTTTCGTCTTTGAATCCGAGCGATTGGATTAGATTGTTGTGGGCGTTTTCGGATAGCGGCTTCCCCTTTCCGCCAGGAAATATCAACCCGGTATCGTCTGCCAGCGCCTTTGCTTCCTCGAGGATGGCCATGCAGCGGTCGGACAGCGGAATGACGTGTTCGCGGTCCGCCTTCATACGCACCGCGGGAATCGTCCATGCCTTCTTTGTAAAGTCGATCTCAGTCCAGACAGCGAACCGTGCTTCTCCGACCCGAGTCGCCGTCAAGATGAGCCACTCGACAGCGAGACGGCTAGCGGCGCCGGCCTTGGAGCGACCACGCAGGGACGTGATGAAATCAGCTATCTGCACAAACGGAAGCGCCGGATGATGCGCGGCAACGGCATTCTGCTTTTCCAGTCCGTGACGAAAGCCGGTCATGGGGCTATCGCCACTGCGATGTCCGTGGGCCTTGGCGTAGTCGAATATCAACCCCAAGCGCTGCGACAGCTTCCTTGCTACTTCTTTTTTATCGGTCCAGATCGGCGACAGCACACGAAGACAGTCGGCCTGCACAATGTCGCCGATCGTCTTCTTGCCGATCACGGGGAAGGCGTACGCCTCCATTGAGGTCAGCCATGACGCCGTCGCCTTGGCGTTCTTCCAGCCCGAAGCATTCTTCGCGTGGTATTCGCGGGCCATCTTCTCGAACGTCATAACGTCCAAGCCTTTGCGATGCTCGCGCAAATAGTCGCCACCTTCCTTGGCAATCGTCCGAAGTTCGCGTGCCTTCACCCGCGCTTTCGAGAGGCTCACGAGGGGATAACCGCCGAGTCCGAGATCGTGACGCACACCGTCCTTCATGATGCGAAAAAACCAACGCTTGCCGCCCGTGAAATCAATACGCAAATAGAGGCCCTGCCCATCGGCGTAGGCGCCTGGCTTGCTCTGGTTGCGGACGTCGACGTCCGTCATCTTGCCAGCAACATGCGCGCCTTTCGGCTTAGAGGCTCTAATGAAGAGCGTACCCGCGTCGTCGGTCATGCTCTAAATCACCCCAAATCACGATCATCAATCCGTCCATCAAATCAGATTTGCTGGCTAATTACATCAACATACGACTATTGACAGTTTTCAGCTTTCTTTCGTTTAGCATCAAAGGGTTGTGTTTTACTGAGCCTTACATGCATTGACAGTGCTAACCTATTGAAATGTCGTGAAGTGTTGCCCTCAGGCGGCACCATTTTGCAGACCTCTCCGTGAGGGCTGGGCTGCCTCTCCTTTCCCTCTCCTTTCGGAGTGGTCGCGAACCGCAACAGGTTCAGCAAGCCCGAGGCAACCCCAATCCGACGCCGCGTCACGATGCGAGCGGCGGCACCGTGAACTACTCGCGGAATGCCCCAGACGGTGCACCGTCTAGAAATTGCGCGTCGAGCAATCGGATCAGTGCTGCCTGCGCAATGTCAGATACCCGCGGGTCCTTCGTGATCATCGCGGCCACGATGGCACCGTCCATCAGCAGCGCGATCTCGTGCGTCAGCCGGTCAGGGTCGCGGGCGTTTGCCTTGGCAGCGATCGAGCGGATAAAATCGAGAACCTGCATTTTGTGACCAAGGGCCAGCTTACGCAACCGATCGCTCGATTTATCGTGCTCGGCAACCGCGTTGATAAACGGGCAGCCATAAAAGCGCTTTTCCCCAAACCACTTTGACAGCAAGGGAAAAATGGACCGCAGCCGCCCCTGGGGCGTATCGCTCGCTTTTGTGATCGCCGCAGTAAACCATTCGCGCCACGCTTCGCCCTCGGCCTCCAGCACAACTTCGACCAGATGGTCTTTCGAGCCAAACAGTTTGTAGAGCGTTGTCTTCGCGGTGCCCGCGCTTTCAACGATAGCATCGACGCCTACCGCGTTGATGCCACGCTGGCAAAACAGGTCGGTCGCCGCAGCTATTAGCCGCTGCTTAGGTGTCAGATCAATCGTCGAGCGCACTGCAACGGGTGGCATAATCAAAGCGTCCCAAGAGTGTCGGCAAATCGAGAGCCTACTGCACCTATCCTGCGTGGAGGGGCAGGCGCAAGTCGCCTTTGTGATGCACTGGCTGGTCCGCCTTATCCTGCCTGATTAGGCGTCATCGGCACCCACTGTTGCCGGATTAACCGGCAACCATGGCTTGTCGGCCATGTGTCAGTTTTCACTAAGGCATTGGTTCGGTGATGACTTTATCGCTGGCGCCGGACTGGCACAGCGCTTGCTCCTACAGAACGGTCTGTTTGTGCTGCGCGTCACGCAGCCTGGTCCCCGACTGAGCGTTGCCACAGGAGCAAACACTATGACATCCACCGCCCAGACAGTCGTGACAGCATGCCTGTCGCCTGAACCCGGAACCGCCCTGACCGGTTGCCTCGCGCCGATCGACAAAGCTGGACTTGAAAGCCTGATCGCCGCCGGAAAGGCCAACCCCAACGTTATCAAGACGCTGAAATGCCGGACCGTTGCCGAGGGACGCTTCCGCCACCTCAACTTCATCCGCAATCTGCCAGCCTACATCGTCGATGAGCCACCCGGACTTCTTGGCGACGACACCGCGCCCAATCCCTCCGAAGCGGTGCTCTCGGCACTCGGGTCTTGCCTGGCCGTCGGCATCCACGCCAACGCCGTGGCCCGCGGCATCACGGTCTACAAGCTCGAAATCGAATTGGAAGGCGACCTCAACATCACAGCCGTTTGGGGCACCGGCGACCTGTCTGAAAAGCCGGTGGGCTTCACCGACATTCGCGCCAAAGTCACCTTTGAGGCCGATCGCCCGCACGAGGAACTCGCAGCCCTCGTCGCCCATGCGCGGCAGTGGTCGCCGGTCGCCAATACGATGACCCGGCCCGTCGGTCTTGAAGTGACGCTCGCCTGATTTCCTCAGATCGCACCCACCCCGGTCGGTGCTGGAGACGCTTCGATGAACCTGCATCTGCGCACTGTCGTTGAGCCTTCACCCTTGGATCACGTCCGCGCCATCACGAGCAATGATCTGTTGCCAATCGTCGGACGCATTGACCGGGAAGGATTTTATCCCGAACAGGTGATGCGCAAATTGGGCAGCGCGGGTGCCTACAGCCAGCATCTACCGGCAGCCGATGGCAGTTGCGGCATCGCAACAGCCATCGATCTCATGTCAGCCGTTGGCGAGGCCTGTTTGTCGACGGCGTTTTGCATGTGGTGTCAAAATGCCCTCGGCTGGTACATCGCGTGCTCGGACAACGAAGGCTTGAAAGCAAGCCTGTTGCCCAAGATCGCTGCCGGAGAGGTCCTAGGCGGCACCGGGTTATCCAACCCGATGAAGCATTTCTATGGAATTGAACCTCTCCGCTTGCGGGGAACGCGGGTCGCTGGCGGCTACAACATCAAAGGTGCGCTGCCTTGGGTTTCGAACCTAGGCGACAGCCACTACTTCGCCGGCGTGTTCGAACGTGATGACAAGCCGGGCCACTTCGTGATGGCTGTAATCCCTTGCGATGCGCCCGGCCTCACCCTCGCGCAAGGTGCCGAGTTCGTTGCACTGGACGGCACGCGGACCTTCGGCGTCCAAATCCGCGACGTGTTTATCCCGGACGCGCAAGTCTTGGCCGACCCCATCAACGATTACCTCAAACGCATCCGCGCCGGTTTCGTGTTGCTGCAGTCGGGGATGGCGTTCGGACTGATCGAAGGTGCGATCCAACTTATGGAGGACGTGAAGCCGAGCCTGGGTCACGTCAACCGCTACCTTCCCCAACAGCCCGAGCACTTCGCCGAACAGTTGGCAGCCATGCGCGTCTTCGTCGCTAAGCTCAGCGAAACGCCGTTCGAGGCCGACCCTGGCTACTGGCGACAGGTCGTTGAAGCGCGCCTCGCAGCCGGAGATGCGACCGTCGCGGCAGCCAATGCCGCCATGTTGCATCAAGGCGCACGCGGCTATGTCGCCAACGGCGCCGCTCAACGTCGGCTGCGGGAGGCCTACTTCGTCGCCATCGTGACGCCCGCGACCAAACAGCTTCGCAAGATGCTGGCGGAAATGCCCAACTGAAGCGGCGCAGTTCCATGCGCCCGTCTCTCTGCGTGCCAATCGAGCGCTGACCGCCGAGCCATCGCGAAAAGCCTGCCGGTTTAAGTCCAGTTCACTTCGCCGCCAACCTGAAAGCTGAGGAGAAGGTTATGTCGATGTTCAACGATCCGTTTAATGGTTCAAAGGGGGGCTGCACCTGCGGAAAGCACACGACGCAATCCGAACATGAACAAGCCTCCGCCGCCGAGGCCCGCAAAGTCGCCCAGGCCAACGAAGAGCAACAGCTGGAACGTGTGGTCCAGTCTGCCGTGATGCGGGCCATGTTCCCGAACGCAACTGCGCGGCGCAATTTTCTCAAAGCGGTCGGCGGCGCGACGGCGGCGGCCGCCATCGCACAGGTGTTCCCCATTGGGCTGGCCAGCGAAGTGCTCGCAGCAGGCGGCCCGCCCGAAAAGACGAAGCTGAAAGTCGGCTTCATTCCGATCACGTGCGCCACGCCGATCATTATGGCGCACCCGATGGGCTTTTATTCAAAGCAGGGGCTCGACGTCGAAGTCGTCAAGACGGCTGGCTGGGCCGTCATCCGCGACAAGACCCTGAACAAGGAATACGACGCTTCGCACATGCTCTCGCCGATGCCGCTCGCCATCTCGCTCGGCCTGGGATCGACTGCCGTCCCCTTCACGGTTCCCGCAATCGAGAACGTCAACGGTCAAGCGATCACGCTGGCCATGAAGCACAAGGACAAGCGCAATCCCAAGGACTGGAAAGGTTTCAAATTCGCCATTCCCTTCGATTACTCGATGCACAATTACCTGCTGCGCTATTACCTCGCCGAACACGGTCTCAACCCCGATACCGATGTGCAACTGCGGTCGATTCCACCGCCGGAAATGGTCGCCAACCTGCGCGCCGACAATATCGACGGGTTCCTCGCCCCCGACAACGTCTGCCAGCGCGCCATCTTCGACGGCGTCGGCTTCAACCACATCCTGTCGAAAGAGATTTGGGACGGCCACCCGTGCTGCGCGTTTGCCGCCAGCAAGGAATTTGTCACCCAGGCTCCCAACTCCTACGGCGCTTTGTTGCGGGCCATTATTGAGGCGGCAGCCTTCGCGTCCAAAGCTGAAAACCGCAAGCAGATCGCCGAGGCCATCGCCCCGCCAAACTATCTCAACGCACCCGTGACCGTGTTGGAGCAGGTGTTGACCGGGACCTACGCCGACGGTCTGGGCAACGTGAAGCAAGACCCCAATCGCGTCACCTTCGACCCGTTCCCATGGGAAAGCTTTGCCGTGTGGATGCTGACCCAGATGAAGCGTTGGGGACAGTTGAAAGGCGACGTCGACTATCAAGGTATCGCGCGCGAAGTCTTCCTCCAGACCGATGCCGTTCGCCTCATGAAGGAAGCCGGCCTCACGCCACCCACGGCTTCGACCAAAACCTTTTCGGTCATGGGCAAACCATTCGATCCCTCCAAACCCGCCGAGTATCTGGCGAGCTTCCCGATCAAGAGCGGTTAAACACGATATCGAACGGAAAAGTTGCCCATGACGTATTCTTTGGAATTCCGGGCGCGGGTCGTCTCGGTGGCGCTGTTTGCTGTGATGATGGTGGTCTGGCACCTCGCAGTGTCGACCGGCAGCAGCGGCCCGAAAATGGACCCCGCGTACGCAAAACTCATGGGCATCACGGCAGCGCAGAGCACTTCTGCGCTGCCTGGCCCCCTCGACGTCGGCGCGGCTTTATGGAAACACCTCAAAGACCCGTTTTATGTTCGCGGCACGAACGATGTTGGTCTTGGTCTGCAGTTGGGCGCGTCCATGCTCCGGGTCGCGCTGGGCTATGCATTTGCCATGGCAGTCGCCATACCGCTGGGGTTTTTGATCGGCATGTCGCCGCTGATCAGCCGCGCCCTCGACCCCTTCATCCAGGTCTTGAAACCGATCTCGCCGCTCGCCTGGATGCCGTTGGCGCTCTACACGATCAGAGACTCGGGGATGTCGGCGATCTTCGTCATCTTCATCTGCTCGATCTGGCCGATGTTGATCAACACCGCGTTCGGCGTTGCCAACGTCCGCAAGGAATGGATCAACGTCGCGCGCACACTCGAAGTCGGCACGCTGCGCAAAGCGTTCACCGTCATCCTGCCAGCGGCAGCACCCACCATCGTAACCGGTATGCGCATTTCGGTCGGCATAGCCTGGCTTGTCATCGTCGCCGCCGAAATGCTCGTGGGCGGAACCGGTATTGGCTACTTCGTCTGGAACGAGTGGAACAACCTATCCATCACCAACGTGATCGTCGCGATCATCGTCATCGGTCTTGTCGGCATGATGCTCGACCAGATGCTGGCCCGCTTCGGCCGCCTTGTCACCTACCCGGAGTGAACCATGCAAGACCGCTATATCGCCATCGAAGGCATCTCTCGAACGTATCCTGCCCCAGGTGGCGGCAAGACGACCATCTTCGACGATCTTTGGCTGACGCTGGAACGGGGCGAGTTCGTGGCCGTCATCGGCCACTCGGGCTGCGGCAAGACCACCGTGCTCAACATCCTTGCCGGTCTTGAGGTCCCCTCGTCCGGCGTCGTCATCGTCGACGGCAAGGCCATCGAAGGCCCCTCGCTCGACCGCGCGGTGATTTTCCAAAGCCACGCGCTGTTGCCCTGGATGACCGCACTCGGAAATGTCGCCTATGCGGTCAAGTCCCGCTGGCCCAAGTGGTCGCGCGGCGAGGTTGAGGCAAAAGCGATGGCCGCCATCAAACTCGTGGGCCTTGCCGATGCGGCTCAGCGTAAGCCAGCGCAGTTGTCTGGCGGCATGAAACAGCGCGTGGGGATTGCCCGTGCGTTGTCGATCGACCCGAAAATTCTGCTGATGGACGAGCCGTTCTCGGCCCTTGATGCCCTGACGCGGGGAACGCTGCAGGACGAGGTCCGCAAAATCTGCCAGGAAACCAACCAGACCGTTTTCATGATCACCCACGATGTCGACGAGGCGATTTATCTGGCCGATAAAATCGTCCTCATGACCAACGGACCAGGCGCCCACATCGCTGAAATCGTCGCCAACCCGTTGCCGAAGATCCGCGCGCGCAACGACGTGCATCGCCACCCCGCCTACTACCCCGTCCGCAATCACATCATCGACTTTCTCGTCAGCCGGTCGAAAAGCTTCGATCCCCAAGTCGCGGGCTGGGATCGCCGCCACCCCCCGGTCGTCAATCCAGCCATCCCCGAGCCGGTCCTCGTTCCCGCCAGAACGGGAGCCACGTCCGCCCCTTTTTTTCCAGCAGAACACAAGCGAGGCACACCATGAAACGCGAAGATCTCACCGAGAAAATTCTGGACATCAAGCGCGCCAAAGGCTGGTCGTGGAAGCAGATCTGCGACGAGATCGGCGGCATGTCGCCCGTGCTTGTCGTCGGCGCGCTTCTGGGTCAGCACAAACTCGTCAAGCCACTCGCAAAAAAAGCCGCCGCTCTATTTGAGCTATCGGCTGTCGAAGAAGCGATGCTGAACGAAGTCCCCTATCGCGGCGCTGGCGTGCAGATGCCCCCGACCGATCCGCTGATCTACCGGTTCTATGAATTGGTGCTCGTCAACGGCCCTGCCTGGAAGGCCCTGATCGAAGAGGAATTCGGCGATGGCATCATGTCGGCGATCGACTTCGACATGACCATGGAGCGCCTACCGCACGCCAAGGGCGACCGCGTCAAGATCGCCATGAGCGGTAAGTTCCTGCCCTTCAAATACTACGGCAACGAACAAGGCGTTCCTGAAGTCGGCTACAAAGAAGAGTAGCTGCAGCGGCCCGCAAGATACCGGACGGACTTGAAACCACAACCAATTATTGGAACAGTTTCGTCGTCCAATCCGGTTCCTTGGGCGCGGTCTTGGCCTTCTTCGCGTCGTTGACGTTAGGCTTCTTCGTCGTCTTGTCTGGCGGCAAGCGTTGAGCTTTGACGCCGGGAGTCGCCCCTGCGGTTGCCGGCACCGGCGCTTGCGTGACGGGCTCGTCGCTCGTCACCGCAGGTGTGGTAACATTTGCTGCAGCACCTGCGGCCACACCTTTGGGCGACGCCGTCACACCTGCAATTCCACCGCCGACCACCACGAACGGCGCCCAATTTTCCGGGTGGGCTTCGCGGCCACCGCCCGCAATGAGCGCAGCCATCGCAGTCGACAGCGCGCGACCGTGCGTCATGCCTGGATTGCGCGCCATGGCATCGAACGCGGTTGTGATGAGCTTCACCGTCGCATCTGAATCGACGGCCCAATGCGAAACCAGAAGCGACCGTGCCCCGGCATAAAAGAATGCGCGCGCAAGCCCCGATAGCGCTTCCGCACCGACGTCGTCACCGCTGGCCGTATTGCACGCCGACAGCACGACCCAATCCGCATCGAGCTTAAGGGCGGCGACCTCGGAAGCCGTCAGCAACCCATCGTCAACGTCGTTCGCGCTGGCAGGAGGCGTCAGCATGAGCGACGGCTCGACCTTGTCGGCAAGGAACTGCGCGGTCTCGCCAGCCAACAGTCCGTGCGTCGCGAAGTGGAGGATGCGCGCCTGAGAGAGCAGACCCTCCGCCGACATCGACTTGATTTGCGCTTCCGTCGCGCGAGCACCAACGATCACGTCGTTTGCCTCCGCACCGGCAAAGCCCGCCACCCGGCATAACTCGTCGGCGGTCTCCGGTAACGGCCATTGCTGGCGCAAGGTGTCGAGGTTTGCGGCGCTGGCAGCCTTCGTCGCCAACAGGCCGCCGGTCGGCATGGCGGACCGCACGACGCTGGACGGCGGGCGAGATTGAGGCGCCAGCGACACGGCAGCAACCTCCTGAAGGTTAGGGCCGATCCGGCACGATGGAACCTCGAACGCCCGACGATCCGTTCCCTCAGGCCCCGTCAACAGCGGATTGCCAATGCCGACATAGGGCCGCGACCCCGCACTTGCTTTCGCAAGGCGTCGCAGAGGGGCGAGGCTCGGCAGCGAAGGTAGCACGGTGATCGCGTGCCGACGACCGAGCCAGGGCAGCGTGGCGTTCCCCGTTTCGGCCCCCATTGTTACGGTGTCGTTGATCGTGGCCGCACTGCCGTTGACGTGTGGTGGCTCGGTCAGCAGCACGTGCAGCGGCAGCGAGGTCAGCGCCTCCGACGCCACGACCAGCAGATCGCGCCCCCCCAGCGTATCGGCAATCGGCTCCAGCAAAACCTTGTAGAGATTGTGCGCACCGACCAGATCGAATGGCAGCGGATCGTGCGGGCCAGGTGCTGCCGCGCGCGCGATGCCAAGCAATGTGGCGCATCGCTTTCCGGCATCGGCGGCCCATTCCGCACGGTCAAGCCCACAGCGCAGGTTGCGCACCAGCGTCCGCAATTGAAGGGACTGGATGGGCGCACGATACCAGCGCACCTCCTCATGCGTGATCGCAAACACATGCGTCACGTCGTTGGTCACCGTGAACTGAAGCACGGCCTCACCGGCCCCGATCAGGCGGCGCAAATCGTCGATCGCAAGCGGCGACGGTCGCGCCAACTCGTGGTAGCGGGGAAAGCGCTTCACAAGATCGGCGTCGATCCCCTCAAGGCGGGCTTCGATCGCCGTCAGCCGGGCCCGGCTCTGCGCTTCGGCCTCTGTATTGCGCGGCCCTGTGTCCGACAGGATTTGCGTAAGGCGCTTGTCGACCGCGACCCATTCCGCAGCCAGATCCTGCCGCTCGCGGGTCAACACGCCGAGCGCTGGATCGCTCGCACCCGCTCGCGCACCAAGCGCTGCGAGAGCCACAGCCGCAGGCGTCGCTGAATCCAACTGCGCGACTTCCAGCGCGCGAGTGGCGTTCTGAGCCCGGTCGCCCACCCCCTCATGCCACAGCGCCTCAAGCAACCCATGAAACGCGCGCCGCGCTTCAAATTGACTGCCCGCAAAAGCCCGCACACCAGCCCGCGCCCGCTTCTGCACCTCAATGGCGACCGACTGCTCATAGAGCGCGCGCGCCGCGTTGGCCTTGCCGTCTGCCAGCTCCAGCTTAGCAGCCGAATTCAACGTCACCTGAATGTTGGCGTGGCGGCGGCCATACACGGCCTCTAGCGCCGCGATCGCGCGCACGAACAACGCGCGGCCCTCCTCGTAGCGCTTCATCGCCGTGAAGACTTCGGCCAGATTGGCAGACGGAATCGCGATGTTGAAGCTCTCCGCACCATAGATCTCTTCAGACAGCGACAGCGCCGTCTTGAGTTCGGCCTCAGCCTCAGGCAGCCGCCCCAGATCCAGCAGGTAACGGCCGAAATTGTTGCGCGACGTGGCAATGCGCGGATGCGTTTTCGGCAACGCTCGCTCGAAGTTGCCAATCGCCCGTTCGTAGTGCGCTCGCGCCTCTTGGCGACGCCCCGAAATGCGCAGCACGCCAGCGAGATTGTCCTCGATGATCCCGATCAAAACGAGATTAGGGGTTGGCTGAGCTTCCACGATCGCCAGCGCGCGCCGCAACAGCGGTTCGGCTTCGAGCGGTCGCCCGGCCTCATTCAGCAATGCTCCGAGGTTGGCCGCCGACTGCCCGACGGTTGGATGATTGCGCCCAAGCGACTCTTCCAGCAAGGCGAGGCCGCGCTTGGCCAGTCGCTCGGACTCTTCAAGCCGCCCTTGATGCATGAACAGCACGGCGAGATTGTCGGTGACGATCCCCGCGTTGCGCTTGTCGCCCCTGGCTTCCAGCAGCGCAATCGACCGGCGATAAGCGTCCTCGGCCCCCGCATAGTTCGCGAGCCCGCGATAGGCGCGCGCCAGATTGTTGAGGGCGGCAACCTGCGAATCGACACGTCCTGGCAGCGGCGCGAGGGTGTTCCCCTCCAGCAGCGCAAGAGCTGCCTGCGCGTAAGCCCTGGCGACCCCGCTTCGACCCGTTTCGAGCGCCGACATCGACTGGCGGTTGTTCAGCACCACGGCAAATGGGCGACCCCGATCGCCAAGCGCCATGAAGGCCGCGATTGCACCATCCACTTTCGCCTGTGCCGCCTCGATGCGCTTGGTCTGCTGCAACCGGTCGAGCACGGCTTCGAGCGTGGTGAGATAGCTCTCGCTGGCAATCGCGCCTTGATCTTCATAGATCGTCGCCGCACGCACGAACGCCGCCTCGCTGTCGTCGGCCCGTTTCAGTCCCCGCAACACAAAGCCCTGATTGGCCAGCAAGCGGGCGGCATTGACATGCGCGCCATGCCCCTCGCGGCCAGCCCGCGCGATGTGGCGAGCATAGATGTCGGCAAGGTCTCCGGCCCGCCCGCTCGCCACATAAATCTGCCCGATCTCGGCGGTCACGTTGGCAATGTCCTCATGCACCGCTGGCAGCAGCGTCTCGTAGACCGCCAGCGCCCGCTCAAGCAGCGGCAGACCCTCGGTCGGGCGCTTGTCGCGGCTCAAAATCAGCCCGAGGTTATGCCGGGCAACAGCGGTCTTCAGACTGTCCGCCCCATGCAGAGCCTCCGTACTCGCAGCAGCCCGTTCGGCAGCGACCGCCGCCTCGCGGAATTTGCCCTCACGCATCAAGCGCAGGGCAACCCGCGTATCGGCGTCGGCGTCGGTCTCGACAGCTTCCCTCGGCGCATCAGACTGCTGGCCTTGCGCCCGCGCGGGCCAAGCTGCGCTCGCACCGACGGCAATGGCCGCGAGCACTACCCCCATGATCACGCGACGGCGCGGCCCGGTCCGGCCATGAACGCACAACAGCATATCCCGTCTCCCCAAGGCCGACTTCGCACCGCGGTCGCACGTTGGCCGCAAAATCGTCCCTTTTCGTGGCGGCCCGCTTTGCCAGCCCACGTCGACAGCATACCGCCCCCGCCGTGTCGGGCAACGATCTGTCTGGAATGTGCCACGATCCTGAATTACCGTATGCGTTATTGATTGAACGATTGCCACGGCCCGGGGGATTTTCATGACCACCACACCAGCCAGCCGCCCCATCGACGTCTTCATCAGCTATTCCAGTGCGGATGTCGCACAGGCAGAATTACTGGAGCAACACTCACGGCAAATGGCCGACATGTTTTCAGGGACAAGGCCGGGGCCGATGCGGCCACTAACTCCGTCGGACTGAAGCCGGGCGAGCACATCGCCGTTGCCTTGCCGTCGGCCCTGATTGCTGCAAGGGCCGTTGTTGTCATCTGGTCTGAGGCTAGCGCCAAATCTGACTGGGTAAAATACGAGGCGAGTTATGCCGCCGTCGAAGGCAAACTGGCCACGCTCCACTTGGCCCCTTTCAAGCCGAGCGCCCTTCCAGGCGTCTTCACTGGATATCACAGCGAACCGCTCGCCGACGCGTTGAAAAGGCCTGCCAACCTGCTTGCCAGATTGGATGACGTGTCAGACTTGGCCAAGCGCAAGGGCCGGTCGAGCATCGACATCTCCCGCCTTCCAGCAACCTTCGCCAAGCGGCTCTATGGCCGCGATACCGAAATGGCGGATCTGAACCGGGCGTGGGATAGCACCGGCGCGCAAAAGACCAACGTGCTCGTGCTCGACGCCATGGGCGGCACCGGCAAGACAGCCCTCGTCAACCACTTCGTCACCGGCCTGCAAACGCAGGGCTGGCGCGGCGCGCAGGCCGTGTTCGTGTGGTCGTTCTACTCCCAGGGCACCGACGACAAGCGCCAGGCCTCGGCGGACGAATTCTTCAAGGCAGCCCTCGCGTGGTTCGGCCACAACGGTGACTTGCCAACGTCGGCCCATGACAAAGGCGTCCGGCTCGCCGCCCTGATCGCGGCCAAGCGCGCGCTGGTCATCCTCGACGGGCTGGAGCCGCTGCAATACGGCCCGTCCCGCCGCACGGGCGGGCAAGACACCGTGGGCATGACCGGCGGCCTGAAGGACCAGGGCCTGATCGCGCTCGTCCGCCAATTGGCCCGCGACAACCCCGGCCTGCTCGTCGTGACAACACGCCTGAAGGTGCCCGACCTCAAGGGCATCGCAGCCCCCGGCGTCATCAACGAACGGCTTGGCCCGATCCCGACCAAAGACGGCATCGAGTTGATCCGCGCGCTGGGCGTCCACGGCAAATACGAGGAACTGCGCGATCTCGTCGAGGACATGCGCGGACACGCCATCGCGCTGACCCAGGTCGCGACGTGGCTGAAAAACTACCGCGACGGCGATGTCCGCACCCGCGACGAAATCCCAAGCCTCGTCGATCTCGGCGGCGACGACGAGCGCCATCCGTTCCGCGTCATGCTGGCCTATGAAACACAGTTCAAACGCCAGATCGCTGAACAGGCAGCTAAGGGCACCAAGCCCGAAGAGATTGCAGCGGCAAAGCAACTGGGCCTGCTGTTCCTGATGGGACTGTTCGACCGCCCGATGGAAAACGGCGACCGCGAGGCCCTCGTCGCAAAGCCGCCCATCCCCGGCATCACCGAAAGCCTCGCCGGGCTGACGCCGGGACAACTCGACTACGCCGTCCACAGCCTGCGCGAACTGGGCCTGCTGCTGCCCAAGGAGGAGCACGCCCCCGGCGAACTCGACTCCCACCCCCTGGTCCGCGAATACTTCGGTGCGCGTTTGGAAAAGGACAACCCCACCGCCTTCCGCGCCGCCCACGCCCGCCTTTACGACCACTACCGCTTCCGTGGCCTGCCCGAAGCCTTCCAGGAGCCGGTGGCGTATGGCGTGCTGGCACTAGTAACTGCGTTCCCTCAAATTAAAGGCGACATAGGAAAAGTCCCCCAAACTGGAAAGTGGCCTGACGGTTGGAGGGCGGTCCTGCCGCCCACCCTACTGACGGCGGATTGGGACCGCGTCCGCGCCGCCGCCAAGCTGATCGACGGACCAGATTGGAAGTCGGCGCTGAAGGCCTTCTTGCCCGAAAGCGACACGGCGATGCAGCCGCTGTTTGCCGCCATTGCCCATGGCTGTGCAGCGGACCGACACGACGAAGTGTTCAACGAGGTCTACGGGCCCCGCATCGCCCGCGGCGACGAAGGGTACGCCACAACAAAGCTCGGCCTGTACGGTTCGAACTTGGGCGCAATCGCCCACTTTTTCGCCGAGCCCTTCGCGGTGCCAGCCGCTGGCCTGTCAGCAAGCCGCCAAGCCCTGGTGCTCAACACGGCGGGATTCCACCTGCGTGCGCTCGGGCGGCTCAGCGAGGCCGTCGTGCCTATGCGTGGTGGAGCAACGCTCCAGGCGGAACAGCAGGATTGGACAAATGTTGCGTCTGGGCACTCCAACCTCGCCGAATTGCTGCAGACCTTGGGCCGCCTTTCGGATGACCCAGGCACCGGCGACACGGGCGCTGTGACGACCGCCGCGCAATCAGTCGCCTTTGCCGACAAAAGCGGGGATGCATTCAGCCGCATGGCGTTTCGCACCACTCACGCCAGTGCTCTGCTGGCCGCTGGAGCCTGGGCTCAATCCGCCACCCGGTTCGCCGAGGCCGAAACCCTGCAGCGCGAGCGGCAGCCCGATTGGCCGCTGCTCTATTCGGTGCAGGGCTTCCTTTGGTGCGACCTGAAGCTCGCCCAGGGTCACGCGGACGAGGTAGCAGCGCGTGCGAAGAATACCATCAACGTCGCGCGGCAAAACAATTGGCTACTCGACATCGCCCTCGACACCCTTTCCCTCGGTCGCGCCGCACGGATAGCGGCCCCCTCTCCCGATGCCCCGTCGTGGGGTGAGGGGCGTAGCGATGTCCAGGGCTCCCCCGCGTCCGCCCCTCACCCTAACCCTCTCCCCACAAGTGCGGGGAGGGCGAACAGTGCCGCCGTCCACTTCGACGCCGCTGTCGACGGCTTGCGGGCTGCAGGTTCAAGTGATTACCTCCCGCGCGGCCTGCTCGACCGTGCCGCGTTTCACCGCGAATGTCCCGCCGCGACCGTCGGTAGCGACAAAATCGCCGCGGCCGACCTGACCGAGGCCTTCGAGATCGCCGAGCGCGGCAGCATGATGCTCTTCCTCGCCGAGTGCTGGATCGAGAGCGCCCGCCAGCGCCTCGCCCGCGCGCAACCCACCGACGCCGCCATCGCCGCCGCCGCCAAGGCGCTCGTCAAAGCCGCCGAGATCATCACCAACACCGGCTACCACCGCCGCGATCCCGATCTGGCGCTCGCCCGCGCCGAGTTGGCCCTTGCCCAACACGACCCCGCCGCCGCCCGCGTCCACCTCGATGCGGTCATCACCACCATGCGCACACACAACCTATGGAGCTTCTTGGCCCCCGTCGCGCGCCTCGCAGCCGCCCACGACCTCGCCGAAGTCAAAGCCCGCCTGCCCGATCTCCACGCCGCCCGCGCCATCTTCGACGCCGAAGCCGACGCCGCCTTCGCGCAAGCCCGCAAAGTGCGCCGAAAGGACGGTCTCGACGACGACCTCATCGACGCACGCCTCGCCGATCCCGCGTTCCGGGCAAAGCTGGACGCACGGCTTAAGTCTGGCGGCTACCCACCGTCCGGGACCACGCCCCTCGAAGAACAGCGCAACGACGCTCGCCAATACATTCTTCAAGTCGAACGCAAACAGCAAAAGCCGAACTCCCCCGATCTCTCTGCCATCCCCGATGAACTGGTCGATAAGATGCTGACCGAGCATCGCGAGATGCTCGCGAAGATCCTGCGCGACAACGGTTACGACCTTGAGTCGTTGTCACCGCAAGAGCAGCGGAATGCCGCTCGGCAACTGATTGCTAAAATGAACGAGGACAACACATCAGGTGAGGACAAGGCAGACGGCTCTGTCGACCCCGCCGCCATCCCCGATGAACTGGTCATGCAAATGCTGACCGACGCGAAGTTCCGCGAGATGCTCGACGGCGCGTTGACCCGATCGGGCGCACCCAACCTGGACGCCCTCGATCCCGCCCAACAAGCCGACGCCGCCCGCCAACTTATCGCCGTCATCATGAAATCAAAGGCCGACGCCGAATCCGAAGCCGAACAAACGGAGGCGCAAGTCCAACCCGACCCCATCCCCGAACCGCCCGCCGCCGAACCCGTCCCGGCCCCTACCCCCGAGCCGCCAAAACGCGGCGGCATGATCGCCCGGTTCTTCGGTGCCTTCATGCGGCGGGGCTGACCCGCCGCGCTCCCGCTCAAGCAGCCGCGATCCCGGCCTTGAGCGCGAGCCGTTCGGCGGCCAGTTTTGTGGCCGCTATAAAGTCCGGCTTGCCCGAGCCGAGCAACGGGATTTTATCGACGACGAGCACTTCGGCGGGGATCATCAGCTCGGTCGCCCCGCGCGCTTTCGCAAATTGCTGGAACGCGCTGCGCTGGCATTTGGCGTCCGTCGTCAGCAGGATCAGCTTTTCGCCTTTGCGGGCATCCGGCTGCGCGACCACAACCGTGATCACCGATGGCCACAGCTCTGCCGCCAACGCCTCAATGGCCGCCAGCGAGATCATCTCCCCGCCGACTTTGGCAAAGCGCTTCAGGCGGCCCTTGATGGCGATATAGCCTTGCGCGTCGATGGCGACGATGTCGCCGGTGTCGTGCCAACCCTCGGGCGGCACTTCCAAAACGCCCGGCTTCTCGGCCCGGAAATACCCCAGCATCACGTTCGGCCCGCGCAGGAACAACCGCCCGCCTTCGGTGACGCCGGTGACCGGCTCCAGCTTGGCCTCCATCAGCGGCGACAGTCGCCCAACGGTGCCCGAACGGTTCGCCATCGGCGTGTTGACCGATACAACCGGAGCAGCCTCGGTCACGCCGTAGCCCTCTAGAATGCGCACGCCGAACTTTTCCATGTAGGTCTGGCGGGTGCGCTCCTTCACAGCCTCCGCGCCCGAAACGACCATCCGAACCTTCGACAGATCGTAGGGGTGGGCCGCGCGCGCATAGCCATTGAGGAACGTGTCGGTCCCAAACAGAATGGTAGCGTTGGTCTGATAGGCGAGTTCGGGAATGATCCGGTAATGCAGCGGCGTCGGATACAAGTGCACAGGAATACCGCCCACGATCGGCATGATGCACCCGCCCGTCAGGCCGAACGAATGGAACACCGGCAGCGCGTTGAACACTTTGTCCTCGCCGTTGACGTCCATCCGCGCCAGCACCTGATGGCAGTTCGACAGCAGGTTCTTATGCGAAAGCACAACCCCCTTCGGCGTGCCCTCCGAGCCCGACGTGAACAGGATCGCCGCCGGGTCGTCGGTCTTGGTCGCAACTTGGGGCTTGGAGCCGCGCAGCAAGCCTTTGATCTTGTCGAGCGCGCTGATCGTGGTCCGCACGTCGTCGAGGTAGACGATCTTCACAACGGGTTCGAGCGCCGTGATCAGGTCGCCCAAGCGGCCCTTCTCGATAAAGGCGCGCGACGTCAGGACGGTTTTCACTTGGGCGGTTTTGCACGCCGATATGACGTTGGCAGACCCCGCCGTGAAGTTCAGCATGGCGGCAATCCGCCCCGTGCCCTGCAGCGCAAAGAACGTGACGGCAACCCCCGCCGAGTTCGGCAGCAGAACGCCGACGGCCTCGCCCGGCGCGGTGAATGCGCCAATCTTGGACCCCAACACCTGCGCGCCGATGATCAGCTTCTTGTAGCTGAGCTTGGTGCCGAGCGGGTCTTCGACAATCGGCGTGCCGGTATCGTGCAGCGAGCGGGCGCGGCCAAGCGCCTCAAACAACGTTGTCTCGTAAGGTGCCGTCATGACAGCTGCGTTCGTCATGATGTCTTGCATGGCAGCCCCCGCCGCCAGACGACGCGCTTTGCCGCGCAGCGCCGGGTCGATGTTGAGTTTGACAGCTGGCAGAATCGTGATCGTCGTCTTGGGGAACCAGGCTTTCGCGATTTGGCTCGGCCGCAGATAGCTCCAGTTCTTGGCGCGCTGGGCGCCTTCGATGCGGACGGGGACGACCCAGGCATCGGCCTTGTCGGCGATCAGCGCGGTGCCGTCATAGACTTTCATCAGACTGCCCGTCGTGGTCAGGCGACCTTCGGGAAAGATCACGAGCTGCTCGCCGCCCTTCACGCCGTTGATGAGGTCGCGCATGCCCAGCGGCCGGGTCGGGTCAATGCCGTGCCAGTTGACGTAGCGCAGGAACGGTTTGATCCAGACCCTCTGAGACATGGCGTTATCGACGGCATATGTCGTGTGCCCCGGCATGGTCGCATGCAGGATCGGCGCGTCGAGAAACGAGATGTGGTTGGGCGCGATCACCGCTTTCGTACCGGCAGCAGGCAGGTTTTCCTCACCCCGGACTTCGAGCCGGAGCAGCGTGCGAAACACCAACATCCCGAAATCTTTGAGGATCGTTGGCGCCCACACGCGCCAGATGCCGTAGGCGACGGCGAGGCAGGCAACGCCGATCAGCGCGAGGAGCACGCTGAGGTCGACACCGTTGTATTGCAGCGCTGCCAGCAACAGGCTCGCAACCGTCATGAAGGCCGCCGACAGCACGTTGCAGCCTGCGACCACCCGGGCGCGATGGTCCGGCGCCGACCACGCCTGAACGGCGGCAAACGAGGGCACAACGAACAGCCCGCCACCGATGGCGAGCAACGATAGGCAACCCAGAACCTTGATGCCAGCCCAGGTCGCAAGGAACGCCGTCAGCGTCAGCGGCGGGTCGGCTTTCGTCAGGCCCGATGCGATCCAGGCCAGCGCCAGCGCAGACAGGCCCATCGTGATGGCACCTAACGGCACGACGGCGAGGTTGGGGCGCTTGCGGCTGGCAAGGGCGGCCAACGCCGAACCGATGGCAATCGAGACCGTGAAGACCAGCAGCGCTGCGGTGTATACCCCAGGGCCGCCGCCGATTTTGCCCATGATGAGCGCGGGCAGCATGGCCAGCATGACCGCACCGACCAGCCAGAACCAGCCGGAGATGACCGCGCCCTGCCAGATGCGGTGGTCGCGCTTCAGGTCGGCGATCAGCGCCATCGTCGAGGAAATCGGGTTGGGGTTGATCACTAAGCCGGGGGCTGCTTCCCCGGTCGGCTTGATCTGGAGCGCGGCGAGATACGACGCCACCGCCAGCGCGATGATGCCAAATGCGACGGCTGGTATGAAGTCAGCGTCGACCTTGGGTTGAACGTCGCTCGTCAGAATAAGTCCGCCTGCCATGGTGCCAAACAAGATCGCAAGGAACGTCGCGCCCTCAACGAGGGCGTTGCCGGCCGAGAGTTCCTGTGTCTCCAAGTGAACCGGCAGGATGCCGTATTTGATCGGACCAAACAGGGCCGCAAGAATACCCAGCCCGGCAAGAGCGACAAACAGCAGTGGGATGCTATCCAAATAGAAGCCCGCCGCCGCGATGGCAGCAACCGGAATTTCGGCGAGTTTGAGCTTTTGGGCAACGCGGGCTTTGTCGAACCGGTCGGCAATTTCGCCGCCAAGGGCTGAGAGAATGAAAAACGGCGCGATCAGCGCGACGCCCGCCAACGTCACGAGCACCTGACCGTCCTGCGCACCAAGCTTGTAGAGGATCAGCAGCGACAGTGCCGTTTTGACGAAGTTATCGTTGAGGGCAGCGAAGAACTGGCACCAGAAGATGGGTGCAAAACGACGGGTCGACAGCAACTCTTTGAACATGGCGTGGGCTCCTGGCCACTCACCAAACGAGGCGATGCAACGGGCAGCGTTGCAGCAGGCTCTACCGGCAAGCGAACGATTTCAAGGCGTTAGTATATCGGATCGTTGTTAACGATCCGCTGACGTTGGTTGCTTTTTAAGGCAAGTGCAGTGGCTGGGGCCGCCGATGTCAACATGAGACGGATCGATCCTATGATTTATCCATCACAAACGGACGGCGTGAACCCCGTTCACAACACATAGTCGATCCATGAACAATGTTCAAGGTGCCATGTAATGGGCCGTGGAGAAAAATTTGCAGGTATGCCAGGATCGCATGGGCGCCGGACGATTGAGAGGTGTGGCGCGCGGGAACCACTCGTCCTACATGTGTCCTCGTAATGCAGCGAATGTCTGAGGATGCAGGATGCCGGGACACGGTTTCGAAGTGATGGTCAACGGCGAGCGGCAAGTCCTGGCGGCAGCAACGCTTGAAACGGCGCTGCTGGAATTGGGCTTTGGCGCATCCAAGGTCGCGACCGCCTTGAATGGAGATTTCGTGCCAGCCACGAAACGCGCCGGGGCAACGCTTAAAACAGGCGACCGCATCGAGGTCGTAACACCGCGCCAGGGTGGTTGAAACCGTGGAACGCGCGCACCAAGAAACTGATGGGCGTCACAGCGTGTGACGTCCCAAACAACAAGGCCCCAGACGGTATGACGACACTACCCCCGCACTCCCCAAGTCCGGACGCATTGACTGTTTACGGTGAAACTGTGCCGTCACGGCTGATGCTCGGCACAGCGCTTTACCCCTCCCCAGCGGTGCTGGCACAGAGCGTGAAATCATCAAACGCTGGCATCGTGACTGTGTCGCTGCGGCGCGAGCAGGCCCGCGGGCGCACCGGCGAGCGGTTCCTGAGTTTCATCTCCGAGCTTGGCGTGCGGGTGCTGCCCAACACGGCAGGCTGCCATTCGGCCAAAGAAGCAATCACCACGGCTCTCATGGCGCGCGAGGTGTTCGAAACCGATTGGATCAAGCTCGAAGTGATCGCCAACGATGACACGTTGCAACCTGAAGTGTTCGGGCTCGTCGAGGCGGCAGCCGAATTGACCCGACAAGGCTTCAAGGTTTTCCCTTACACCACCGAAGACCTGTCGGTGGCGGATCGGCTGATGCGCGCCGGTTGCGAAGTTCTCATGCCCTGGGGTGCGCCGATCGGCAGCGGGCGCGGGCTGAACAATGCCTACGGCCTGCGACTCTTGCGGGCGTTCGTTCCCGGCGTTCCGCTCGTCGTTGATGCAGGGCTCGGCGCTCCATCGCATGCGGCGGCAGCCATGGAGCTTGGCTATGACGCATGCCTGCTCAACACTGCGGTTGCAAAGGCTGCCGACCCCGCGCGGATGGGGGCAGCATTCGCCGGTGCCATCGACGCCGGTCGCGCGGCCTACCTAGCCGGACTGATGGAGCCGCGCGACATGGCACAGCCATCGTCGCCGGTAGATGGAATGCCCCTGTTTGATCTGGAACCGCGTAAATGAGGCCCGTGCATCAACCCCAACCCGCTCTGTTTTATCCCATCGTGCCCGACATCGGCTGGCTTGAACGGATCGTCCCGCTGGGCGTCTCGACGATACAGTTGCGCCTGAAAGATGCCCCGAGCGAAGAGGTGCACAGCCAGATCATGCGCAGCTTGGGTTTCTGTCGCGCACATAGCTGCCAACTGATCGTCAACGACCATTGGCGCGAGGCGATCGCGGCTGGCGCGGATTATGTGCATCTGGGCCAGGAGGATCTCGCGGACGCTAATCTCGCGGCCATCAAGGCTGCCGGACTAAAACTTGGGGTGTCCACCCACGACGAGGCCGAACTTGAGGTCGCACTTGCAACGCGCCCCGACTACATCGCGCTGGGCCCCATTTACGAAACCAAGCTCAAGGCGATGAAATGGCAGCCCCAAGGCCTGGACCGGATTGGCCAGTGGAAACAAAGAATTGGCCGTTTGCCCCTGGTCGCGATCGCGGGTCTGACGCCCGAGCGGGCACCCGGTGTCAAGGCAGCCGGTGCCGACAGCCTTGCCGTGATCACCGACTTCTATACCCATCCAACGCCCGAGGCGCGGGTGCGGCAATGGCTTGATTGGGCGAAAGCTGCGATCTGAGCTATATGTCGTCTTCGGTTTGAGAGTTTCAAATAATCAATGGCCTATCGTTTCAAAGTGTCAGAACCCTTCGATGACGGCGTCCGGCGGATCGCAGTCGAGCAGATAGACCGCGCGCTGGCGCAGCTTCAAACAAGCAAAGACCCAGCTGGTGCCGTCCATGAAACGCGCAAGAGCCTCAAGCGCGTCAGAGCGCTGCTGCGGCTCGCCCGGTCGGGCCTCAGTACCAACGACTACCTGCAGGAAAACGCACGATATCGCGATATTGGGCGCTTGCTGTCTGGAGCGCGCGACCGTCATGTGCTGATCGAGACGGTCGGCAAATTCGAGACTGCGGCACAAGGGCGGACGAAATCGGCATTCGCCGCAGCGCTGGCCAGGATCGAGGAGCGAAACGGCACCCAAACAGCGGGCGACGAGGATACGGCAATCGCCCAAGCGGTTACGGCCCTTCTGGAGGGTCGGGCGGCGATGGTCGACCTGCGCCTCAAAGGCGGGGGCTACGGCATCGCCTGGGACGGACTGGAGCGCACCTACAAGCAAGCCGTGGAAACGTTCGAGACCGCCTACGACACGCCCGACAACGAGGCGTTGCACGAGTGGCGCAAACGGGTTCAGCACCATTGGCGGCACATGAGTTTGCTGCGCGAAGCGTGGCCAGAGATGACCCAAGCCCGTGTTCAGGCGGCCAAAGACATTTCCGAGATGCTCGGCGAGGATCACGATATCGCGGTCATGTTGACAGCGCTGGATGGCAAAGTAGCCGCAAAGTCGGCGCGGGGCACACGCGCAACGACCGGCAAGGCCAAGGACAGCCTGTCGGACAATCAGCGCAAGTTGACACGTGCCGCAGCCGTCGAGCGGCAGACCGAGTTGCGGGCAAAATGTCACGTGCTGGGCTTGCGTCTCTTCGCCGAGCCAGCCGCAGCCTTCGCTGAACGCTTCAAGCACTATTGGGCGTCGTCCCACGAACCCGCAGTCAGGCGCTCATCACACTGATCTGCAATATCTATTATTTCCGTTACATCAGGGCGCAAGCCGTTGCGCGCACAAAGACGCCAGGAGCACGACGACATGAACGATATGGTGCCGCCTAAGGCTTTCGAGCCGGATCGTTCGACATGGCCTGCCGATCACCCCAAGACCGCCTACGGTCGCGTCGGTGTGCTGCTGCTGAATCTTGGAACGCCCGACGGCACCAGCTATTGGCCCATGCGGCGATACCTCAAGCAGTTCCTGTCGGACCGCCGGGTAATCGAGGTACCCCAGTTGATCTGGTGGCCACTTCTCAACCTGATTATTTTGACCAAGCGGCCTGGACCGAAGGGGAAAGATTACGCGTCGATCTGGAACAAGGAACGCGACGAAGGCCCGCTCAAGACCATCACGCGCAGCCAAGCCGAGCAACTGGCCAAGCGTCTGGCCTCCCATCCCAAAGTGATTGTGGATTGGGCCATGCGCTACGCCAACCCGTCGACGGAAAGCCGGATCAAGGCTTTGCAGGAGCAGGGCTGCGAGCGGATCTTGCTTGTGCCCCTCTACCCCCATTATGCGGCAGCAACCACGGCAACGGCCGCCGATGAAGCCTTCCGGGCATTGATGAAGATGCGCTGGCAGCCGTTCGTGCGCGTGGCACCCTCCTATCACGATGATCCGACCTATATCGATGCCCTCGCGGTCTCAATGCAGGAAAGCCTCGCCAAACTCGATTTCACGCCCGAGATCATCCTGGCGACCTTCCATGGCATGCCGCAGAAATATCTCGAAAAGGGCGATCCTTACCATTGCCAGTGCCAGAAGACGTCGCGGCTGTTGCGCGAGCGACTGGGGATTTCCAAGGAGCGGTGGCGCACATCGTTCCAATCGCGCTTCGGCAACGATCCGTGGCTGAAGCCCTACACCGATGACACGATTACAGCGCTTGCCAAAGAGGGTGTAAAACGGCTGGCTGTAGTCGCCCCCGGGTTCTCGGCGGATTGCCTTGAGACGTTGGAAGAACTCGACGTCGAAAACCGCGAATACTTCGAGGAAAACGGCGGCGAACATTACGCGTATTTGCCGGCCCTGAACGCTTCAGAACAAGGGATGCGCGTGATCGAGGCTATTACCCGACGCGAACTGATGGGCTGGATCTGAAAAGTCGCACTTCGCCTACTCAGCCCTGATTGCCCCGCCCGACGGCCGCAAGCTGTCGTGCGGGCGCAAACAGATCAATCGCCTCGAACGTCCCACCCGCGCGGTCGAGTCGGCTGAGCGTGTGCGGCCCGAGAGCACCTGTCCCCACCGCAAATGCTAACCGCGCCACCATCTGCTGGGCAAAATCCGCATCGTCGAGGCGCGTGATCTTCGCGATCCCGAGCGCGATGCCATACCCACCCCGGCAATCCTGAACCGGCCGATACAGCGCCCCCTTGTGCGAGAACACGGCCCCCGCCGGACGCGCACTGCCCGCATCGATCAGCACCGGATTGTCGGCATGAGGCGTCCAAGGCCCAAACAGCGTCGGCGCCGAAAATAGGCTGAGGCTATCCCAACTTGACCCCCACCTAGCGCCCGCAGGCCCCTCGGTGTTAGCCGCAATCCAAAGCCTACCGCCATGCTCGAACAGCGTCGCATCGTGCACCGGTTCATCAACGATGCGCGCAACCGCTTCCCATTGATCGGGATAGCGCGTTGCCCGGTAAAGCGTGAGCCCCCCGCTCGCATGTCCCTCGGGCAGCATCCAGATGGCCCCGCCATGGGCAAACACATGCGGATAAGACAGATGATGGGGCGCCTCCAGCACGGGGCGCGGTGCGGTAGCGGTTCCATCGGCCCGCACTGTAAAAACGGAGATGATACCCCGTCCTGTCGCATAGGGTAGTTCTTCGACAAACACGTCGATATCATCGCCTTGCGCGAACAAAAACGGGTCGGCAAAAAAGCGCTGGCCATCGTCGGCCAGCAACTTGAACTCCGACAGCCTGAGGTCTCCGCCCGCCAGCGGATCAAATCCTGCCTTGCGCATCCGCCATGCGGTCGCCCACTGCGGCGCTGAAGCCAACTGTCGATCAAGGAAACGACGCGCCTTACAGGCGACCTTGCGCCCCAGCAGATTTGCGGCCGCCATCGTCAATCCGGGCGCACGCGCACCAAAATCTGGCAGAAACGGTGTTGTCGATGTCGGAGCCGGTCCAGTCGATGCCGCGAGCAGCCCGCTGATGACCCGCGTGACAACCCCACCGGCGCTTAGCCCGAGAGCATGCGGCGCCTCCATCGCTGGCTGACCGACGGCGATCACGCCATGGATGCTATCCAAAATGCTCAGGAACGGCGCTTTCCCGTCCAGGATCGCCGACCAGAATGCCGACCCGCCAGCGACCCCGTTATAAAGCGGCACCAGTGTTCGCGTTCGCGGATTTTCGCCAAGCTCAAGTGCGGCCAGGTCGATCACGAGATCGCACGCGTCTTGTGTCTCGCGATACCAACGGTCGAACGCTGCAGGCCGCAGCACCTCGAACGGCTGTACGCCCGCGCGCTTGGTGATGGACGCTTCCAGCATCAGCACCAACCCGACAGCTGGATCGAGCGGACGCTGCACCGGCGAGAACGCGACGCTCACACGCGTGTCAGCGCGCGCACTCAGCAGATCGACCAGGGTCAGATGCCACCGCCACAACCGCGACGCGTCAAGGATCAGTGCAATGTGCATCGTCGGGTCGTACTCCAAATCAGGGTGCCGCTTGAGCATCAGCCCGGTCGACAAATAGTCCCGGCCAGCGCTAACCCTTGGCGATGACATGACGTTGAACGCCGCCCGGTGCAAGCAGCGGCCGCTTCGACGAGATTGATCCGGTGTTGAACCCCATCCAGCCGATTTCGCCCGACAACCGGCCGTACTCGATCTTGGGGCACCGGTTCATGACCACATGCAATCCGGCTGCCTCCGCCTCGCGCGCCGCCTCGTCGTTGCGCACCCCCAGCTGCATCCACACGGCCTTGATGCCAAGCTTGTCTTTCAGTGCGATGGCCGTCCGCGTGATCTCAAGGGCAGCGGTGGAATTGCGGAACACGTCCACGACATCTACCGGCTCCGTGAGGTCCTCAAGGCGCGCAATCACTGGTTGTTCCAAGATCGTCTCCCCCTCATGCCCAGGATTGATGGGAATGACTTTATAGCCTTTGGCGATCAGATACTTCATCGCGAAATAACTGGGTCGGCTCGTATTGGGGCTCGCCCCCACGAACGCAAATGTGCCCGCGCTGCTCATGATCGAAGCGATGTACGTGTCGGGATAACTGTCGTGATTCATTTTTTTAAGTCCCAAAAAGGGAGGGGGCTTGGGGGAACTCGTTCCCCTAAGCGGGTTTGGGCGGCAGCCCAACGACTAACACCCGCTCCACTTCGGCTTGCGCTTATCCAGGAACGCGCCGATCCCTTCTCGTGCATCCGCGTGCATCATGTTCCGGGTCATGATCTCGGCGGCATAGGCGTACGCTTCGTCGAGCGGCGTATCGACCTGGGCGTAAAACGCCGACTTGCCGATGGCAACGGTCGCCCTCGATTTTGCAGCGATCGTGCGCGCCAAACCGATTGCACCGTCGCGGGCCTGTCCCGCCGCCACGACCTTGTTGACCAGTCCGTATTGCGCCGCTTCAGCCGCATGAAGCGCTTCGCCGAGCAACAGCATTTCCATCACGCGCTTGCGCGGCATGTTGCGGGTCAGCGCCACCATCGGCGTCGAACAGAATAGCCCGATGTTCACCCCCGGCGTGGAAAAGGTCGCCGTGTCGGCAGCGATCGCCAGATCGCAGGTGGCCACAAGCTGGCATCCAGCCGCCGTCGCGATTCCTTCGACAGCTGCGATCACAGGCTTGGGGCAGGCAACGATAGCCTGCATTAGCCCGGCGCACTGGGTCATGGTCGCGGCATAAAACGCAGCACCCCCATCCTTGTCGTTGCGATGGGCGGTCAACTCCTTCAGATCGTGTCCCGCGCAGAATGCTGGTCCGTTGGCTGCCAGCACGACCGCCGCGATGTCGCCTTCGGCCCCGACCACTTCCACGGCCTCGGCCAGCGCCGTCATCATCGCGCGCGACAACGCGTTGCGCGTCTGCGGCCTGTTGAGCGTGATGAGAGCAATCCCGGCCTCGGGACGTTCAAGCAACAGCAACGGCGGTTCGATCGGCGTTTGAACAGTCATTCCAACAACTCCCAGCAACCCCAGCGCGGTTTTCGTTTATCGAACATGCCGCCCGGAAGGGCAAGCGCGACCTCGAAGCAACCGCCATCGCCGCCTGTCGCCCGTAGGGCGCAATAGCCTCTTGGCGTATTGCGCCGGTCACATCCGCCGAGCCTAACGCAGAGCGGTCTCTGCAACCCATCGCAGTTGGCATAGCAAAGCGCAAAAAGCGAGGGGCGGAGCAGCGCGGCGAGCGCGCGGGCAATCCGTAGAGGTAGAGAGCACTTGCGGCGCTGCTCCTGCAAGATTTTCGGCGTACCCGCAGCGTTTATCACATCGCGGACCGGAGAATCTCACTCCGGCGGGTGCGGCGAGCCTCGGGATCGTCCATTGCGTATGGCACCCCCGACTTGCATCCGGTTCCACTTGACTGAACGCCTTCGCGAAAAGCGCCCCTCACGAACCAGACACCCCGAACGTAACGCCGCGCCCAACCACCGGGGATAACTTTTTGTTATGCCCCCTCCACTTGTCATCCTCGGGCTTGTCCCGAGGACCCATCCATCCCTCGGCTGAGGTGCCAATGTGGGAGGTTAATGTCGCAAGGGCATGCAAACCGCTAGACATTTCCCAGCTGAGAAATAGGTCCTCGGGACAAGCCCGAGGATGACAATTGTTGGGTTGCGGTTGGGCGATAGCCCAACCGCGTGGCGCCTAATCCTCAACTGGTGGTTTCGGCTGCCTTATTTGTCCTGGCTTTAACTTGTCGGGTTGCGGCCCAAGTTCGACCTCAAACCCCCATTCCCGTCCACGTCCCAGAACTCGTCCAGGCTCGATCTCGAACATAAGGCTGTCAAGCGATGGCGGATCGTGACGTGGCTTTTTGCAGTCCCACCCACCCATGACGTGCCGAAGTTGCCCCGTGGCGAGATCATCAAGCCCAGAAATCCGCCATCCATCGGCCAGCCGGTAAGCCCGGCGCAGGACGGTGACAATCACCTCATCCACGGTTTCGCCGCTAACATTTTGCATCGTGACGAGACGAAAAAGACCGGGATGCCCTTCTTCTGTGCTGATGTTCCAATCGAACTCAACACCGTCCAGAGCTTTCACAATCGGCGGCAAGTGTGTGTCCAGCAGCTTCCGCTTGTTGGACGTGCGAACGAAAATACTCCAGAACACGTAGCCTCTGATCGGCCCCATCCCTCAAGCAGCCTTCGCCGCCGCGCCGAACTTCTTGTCCTGCAATGCCCGGTGGTTGGCATAGCACTTGGCCAACTGCACCTGCGGCGTGAAGTCGGCAATCTGGGCCGCAACTCCCTCCGGCGTAATCACCCCGGCCTTGATCTTCTCCCGGATCGCGACGAACGCGTCCGCCAACCGCTCGGCCATCTCGTCTTCATCGGTCGAGCGCGCGATCTGCGTCCCCGACACGCATTCCTTGATCACCGCATCGAGCTGCGGCAGATGCACCGACCCCATCGGACGCCCGCATGCCAGCGTCTCCAGCACCGAGAACGGCATCCCCTCGAACTCCGACGTCAAAATCCCGGCGTGACACGAGGCATGAACCTCCGCCACCTTCTGCGCCGAGCAGAACCCGTGCAGCACCGCATTGTTCTCGATGAGGTCGAATTCGGGGAACCGCCGCACATCGCTGGTCCCCATGTAGTGGAATTGCACCCCATCACCCAGCCGTCGGCGCAACGCCGCAATCGTCTTGAACATCAGCGGTGGCCGTTTGAACAGATCGAGGCGACCAGCGAACGCCACGCGAAAACCGTCGTCGGTTGGGAACGGCGTTGGCGAAAACCGGGCCGTATCGACCCACGTCGTCAGCGTCTCGATCTTATGAGCCTGGGCTGGATACGTAGCGCGAATGCGCTCGGTAATGATGGGATTGACGCACAGGAACTTGTCGCACGCCATCACCGCGATCTTCTCGTTGATGTTGTGCAGATAACGATAGCTCCTGAGCAGGCTGTCCATTCCCAGTTTAGGCGCGCCTTCGCCATGCAGCATCTGCGTAAACGGAACGCCGAGCGCACGCACCAGCGAAGCAAACTCGACGCGCTGGAGATCGACGCTTGTCGGCTGCGCCCTCAGTGTCCGCCGCACGGTCGGCAGATACTTGAGCAATCCAGCCATCAGTTGCAGATTGATGCTGTCGCCAAGCGTCTTGGCCGCTTCATGGGCCTTGGCGTCCGGGTAATGCAGCACCGGCAAAAAATCATAGGGCCGCCCGCCAAAGTCGCGGCGCACCACTTTGCCAAGTTCCAGATCGCCCGTCCCATCGACACCGATCATCAGGAAGGTGAAGTCCTCCGGCAAAAACTTGATCATGTCGCGGATGAACGTTTCGAGCCCGCCGACCTTGGTGCCGCGCGGATCGAATGAATGAATGACGCAAAGTCGATAGGTCATAGAAGGCATCTTTGAGTTAGCTCCGCTTGGAGACTTGGCCCAGCCGGGCGATTGCGTTGAGTTTCGACAGTGCGCCTTGCAAAAGGCTCGCCGCTTTCACAGCCGCTGCGGGATACATCGCAGCCAGCACACCTGCATAGACCAGCGCTCCGACGGCTATGGCGTAGGCCAGCGAAAAAGGCGCTGCCTTAATGTCCAGCCGTGCGACCACGACCGCCATGGCCAGCGTCGCTGTCCCAATTCGCAACGCATCGGCCACCGGAAACGCGAATTTGTGCCAATGCCATGCGGCGGCAAAGCCGGTTACCATCGTCAACACCGACCCGATCATCACGCCCAGCACGCATCCCGTCAGCCCGCCAAGCCACAGCCCAATCCCGCCGAACACGAGCGTCAGCAGCGCATCGAGCCCGTCGTTTGCAACCGGTATCAGCGGCTTTTCGTGCAGCAGGAAAACCTGATTGGCAAAATGAATGCGCACATTCCGCAGGGCCCCGGTTATCAGCGCCATCGGAAGGATCTGCGTCGTAATCTCGCGATAGGGTGCCGCCACGATCAGCTCGATCATGGGACCGCCCACGACATACAACCCTGCAATCGCGGGTGCGAGGGCTGCCACAAGCAACACGCCGTTATTGATGAGCTGCGCTTGGCCCGCAGCCATCCCTTCTTCGCGTGACTTGCGCACCGCCAGCGGAAACGCTGCCGCCGTCGTCAGCATCGAGGCAAATTGCGCAGCCCTCAGTCCAAGGGCCCAACCGACCGTAATCAGCCCAACCGCTGCAACGCTCTCACGCCACTCGACGAGAAACCGCACGCCGTTATTGGCGACCCAGACAAGCAGCCCGCCAAAAAACAAAGGAAGCCCATAAACCATCGCCCCTTTCACGAGATGCCACGACCCGCGATGCGGCCGCAAACTGAACTGTAGCCGCCAAGCCGCAAATCCCAGCGACGCGATTTGTGCGCCCGCATAGCCAGCCAGCACCGTCGCAGCCGTTGCTGGCAGCACCCCGACGAGGGCCAGAGCGGCGAAAAACCCGCCAACCGGTCCTGCCGTCTGCAGCACCGTATACGCGAGTGTATCGCCTTCCGCGCGCACGCGGTCCGCCAGATAAGACACCAGCGAACGGCTGATGATGTAGGCAAGCGACGCGGCAAGCAGCGCCCCGCTGAGCCGTCCGCTCTGCCCCAACGGCACCGTCATCACAGCGAGCACCATCGCGATCGACGATCCGATCAGGACGGCCATTTCCGTGGCATGAAACTCGTCCTTGAGCGCCGCGTCCGCGTCTTTGTCGAAATAGCGCACAGTATATAACGAAAACCACATCAGTGCGAAACTGAACGCGAGTTCCTGCGCCGCACTGATCAAGGCAAATGCGCCCATTTCGGTTGGCGCAAGGTAGTGGGTCCACGCGAACGCCGAAATCAATTGAAAGATCGGTCCGAGCACCTGGGCTGGCAGATAAAGCAGGGTCTGGCGAAGAAGCATAAACGTCCTGTCTCAACAGTCATCGGCATCGGCCAGGAGCAGCAGTCCACATTTCGTGCCACGGCGTGAAGGCGGCATAATCGCGGCTACTCCACCATACACGTGAGAACAGCTCATGACGGAGATGATCAGACAACTGCGGCTGGGCTCAGGCGGTTGGCGGCGCCTTCGATGCATCGGCGCGCGACCCTTGCGCAACCGTCACGCCTCCCGCAGCAGCCCGGCCATTCGGCGGCATCTCAGCCGAAATTCCCTCTAGCACCCACAACAGCACCGAAACGCTCGCGACGCCGATGCCCAGCCCCAAAACGGGCATCTCGACCGCTAAAATCGCCGCCAGGATGAGAACGACATTACACCCCCCGATCCGCACCACGACCGCCGAATGCGATTGCGCTGAACGTGCCGCCCGCTGGTAGACATGCAGACGGTGGGGCTGCCACACCTTTTCCCCGCGCCAAAACCGCATCAGTAGCGTTCGCGTCGCATCCGTCACATAGTAAAGCGGCAAGATCACCGCAGACGCCAGCGACACGGTCGTCGCCACGTGCAGCAGCATCGTGCCCATGAGCAATCCCAGCGGAATCGACCCCGCATCGCCCAGGAAAACCCGCGCCGTGTGCCAATTCCACACAAGAAACCCAGCAGCCGCCCCGATCAACGCAAAGGCCAGGCCATCGAAATTACCGATCTCTGCCCTGTCATAGGCAAAATCAAATTGCGTGCCTAACACCAGCAATGAGCCGACCGCCACCGAGATGGTCTGCACCCCGGCATTGCCGTCGATGCCATCCATGAAATTGGTCAGGTTGATAAACCACACCAGGGCGACAAGCGTGACGGCACGATCAAGACCGATCGGAAGCCACCCGCCGAAAACCGTTGCCCCCGGCATGACGACCGCCATCGCAAGCCCCGCCGCTGCTGCGTGAGATGCCAGACGCCACGGGAATGCAATCGCGCGGCGATCGTTTGCGCCCGATAGGACGGCCAGCCCAAAAGCTGCCGCCAGCAAAACGTTCATCGCCCCGTCATCGCCCCAAGCGAGCGCCATGACCGCGATGATGCTCAGCAAAACCGGGACGCCCCCACCTTGGGGAATGCGCCCGCTGTGCATCGTGCGGTCGTTCTCGTCGGCGACGAACCCGCGTGAGGTGAGCCAGCCGAGAAACCACCGCACCCCGGCAACCGAAAGCGCGAATGTCAAGGCGACCGTCGTCAGGGCCTGAATCGTGTAGGCCATTTGGTCAGCGCGGCAGGCTCGTTTTGCCCATCAGCGCTTTGTCGATCGCGTGCGCGGCTTGGCGTCCTTCGCGGATCGCCCACACGACGAGCGATTGCCCACGTCGCATGTCACCGGCCACGTACACCTTCGCTTGACTGGTCGCATAAGCCTTATCGTCAGCTTTGACGTTGCCGCGCCCGTCAATCTCAAGCCCAAGGCCATCGGTGATTGGCGAAACAAACCCCATCGCCAGGAGAACCAAGTCGGCCTTGATTTCGAATTCGCTGCCCGGAATTTCCTTGAACTTGTCGTCGACCTTCACGCAAACGAGCTTGGTGACGCGCCCGTCCTTGCCTTCAAAGCGCTTGGTGTTGACCGAAAAGTCGCGCTTAGCGCCTTCGGCTTGGCTCGACGACGTCCGCATTTTCAGCGGCCAGTTCGGCCAGGTCAGATCCTTGTTTTCCTTCTCCGGCGGCAGCGCCATGATCTCGAGTTGCGTGACGCTCAGCGCGCCCTGGCGGATGCTGGTGCCGATGCAATCCGATCCCGTATCGCCGCCACCGATAACGACCACATGCCGACCCTGCGCGATCTCGCCGGTCGCCTGATTGGAAATCGGCTCGCCTGCCACGCGGCGGTTTTGCTGTGGCAGGAAGTCCATCGCGAAGTGAATGCCGCTGAGTGCGCGCCCCGGCACCGCAATATCCCGCGGCTTTTCAGCCCCGTTCGCCAGCAGCACGGCATCGAATTCAGCGATCAGTTCAGCCATCGGACGCCCGCCGCTGCCGATGTGGGTGTTGCAGTGGAACGTGACGCCCTCGCCTTCCATCTGCTTGACGCGGCGCTCGACGATGGTCTTTTCCATCTTGAAGTCGGGAATGCCATAGCGCAGAAGTCCGCCCGGTGCCGCGTTGCGCTCGAACACATGAACGTCGTGGCCAGCACGGCCAAGCTGTTGTGCCGCAGCCAATCCAGCCGGGCCCGAACCCACGATCGCGATCCGGCGTCCGGTCTTGTGCGCGGCAGGCTGGGGCTTGATCCACCCTTCAGCCCAAGCGCGGTCGGCGATGGCGGCTTCAATCGTTTTGATCGTGACCGGATTGTCGTCAATGTTGAGCGTGCACGCTGCTTCACACGGTGCCGGACAAATGCGGCCCGTCACTTCGGGGAAGTTGTTGGTCGAGTGCAGGTTTGCCGCCGCTTCCTCCCAATCGCCCGAGTAGACCAGATCGTTCCAATCCGGGATTTGATTATTCACAGGGCAGCCGTTGTGGCAAAACGGAATGCCGCAGTTCATGCACCGCGCCGCTTGAGTCTTGAGTTCGCCATCCGCCAGTGGAATGACAAACTCTTTGAAATTTTTCGTACGCGCTTCAACCGGCTCATAGGCCCGGTCGTGGCGTTCAAATTCCATAAATCCCGTCGGCTTGCCCATCGTGGTCTCGTCTCTTCGAAGTTGTGCAGGGTCGAGCTATAGCGCGCCAATCGCCCGCCGTCACTGTTCGCGTGTGCAGTAAATTTACGCATGTTGCTGAGCGATACGGCAGACGTTGACGATCGGAGCGCTACTCAGTTCCGACGAATGGGAATTGAGCGTCATTTGACGTGCAGATCCCACTCAAACCGTCATGGCCGCGCAGGCGGCCACCCACGGCAGCCATCGATTTTGGAACCGTTCAAGCCTTTGCACAACGGTGAAACAGCGAAAGAATCCGTCGTTCTAAAGTATCTTGTCGTGGGTGGCTGCCGAAGTTTGCCCCGGACACTTGATCCGGGGCGGCCACGACGAAAGTTGGTTCGCCAAGCACTCCACGAATGATGACGCCCATATGATGCGCGCGCGTACACCCTGAGCAGCGACACTGGGTAGGAGGACGAGCTTTGAAAATCTTCAAATGGGACGACGACAGCGGCGACCTCGGCGTCTGCTTCCCAGTAAAACTCGTCGAGCGTCTCTGCCTGCAAGAAGGCGACGACGTTGAAGTCGCCGAAGGCTCAGGTGGTCAGATCATCATTTCCATCACCCCGGCAAAGACCGGGGCCCAGACAACGATAGTGTTGACAAAGCAAAAGGCTTATCGGGCGACCTAAGCTCCAAACCACCCGCCGCACGGAACGCGCTCAAGATCGCACTTTAAAAATCGGGGGGTCCAGGGGACGAGCACGCCCTCGGCGCAGGCCGTGGGGTCCCCTGGCCATCACCTTCTTGCCTACTCCGCCGCTTCCGCGACCTTTGCCATATCCGCCAGCGCGCGCTTGTACTCGCCCGGCATCACCTTGTGGAACTTGGCCAGATTGGCGGCGAAGTCCTTAAGGATCGTCTGCGCAATGACCGATCCCGTGTAGTGCGCATGCCGCGCAATCAGCGCATACAGGCGCGCCGCATCGTCGAACCGCAGATCGCCGCCAACGAGTGGAACAGCACCTGCCCCCAGCGTGATCCGGCTCAACGACTTCGCATCCGCCTCGATCGGCTCCAGCGCCACCATCTCTGGGTTCAGCCGCGAGGCAAAATCTCCCGTCTCATCGAACACGTAGGCAATCCCGCCCGACATCCCAGCCGCGAAGTTGCGGCCCGTACCGCCGAGCACGACGACAACGCCACCGGTCATGTATTCGCAGCCGTGATCGCCGGTCCCTTCCACGACGGCAAAGGCCCCAGAATTGCGCACCGCAAATCGCTCGCCCGCCACACCGCGGAAGTAGCACTCGCCGCTGATCGCACCATACAGTACCGTATTGCCGACAATAATGCTCTCATGAGGCTTGATCCCCGATTTGGGGTTTGGCCGCACGATCAGCTTACCGCCCGACAATCCCTTGCCGACATAGTCGTTCGCTTCCCCCACGAGGTCGAGCGTGACGCCCTTGGCAACCCACGCGCCGAATGCCTGACCGGCAGTTCCGTTGAGCGTGAAGTGGATCGTGTCTTCCGGTAGCCCCGCGTGGCCATACCGCATCGCGACCTGCCCCGACAGCATAGCGCCCGCCGAACGGTTGACGTTGGTGATCGCAACCGTTTCCTTGATGGGTAGCTTGTCATCGAGGGCTGGCATCGCGAGCTCGATCAAGGTCTGATCGAGCACCTTTTCCAACTGGTGGTCTTGGCGGTCGACGTGGCGGATCGCGACCGACTTCGGCACGTTCGGCTTGTGGAACAGCTTCGAGAAATCGAGCCCGCGCGCCTTCCAATGCGCAATGGCGCGTTCCTTGTCGAGATAGTCCGTTTCCCCGACTAGGTCCTCCAGCTTGCGCACGCCCAGCGACGCCATGATCTCGCGCACTTCTTCGGCAACGAAGAAGAAGTAGTTGATCACGTGCTCTGGCTTACCCTTGAATTTCGCCCGCAGAACAGGATCTTGCGTCGCAACGCCGACCGGGCAGGTGTTGAGGTGGCATTTGCGCATCATGATGCACCCGGCCGCAATCAGTGGCGCGGTCGCAAACCCGAACTCGTCGGCCCCGAGCAGCGCCCCGATGACGACATCGCGCCCGGTGCGCAAGCCGCCGTCCACCTGAACGGCAATCCGGCCACGCAGACGGTTGAGCACCAATGTCTGATGGGTTTCGGCCAAGCCGATTTCCCACGGACTGCCGGCGTGCTTGATCGACGTGAGCGGCGACGCACCCGTGCCGCCTTCAAAGCCCGAGATCGTCAGGTGGTCGGCGCGCGCCTTGGCAACGCCCGCCGCAACCGTCCCGACACCGATTTCCGACACCAGCTTGACCGAAACGTCGGCCTTCGGATTGACGTTCTTGAGATCGTAGATGAGCTGCGCCAGATCTTCGATCGAATAGATGTCGTGATGCGGCGGCGGCGAGATCAGACCCACCCCCGGCGTCGAATGGCGAACCTTGGCAATCGTCGCGTCGACCTTATGGCCGGGCAGCTGTCCGCCTTCGCCGGGCTTTGCGCCCTGCGCCATCTTGATCTGCATCATGTCCGAGTTGACGAGATACTCGGTGGTGACGCCGAACCGCCCCGAAGCGACCTGCTTGATCGCCGAGCGCATGCTGTCGCCGTTAGCCATCGGCGTGTAGCGGTCGGCTTCTTCCCCGCCCTCTCCGGTATTGGACTTGCCGCCGATCCGGTTCATGGCAATTGCGAGCGTCGTGTGGGCTTCGCGCGAAATCGAGCCATAGCTCATCGCGCCGGTGGCGAACCGCTTGACGATTTCGCTCGCCGGTTCGACGTCGGCGAGATCGATCGGCGCACGGCCCATTTCGGCGGCCGGGCGGATGCGGAACATGCCGCGCATGGTCATCAACTGCTCGGACTGATCGTTGATCTGGGCAGCATAGGAGCGATATTTGTCGGGCAGGTTGCCGCGCACCGCGTGCTGCAAGTCAGCCACCACGCCGGGCCGCCAGACGTGGGCTTCCCCGCGAACGCGGAACGCATATTCCCCGCCGACTTCGAGCGCGTTCGCAAGCACCGGGCTGTCGCCGAAAGCTTCCTTGTGACGCTCGACCGTTTCGCGTGCCACTTCGCGCAAGCCGATCCCTTCGATCTGCGTATGCGTGCCCGTGAAATACTTGCGCACGAACGACGTGCGCAGCCCGACGGCATCGAAGATCTGCGCGCCGCAATAGCTTTGATAGGTCGAGATGCCCATCTTCGCCATCACCTTGAGCAGCGCTTTCCCGACCGCTTTGATATAGCGCTTCTTGACTTCATAGGCGGTCAGATTCGCACCCAGATCGGGCAGCATGACCTGCAACGTCTCGAACGCAAGATATGGATTGATCGCTTCCGCACCATAGCCAGCCAGCAACGCGAACTGCTGCACTTCGTGCGCTTCGCCCGTCTCGACCACAAGCCCGACCGACGTCCGCAAGCCTTGCTTGATGAGGTGATGGTGCACGGCCGAGGTCGCCAGCACCGATGGGATCGCCACCCGGTCGGCACCCGTATTGCGGTCGGACAGAATGATGATGTTGAACTCGTTCGAGCGAACGGCCTCTTCGGCTTCCGCGCATAGGCAATCGAGCGCCGGCCCCATGCCAGCCGCACCCTGCGAGGCTGGATAGGTGATATCGAGCGTCACCGACGAGAAGTCATTGTCGGCAACGGCCCCAATGTCGCGAATCCGCTCAAGGTCCTCGTCCGTTAAGATCGGCTGCTCGACTTCGAGCCGCTTTTCCTTCGACGTCCCTTCCAGATCGAGAATGTTCGGCCGCGGCCCGATGAACGAGACGAGGCTCATCACCAGTTCTTCGCGGATCGAATCGATCGGCGGGTTCGTCACCTGCGCGAAGTTCTGCTTGAAGTACGTGTGCAGCCCCTTCGACTTCGACGACAGCGCCGCAATCGGCGTATCGGTCCCCATCGAGCCGACCGCCTCGTTGCCGGTCGCCGCCATCGGCGACATGAGGAAGTTGAGGCTTTCCTGCGAGTAGCCAAACGCCTGCTGCAAATCGAGCAGCGATCCACGCATGACGGCGTTCTTGTTGGCAGCCTTTGGCAACGGCAGATCGTGCACGCGGATCTGTGTGCTCTTGAGCCACGCCTCGTAAGGATGGCTTGCGGCAATTTCGGCCTTCAACTCGTCATCCGAAACGATGCGCCCTTTCTCAAGGTCGATCAGCAGCATCTTGCCGGGCTGGAGCCGCCACTTCTTGATGATGTTTTCTTCCGCAACCGGCAGCACGCCCGATTCCGACGACATGATCACGACGTCGTCCTTGGTGATCAGATAGCGCGCGGGCCGCAAACCGTTGCGATCGAGCGTCGCGCCGATCTGGCGACCATCGGTAAAGGCCATCGCAGCCGGTCCGTCCCACGGCTCCATCAAAGACGCATGGTACTCGTAGAACGCCCGCCGTTGCGGATCCATCGACGGGTTGCCCGCCCAGGCTTCCGGGATGAGCATCATCGCCGCATGCGCCAGTGAATAGCCGCCCATCGTCAAAAATTCGAGCGCATTGTCAAAGCACGCTGTATCCGACTGGCCTTCATACGAGATCGGCCACAGCTTGGAGATCTTGTCGCCAAACAGCGGCGACGACACCGACGCCTCGCGCGCCGCCATCCAGTTATTGTTGCCGCGCAACGTGTTGATTTCACCGTTGTGGGCAACCATCCGGTAGGGATGCGCAAGTTTCCAAGACGGGAAGGTGTTGGTCGAAAACCGCTGATGCACCAGCGCCATCGCCGACGTCAGGCGCGGGTCCGACAGATCCTTATAGTAGGCCTTGACCTGATACGACAGGAACATGCCCTTATAGACGAGCGTCCGTGACGACAGACACACCGTGTAGTGGCCCACATCTCGGCCCTTGTAGGCCTTGTGGATGGCGTTCGATACGATCTTGCGGGCGAGATAAAGCCGCCGCTCGAAGTCGGCCTCGCTCATCGAAGCTGGCCGCCCGATAAACACCTGACGATGCAGCGGCTCCGTAGAAATCACCAGTTCTGACATCGTCGACGTATCGACCGGCACCGAGCGCCAGCCGATCAGCGGCAGATCTTCTTCTTTCAGGATGCGGGCCCAGACGCGCTCGCAATGCTCGCGCAGACGGTCATCCTTGGGCATGAACACGTGGCCGACCGCGTAATGCTGCGGCTCGGGCAAGGCAAACCCCAGCGCTTTGCACTCTGCCTTGAGAAAGTCATGCGGGATTTGAATAAGGATACCCGCGCCGTCGCCAGCCAGCGGATCGGCACCAACCGCACCGCGATGTTCCAGGTTTTCTAAAATCCGCAGCGCGTCTTCGACGATCTTGTGCGATTTCACGCCCTTCATCTGCGCAATGAAGCCAACGCCGCACGCATCAATTTCGCGCGCCGGGTCGAATAAACCTTGGGCTTCAGGACGTGGATAGACACCTTCGGGGATGTTTGCAGAGCAGTCCAATCGCTTCGTCATCTAGTGAAACCTCATGATGCCCGCCCGGCGCGTGGCCCGACAACGAGAATTGATTCCGGCGCACGCTCTCGTGGGCGTACACCGCTTCGAGTCCGGCACATTATGTGAAGTGCGGCCCAAGTGCTACCGCGACACTATCGCACCGCGTAGCGGCCCGATAGTCTATAGCGTGCAACGATTTTGCGCGCTGACCCGATCGCTTTGCCCAAAAAATTAGCGGCGGGCGCTATTCTGCACCCGCCGCCGGCATCAGTCTAAAGTCCAAATTTCGGTCAAACGCGCTCAGGCCGCGGTCGCCTGAAGCCGCTTAGGCTCGCTCGACGTCCCCGCCGTGCTGATTTCCACCGTGCGCGGCTTCATCCGCTCAGGCAGATTGCGCACCAAGTCGACGTGGAGCACGCCGTCCTTCAGGCTCGCACCGGTCACCTCCACATAATCCGCGAGTTGGAAGCGCCGCTCAAATGCCCGCTCACCGATCCCGCGATGCAGGAACTGCCGCTTCTGGCCATCGGGAGTCTTCTCGCCGCGAACGCTCAACGCGTTTTCTTTCACGTCGATCTTGAGGTCGCTTTCCGAAAAACCGGCGACCGCCATTGTGATGCGGTAGCTCTGCTCGTCGAGGCGCTCGATGTTATAGGGCGGGTAACCGCTGTCGGCCTCGATGCCAGATGCAGCATCCAGCAATTGCACCAACCGGTCAAACCCGACGGTAGAGCGGAAAAGCGGCGAATAATCGAACTGTCGCATAGGTTTAGTCCTCCAAAAGAAGCGACTGATCATACCCTGCCCGATCCCGGGCCAGGGTTATAGCGCACCCTCGATTGAGGCGTGCGGTAGAGAAATAGGAACCCGCAAAACCACGTCAAGGCCCCCAATTCGACAATCCAACTTCAAATCGCCCCGCCAGCCGGCGGCACCCGACACCGTTGCTGAACCTTTACTGGCAGCCCTTTGTGCCAACCCGTTTGCAGCCCACAGCGAGCCTTGAAGTTGCCGCACTCCGCCGGGATAACGCAGGCGAATGCGGTGGCCTTCAGGTCCCGTTCATGTCACCGGCCTCATTTTCGATCCGGGGCACGAAGCGACTGAATTGTCTGAGGAAATATAAATGCTCACCCGTCTCAATCTGCTGGTTGCAGGTGCCCTGCTCGCTGCTTCCCTCGCCGCAAGCCCGGTTATCGCCGCCGACTATGGCGAACCGCTGCCCTGGCGCGGCGCAGCCAAGGGCGATGGCTATCCCGTCCCCCAGCCGCCCCCTGGCGACGACGATCAGCCCTCCTACAAGGACGATCCAGCCCCGCCGCTGCCCCCGCGCGAAGCCCCCCGCCGTCGCGTGGTCGCCGAGTGCCTGTCGAAGTATGGTATCCGCGAAGCGCTCAACAGCCAAGGCTGGCACGAGTTTGCGAACGTCGAAATGCGCGGTGACGTGGCCTACATGATCGCCCGCAACGACCGCGGTCGGCCCTTCGACCTGACCATCGACAGCTGCAGCGGCGACGTGATCGACGCGATACCCCGCCGCATTCGGGCCGAGCGCCCAGACTATGATCGCTATTACGCGCCACGCCCGGCAATCGGGCTCCATTTTGGTGGCGGTTACGGGCATCATCGCCGTCATTGGTGACAGCCGTCTGATACTAAACCGCATAAGTACTGACTTATGCGGTTTAGTATCCGCGCGTGGGGTTGCCTCGCCGGAGGCGATCTTCCAGATCGACGCGGCCACGTTCTAGGCAAAGAGAATGCCAGCCCGCAGTCCGCAGAACAACAAAGTCAGAACTTCTGCGGGCTGGTATGAGTGAAGGTGGCTTGCGTTTGACGCAAGAGCCGTCGAAAAGGTGGCGTCCATCACATCCACTCGACCGGCCGGAGTCGTCATGCAATTGCTGTCATTGGCAACCAACCCGGTCCCGAGCGGTGCCGTCGTCGGCGTCTTGAACGGCTACGACGGCGCGCCTTTGCGCTTCGCGCGCTGGGAGGCCACCCGCGGCCCCCGCCGCGGCACGGTGTGCTTGTTTGGCGGACGCGGCGAGTTCATTGAGAAGTATTTCGAGGTGATCGCCGAATTGCGCCGCCGGGGTTTCGCCGTCGCAACCCTCGATTGGCGCGGCCAGGGCGGCTCGTATCGGGCCCTTTCAGACACTTCGCGTGGGCATATCAACTCGTTTTCCGCCTACGACCGCGACCTCGTGCGCTTCATGAAGGATGTCGTCCTCCCCGATTGTCCCCCGCCCTACGTCGCACTGGCCCATTCGATGGGCGCCAACATTTTGTTGCGGCACGCCGTCGAACCCGGCTCCTGGTTCGACCGCTTGGTACTGTGTGCCCCCATGATTGCCATCGCCCCCGCTCGGCTGAAATATCCGCTGGCACTGGCCCAAGCCTATGCAGAAACCGCGAGCCTTGTCGGTCTGTCGACCCGCTTTGTCCCCGGCGGTACCCCCAACCCGATCGAAAGATCGGAGTTCGACGGCAATGCCTTGACGTCTGATCGTGAACGGTTCGAGCGCAACAAGGCGATTCTGGCGGCCGCCCCCCATCTTGGCCTTGGGTCGCCGACATTTGGTTGGATGCGGGCTGCGTTGCGCTCCTGCAATAGGGTCAGCGCATCGCGCTACCCCGAGCAGGTCAAAATTCCCGCGCTGCTGTTTGCGCCAGGCGACGACGACATCGTCTCCGTCGCGGCCATCGAGCGCTTTGCCGTTGGCCTCAAAGTCGGCACCCATATTCTGATGCCCGGCGCCCGCCATGAGATTCTGCAGGAATCAGATGGCGTCCGCCGCCGCTTCTGGGCAGCCTTCGACGCCTACTTCGGTGTCGACAAAGCCGCCGCCTGATCACGTCGCGGGCGTCATCAAAACGACAAGCAGGCTGGAGGGGGCGCCGAGAACGTCACCGCACCGTCGCAATCATCCCCAGCACCATCTCATGCAACGCGGCATCCCCGCACGCCACGATGTCCCCGCCATGTGCAGGATCGCCGCCATCCCACGTCGTCACCCGGCCTCCGGCCCTCGTGATGATGGGCACCAGTGCCGCGATGTCGTAAGCCTTCAATCCCGGCTCGACAATCACGTCGATATGCCCAGCCGCCAGCAGGCAATACGCATAGCAGTCGCCGCCATAGCGCGTCATGCGTGCGCCAGCTTTCATCGCCTCATGCACCCGCTTTTCGGTCGTGGTCGCAAACAAGTCGGGATGCGTGGTGGAAAACACCGCGTTGGCAAGCTCCGGGCAGGCCCGTGTTGAAATCTGGCGGGTATGGCCATCGGCCGTCCGCAGATGCGCCGCTGACCCATCCGACCAGAACCGCTCGCCGGTGAACGGCTGATCCATGACCCCCAGGATCAGCGCGTCCCCGTCCATCAGCCCGATGAGCGTGCCCCACGTCGGCATCCCCATGATGAACGCACGCGTCCCGTCGATCGGGTCGACCACCCAGCGATACCGCGCCTCGGGTCGGACGGTGCCATACTCCTCACCGATGACCCCATGGTCGGGAAAGGTCTCCTCAAGCAGGCCGATAATGGCCCGTTCGGCGGCCTGATCTGCCGCCGTGACCGGATCGAAGCCCGCCACGCCGCCTTTATCGCCGACCGCAATCGGAGTGCGGAAAAATGGCCGGATCGCCTGCCCTGATGCATCCGCGAGAGCGAGAGCGCATGCCAGCAAGGCGGTCGATGAAGGTTGCTTCGTCACGCTGAGGTCCCATTGCTTTCGCCAACGATAGAGCGACGATGTATGGCAGGTCCAGGCCGTGTCGTCAGCCCGCCGCCCAGAAAAAAACGCTGATGAGCGCGGTGGTTAGAACGCAAGGGAGTGTTGCCAAACCGCACCTGCTGCCAGCATTTTTGCAATGCGGTAGTTGCGGGCGAACGCGAACACGAGCATATTTTGTCGCATGGCTGCGCGAGCTGCGTCTCGCGCCGTCATGGCCCTCTTTGGGCGTTTCCTCCCTAGACTTGGGCCGTTCCGTTGAGCGGCCTTTTTTTGTGCGGCAACGGCAAAATCTCCCAACTCCGCCTCCCTGACTCCGCCTTTCAATGGGTTGCCGCCCCGCATCGTCGATATCGGCCCGGACCCGGATCTGTATGCGTCGGTCACGCCGTCGGCAATGGGGTTTAATCGTCGCCCTTTCAATGGGCTGCGCGCTCCAGGCACTGCAAATGTGATTGTCCAGCTATGCATTTTCTGCACTTGCGAATTGTGCGCTGCAATATATCTTAATGGAGTGACGCCGGTGAGTTTCTCCCGGCACCACAGCCCTCCTTGGGCGTTTCCTCCCTAGACTTGGGCCGCCCGAAATGGCGGCCTTTTTTTTTGCCCGCACGTCTGATGCGTCGGCGACAGCGCCGCTAACCCCGGCAGCGGCCATGATCGGATCCTTATTCCGCTGCCGCTTGCCTCGGCAGCAGGCTTGGAAATTCGCAGAACAACCGCTGCGCCAGCGTCGACAAATCCCGCTGCAGCTTGTTGAACCCGAGCGTTTTCTCCATCTTGAGCTCGTTCATATAGAGCCCGCGATTGATCTCGACCTGCAGCGCATGAATCCCGCGCGCGGGCCGCCCGTAATGCTCCGTGATGAACCCGCCAGCGTAAGGCCGGTTCATCTGCGTCTCATACCCCATCCGCGTCAGCGTATCTTTGGCAAACGCGCTGAGCCGCGCATGACAGCTCGACCCGAACCGGTCGCCAAGCACAAAGTCAGGCCGCGCTCCGCCGGTCTGCGTCATCAACGACGACGGCATGGAATGGCAATCGATCAGGATCGCAAAGCCGAACGTCCGGTGCGTCTGGTCGAGCAGGTCCGCAAGGGCTGCATGAAACGGCTTGTACAACAATTCAATCCGTTCGAGCGCCGCAGCCAGCTTTAACGGGCGCGTGTAGATTTCCTCACCGTCCGCCACGATCCGCGCGATCGTGCCGAGCCCGCCGACGACACGCGCGGAAAGCGAGTTGGCAAAATCCGGCAGCGGTTCGCAAAACAGTTCCGGATCGAGTTCATAGGGCTCTCGGTTCACGTCGAGGTAAGCGCGTGGGAATTCTGCCACGAGAAGTGGGGCACCCAGACTGGGAATGTTGCCCACCAGTTCGTCGACATAGCAGTCTTCCGATTTGCGCAACGTGAGCGGGTCGAGCCGCACGCTGTCGAGAAATGCTTTAGGATACACGCGTCCCGAATGCGGCGAGCACCACACGAACGGCGTCGATTGAGTTGCCGGACGGGCAATCTTGAACGCAGGTCTGAATTCAGATTGGATCGAGGCGCGTTCGAGATGGGGCATGAGGGTTGGGCGGACTCTCAAAAAAGAGGGGGCTTGAAGCAGGTGCGACATTCTGCCTGTCGCGAAGCGCTGTGTCTATCTGACCTGCGCTCGAAGCGCAAAATTTAATAACGACAGTTTCTCAAGGGTTCAGTTTCATGGGGAAAACGTCAAAATGCCACTCCCGGCGAACCCGGCTGTCGTTTCTTTGACGCAACTCTCTGCGCCTTTCACCCTCCATTTACCAAACCAGCGGCAATGTCTTGCCATTGGCTCACGCGCCGCCGACGTCGTTTACGCAACGCCCATCACCAGGCCAACAATGACCCTAATGCCCTCGCGCCTTCCCATTTCACGCATCCTGCTTGCCGAAGACGACGATTCCATGCGCGGCTTCCTTGAGCGTGCCCTGGCAAAGGCTGGCCATCATGTGATCGCCTTCGACAATGGCCTGGAAGCCTTCGAGCGCCTTCAGCAAGAGCCGTTCACGCTGCTCCTCACCGACATTGTGATGCCCAAGATGGACGGCATCGAGCTCGCCCGCCGCGCAAGCGAACTCGATCCCGAGCTCAAGATCATGTTCATCACCGGCTTTGCCGCCGTGACGTTGAATGCAGATATGGGCGCGGCAAAAGACGCCAAAGTCCTCTCCAAGCCCTTCCATTTGAAGGACCTTGTGCGCGAGGTCGACCGCCTCCTGGCGAGCTGATCAAAGATAGTTCAACGAGCGCCTTGCCAGCGGCAACCAATGCCGGTATAGCCACCGCTTCGTCGATTGCTTTGGATGAGTGGGGCGGTTAGCTCAGCGGTAGAGCACTACCTTGACATGGTAGGGGTCACAGGTTCGATCCCTGTACCGCCCACCATCCCAGCAACCGAAGTCACTGCAGTTTCTGCCCTCAACTGATTTTTGCGTCTCTGCTGATGTGGCGTGCGTGTCAGCGACGTGTCAACGAGTAGGCCAGACTCCTCTGAACCCGTATCGCGCATCAAATGATGAATAGGGTTGGCTTCGAGATGGCCGTATGAGTCGGCCACGGTCTGGATACCAGACCAGCCACCCGCATCCTGCACCTGCTTCAACGTGGACCCGCCCTCGAGCAGCCAAGCCGCGAACGCGTGTCGGCCGAATTTGTGCGAGCTATAATACCGGATGCTGGCCTTGGCACACACGCGCTCAATCGCCTGGTTGACGCTCCAACGCGCCGCGTATCCGAAGACCGAATCCTTAGGCTTTAAATACTCGCCGACTATCAACCGCTCTATCCCTCGGGCGAGCACGCCTGTCAGCGGCACCATGCGCGGCTTGCCGTTCTTGGTCTTCCGCAGCAAAGCCTTGAGCGTGCTTGTGTCGACGTCGCCCACCGTCAGTCTGCACGCCTCACTGACGCGAGCACCGGTAGTGGTCATAAACAGAACGATCAGTGCGATGCGGAAGTGCGCGGCCTCAAAGAAAGACGGGAACCAAGCCTGCGGGGCGGGCTCGACCGTAGTCCGGACCACGCGAGGCGGCTCGAACGTAACCGGGGCGATACCGTTCGCCTTGCAGCCCTTGTTAAGCGCAGCGTTGAAGGGGGTGTAAAAGTAGCGCTTCACGCTACCCGGCGACATGTGGCCATACTGCCTCAGCGCAAAGGACGAGACCGCCTCTGGGGTGATGTCTCGCACCCGGTTATCGCCGAAGGCTTCAAAGATCGGTTTCATGAACCGCTTCTCGCCGCCCTTTTCCAGATAGATCAGGGCACAATCGGCAAAGGTCAAGTTGAAGACCGGGCCATGCAGCGCTCGTTCGACGATCTCCTTGCGCAGCTTGTCGCGATATATCTCAGCATCCTTCAGCCGAGCAGTGCCCGTACTTTCTCGGACGCGGACTCCCTCGTCCTGGCCCGGGATTTTGATCGTACCGTGGACGTGATAGACACCGTAGCGGCGAACGAGGGAGAGGTCTGACATTCCAAACTCGCGATGAATTTTGCCAAGTGGTCTTCAGACAAGGAAATCTGTTTTCCGTGGACGTAGCACAGGCCGAGTGCCTTGACGCGTTTCCGAAAATGCCTAGCTGCCATCCTAACTGGGAGGCGCTCAAGACACTGCTTTGGGGACAAATAGACTAGGTTCATGACCATGATTTACCTTACGGTAACCAAGCTCGACGCCGCGTGAGGATGGGGAAGTGTCACGTGGAAATTTCTCATCTCGACCTCTTGCAAGCCATTGCTCAACGATTGTTTTGATGCACAGCGACGGTCATCTTTCATTGGACTGGTTGTGCGCAGTGACGGCTCAATCGCGTCGAAAGAGCAATCTAGTTAGTGCCGTTGCACTGATCTGCGGACGGAAACGACCATCGAACCAATGAGTGCGGCGTCTTCAGGTTTGTGCACGCTGATTTTGGAGTACCCACGACCGCTTGGCGCGAGGTTGTAAGGAGCTTTCCCGATGTGGGTCGACAGGAACGATATCTCCCGGAGTACAAGAATTGGCGAAGGCAGCGCCGCACCGTTGTCCACCTGCACGACGGCGGCAACCAAGCCGCCGGGCTCAATCGATTGGTCTGGGTCAATGATGACAAGCTCGCCTCGCGAAATTGTTCCATCCATTGACGAATCAGGCATTTCAAACCCGAACGACCCTGGCCCGACTGGAAAATAGCTGTACGCTTTACTAGTTATGTTTTGCAGTTGAAGATGACCGAAAGCAAACTCAATCACCTCTGCCGGCCGCAGAATCGGGAATAGGTTGCCTGCCGGAAGGTTCAGCAGACCGTCGCCGTCATTCTTAACACCGAGCAGAAGCCAGTTGATGTCGACATTCAGGATCTGGGCAAATAGAACGAGGGTGGACACCAGAATCTCTGATCTACCTTGCTCCCATGCACTGACGAGTTGCTTGGATTTCCCAATGAGTCTCGCCATTTCGGGCTGAGATACTCCCCGTAGCTGTCGAGCTTCGCGCAATCGGGCACCGATAGACACCAAATTTGGTTTCATACAGAAGGCGCGTCCTTGCTGGTGGTCGGCTACTGAGCCGGTTCGGTTCTGGTCTCATAAGGCTGTACTAAGCAATGTCGCAAGGTTGGGTTGATGTAAAGAAAAAAATTTGCCGACCCGAAGTGCTGGAAGTCCTTGAGCTTGTCATCACGCCATCATCACCCTCGCAATTCGATAGTTGAAGGCGCCGGTGCAGATGGGAGGTGGCAGTATCGTCGCGCGCACGGCGGGCACCGCCACAAGGCGGGGTCATCTCGCTGCTGCTGGCAAACTTGTTCCTGCATTATGTGTTCGACATGTGAATGGCGCGGGAGTTCCCGCATATACCTTTCGAGCGCTACGCGGACGATGCGATCTGTCACTGCAACAGCGCCGAGGAGGCGCAGGCGTTGAGGCGTGCGTTGAGTGAACGGCTCGCGGCCTGCAAGCTGGTGTTGCATCCGGAGAAGACGAAGATCGTCTATTGCAAGGATGTGACCCGGCGCGGCGACTTTCCCGTCATCTCGTTCGACTTTCTGGGTTTCCAGTTTCGAGCCCGAAAGACGATGTGGCGGAAAGGCGAGACGCGAATCTTCGTGCACAGCTTTCAACCCGCTGCCAGTCCGAAAGCGCTGACGCGCATCAGTCGAACAGTTCGGCGATGGGCGTTGCATCACCGCAATGATAAGTCCCTGACGGAACTGGCCGCGATGTACAACCCGTCCATCCGTGGCTGGATCACCTACTACAGTCACTTTTATGCGACGCAGTTGCGTCCGACCCTGAAGAGGATCGATGCCTATGTCATCAGGTGGGCACGCCGCAAATTCAAGCGGATGGTTCATCAGACCAAGGGCGGGAGGGACTGGTTCGAGCGGCTACGCCGGGCGCACCCGCACCTCTTCGCGCATTGGCCACTGTGCCATGGCAACGGCCGGACATCGGGAGCCGTGTGAATCGAGAGGTTCACGCACGGTTCTGGGAGCGCCTGGGGGTGAAAGTCCCCTGGGCGAATCGAGAATCTCGAAAAGACGATAGTCCGGCGGCCACGGACAGTCTACCCCCAGAAAGCTGTCGATCTCAGAACGCTTAACTAACCCCGACGCGATAGGTTCGATAACTGACAGTCGGGCCTGGGCGGAACGTTGTGGCACTGGGCCAGCAAGGTTTGTCGCAAGACACGAACGATCAGACGGCGTGTGCTTTTCGAGCGCCCAACCTGTTTGCTCAGAGCCGAGTTTGCCGCCCCCGACGAGACCGGTTCACCGCCCAAGCGCATAGAACTCAGCATTGGGGCGCATGCTTGTTACGTTGGCAAGGCGATTGGATAGACCAAAGAACGCCGCAATCGCCGC
>Ga0247838_1000690_pt1 | contig 52149 bp, 37 predicted proteins | sample LaCruzMarch2015__5_FD_189097 | JGI IMG/M metagenome (GOLD analysis project Ga0247838, IMG submission 189097) | Freshwater microbial communities from meromictic Lake La Cruz, Castile-La Mancha, Spain - LaCruzMarch2015_15m | ecosystem: Environmental > Aquatic > Freshwater > Lake | place: Spain...
TTATAAAAAATTACCTGCTAAAAACGCCCATCATCCAATCACCTTTCTGATTTTTACTAACTAAATTCAAGCCTTGCGATGAGGCTTTATCCATAATCAAATCCCAATCGGACCATAAAATACCAGAAATAAGTAATAGACCGGAGGCACTAAGTTGATTTTTTAACGTAGGAAGTTCGTCGAGTATTACATTTCTATTGATATTTGCTAGGATAACATCCTGACCTGACAAGGACACCGCTTTCAAATCTCCGGCAAAAACATCTATATAATCTCCAACGCCATTGAGTGTAGCGTTATCTATGGTATTTTCCACGGCAGGTTCCTCAATATCGAGCGCTATGACCTTTTTTGCCCCTAATTTTACAGCCAGGATAGCCAATATACCCGTTCCACAGCCAAAATCGAAAACGAAGGTATCCTTAAAAGGGATATTTTCCATGGCCTCCATCATCATATACGTAGTTTCATGATGACCTGTGCCGAAAGCCATTCTGGGTGTAATGACCAATTCGTGTTTAAAGCCGGTTACAGAAGGGTGAAAATCAGCCCTGACGTAGCAAAAATCATTTACACTAATTGGTGAAAAGTGACTTTCCCACTGAATATTCCAATTTTCCTCGGGTAAATTCTCCACAGTATAAACGAATGGAAACGATTGGGACAAAACAGACAGATCTTCAAAAAGGCTATCCGGAGGAATATTTCCGGGAAGAAAAGCATTTATTAGCCCGCTTTCCTCTTCAAAAACTTCAAAAGGATAATTACCGAGCATTGCGAGCAAAATATCTGCATCGGTATCATCATTAAATGAGAAACTAAAACGATAATAATTCATAGTAAAAATTAATCTTTCCTCTCCGCTGCGAGCAAAGTATTTTGAATAAGAGCCATAACGGTTAATTGTCCTACGCCCCCAGGAACAGGAGAAATATAGGAAGAAACGGGTTCAACCGATGGGAAATGCACATCACCTGTCAATCGAAATCCCTTTGGATTAGAGCTATCTTCAACCCTATTGATACCAACATCTATGACTACCGCACCGGGTTTGACCATATCACCTGTTATAAATTCAGGAATTCCCGTAGCTGCAATAAGTATATCAGCCTGCAAGGTAAATGATTTCAAATCTTGGGTATAACTATGGCATAACGTGACCGTTGCATCCCCTTGCTTACCTTTTCTTGACAATAAAATGGACATGGGTGTACCCACAATGTGGCTTCTGCCAACGACTACCACATGCTTACCTTTTGTAGGAATATCATAACGGGATAGCATTTCTAAAATCCCCTTAGGTGTGGCAGACAGAAAACAAGGTAAACCCAGCATCATTTTACCTAAATTGACTGGATGAAAGCCATCTACATCTTTTTCAGCATGAATGGCTAGCGTAATCAGGTGTTCATTGATATGTCGGGGCAGAGGAAGTTGTACAATAAAACCATCTATTTCAGGGTTATTATTCAAATTTTCTACCAGATGGAGGAGGTCATTTTCAGAAATGGTATCAGGTTCTTTGAACAAGGTAGAAGTAAATCCTACCTCTTCACAAGATTTCACCTTGTTGCGGACGTAGGCCATACTAGCTGGATTTTCCCCAACGAGAATAGCGGCAAGATGAGGTATTTTTTTTCCTTCAGCAGCCCTGGTCAATACTTTCTCTTTGATTTCAGATTTAATCTGAGTAGCTAATTTTTTTCCATCTAATAAGGTCATTCGATAAATGTTAATTTCATTTAAAAAGTGGGCTAAAATAAATAAATACCCTGTGGCAAATGTAGTTTTTTCTACATTTGTTTAACGAAATAATATTTCATATAGTTGTGAACCTAAAAAAAACCATTTTTTTCCTTTTTAACAGGCCTTTTCCGTGCAAAAACATGGGATTAGTCGCTATTATGTTATTTGTTTTTACAAAATCTATGTTATCACAGGAAGCTGTCATTCGACAAACAGAAATTTGTACCTGGCCTTTACAAACTTTAACGGACACTTTTTTATGTCCTGGTGCCTCCCTTCAAATAAATCTGGATACCATAGTTGGAAACCTTCAAAGAGACACCTTTCGTTTTAATCCCCTGGAAACATTAGATGGACAACTTCACAAACCCTTTTCCCCACTGAAAATCAATCTACAAGTTAAAGATTTACCCAAAGAAAAGATAAATTTTAAGGATTATAACCTTACAAAAATTTGCCTTGATATTTATACACCACGGGCGACTGATTTGGAAGTGTGGTTAATTCCCCCGAGTGGAAATATTGATCATGTTTTGGAGTTAGTCAGTCCGGCAAATGCAAGTAATAGTCCCGATCTTCTGCAAACCTGCTTTACACCGGGAGCCACTACTGCCCTTTCCTCAGGAAATTCCCCCTATACCGGTGAATTTTCTATTGCCGGCAGCTGGTCGGGACTCATGGGGGAAGATTTGAATGGAAACTGGCAACTATGGGTAAGTGATCGCGTAGCTGAAACGGTTCCTGGTTTAGTACAGAGTATTTCCCTGGTTTTTGAAACTAAGCCAGCTTACCAAGTTAAATGGGCGTCCAAAGCGGGCATTTCCTGCCTCAATTGCAAAGATCCTGTATTTAATCCAACCATAACCACAGATTATCCCGTTCAGTTAATTAATAGTTTAGGATGTGTATTCAACGATACTTTAAGGATTGAATATCGTGACAAAACCTTTGGACCTAGTTTTACCTGCGAACCAAAGGGTCCGGGATTAATAGATGTAAGCTGGCAACTTCCTCCTTTGTTAAAGGGAGAAACATATACTGGAAGTATTCTTCAAAAGGGGAAAGCGGCGATTAATTTATCAACCTCTGGAAATCAAAAATATAGCTTTACAGGCCTTTCGCCAAAAGATAGTATTACTATTAATTTTAAGTTACCCCTCATAGATGGCGTTATGTGTCAACCTATTGACACTATTTTTCAATGTATTTTTCCGCCTTGTGAACTGGAAATCATAGAAAAGGAAAATATGCCCATCAGCTGTTTTGGTTCAGAAGACGGTCTGCTGGTATTATCTTTTTCTAAGGGTTTTACCCCCATATCTTTAACAAAAGATGGCGAACCAACAGGTACAAAAATAGAGCGATTAAAAGCGGGCATTCATACCTTTGTGGCTACCGATTTTTTAGGTTGTCAAACCAGCCGTGCGATAAATTTTATTGAACCAAATCCAATCAAAACCAATATAAGCTTATTAAAACCGGCCCTATGTTTTAACTTGGCGGGTGCTCAATTAAAGGCTGAACCAACCGGAGGAAATGGCGGTTACACTTTTCGCTGGCAACCAGATGGTGGAACATTGGCTACAACCAACCCTATAAAGCAAGGAGCTTACGCCCTTACTGTTACAGATGCCAAAAGTTGCGTTGGTAAAGATTCATTTTTAATTGAATCGCCACCTCCCATCATTGGAACCATAGTTAGCACACCCACCATTTGCTCAGGTTCGGCTACGGGTACCTTAAAGGCAACAGTGACGGGAGGCGTCTTTCCTTACCGTTTTATGTGGAATAATGGAAACACCAATACCGATATTACAGACTTACCGGCAGGTCCCTATTCCTTAACAATTACAGACCAGAACCAATGCAATCACACCTTCAATACCGTCATCGCCCAGGGGGCGAGTGTTTTAAAGATTGATTCCAGTCAAATTACGCCTGTTTCATGTTATGGAAATGAAGATGGACTTGCAAGAATTTTTGTGAGTGGAGGTTCAAAACCTTACCAAATAAAATGGAGTGATCCTTTGGCTCAGGTAGGAAATCTGGCAAACAGATTAGCGTCGGGGTCTTATTTTATAAATATCACCGACGCAAAAGGTTGTACCCTTCAGCATCAGATACTTATGACCAGCCCTTTGCCATTGCAAATGAATATTCAAACCCGCAATCTGACCTGTTTGAATAAAAATGATGGCGATATAGAGGTTTTTCCTGTGGGTGGAAGCCTACCCTACCAACTACTTTGGTCAGATATTTCCACCATAAAAAAAAGGATAAATTTACCAGCGGGTGATTATGCTGTCACTTTGACAGATGCTAATAAATGTAAAATTACAGATAAAGTTACCATAAATAATCCGGCAAATCCACTTAAAATAAGTGCCATTCAAACTTACAGCGGTTGTTTTGGTAAAAAAGAAAATACAGTTCAAGCGACGGTTACTGGTGGAAGTCCCGCCTATTTTGTGTTTTGGAACACCGGTTTTAACGGATTATTATCGTCCAATTTAGATACCCTTTCATATATAATCAAAGTAAATGATGCCCAGGGCTGTCTCGATTCCATACAAATAAAACCCGTCGATCTGCCTGAAATAAAGCCTGAAATAGATATAAAGTCTCCCTCTTGTTTTAATGATCAAAATGGAGAAATATCACTCACTAAAATAAATGGTAGGGAAGGTATTGACTTTTCCCTTTTTCGCTATCAATGGAGTAGCGGTCAAAGAACACCTTTAGTAACAGGATTGTTAGGTGCTGAAAATTATACTTTAACCGTCACAGATGCTAAGGGTTGTACTGGTATTTCGAGGGGATATATGAGAAATCCATTACCTGTAATCCTTACCCTAGAGGGTACTGACCCTACCTGCAATGCTGGAAAAGATGGAAAAATATGGCTAAAATCAATTCAAAGTGAGGTAAATATCTCTTTTTACTCCTGGAGTGCTCCTAATCAAGTTGCAGCAAAAGATACTATTTTTAATTTGACTGCCGGAAATTATCAACTGACCGTAACTAATGTATCTGGATGCAAAGGAAGTACTTCTTTTAATCTAAAAGAACCTCCCACAATAATTATCAATCAATTTAAAAAAGGAAATGCTTGCTTTGGTTATGCTGAAGGTGATGCTGAAATATCAGTCACTGGCGGTAATCCAGGATACAATATTTTGTGGACCGATGGCAATGCTTCCTTTAAAAGGCAAAATATGAAAGGAGGTACCTACAATATATCAATAACGGATGCCCGGAATTGTCTAAAAATGGAGGAGGTAACTATTTATCAACCCGAAAAAACTATTTTAGACTTCGATTTAGACAGTGTAAGTTGCTTTAGAAAATCAGACGCCATATTAAGCTTTGTCGCTTTTGGTGGTATAGGGCCTTTTGTTTATAGTTTTGATAAGACAAACTGGCAAACAGGAAATCGCATTAGTAATTTAGGATCTGGAAAATACACCCTTTTCCTAAAAGATGCCAATAGTTGTCTGACAGATACCACTTTCAATATCCCTGAACCCCTCTTTTTCAATATAGATTTAGGACAGGAAATTGTAAAAGCAAATTATAATCAGAAAATATCTCTTATTCCCTTACTTTTCAATGGTCAGGCACCTATAAAATACCAATGGTCATTACCCGATAGCACGGCTTTATCTTGTTTACGTTGTAAAGAGACCCTATTTACAGCCAATAGAACCATGGAAATAAATCTTACCGCAACAGATAAAAATGGTTGTATTGCTAAGGACGGAGTAAAAATATTGGTGAGTCAGCAAAGAAATATAGCGATACCCACAGCATTTAGTCCCAATAATGACGCCCAAAATGATATTTTAATTATACATGGGCCTGAAAATGTAAAAATACTTCAGTTCAAAATTTACGACCAACTAGGCAATTTGGTTTATCAGGATGCTGATTTTTTTACCAATGAAAAAAGCCGGGGTTGGAACGGTACCTTCAGACAAATGGAAGTGCCCGTAGGAAATTATGAATGGTTTTGTACGGTCGAATTTTCCGATGGCTACAAGGATTATTTGCGGGGACAAACTCAATTGATTCGTTAATTTTACAAAATGAATATTGAAAGAACTGTGTTTGTCTTGCTCCTTTATATCTCTTCACTCATTTCGGTGAATGGGCAAGACCCGGTTTTTTCACAAATTACTTCGCAACCCTTACTAGCTAATCCAGCCTTTGCAGGGCTTCATTCAGGTGAAATCAGAGCAAGCTTGCAGTTCAAAACCCAAAGTGATTTACCGAGTTTGTCCTACAAAAATCAATTGTCGGCTTTTGGTATTGATACCAGATACAAAGCAGGAAGGCAGGATTTCTGGACTTTACAAGGATTAATTTCTTCATTCAAAATAGGAGATCCTTCTTTTGTACATCAAAAAGTAAGTCTTGGTGGTGGATATTTAAAACTGCTCAAAGCAGGCCGATATGGTAAAGGAACACAATATCTAAGCCTGGCATTCCAAGTTGGGCTGGAGCAAACTTCCTTAGCCAGTAATACCTGGTTTTCTAATCAATATGACCCCAATATAGGCGGTGTGAATACAACCCTACCTAGTGGAGAACCAAATGGCATTACCTATTCCTCTTCTTATACACCCGATGTAAATGCTGGCGTTCTTTGGTCCAACAGTTGGAGTAAAAATACGGGAATTTATACGGGCGTTAGTATGTTTCATATTAATGAGCCAAAAACGGGATTTATTCCCAATACTGATTCCCGATTAGAGAGAAAAACAACCCTAATTGCGGGTGGAGAATGGTCTTTAACGGAAAACACACATATTTTACCTGTTATTTACTATCTCGTACAGGGCCCGCATCAAAGAATCAGCCTTGGAGCCCCTTTACGTTTTAATCCACAGGACTGGAATGATCAGGCGTTAAGAGCTGGTGTCTGGCTGCATGGTAATCAATCAGATAATGGAAAATGGTTTTTTGGTGAAATAACTTTTCAGACCATTTTTGAACTAAAAAATATTCAGCTTGGCTTAGCCTATTCGATAGGTCAGAAACCTCTGCAAACAAGTAGTTTTAGCAGAAATTCATTTGAAATAAATTTTACCTGGATAAAACCTGCAGATTACAAAAAGAAAATTACTTGCCCCCGCATTTAATTATTTCATTAAGCAAGCTAAATACACTGTGAATTAAGGATTTCTGGGAACAAGTATTTTAGGTACATTCCCCTCCCCAACCTTACCGTGTTGTAAATGAGCGTTGGAAAAAGTAATGGACGCGAGAAATGATTCCGCCTCTGTCTGCTCAATGCCAGGTTCGTAAGAATAGCCTGAAAAAGTAAGTGATTCCTTCTGATTAAACAAAAATACACCTACAATCAGTAAAAAAGTAGCCGCAATACTGCTATAACTTAATCGAATCAACCTTCTTCTAATTTTCTTTTGTTGAATGCGAACCCACACCTCATTCGATGGCGTTTGTTCCACCTTATTCAATTCTTCAGCCACTTGACCCCAGGAGGACATTTTATTTTTCATATCATTAAAATTATTCGTCATCATTATCTTCAGTTTTTGAATGATCTGTCTCCAGATTCGTTAACCCAAGTTGTTTTCTTATGCTTCTTTTTGCATGAATCAATTGCGATTTAGAGGTATTAACACTGATGCCCAAAAGTTGAGCAATTTCTTTATGTTTATAACCCTCAATCACATATAAATTAAAAATAATTTTATAACCACTTGGCAAAGCATCGATTACCCGCCTTAAAGCTTCAACATCTTTCTCCATAATAAAAGAATCATCCAAGTCAGCTTTAGCCTCATTCAAGGTATCGATGCCTACAGTAATCATTTTATTTTTTCTTAAAAACATCAAGCAGTCATTAACTACCAATCTCTTCATCCAACCTTCGAAACTTCCCTCTTTTTTAAAAGTATCCAATTTTGTGAAAATCTTAAAAATAGATTCAACCAGTACATCTTCAGCATCATCACGTCGGGGAATATAGCGAAGGATAAGCGCTAAAAACCTGGGAGCATACTTTTTATACAAGAATTCCTGGGCGGTATGGTCCTGTTTTAAGCAAAGCTGAATTAACACTGATTCCTCCATAAAAGATATAAACCCTTAAAAATAAAGGCAGAAAAAGGATATTTTTACCATAAGATGCAAAATTGCATCCAATGGGTGCAAGGTTATGAAAGAAATATCGCAATTTTGCGGTAAATTTTAAGAATTTTCAATGAATCATTCAGAAATAAAAGGCAAAGCCATTCCAGAAGGATTTGAGCCAGCCATTTGGTGTGCCAAATTAGGAACGCCTTTATATGTTTACGATGCCGATGAAATGGCAAAACAGGTAGCAGCCTTTAAAGCCGCGTTTTCTGTGGAAGATTTGCATATCCATTATGCATGTAAAGCCCTGACTAACATTAATGTGTTGCGCCTGATGAAAAAATGGGGAACAGGATTAGATACAGTTTCAATAGAAGAAATCAAGATTGGTTTATTGGCGGGATTCAAACCAAATAACATCATGTTTACCCCTAACATGGTTGGCTTTGAAGAAATAGCCGAGGCCGTTGAAATGGGGGTTCGCATAAATATTGATAATTTACCATTTCTTCTTCGTTTTGGCCAGGTTTTCCCTGAAACCCCAGTTTGTGTAAGGCTAAATCCCCATATCCTGGCAGGCGGTAATATTAATATTTCCGTTGGCCATACACATTCTAAATTTGGTATTTCCTTTGAACAGATAGGTGATATAAAATCTATCCTTTCCAAAACAGGATTGAGGGTAGAAGGTCTGCATATACATATTGGCTCTGACGTAAAAGATGCTGAATCTTTTGTAAAGGTAGCTGATTTGCTGTTTGACATAGCGTTACAATTCCCTGATTTAGCCTTTTTAGATTTAGGCGGAGGATTTAAAATAAACTATAAACCGGAAGATAAAAAAGCAGATATCAACGAATTAGGTAGATTACTAAGTGCTTCTTTCAATCAATTCTGTCAAAAATATGGCAGGACTTTAGCCCTTATTTTCGAGCCTGGGAAATATTTGGTAAGTGAAGCCGGCTACTTTTTTACGCAGGTAAATGTGGTAAAACAAACGCCTTATGTACTATTTGCCGGCGTTGATTCTGGATTTAATCATCTAATCAGACCTATGTTTTACGACGCATATCATCATATAACCAACTGTTCCAATCCCGATGGTGCTTTATTAGCTTATGACATTGTGGGCAATATATGTGAAACAGACACCTTTGCCAAACAGCGGGAATTACCTGAAATAAAAGAAGGCGATATCCTGTGTTTTCATAATGCCGGGGCTTATGGTTACACCATGGCTTCAAATTACAATTCAAGACCAAGACCAGCGGAAGCACTATTTATGGATGGAGGTCTGCATGTAATAAGGAGGAAAGAAACCTTGGAAGACATTTTACAAACTCAAGTTGAATTAGAATTTTTAAAATAGGATGTTAACCATCCTTAAAAGTGAAAAATATGTCCTTGTCAGCGCGCTATCAACCCCAGGAAACAGAAACAAAGTGGTATGATTATTGGCTTAAAAAAAATTATTTTCATTCAGAACCTGACGAAAGGGAGCCATTTACGGTAGTCATCCCGCCACCCAACGTTACCGGGGTTTTGCACATGGGGCACATGTTAAACAACACGATACAGGATATTCTGGTAAGGAAAGCAAGATTATCGGGTAAAAATGCCTGTTGGGTGCCTGGAACCGATCATGCCAGTATTGCTACAGAAGCTAAAGTGGTAAGATTATTAAGAGAACAGGGAATTAAAAAAGGTGATATCGGAAGAGATGCTTTTTTAGAACACGCCTTTGCCTGGAAAGATAAATACGGAGGTATTATTTTAGATCAATTAAAAAGACTGGGCGCTTCCTGCGATTGGGAAAGAACACGCTTTACCATGGAACCCTCCCTTTCCGATGCCGTTTTGCATGTTTTCGTCAATCTTTATGAGAAAGGTAGAATTTACCGTGGTTTGAGAATGACCCAATGGGATCCCGAGGCGCTAACTGTTTTATCCAATGAGGAGGTAATATATAAAGAAGAAAATGCCAGGTTATTTCATTTGAAATACTATCGTACCGATAATCCAGATCTTTTTATCACCATCGCGACACAAAGGCCTGAAACCATTATGGCGGATGTAGCCATTGCGGTACATCCACAAGACGAAAGATACCAGTCATTTATTGGCAAATCGGTCTTTGTCCCCTTAATCAACCGGGAAATACCTATCATCACTGATGCTTATGTTGATATCGCATTTGGTACCGGCGCTTTAAAAATCACCCCGGCACACGATCAAAATGATTATGAAATTGGTAAAAAACATAAATTACCCGTTATAGATATTTTGACCCCAAACGGTAAATTAAATGAAAAGGCTACTATTCTGGTCGGTCAGGATCGCTTCGAGGCCAGAAAAAATATAAAGAAGTTATTAGAAGAAGCTGGCGCCTTAGAAAAAATAGAGGATTATAGAACAAGCATTGGTCATAGCGAAAGAACCGATGCCGTCGTTGAGCCGAGACTCAGTTTACAATGGTATGTTGACATGAAACCCTTTGCGAAAACAGCCCTTGAGGCTGTGAAAAGTGGGGAAGTGAAATTTTACCCGGAGTCCATGTTTAACATGTATCAAAGCTGGCTGCAAGAAGACAATATTAGAGACTGGTGTATCAGCAGACAATTATGGTGGGGACAACGAATTCCTGCCTGGTTTCTAAAAACCGAGGAGGAAGACGAAAATCAACAGGTTTTTGTAGCTAAAACGGCTGACGATGCATTAAAGCAAGCGATAGAAAAAACAGGGAATTCCACATTGACTTTGGCCGATTTAAAGCAGGACGATGATGTTGTTGATACCTGGTTCTCTTCATGGCTTTGGCCCATTTCTGTTTTTGACGGATTCAAAGATCCAAAAGAAATAGCTTATTATTATCCTACACAAGTTTTAGTAACCGGTTGGGATATCATGTTTTTTTGGGTGGCAAGAATGATTATGTCCGGTTATGAATTTTCGCCGGAATTGCTCGATGCTGTCAAAATAAAAGAAAAAGGGGTTATGCCATTTAAAGCCGTTTATTATACGGGAATGGTTAGGGATAATAAACGAAGAAAAATGTCTAAATCATTGGGTAATTCTCCCGATGCTTTAGCGCTTATTGACAATTATGGTGCCGACGGGGTTCGTTTTGGTGTCTTGTCTTCCGCTGCCGCTGGTAATGATATTATTTTTGATGCGCCGTTTGACCCCAAAACACAAGAAGTATTAAATGAAAGTAAGCTTTGTGAACAGGGTAGAAATTTCTGTAATAAACTATGGAATGCCCTACGATTATTGCAAGGTTGGGAAGTTACAGAGATTGAAAAGAACGATGGGGATCATGCTATTGCCGAACTTGCCAACCAATGGTTAGAAGCAAGAATTAACCAAACCCTAGTATTACTTCAAGATCAGTTTAATTCCTATCGTTTAAGTGAAGCGCTCATAACGGTGTATAAGTTGATCTGGGATGATTTTTGTTCATGGTACCTGGAGCTCATAAAGCCCGCTTATGGCGAACCAATTCAGAAAAAGGTCCTTGAACAGGCAATAGCTCATTTTGAAAAATTAATGACCATTTTACATCCTTTTATGCCCTTTGTGACGGAGGAAATATGGCATCAGTTAAAACAGAGAGCTGAAGGTGAAGATTGTGTAGTAAGTGTATGGCCGACATTAAACGAATACGATAAATTACTTATTGCAGATGTAGATTTACTAAAATTAGTCACTACCTCCGTTCGTGAAATCAGGAATAACCATCAGATTAAAATGAGGGAAGAACTAACTCTTTACCTTCAACAATCCATTTTAACGAATCAATGGCTACATAGAAAAGGGATAAAAGAAGCGCTCTGTAAGACCAGCGTGTTAAACGAGGTTTCCTTAACGGAGGAAGAAATACCCAATACGATTACCTTCCTTGGTGGTAATGATAAATTCTATCTGGTGATTAATACGACCATTAATGTGGATGAGGAAAAAGGTAGATTGGTAAAAGAGATTGAATACTACCAAAAATTCATCTCCTCGGTGGAAATCAAACTATCCAATGAAAAGTTTGCCAATAGCGCTCCTGCAGATATAGTCAATAAAGAGAGGCAGAAATTATCGGATGGGCAGACCAAGCTAAATGGATTAATGGAAGCTTTGACTAAATTGGGGTAAAATTTCAAGACAAATACGCTGGATTTAATAAAAAAGGGAGACAAATAAACAAATTTGTCTCCCTTTTAATTCATCATTTTAATTGACTATTTGCACTTTACCGGTGATAACACCTTTTTTGGTTTTACATTGAACGAGGTAACTCCCATCGGGAAGTTTAGCATTTATCCTAAAGAAAACATTACCAGAAAGGACAATTTTTTCTTCCCAGACCTTTTTACCCTGAACATCAAAAAGGGCATAACTTTCAAAATCAGCGGCTTCTACAGCATTTATTTTAACAAAAAAATCATCCTGCGCTGGATTTGGGAAAATTTCCATTCCAACTGATTCACTTTTAATAACATTTACCGGCGTGGATTTTTCTCTTATGCGCATACGAACCAAGGCAGTGATATCCTTTCCAAAACCACCACCAAACCAATCACCATTTTTAATTATGGTTGACAGTTGTCCATAATTATAAGTGATTTTACTGTAAGGCATAAACATATCTTTTGCGTATTGTACCATAAGGATATAATCGCCGTCTGCCTTCAGAGGTACTCCCGGATTATTAGTTTCCAGATTTAACAAAGGCGTATTGATAAGTTCAAAATTCTTTTCTGTTTTAAACTCATGAAAACCATATCCAACCACTTTTAAATCCTTATCATCAAATTTAGCATCACCATTATCAATGTATTGATAAAGTAGCAAACTGACAGATTTACCGAAATGAGAATTCCCATTACTTGCTACTGAAAAAGAAGCTTCATAAGCATCAAAACCTGCCTTTTTTACATAATAATAATTTCCTGCCTCCCAAATATCACCAGTCACAACAGATGGCTGAGTAGCACTGGAAAGAATTCCATCATCTTTTGCGAATAAATTTCTGGTAACTATAAAATTGGTAACCAAACTATTATCAGACGGAACTTCATCGGTAGAGTCAGTGGAAACTAGATATTGGGTAGCATAACTTCCTGTATCCCTTGGTATGAAAATTTTTGGAATAGAAAAGGTGTCTACCAGCCCACTTTTCAAATTCAGCAGAGTGGTATCGGCATTAAACGACTGACCATTAGAAGAAATAACCTTTACGGAAAACTTAACTTTAGGTTGCGCCATTGTTCCCTTATTACTTACGGTAGCTACGAAAGGTACTTCTTGAACCTGAGAGACGGGAACGCCAAAACTTTCGGGAAGAATAGGAGCAGAAACTACCAGATCTCTTGCGGGTTGAGGATTACCTTCAAAAAGAGCCACATCATCTATACGCCAGGCATATTCGTAATTACCTTTCCAACGGAAACGAATAAAAACCTTTTCTTTTCCTGCGGCATCAGGCAACTCTAAGGTAACAATTTGACGGGAGGCACTTACATTATTTGCGCCTACATCCGTCAGAATGGTAGTATAAACGAAGGCTGTTCCATCAAAACTAATCCCCACCTGAGCAATGGACTGACTTGGAGGTGAATAAAAAGCATATTGATTTTCAAATCTTAGAAAGATATTTTTCTTACCCACACAATTTATAGGGGTAATGGTAGTCAAAAGAACATCATGGGGATTTTCTCCGTTATCTTCAGAATTAAAAACGGCAAAGCCATTAGCGGCTGTTTTTGAAGTAAAATCGGGTTGTCCTTCGAATAAACTTTTAGGATTATTGCTCCATTTCCATTTTTCAGGCCCTGCATTGGTTCCGCCCGAGACCCATTTAGCCGTAAAATCTGCTGCAGAAGCAAATGTTTCGTTATAAAATGGAGATGCAGTCTGGCTGTAACCGACCAATGAAATGAGGAGGAAATTCAGGAAAAAAAAAGGCAAAATGCGCAAGTATTTTTTCATGTTGTTCATATTTATTTATTTAGTACAGTATATAAATTTAGGTAATAGGATGTAAAGGATTGTAGTTCAAGGGAAACTACGCCGGAACGGGAACAAACCTGAGCACCTGCGGCATTGGCTAAATTTCCCATTGTTTCCAGGTCAACCTGTTTAAATAAAGACCAAACCAAGCTGGAAATGACTGCGTCGCCCGCGCCGCAAACATCACTTATTTCTTGTTTAATACCTTTAATCCAAAAACAGGAAGAACGATTTGCAATCCAAAGTCCGTCCTCTCCAAGGGTAATAACTGAAATTTCGCAATCTAGTTTATCAAAAATGTAATCTGATACTCTTTTTAGGTCAGAAATATTATTTTCGAATAGAAAAGGGATTTTTTTCTGAATTTCCTTTTTATTTGGTTTAAATAATGTCACCCTCTGATAATCCCAAAAATGCAAATTTTTTGGATCGACTACGATGGGAATATCCATATCCTTTGCCATTGAAATGAGTGATTTGATAATAAAAGGCGTTAGTACCCCTTTATTATAATCTTGCAAAACGATTCCTTGGGGCTTGTATTTACCCCAAAGACTTAAAATATGCGCTAAAAAGGCCTCTTCTTCCTCCGATGACAAAGAATGAGTGTCTTCCTCATCAATTCTGAGCAGATGCTGCCCATTTGACATAACCCTGATTTTTTGGGAAGTTCTACGGGATGAACTTTTTATTATACCTTCTGAAGAAAGACCTGCCTTTTCTAAGTAATTCAACAATGAATCGGCAGAATCATCTTTTCCAATAACAGAAAAAAGGATAGTATGTAGTTGTAAACCATATAAATTAAGGGCTACATTGGCAGCGCCACCTGGCCTCTCCGATTTTTTGTTTACATCGAGAACGGGCACAGGTGCTTCGGGAGAGATTCTGTTAACTACACCAAATATGTATTTATCCAGCATAACATCTCCGACAACAAAAACAACCTGATTGACTTCAGTCAAGATACCGTTTACTATCATAATCTAAAACTTCAGATATAAAAGGCAAAATCTTATCCACTGTACCCATATTTTGGACAATATACGACGAAGCAATCATTCCTACCTTATGCCTGCCATTTGCATCCACTAATTTTTCCAAAACGAGCTGCCAATCTTTAACATTTCTTATAGAAAAGCCTCCTCCATTCTCCACTAAATAATGAGCTTCCGGGAAGGCTAAAAAATGAGGGCCAAAAATAACAGGCATTTCGTAAACGATGGGCTCCAAAAGATTATGAATACCCTTACCAAAACCACCACCCACATAAGCCAGCTGAGCATACCGATAAGCATATTTAAGCATTCCAAGGGTATCCAATAATAAAATACGTTCATTCCCTGTGGCTTCAGAAGCTTTTGAAAAAAGTATTATGCTCTTTTCATCCTTTACAGCGGAGAATAACAAATTGATTTGATGGGACGATATTTCATGTGGTGCCCATATTATTTTCCAATTTTTATAGGCAGAATTAGCTAAAAAATCCTGTAAAAAAGGAATATCAACTGACCAGGTACTGCCAAATATAATTGTGTCTGAGCCCAAAGTAAAGACTTCAATGATTTCATTTTCCCAAGGTACTTCCTTATTATTTTTCACACTATCTACCCTACTATTGCCAGCCAGGACGGTTTTATGGAGATTATATTTTTTGGCCCATTTGATGTCCTTTGTATTTTGAAGAAAAAGAACAGAGAAAAGACGACACATTTTTACATACCACGACGAATAGACAGGCATTTTTAATAAAGAGGAAGAAAGGGTACCTGAAACCAGAAAAACCGGTGTTTTTTGAAGGTTCAACTCATTCAAATAATGGAACCACAATTCCTGTTTCACAAATAAAACCAAGGATGGACGAAGGGCATTAATCCAGGCTTTTGCCACTTTTTGTCCATCTAAAGGAAGGGGGAAAACAGCATCTGCCTGAAAAAAGGAAGAAGGACGATTAAATCCAGAAGGAGAGAAAAAGGTTAGGATAATCAAATATTCGGGGAACCTCCTTTTGATTTCCAGAAGAACGGGTTTCACTTGCTCATATTCACCGAGAGAGGCACAATGGACCCAAACACACTTTGAAGAGGAACATAAGGCGTCGATTGAACTTATCGAGTTCTTTGTTAGCTTTTGACCGTCTGTCCATAATGCCCATTTTTTTGAAAAAAAAGCCAGAACAGGTAAACACAAATGAACAATAAAAAGGAGGAAATTATACAAAAAAAGCATACGTCCGCATTAATATTTTAAAGAAGCCGGGTTTTTAAAAACCCTTGGAAAATGATATCCCAGATGAATTCCAGGTTGAAAAACCCAAAAAACAGCTTCATCTTTTGCGCCGGTATTAAAATTAACGGGTCTTCTATTCCAGGTTGGTGCGACGAACAAATCTATGCCAACAACAAATCGGGTTAACAGAGGCTTTGCTGTAGGATTATAAGAGAAATAAAATAAAGCGCCTGGTCCGTTTGACAATCTGTCATACCCTTTTCTATACTCCCCGCTGATCTGAGGCACTACCCGTGAGGGATCGTCCTGAATTCTAATTTTGTGTTGAAATAAGCCTCCGTACAAATCAACATTAAGCCTTTGGAGGAAGACAGATTTATTATTAAAACGCCATCCTCTGCCAAATCCTAAAAACCAGGCCCTTTGTCTTAGTTGAATAACTGCCGGATTTTTATCATTCCCAATGAGATATCCTTCAGGCGTAAGTAAATTAGAAAAAACATTCTCTTTCACCAAAGCACCGAATTGAAAAAAACCAGCGACACTCCAAACAGATCTTTTTTTGGATGGTTGATAGGCCAATACCGCGGTGGTTCGCAAGGAAGTGCCAAATCGATTTTTCATATCCAAAACGGGCGTTTGAGCACCATATTGAATGTTTAAGAACATGGTTGGTTCCTCCTTTTGAGCAGAAAGAAAACCATAAAACAGTAAAAATGAAAAGGTAGTAAATAATCTCATTTTAATATATTCAAAAGGAAGTTTAAATAAAAAAGAACGCTTATCTTGTGTCAAAATTAAACATATTTAACATTGAAAAGAATACTAATTGCTGGAGCAGCGGGATTCCTTGGATCTCATTTATGCGACCGATTTATTAAAGAGGGTTATGAAGTTATTGCAATAGATAATTTATTGACTGGAAGTTTAGCGAATATAGAACACTTATTTCCATTAAAGCAATTTACCTTTTATTATCATGATATAACAAAATTTGTACATATACCAGGAGAATTAGACTATATCCTACATTTTGCCTCTCCTGCCAGTCCCATTGATTACTTAAAAATGCCTATTCAAACACTAAAGGTAGGCGCATTGGGTACACACAACTTATTGGGCTTAGCCCGTGAAAAAAATGCCAGAATATTAGTTGCCTCTACTTCGGAGGTATATGGAGACCCATTAGTTCATCCTCAATCAGAAGATTATTGGGGAAATGTAAATCCAGTGGGGCCAAGAGGTGTATATGATGAAGCTAAAAGATTTTTAGAGGCCATTACCATGGCTTACCATAATTTCCATCAAGTAGAAACCAGGATAATAAGAATTTTTAATACTTATGGTCCCAGAATGAGAGTTGAAGACGGACGTGCCCTGCCTGCTTTTTTTGCTCAGGCCATTAAAGGAAAGGGCTTACCAGTATTTGGTGACGGATCACAGACAAGATCATTTTGTTATGTAGATGATTTAGTGGAGGGCATTTATCGGTTATTATTGAGTGACTATGCCTTACCTGTAAATATTGGTAATCCGGACGAAGTCAGTATTTTGGCGTTTGCCCATGAAATACTTGCCCTCGTGAATAACCCTGCGGCATTCATCGATTTCTTACCCCTACCACAGGATGATCCAAAGGTTAGGCAACCAAATATTGCCTTAGCAAAAAAATTACTAGACTGGGAACCTAAGGTGAATAGACGAGATGGTTTAGAAACGACCTATAATTATTTTAAAGAAGTTGTAAATCCATAAAAATGAATTTTTCTAAGGTTATATTGATTACCGGAGGTGCAGGATTTATAGGCACTCATTTGGTAAAACACTGGGTGAAAACCTATTCTAACCAACTGGTTATCAATGTAGATTTATTGACCTACGCGGGCAATTTAGAAAATTTAAGGGACATTGAAAACAGCGAAAATTATAAGTTTATCAAGGGAGATATTCGGGATGCTGATTTTCTTACACAACTTTTTATTGATTATCCTATTGATTCAGTCATCCATTTAGCGGCAGAATCACATGTTGACCGATCCATAACTGACCCTCAATCTTTTTTGGAAACCAATATTCTGGGTACTTTTCAACTTTTAAATGCCTGTAAAAATGCGTGGAAGGAGCAAACAGAGGGTAAACTATTTTACCACGTTTCCACCGATGAAGTATTTGGTTCACTAGGAGAAGAAGGTTATTTTACAGAAGATACTGCCTACGATCCGCGTTCACCCTATTCTGCATCGAAGGCGGCGTCCGATCACCTAGTACGGGCGTATTTTCACACCTACCATTTACCTATTGTGATTTCAAATTGTTCCAATAATTATGGGCCTTATCAATTTCCTGAAAAGTTAATTCCACTCATGATAAGGAATATTATTGGCATGAAGAATTTACCAGTTTATGGCGATGGCAAAAACACCAGAGACTGGCTATGGGTAGGTGATCATGTTTCAGCCATCGATTTAATTTTCCACCGAGGAGAAAAGGGAGAAACTTATGCCATTGGTGGCCATAATGAATGGCAAAATTTAGCTCTCGTCCAATTTTTATGTCAATCTATTGATAAGAAATTAGGAAGAGAGGAAGGTACGTCGGAGAAATTAATAACTTTTGTCACTGACAGAAAAGGACACGATCGCAGATATGCCATTGATGCAACCAAATTAAAAGATAAACTTGGCTGGGAACCCCAGATAAGCCCTGAGGAAGGCATGGTAAAAACCGTAGATTGGTATGTTGAGAATGCTGAATGGCTTGATTCTGTTACGTCGGGAAGTTATCAGGAATACTATAAAAAGCAGTATCAGGACTAAGTCGTGGTTTGATGGTAAAGCCTGTGTGCCATTTCTAAAGCTTCTTCAAGTTTGTCAGAATCATACTGAGTTTGTTCATTTAAACCTTCTACATATTTAATCATATTTTCCATAGGCATATTACCTACCAAATCGTCTTTAGCCATTGGGCAACCACCAAAACCTAGTAAAGCTCCATCAAATTTCCTGCAACCCGCTTTATAAGCGGCATCCATTTTGCCCTGCCAATCTTCTGGTCTGGTATGAAGGTGAACACCTATATCCAGCGTAGGAAATTGATTGGAAGTAAACTCAAAAACCTCTGTAATCTTTTCCGGAGAAGCTATACCGATGGTATCAGAAAGTTGAAGCGAACGAATGCCCAAAGGTAACATTCTATTTAACCAATAATCTATAATGTCAATACTCCAGGGATCATTATAAGGGTTTCCAAACCCCATGGAAAGGTAGAGAATTAAATTTTTTCCAGACTCTTCGCAAAGATTTTGAATTTCAGCTACCCGTTCAAATGCCTCATTTAACGTTGCGTGAGTATTTCTGATCTGAAAAGTTTCAGAGATAGAAAATGGGAAGCCAATAAGGTCAATTTTATCAAATTGTGAAGCCTGTAAGGCGCCTTTATAATTGGCAACAATGGCCAGTAATTTGGTATTATTTTTAATTAGTTGAGGGACAATATCTGCTGTATCAACCATTTGAGGGATAGCTTTGGGAGAGACAAAACTTCCAAAATCTAAGGTATCAAAGCCAATATCCAGGAGAAGATTCAAAAATTTAATTTTCTTTTCCGTAGGAATGAAATGCTTTAAACCCTGCATGGCATCTCTTGGACACTCGATTAATCGCAGCATTACGTATAAATTTGTTTTTTAAAAACCTTTAACTATTAATAAAACGCATAAGTATCTATATTGTGTTCAAATATGTAAAGAATGAGCAAATATAAAAATCTATTAACCATCTTAGGATTTTTACTGGTAATAACAGGATTCTTAAGTATGATAGTAAGTGTTGTTGGATTAAAATTTTCCTTTCTGTTATTTTTGGAAAGTTGGGGCTCATTGGTAGGCTTCGTCCTCAAATTATTTATTATAATGACTGGCTTTATATTAACTTACCTTGGACAAACCAATTTTTCAGGCAAGTAACATAGACTAACTCAGATGGTGTACAAGTAAATTACATCCCCTGATTTCAGCATTATCGAGTCTACCTAAAATTTCAAAGGTACCGTCCTGATATTTTCTGCCTAAATCATCTGTTGCAATAAAGGAGATAGAATCTTTATTGGCCAAATCGATAATGTTTACAGCGCCTACCTTTCCATCGGGTACTTCACGAAAAGGATCTGTGATATCTCTGATTAAAATTTTGAGGGAGGAAGATTCGTAGAAATAGCCGTCGGCGGGAGCGTAGGCTTGAGAAAGTAATTCAGTCATTCCATATTCCGAGTGAATATGCTCAACACCGAAGGCCGTTTTTAAAATGTCATGTAATTCTGATCTGGGAAGCTCTCTACCCTGCCCTTTCATTCCCCCTGTTTCCATGACAATGAGTTGGGGAAATTGAAAGGACAAATCAGAGGCAAGGGATAAAAGAGCAAAGGAAACACCTAATAAAACGACGGGTATATTTTCTGATTTAGCTTTTGACAGCAGGGTAACCAGGCTATCTTTGTGATTCAGAAAAAAACCCGAATAATCTTGAAATTTACTTTTTCCAATAAAATACCTGGCCATATCCACTAGGGAAGACCCTTTTCGCTCAAGATAATGAGGTAAAAGAGCCATAAAGGCAAAATTTTCCACCGATCCATACCTTTCTTCAAAGCAAGTCACTGTGTTTTCCAAATAATTATTTAATGAACGAACGGCGTGATTACTTTGTGTTGACGAAGAAGTACCACTACTAGAAAAAATAGTTTCTGGTTCCCAAGAACCTGTTTGAATCAATTGATGTTTGAAAAACTGAACTGGCAAACAAGGGATAGAAAATAAATTTTCCTGATTAGGCAAACAATTTGGGAGAAGTTCAAGGAAATTCTGATATAAAGTATTATTTTTTGACTGGAATTGAAAAATTTCCCAGGCTCGGTCAGTAAATTCCTTATTATTATTCGCAACGAAATGACGGTATTTCGTGTTATCATTATCCATTTAATCGTTTTTGGTTATAAATTTTCAATCATGAAATCGATGTCATTCACCCCCTTTACTTACTGGATATTAGCAACAACTCTTATATTAACAGAGAGTTGTTCGCGCCCGCCAGAATTTCCTGATGAACCTGTCATCGAATACATAGGTTTAAGCAAAAATACAATTATTCAAAGTAGAAGTAGTCAATTGCCTCAAGATACCATTGAAATAAGTTTCAAATTTACTGATGGAGATGGAAATCTAGGCAATGCGGACAGCGTAAATATTTTATTAACAGATAGCCGGGACGGGTTTAACCACCTATTTAAAATAGGTGAAATACCGCAATTGGGTGCTGGCAGAGGCATTCAAGGAAATATAAAGCTCTCTTTAACGAATAGATCTGATACCCGCTATTTTTGTTGCACTTTTCCGAACACGCGCCTAACCTGCATAGCAAGCACCAACTTTCCCAAAGATTCCTTATATTACAGTATAAAAATAAAGGATCGGGCTGGAAATTGGAGTAATACCATCAAGACGGAAAATATCACCATTTTATGTCAATAGCGGGTTAAATCCAATTAATTCCTTTCTTCAAATGGGACAGGGTAAATTCCTCAGGAGAACCATTTTCCACCTGATGGTCATATTCCCAAGAAGCCATAGGCGGCATGCTTACCAAAATAGACTCTGTTCTACCATTGGTTTCGAGGCCAAATTTAGTACCTTTATCCCAAACAAGATTAAATTCGACATATCTTCCGCGCCTGATATACTGCCATTTCTTATTTAAATCATTAAATGGATGATGAAAAGTACGTTGAAGTATGGGAATATAAAGCGAGCAAAAAGATTCACCCACCGCTTTGACAAAATCAAAAGAAGCCTCTTTATCCTCTCTTTTGGCAGCGACTAATCGGTCAAAAAAAATACCCCCCACGCCTCTTGTCTCCTTTCTGTGGGGAAGAAAAAAGTAATCATCCGCCCAGGTTTTAAAGGTAGGATAAAAAGAAGGATCATGCAGATCACAAACTTTTTTCAGACCTGTATGAAAAAAAATAGCATCATCAGGATCAATATAATGAGGGGTCAAATCGATACCACCGCCAAACCACCACAATCCGTTATCCATTTCGAAATAACGAACATTCATGTGAATAATAGGTGAGAAAGGGTTCGTTGGGTGCAAAACGATAGAAACACCGGTAGCGAAAAAATCACCAGCTTGAATATTTAAACCTTTTGCGGCCTTTTCATTTAAAACACCTTCGACGGCAGAAAACATAACACCACCTTTTTCAATTTTTTTCCCATTTAAAACCATACTGGTTCCGCCACCACCTTCAGGTCTTTTCCAGGCATCGACTATAAAGGGTATACAGTCGTCAGCATCAGATAATTGTTGGCAAATATCTTCTTGTAAGGACTTAAAATAATTACTAATATGGTTCATAATATTATTTGTCATTTAGGTAGTGCCTATAAAATTTGTACATTACTTAGGCAAAGTACAAAAATAATAAAATGGCGTCAGCAGAATTAATTTTAAGCCCAAATGCTAGAATTTATCACCTTGATTTATTGCCGAGTGAAATAAGTTCTACCATTATATTGGTTGGAGATCCAGGTCGTGTTAGCCAGGTATCCAAAAAATTTGACAAAGTGTTCCTGCAAAGAATCCACAGGGAATTTATTACACATACAGGTATAATAGGAAAAACGCCCGTTTCAGTGTTGAGTACGGGCATTGGCACCGATAATATTGATATAGTTATCAATGAACTGGATGCCTTAGTTAATATTGATTTTAAAACGGGAAAGCCGAAGGATACACATACTACCTTAACCTTTATAAGAATTGGCACCTCAGGTTCGTTGCATGAATCTATTCCCATTGATAGTTTTCTGTTAAATACACATAGTCTCGGTTTAGATAACTTGTTATCGTTCTATGATGTTGAAATTAATCAAGCATTAGAGGCCTTTAATATGAAAATACATGCTAAATACGCTACCTTAGGTCAGTTGCCGGTAAAACCCTATTTAACGGCTGCTGATGAATCATTAATACGTCTTTTTAAAGATGACATGCAAACAGGAATAACCTTAACAGCCCCGGGATTTTACGGGGCACAAGGTCGTCAGTTACGCTTAAGAAGCCGCATGAGAAATCTATTGGAAACGATAGCTAACGCAGATAGGGAAGAAACGAGCATTACTAATTTCGAAATGGAAACAAGTGGCATATATGGATTGAGTACCCTTTTAAACCATAAGGCAGTAAGCTGTAATGCCATTCTTGCCAACAGACCACTAAATATTTTTAGTCAGAAGGTAGATGAAAGCATAGAAAAATTAATCGATTTGGTACTCTCCCGTTTGATAAAAGAAGAATAAGACATAAAAAAGGGACAAGAATCAGACTCCTTGTCCCGCTAAATGGTATGTTAGATAACCTCTCTCCGATGTATGTGTTATGATAAATATAACAAATAATACTATAACGAGATTAAAATGCTATTATTTTGGTTACAAAATGGGCATCAATAAAGAATACTTATATCTCGTTTATCATAAACAGTTCAAATATAGTAATCTATCCTTATATATAATTAATATATTAAAAAAATATTTCAATAATTTGATTACATGTTATGTAACATATTGAAAGGCAATAAGTTAAATTTTTTATCAGCAATGATAAAAAAATAAGTAGAATAAGTAAAATGAGATGGGAAGGAGGGAAAAAAATAAGGTGAGCGACACAACGAGCGCTCAACTTCGTACCCTTGCTGCGTTTCCACCCTGGGGGATTAGAAGGAGCAGCACCAAGTGCGCCCACCGGACCGCAAATATAACTAATTTTTACAAACAGTCATATTATATTTTATTTTTCCGGAGAAATAACCTCTGTTTTCTCCCCAAAATATTGAACGAACCGTTGCATCTCGTTAGCCAGCGCTGCATTTTGAGAGGCTTTAAAATAAGTTTCTGAAAGCGCCCTTAGCGTCTGGAACATAAATCGATCCATTTCACTGACCATCATATCTTTTGTCCACAGGTCTATTTTAAGCGTTTCCTGATGAACGCCATCAAATAGTGATAACAAAATAGCTTTACACGATTGAAGTTCAGTGGTACCATCATTTTTATCGGCAGTCCATAAAATATCGACAGGCACCTTGTTTTCATCGAGGCCTACTTTTATACTAATTTCATTGGTGTGGGCAACTTTAGGGTTTTGCATAGACGTACTATTTTATTTTTTTACAATGAGCGTATAATTCTTTACGTAGAGACCGCCCCAAATACCGAGCGCTCCCGACACATTGGTCTTTACCCGGGTATAGGTTGAAAAGGGCCCCTGGTTATTGATACTAAACTCGAGGGTATTCCAAAAATCGAACAGAGATTGATCCATGGTTACCCATCGAATAGTTGTTTCTTTTCCTACAGGATAAAGGCCAAAAGTAGTAAAATTAAATGATTCACCATCGGCTCCAGGTCGGGGAAGATTAAGTTTAAAATTTTGTCCATTGAATAATCTATCGTCAAAAAGGGAACCGCCCCCTGGCGTAATAAATGGACCATCTTCCATTCTTACTTGATATCTATAAAAATTCTGCTGTGTTTTCGGATCAGCTAATTTAGAGGTTAGCAATAAAAATGAATCTTGATTTGCCCCTGGATTAGGGACAAACCGAAGAGAATCGAGCGGAACGGGTAGAGGGATTGTGGTAGAAGCGGTAATCTTTTTTCCTTCAGCAAGTATCTCAATTTGATATTTTTTACCTGCCTGTCCGGGCAAAGCCTGAGCCAGGTCGGCATAAAAGCAAACATTGGGAATAAAACTGTTATTTTCAATATTGAAGCCTAATATTTTTGCCGCCTGAGCTTTTAAATTTGCTGGTAAATCCTTAAAACAAACCTCGGTTAACGAAATCTTCCGATCACCTTCAGAAAGCGTTACCTTTGCCCCTGAAACATAGTTATTATTAATTGTTTCTGTGGAGATACTTGATAAAAAAGGGAGAGTTTTGGTAATCACCAGAAAGGCAGGATTAGCATTATCTCCCGCCTCAATAAACCCTTCAACAACCATTTGAGGTTCCTGCTGTAAATTTTCCGGAATAAAAGGTTCTTCGCAAGAAGATAATAAAAGAGAAAAAGGAAGTAAAAACTTCACTATTGGATACCTCATAATGAATGATTAAATTTATAAGGAAACAATAAAACGAAGGTAGAGGTTTAAAAAAGTTTCCTGTAATTAAGAAACAGAGCATTTCCTATTACGATAAGGTCAGAAAATGCCATAAAAAGTGCCCCCCAGGTAGGGTTAAGGAAACCGCCCATAGCTAAAGGGATAGCAACAATATTGTAGGAAAATGCCCAAAATATACTATTTTTTAGCGTATTAACCGTCAATTTTGAAATATCTATGGCCTCCAGCAATTTACTTAAGTTACCATTCATTAAAATCACCTGAGCCGATTGTACAGCCATCTGAGAGGCATTACTAATAGATATTCCTACCGATGCACGAGTAAGAGAAGGGGCATCATTTACTCCATCGCCTATCATTGCGGTAATATTTTCGTTGGAATATCTGGAGATTATGTCTAATTTTTCAGCGGGCAATTTGCTCGCGTAATAATGGTCTATTCCCAAATCATTAGCAACTATTTTAGTTTTACTTTCATTATCTCCAGAGAGAATCAAGGTTGAAATGTTTCGTGCTTTTAGACCACTAATTACCGATGCAGCTTCCGTTCGCACCTTGTCTGAAATGATAAATGATGACCTGACTTCATTATTTATGAGTAAAAAAAGATCGGCATTGGGTTTATTTGGTTTATCGGCCGGCCAATTTCCGAGGAAATATATATTCCCCTTATCATCGATACCACTGACTCCGACGCCTTTATCTTCCCAAACCTTGGTAAAAACAGGTAATACCTCAGGGATATTGAAAGATTCAAAGGAAGTGAGAATGGATTTGGCAATAGGATGAGCAGAAATTTTTTCTAAATTATAGCAAAGCGCTTTCACATAAGCGGCATCATCGGGAAGGAAAGTAAGTGGTTCAGAAATAGTAAATTCCCCGGTTGTCAAGGTACCTGTTTTATCAAAAACCATGGTTTTCAGGTTACCCAAAGCCTCCAGGGTAGCACCCCCTTTTATAATTACCCCACTTTTTGCCAATCGACCTACCCCAACCATTACGGCCGTGGGTGTAGCGAGACCCAGGGCACATGGGCAGGAAATAACAAGTACAGCAATAGACCTGAGCAGAGCATCCTGGTAAGAAATATCAAATAAAAAGGCAGCTACTAAAAAGGTAGCTACCGATAAAAGCAAGACAACAGGCACAAAAATCGCGCTCATTTTATCGGCAAAGCGTTGTAAAGCAGGTTTATCGTTCCTGGCCATTTTTACCAGCGCAATCATATTGCCAACCACCGCATCTCTTCCTTTTGCTTTAACCTTACCCTCCAAAATTCCGTCAAATAATCTGGTTCCACCAATGGCTAACTCCCCTGCTTTTTTAAGCACAGGCATAGATTCACCAGTAATTAGCGATTCATCTAAAAGAACCTCTACGGAGGTAATAATCATGTCGGCAGGAACTATTTCGCCTGCTGAAACCAGTAATACATCGTTTAATTTAATCTGAGAAGCTTCAACATCTTCAATACGACCATCGGGCAACTGTCTTCTTGCCGACCCTTTTTGCAAATTAGCTAAAGACTTTATAGCTGAAGTAGTTTGATTAACCGCTTTTTTCTCCAGCCAATTTCCCAATAAAACCAGCGTAAAAATACCTGCAGCCGTTTCAAAAAAGTTTAGGTTCTCATCCATTTTGATAAGACCGATTACACTATATATAAAGGCTGCGGTACCACCCGTAAAAATCAACACATCCATATTTGGAACACCCATTTTTAGTGACTGGTAGGCAGAATTTCCAAAGTGAACCATACCGATGAACATAGCTGGAGCGGCAAGCATAAAAGAAATCCAAATATTATGCATAAATGGATAGTGAATGCCGAAGGCCATAAACACATGAAAAAGTAATAAGGGAGAGGTAAAAACCAAACTAATCCACAATTTAAGTGATGCACCCTTTAATGAATTATCTGATTCTTTGCTTACGGTATATCCAAGTTTGCTAATACCCTTTTTGACTTCTTCAACCATTATAGAATCATTAGATATAACAAACTGAGCCTCACCTGTTTGAAAATCTACACTCACCTCTTCAAGGCCCTTTTTTTCAAGAAAACGAGTGATCCCCACTGCACATTGAGCACAATCCATCCCTTCAATTTTCAGTTCTATGCACTTTGACTCCAAGGTTCTGTATTTTTCAATGAAACAAATCAATCTATTTAAAGGTTGACCCCATTATTACCTTAAAAATAGTAAAAGTGGTAGTCAAATCAATTATATTTGAGCACATAAGTAGTCATCATGGAAAAAATATTAGTTGCCAACAGGGGAGAAATTGCTCTACGAATTATAAAAACGATTAAAAAATTAGGGAAAATGGCGGTGGCCGTTTACTCGGAAGCTGATATAAACAGTTTACATGTCAAATATGCAGATGAAGCCTATTGCATTGGCCCGGCTTCTTCCTCTTCTTCCTATTTAAGGGGGGATATTATCATACAAACAGCCCTTAAGGCGGGGGTAGATGGTATACATCCTGGTTACGGATTTTTGAGTGAAAATGCAGATTTTGCTTCTCAGGTCGAGAAAGCAGGTATTATATTTATTGGACCAACGGCAGAAAGTATTGATTTAATGGGTAACAAAATTGCTGCCAGAGAGACGGTTAGAAAGCAGGGGGTTCCGCTGGTTCCCGGAAATAAGAATACCTTAACATCCATTGATCAGGCCAGAATCATAGCTGCTGACATTGGTTTTCCCATTTTAATAAAAGCGGCTGCAGGCGGTGGAGGCAAAGGAATGCGTAAGGTGATGTTTATGGAAGAGCTTGAAAGCCAGATGGAAAGAGCTCAAAGTGAGGCATTAGCTTCTTTTGGTGACAATGCCGTTTTTGTTGAAAAATATGTAAGTTCTCCCCGTCATATTGAGTTTCAAATTATGGCTGATCATCATGGAAATGTCGTTCACCTTTTTGAAAGAGAGTGCAGCATTCAAAGAAGGCATCAAAAACTGATTGAGGAAGCCCCGAGTGTAGTCTTATCGGGAAAATTGCGGGAAGAGATGGGAAACGCGGCGGTGCAGGTAGCAAAAAGTTGCCAATACCGTGGCGCAGGTACCGTAGAATTTATTGTGGATGAAAATCTACAGTTTTATTTTTTAGAAATGAATACCCGCTTACAAGTGGAACACCCTGTGACTGAACTCATTACTGGTCTCGATTTGGTGGCTTTACAAATCTCTGTCGCAGAGGGAGAAAAGCTGCCATTTACCCAGGAGGATTTATCTATAAAAGGTCATGCCGTTGAATTGCGTATTTGTGCTGAAGATCCATTTAATCAATTTTTACCGTGTACGGGTGTCCTGAAGACTTATTGCCCGCCAGTGATGGAAAACGTGCGGCTTGATGATGCGTTTATAGCTGGTATGGAAGTTTCTATCTTTTATGACCCTCTCATTGGCAAATTAATAGCCTTTGGTGATAACCGGAATGCTGCCATAAGAAATCTTTTGGAAGCCATTAAACGATTTGATATAACGGGTATAGAGACTACCCTACCCTTTGGAAAGTTTGTTTGCGAACATCCAAACTTTATTTCAGGTGAATTTGATACCCACTTTATTGAAAAATATTTTACCACAGAAAAAATAAATGAAACCTACGCGGAGGACGCATTACTTGCAAGCAAAATAGCGTTGAGCTTATTTTTACAAGATAAAGAAAAGGTAAAATTTATGGGTGCTTAATATCGCTAACCATCACAGGTGTGCCCCAATTTACCAGGGAAAAAATATTTTCGTCCACGGCAAATGAGACCACCACTTCTATGTTACCTTGAGAAATCCAGGCATCGTCAAGGTTCAATGCTAGCCATTGATTCCCATTTTTATCGGTCATTCCCCAAAAACCACCTTCGAAATCGTAGTAACTGAGATGAACTGATATATTATTATATACTTTTTTTGCCATATCCTATTACACTAAAGCATTTGAGGAATTAAAAAGCAATTGTCTGATATCCTTCATTTCTGACAATAAAGCATTTAACGTCATATTTTCGTTCTCGATATTCCTGGTAACTTTTAGCCTCACCTCCCAAAATTCGAGTATTTCAGATAACTTTATGGGTGTAATCTTTTCTTCTTTACTGCCCAGGTAAAGATTTACGACACCTTTAGACAGAGAATTTAGATCAATTTTATTAATCAGGATATTATTTTTAGTAACAACCACATAAAATTTATCATTTGAAATGGCTTTAACGCCCGACGCTGGATCTAATTTTTCAGCAATGAGAACATCACCTGGTAAAAAAGCGGGATAGCCACTATCCGTTTGCACTTCAAAAGCGCGGAGATTAAGCCCCTTCAAATGAGCACCTGGTAGTTTCAAACTATCCAATGAAGCTAAGAACTGACTATTTCTTCTTTCCTCAGCATATTTTTTTCCTAACATTTGAGGAACAAAATAGATAACATCGGAAACGCCTGGAGCATCGGCAGAACTTTTAGCTGGCAGCCATTCTTCTGGTTGAGAAAAATGACTACCCTTTCCTGTTAGTAAAAAGACTGGATTCATTTCGTATTTTTCTACCCCCTTTCTTAATAGTTCTAGGGTAACATCTCTTCTACCCTTTAGTATTTCGCTGAGAGACTGAGGAAGGTAGTCCAAAGACAAGGCAAACTGCCGGCTTGAACGTACCTTTCTTAGCCGTTTAAGTTCATCATGACAAAAGATGAACCTATCTGTGACCATTGTATTCATGTAGTTTTCTCGTTTTCCTACACAAATATAACTTATTTGTAAACTATTTAGTGTTATTATTCAACATAATTTACATTAAAATTTATTTACATGTAATTTAATTCAACTATTAGCTGCTGCTGAAATAATTTGAAGAAAATCATTGGCTTGCAAGCTTGCACCTCCAACCAGACCGCCATCTACATCGGGCATAGAAAACAAAGTGGCAGCATTAGAAGCATTTACACTCCCACCGTAAAGAATGATTAATTTTTCAGCGACGGCAGCACCATATTTTTGTTCAAAGAAATGGCGAATAACTTCATGCATTTCCTGAGCTTGTTCAGCACTTGCGGTACGACCCGTTCCAATAGCCCAAATAGGTTCATAAGCAAATACCACCTTCGCTACTTCCTCCACACTTAAATGAAAAATACTTTCTTCTAACTGATTGGTAACAAATGCGTTTTGTTTATTTTCCTCTCTGACTGACAGTGGCTCACCGCAACAAAATATTGGTGTTAAACCATGACTCAGAACCTTAGAAACTTTTTCACTCAAAAATTTATTAGATTCATGAAAGTATTCTCTGCGTTCAGAATGACCTAGAACCACCTGATTGATATCCATACTTTTTAGCATAGCGGCAGAAATTTCACCAGTAAAAGCACCTTTATCCTCAGAATGGCAATTTTGAGCAGCTAGCTGAATCAAACCATTTTTATTTACAATAGGTTTGAGTGCATCCAAATAGACGGCAGGCACACATAAAGTAACAGACGTACCATTCAAACCAGGTAAATTGGCTACCAGATTGTTGGTCAATTCGAGCGCGGAGGAATAATCCAGATTCATTTTCCAGTTTCCTGCTACCCATTTATTTCTTTTTACCATGTAAAAACTATTTTTCTGCGAAGGTAATAGGGAAAGCATATAAATCCAAAACAAAACTAATTTTGCAAAAACAAAATCGATGCAATGGAATTTGGAAAAGTAGAGAATCTATCTGGCATTTTATGGAATTTACCTCCAAAACCACATATAGAGGTCGTTAAAAATTCAAAACCTATTCATTTTCATATTGGAACCACTGGATGGGCTGAAAAGGAATGGGTGGGAAGTATTTATCCTAAAGGAACAAAACCAGTTGAATATTTAGGCCAATATGCAAAGGTTTTTGACTCCATAGAATTAAATAATACGCATTACCAGATACCTGATCATTTAAAAATAGAACGATGGTATGATAAAAGTGCGCCTGATTTCAAATTTTGCCCAAAGTTACCCAGAGCCATTAGTCACCATAAAGGATTGGGCAATGGAACTGACAATGTATTATTATTTTGTGAATCTATTTCAGGCTTAAAAGAAAAACTTGGTCCCTGTTTTCTTCAACTTCCCCCCTATTTAGGTCCTGATAACCTGGACATTTTAGAGACATTTTTTCAGATATGGCCAAAAGAAATATCTTTACACGTTGAATTTCGACATGAAGACTGGTATTTACCACCCGGAAAGGATAAACTAAGCGAACTGTTAATACATTATCAAAAAGGGATAGTTATGACCGACGTTGCAGGAAGAAGAGATGTGTTGACCATTGGCGCTACTACAGACATTGTATTTGTCCGATTTGTTGGAAATTCAGGACATCCAAGCGATGGGGAAAGATTAAAACAGTGGGTAAATACCTTGAGTGAATGGGTCGATGCAGGTATTCAGGAAATATATTTTTTCCTTCATCAACCGCAACCGAAGGCTATTCTGCCTATGTACGGATATATTAAGGGACTTCAAATAGCCAATGGGAATTTTCGAAATATGCGAGAGCTAAAGTCAGATACTGAAGAACCTGAAACGGGACAATTAAAATTATTTTAATGATAAAATAACATAAAAGCACCATAGTTTAGACCGCATACGTTTATATTAGCAAAAAATACAGCGGTGAATACACATCAATTCAAACCAATTCAGGAATTACTGGAAACCGAATCGGGGATACCTTTCATACATAGAGACCTAAGTTGGTTGAGTTTTAATTATCGGGTTTTACAAGAGGCCATGGATCAATCGGTTCCCTTGTTTGAGCGTATCAAATTTTTGGCTATTTACAGTTCAAATCTGGACGAATTTTTTAAAGTCAGAATGGCCTATCACAGGTATCTTGTACGTGCGGGGAAAAAGGCAAAAAGAGAATTGGAACACGATCCCAAAATGACCATTAAAGAAATCCGCCGAATTGTAAATCTGCAACAGGAGGAATTCAGCAGTGTTTTTTTAGAACGAATCGTTCCAGAGTTGAAAAAACACAATATTTATTTACGGCGACGATTGGATTTAAATAACAAGCAGAGAGAATTTGTGGAACATTATTTTCACGACCACATGCTTCCCTTTGTTCAACCGGTGTTATTAGTGGGTGAAAAAGTCAGACCTTTTTTGAATAATGCTGCCTTGTATTTAACGTTACAAATGAAGCCTATTCACGATTTACATGCCGACGATGAATATGCTTTAGTTAAAATACCATCGGATCATTTACCCCGATTTATCGAGTTACCCTCCTCCTCGGGAAAGCACGAAATGATTATGCTGGACGACATAGTGAGGCATTCCGTTTCCTGGATGTTCCCGGGGTACGCCATAATAGACACCTTTTCAGTAAAATTGACCCGTGACGCGGAATTGTATATAGATGATGAATTTTCGGGCGATTTAATTCAAAAAATAAAAGAGAGTTTATCAAAAAGGCAGGTTGGACCTGCGGCTCGGTTTGTTTACGATAGAGAGATGCCTCCACAAATGTTTGATTTTTTGTGTAAGGTATTTGCCTTAGAGAAAAATGATACGTTAAGAGAAGGGAGATATCATAATAATTTTGATTTTTTCAAATTCCCTGATTTCGGATTAGTCCATTTGAAGAATAACGCTTTACCCCCCCTGGCCTATCCACTAATAGAAAAAAGCGTCAACATATTTGAAACCATAAGAAAAAGAGATCATTTGTTACATTATCCCTATCAGTCTTATGAGTCGGTCATTCATTTTTTTGAAGCTGCGGCAGTTGACCCGGCGGTAACTCATATAAAAATCACCCATTATCGCGTTGCCAAAAACTCGCGAATTATGCAAGCCTTAACTGCTGCGGTTTCGGCGGGTAAGCAAGTATCTGTTTTTATTGAAGTAAAGGCAAGATTTGACGAAGAGGCTAATTTGAACTGGGGAGAAAAGCTGGAAAAGGAAGGGGTTACGGTACATTATAGCTTTCCGGGCCTTAAAGTACATGCTAAAATTGCCTTAGTCAGAAGACAAGAGGGAGAAACGGCAAAATTGTATGCTTACACAGCCACGGGAAATTTCCATGAAGAAACTGCGCGCACCTACAGTGATTTTGGATTATTTACAGCAGATGAAAGATTAACTAAAGAATTGGCCAGAATATTCTCTTATTTAGAAACGGCTAAACTACCACAACAGGACTTCAATCATATTTTAGTTGGCAAATTTAATCTCAGAGAAAAGTTAGAGCAATTTATCGATGCGGAGATTGACGCAGCGATGAGAGGAGAAGAGGCACAAATAATACTCAAAGTAAACAGCATACAAGACCTTGCTATGATCACCAAATTATACCAGGCTTCGCAGTGCGGTGTAAAGATAAAGTTAATCGTCCGGGGTATTTGTTGTTTAGTACCTGGTGTTCCTGGCTTGAGTCAAAATATAGAAGCGATAAGTATAGTAGATAGATTTTTGGAACATGCGCGGGTATTTGTTTTTCATCAGGGAGGTAAAGAAGCTGTATATTTATCATCTGCTGACTGGATGCTTCGCAATTTAAGCCATAGAATTGAAACGGCCATACCTGTATATAATGAAACTTTAAAGAAGGAAATAGTTAATTACTTAAGAATACAACTAAATGATAATGTGAAAGCTAGGATCATAGACATTAACTTTTTGAATGAATACAGAAAAACGGAAAGTGATTTGAGTATCCGATCACAATTAGAGGCCTATTATTATGCGAGGAGAAACACAGAAAATTTGCAATAATTTTTTGTAAAAAGTTACCATCGGTCAAAAATTGTATTATATTTGCACTTCCTTAGAGTAAAAGCATTCTAAATAAGTCGCGGATGTAGCTCAGTTGGTAGAGCGCAACCTTGCCAAGGTTGAGGTCGCAGGTTCGAATCTTGTCATCCGCTCGAATTTTTTCTTCTGCCCAGATGGTGGAATAGGTAGACACGCAGGACTTAAAATCCTGTGGCCATAACGGCCGTGCGGGTTCGATTCCCGCTCTGGGTACATTTTTGAAAAGGCTATCTTCGGGTAGCCTTTTTTTTGTTACGAAGAGGTCTGGGCTATGCCCCTTTAGGAATCCAAAGGATAATTAAAGGACAGTTTTCTAAGAATGTGCCAGATGGATAATAGATTCTTATACAAATTTATTGTATATACGCGATGCTTCGCGTCTTCTCCCCCATAGATTTTGATTTAATATTTATACCCTAACACCTGGTTTTGAATCAGGATTTACAGGATTAACTATAATAACGTCTCCGATTTAGGTGGGAAGGTTATTGTTAAACGGTGTATTTTTTCCTAAGCCTCTCGCCGATGCGTTACGCATCGGCGAAAAGCGGTATTTAAAGTAATCCTCGACAAATGACCATTACACCTAAATCGAAGACGTCCTCTGTAATCCTGAAAATCCTGTAAATCCTGATTCAAACCAAGTGTTAAGGGATAAATTTCATATAGAAACCTGATGAGACGAATTGACAAGACGGTGGAGTGTTAAAGTGTACATTTATATCGGAACTATCTTCAAATAATTTTTAAATCTTTAAACTTTTTTTTAGGACGGGTCGTATTCACGCAGGAGTGAATTGAATTCGCCCTGTTTTAACCAGTACCTATTTTTTTCATTCACCAATTTCCTATAATTATCCATTTATTTGATTTGCAAATACAACTTTTGTACAAGCGGGAAAATATATTTTTACGTAAATAGAGAAATTTATCTGTATCATGGGAGGGCGAATTCAATTCGCCCCTACACCAAATGGGAAAAATTATCCGTTGATTAAACTGACAATATCCACTTTCAGCAAATAATCTCTTAAAACATTTGTTGCCCATATTCTGAATTGCGTACCCTGTTTTGACTTAACACGATAGCCAACCGAAATAATAACATCAAGATTGTAGTATTCTATCTGACGTTCTATTGTTCTTCCACCTTCATTTTGAACTGTCGCTAAATTTGCGACAGTTGAACTTTTTTGTAATTCTCCATCCTCAAATACATTATTAATGTGTTTGCCATTAGTCTTCACATCTCTTCCAAACAATATAGTTAATTGTTGCCTATTTAGACAAACGGTTTCGTCTTCTAACCTAACTTCAATGTGTCTGCAAGTTCGTTTGGTCAGCACAAAATAATTTCGTTAATCATAAGTTATTCATTCTGATATTTAACACCAAGGATAATTTTTTGCTGACCGTGTTGGTTTCTCGTTCTATCTGATAGTTTCATCTCTGTGGGTCCTGGGCTGTTTATACAAAGGAAATTGTGCCGCCAGGGGCCTAATGATCTATAGGCATGTGACCCCAGGGGGTCAGGTCAGATAAACTATTTTTAGGTCAGAATGCCCTTTACCCCTACATGGCATATATAATAATCTCCTTGTTGTTAACTATATGTAATTCCCGACGAATACGGTCTTCCCAAGATAATTCCAACGCGCTTTTCTTTTCGAGAAATACCATATACCCAGATTTTTCACCCAGTCTATCCAAATAACGGGCTAATTGTTCAATACCCTCAGGTTCAGACCATTTATCATGGTGCATTTTTATCTCTATCGTAATAACTTGTGATTTCCAAAAAACAACCAGATCTGTCCGTCCATTTCCTGCTGCCATTTCCCTTTCGATGCGTCCTCCCCCATTAATGACCCGTTGTAAAAAGGCCATCAACATCAATTGATGTCCCGCTTCCTTGTATTGATATCTTTCAATCCAAGATTCAGCGTTGCGTCGATAAAATTTGGTGAATGCGTCTAGTAATTTATCCATATTCAGCGAACCGTCCGTATTAAGGTACCAACTCGTCTGAGCGATATCCTGATTAATGCCAACGGAGAAGCCTATAGTTAGAATGCGGGTTATGATTTCTCTGTATATCGGATTAGCAAATTGAATAGGATTATCTGTACTGATAATGCCCAAGTCCCGGCAATAACGGATAGAATCATCTGCTCCATTGAAAGCAGGGGAATCACCCGTGATAATACTCATGATAATGGGTCGCACACGGGGATCATCTATCTTGTCCGCTAAGCTATCCAGATGAGTTTGCCGCTGTTCTATAAGCCTCTCCTTCGCCAGCTCAATCAAGTCTAAAGTAATTTCAAGGGTATAATCATTTTTGAGAAGCTCCCTTACTACCTCGTTGGCCAGCGCATTCGTCAACCAAGGTTGTCCACCTGAATAGGCATATAACTTTTCTAATACTTCCTCAGAAAAAACCTGACCAGTATCCTGGGTATGTTGATCCAATAATCCACGCACTTCCTCTTTTGAAAATGCAGGTAAGAAAAAAGATTTTGCTTTTATATTAAAAGGCGACCCTGAACCTATTGACGGATTATCCGCCCGGGCCCGCATGCGAAAATCACGTATATCTCGCAAGCCTACCAAGGCAATAGATTGAGGGAAATGCTTAGGGCGGGTTTGAAATCCATCCCGCAGTTGACGTAAAGTAGAAATAAGTACGTCGTCATAAAGAGCATCCACCTCATCAAGTAATAAAACCAATGGTTTGTCAAGTGTATCGCACCAATCGGTCAGGTAATTCCTCAATAACAGGTTACCTGGTAAATAACCATCCGGATTAGGCGGTAAAGCATAGGGCGATAAAAAAACTTTAGAGGTCAAATACAAAGATTGTATAAACACCTCATTCGCCGTTTCCACGGAGATACTGTTATAACCCGCAGATTCCAAAGAGCATACCACAGATACATAGTTCCCTTCCTTATTTAAACGATGAGCCAGAGCGTGCAAAAAAGTAGTTTTACCTGTTTGACGAGGCGCATGAATGAGAAAGTATTGCATATCGTCAATCAAAACATGTATATCGTCATACATATTTCTAAAGGGATCTACCATATAATGTCTTTCCGCATTACACAAGCCTGTGGTGTTGAAGATTCTTCTCATTTTGTAAAGATACGCCTTTTTGTTGTGGGATGTACGAGAAAGTAACCAGCTACAAATAACCATTAATTCCAAACCAATGATTGTTTGCCCGTTCTCCGCAGGAAATTACGGGCGCAGCAGCCAATTTTTGAATCAGGATTTTCAGGATTTTCAGGATTAACCATAACGTCGTTGGTTTGAGTGGGAAGGTTATTATTATATGGTACTTTCATTATCAGACCTTTCGCCGATGTGTAACACATCGGCGAAAAGAAAGGTATAAAGTAATCCTCTACAAATAAACATTGCGCTAAAACGAAGACGTACGCTCCTATCATCCGTGAAATCCAGAAATCCTTAAAAATCCGTGATTCAAAACCAGGCGTTAGAGGTGAATTTACATTGAAACCTGATGGAGTTGGATGACCTAACGGCAATGAATGCCATTGTTTCCATAATTAGGGAAATGTACCTGTATCATGGAAGGGCGAATGCAATTCGCCCCTACAAAAATGGAATACTTTCATCCGTGAAATCCAATAATCCTTAAAATCCGTGATTCAAAACCGAGTTTAGAGATGACGCAAAGCAACGCATCAATGAGCAATTGATTAGTTTTTAATTTCCTTAATAAATTCTTTAGGTAATTTCCCTGTTACGAGTTTAAAACTTTTAATAAAGGCTGGATAAGATCCGAAGCCACATTCTTTACCGAATACTTCTATGTTTTTTATGTATCCTTTTTTATTATTGATTAAAACAATAGCATGTTCAATTCTCAATCTATTTCGCCAATCTATGTATTTTTCATTATTGATTTGATTGAAAAAATAAGTAATATGGTGTAGAGGTAAATCAATATCCTTTGCCAAACTATGTGTGCTTGCTTCAGTATCTAAAAATTTACTGCCCATCTTCCAATCTTCGAGAGAAAGCCTTATTTTATCGATACAATCATCTTGAAAGGTAAAACCTTCCGTTTCTTTTTCTACCAAACCAGGTTTTTCAATAGGAATACCATAGAGGATCTGGGGAAATAAAATAAGACCGAGGATTAACAAAAAAAAGCCCAAAAAAACAAGTGAGAACAGAATATTTCCCTCAAATTGAAAAGTAGTTTTATTCTCTAAATTTAGAAATATCAGTACAATGGAATTTAAAAACACAAATGAAAAAGTAACGATAAAGGCAAAAAAATAAAGCCATTTTTTAATAATTTTTTGCTGATTACCCCATACTACATTAGATGATTTTTTGTATTTATTTGTAACAATCAGATCCCAAATAGCTATTAGATAGAGAAAGAGATGAATCCCTTTAAGGGCATAATTGATTCTTAAAGGTAAGAAATTGATTAAATTAGAATGAGCCAAATATTTCCATGAATGTCCAATAATTACATCAGCTACCTTAGATTTTTCCTCCCAACTTGCCAAATTATGAGGCAATCTACCAAAGAATATAATAGCAAATACAAAAAAATGTAACCCGTCATATAAAGTAAACTTAGCATTATCCCTTAAAATTGATCGCACATAAAGAAAAGCCAGGGGACCAATAGCATAAGCTGAAGCATTAATCGGAATACTCAACATAAAAGCTAAAACGGCTTTAGATTGGTTGAATATATATAGGTAATGAGATAGCGTAACGAAATTAAATGAGAATAGAAACAGCCCTAAATAGATATTGGCAGATTTATACCCCTTATTATAGATTAATAATAAAGCTGAAAAAAAAACACCTATTCCACTTAATTCAAGCATATTAATTAAATTAATTAGGAGTATTCCAAAAAAATAACAGTTTTAAAATTAAACCTTTTAAATGGTCGTTTACTCATTTCTACAAAATTAAATTTGTTCCAAAGGAAATAAATCGGATGGATCCTTTTAATTATTTTAGAAATTGTATTTCCCGATAAGGCACAAGAGACTATATGATGAAAGTCTCCATGTTTGTATCGGTATTTTAAAAGTTTTATGACCATTAGTAAAATGTTAATTTTTTTTAAAAAAGGAATACCACTCAAAAACCAGGGCCGCCCGCCGCAAGCCTCGCCCACGAAATAGTCAAATGAAAATGGGTCATTCCTTGAGGCAGCGGATGGAAAGTCCAACCTGATTAATGGAGAAAGTCCTACCTAAATCTCCAAGGTTGTAATTCATGTAGCGGTAAAGTGAGTTGCTGGGATCATACGGAGTAGAACTCCATATACCAGAAGATCTTTTTATACCATCAAAAGTATTATCGTATTCTCGATAACCACTAGGGAGAACGGAAAAACCACTTTCATTAGTTGCTGCTGTGTTTGGTGTATCCCAACCTCCAGTTAAAGGTTGTGTAACTGTACTCTTCATTTTACCACCAGCTTGACTAGAGCCATTAAGAAAACTCACTAAAACATTCCAATCTCCGTCAGTAGGAACACGCCAACCTTCCGGGCAAATATTTTTATAAGAAGTACTTCCAGCGGACGCGATGCCCTTTGCGGCATACCAATTATACAGATACCCATAAGTTGCCAAATTAGTGGCACTATGACCATTTACTGTTCTTGCCCCTGTTGTTCTGGAAACCCATGTTACTCCTGGTTCATTCCCTGTTGCTCCACCTGACTCATCCAATGGGATATCAGTTCCATCATTATACTTAGTAACTCTTAAATTTTCACTCATCCAACATTGTGAAACTATTTTAACTGTATTATATTTATTGTTATCAATATCCAATAGTTTAGATACACCACAAATAAAGTCAGGATTAGCCCATGCAGGAATACCTCCATTAATCTGTAAAATCTGCCCATTTGAACCTGCGGGTAGCCTCACCCAGGCTGAACCATTCCAATACATTATATTACCTGTGGCATTACCCGTTGTAGGAAGACCAGCATTGTTAATACGATTAGAAAGGGAGGCCGTATCCAGTTTGCGCAAGTAGGGCGTTAGCATACTGGCCGTATCTGCAATATTTACCTTTAAATTAAGGGCAGTTTGAGTGGCTGTTGAAACAGGTTTGTTCGCATCCGAGGTGTTATCAACATTCCCTAAGCCAACTACACTTTTATCTAAAGTTTGAAATGTTTTGTCCCCTCTATAATATTGTCCCGTTGTACCCGAAGAAATTGTATTTTCCTTACCGTTAAGTGCTGTTTGAGTTGCTGTGCTGACTGGTTTGTTCGCATCTGAAGTATTATCAACGCTCCCAAGGCCAACCATGTTTTTGTCAACTCCTGATACCGTGCCAGTGAACGTAGGATTGTTTATAGGCGCTTTAACATTCAATGCTGACCGATAATTCGCCAGCATATTGGACGTATCTGCAATATTTACCTTTAGATTGATGCGGTCAGAGACTGAGGCCGTATCCAGTTTACGCAGGTAGGGCGTTAGCATACCAGCCGTATCCGCAATATTGACCTTCAGATTGATGCGATTTGAAACCGAGACTGTATCTATCTTGCGTAGGTAGGGATTCAGCATGCCAGCCGTATCCGCAATATTCACTTTTAGATTGATGCGGTTAGATACGGAGGCCGTATCCAGTTTGCGTAAGTAGGGCATTAGCATGCCTGCCGTATCCGCAATATTGACCTTTAGATTGATGCGGTCAGATACGGAGGCCGTGTCCAGCTTACGCAGGTAGGGCGTTAGCATACCAGCCGTATCCGCAATATTCACTTTTAGATTGATGCGGTTAGATACGGAGGCCGTATCCAGTTTGCGTAAGTAGGGCGTTAGCATACCAGCCGTATCCGCAATATTCACTTTTAGATTGATGCGATTTGATACCGAGGCCGTATCCAGCTTGCGTAGGTAAGGATTCAGCATCCCAGCCGTATCTGCAATATTTACCTTTAGATTGATGCGATTTGATACCGAGGCCGTATCCAGTTTTCGCAGGTAGGGCGTTAGCATACCAGCCGTATCTGCAATATTCACTTTTAGATTGATGCGATTTGATACCGAGGCCGTATCCAGTTTTCGCAGGTAGGGCGTTAGCATGCCAACCGTGTCTGCAATATTTACCTTTAGATTGATGCGGTCAGATACGGAGGCCGTGTCCAGTTTACGTAGGTAGGGCGTTAGCATACCAGCCGTATCCGCAATATTCACTTTTAGATTGATGCGATTTGAAACCGAGGCTGTGTCCAGTTTGCGAAGGTAGGGATTCAGCATCCCAGCCGTATCCGCAATATTCACTTTTAGATTGATGCGATTTGAAACCGAGGCCGTATCCAGCTTGCGTAGGTAAGGATTCAGCATCCCAGCCGTATCTGCAATATTTACCTTTAGATTGATACGGTCAGATACGGAGGCCGTGTCCAGTTTACGCAGGTAAGGCATCAGCATACCAGCCGTATCCGCAATATTCACTTTTAGATTGATGCGATTTGAAACCGAGGCTGTGTCCAGTTTGCGAAGGTAGGGATTCAGCATCCCAGCCGTATCCGCAATATTCACTTTTAGATTGATGCGATTTGAAACCGAGGCCGTGTCCAGTTTGCGAAGGTAGGGCGTTAGCATACCTGCCGTATCCGCAATATTGACCTTCAGATTGATGCGATTTGAAACCGAGACTGTATCTATCTTGCGTAGGTAGGGATTCAGCATGCCAGCCGTATCCGCAATATTCACCTTTAAATTGATACGATTTGATAAAGAGGCCGTGTCCAGTTTGCGAAGATAGGGATTCAGCATGCTAGCTGTATCTGCAATATTTACCTTTAGATTGATGCGGTCAGATACGGAGGCTGTGTCCAGCTTACGCAAGTAGGGCGTTAGCATACCAGCAGTATCCGCAATATTAACCTTTAGATTGATGCGGTCAGATACGGAGGCCGTGTCCAGCTTACGCAGGTAGGGCGTTAGCATACCAGCCGTATCCGCAATATTGACTTTTGTATTGATACGGTCAGATACTGAAGCCGTATCCAGTTTACGCAGGTAGGGCATCAGCATATCAGCCGTATCCGCAATATTCACTTTTAGATTGATGCGATTTGAAACCGAGGCCGTGTCCAGTTTGCGAAGGTAGGGCGTTAGCATACCTGCCGTATCCGCAATATTGACCTTCAGATTGATGCGATTTGAAACCGAGACTGTATCTATCTTGCGTAGGTAGGGATTCAGCATGCCAGCCGTATCCGCAATATTCACCTTTAAATTGATACGATTTGAGACAGAGGCTGTGTCTATCTTGCGTAGGTAGGGCGTTAACATACCAGCCGTATCCGCAATATTCACCTTTAAATTGATACGATTTGATACCGAGACTGTATCTATCTTGCGTAGGTAGGGATTCAGCATGCTCGCCGTATCTGCAATATTTACTTTCGCATTAATCCCCGTTCGGTAATTCGCGAGCATCCCTGCCGTATCCGCAATATTTATTTTTCCGTCCAATGTTAAGGTATTGGTGTTCAGTTGATTTATATCTACCTTTTGATTTAAGCGATTTGACAATGAGGCGGTATCTGATGCTCGTAAATAGGGACGTAGTATATTCATCGTGTCTCTTAAATTCAATTTATTGTTCCAAGCCGCCGTATCTACCGATCTGATGCCTTTGGCAACACTGGTACTAAATACTGGATCCGATTCATTTGTAATACCGCCTCCCCCACTATTTCCGTCATATACTTCCTTCCTGCTCCATCTTGCCGTATCCTCTGACGTGATACCTTTGGCTAAACTCTTACTAAACAGTGGGTCTGATTCCATAACTGGCGTACTCAATTTTTCCGCCGTTTTGGCGTATATCGCATAGGGGACGCTTAGCATTTGGGAAACAATGATCAGACTATAATTCGTGCCCCCCGTCGGATCTGTTTCCGATTTGATGAAAAAGGGTCCTTTCGTCCAATCTATTGTCGATACAGCACCCTTCAGAATATTTCCCTTTCCTATGGTAATATAGGCTAATCCATTCAAATTGGTCTTTACCTTATGCTCCTCCTCGTACCACACCGTGTCCGCCGCATTACCCCCTAACAGGCCTATGCGTATGCCCACCGTGGTATTGGCCACCAACTCATTATTTCCATTTCTGATTACCATCTGGTAGCTAAATGAGTTGGGTACTTGCGCCATACTCAGGTAGCTCAATGTCATACTTAAAAGAAGGAATAGACCCTTTTTCATATTCTTAATCATTTTTTCTTCAACTTTGGTTTTTCAGACAAATCGTAGGCAACAATAAGCAGATGACCCATGTTTGGAATACCTTGTACCGTGGATAATCCAATATCAAACTGATAGCCTGCCGTGATAGGATATTTCGATACCATGGCATTCATGCCCACCGATCTGCTTTTACTGAACACTGAATACTCATAATTCCTGTACACTGGTGCCACACTGAAATAGGAGCTTCCTGTCAGTTTCAATTTAATATCCACCATCATATCTAATTGATAATCGGCACTTTGCTGTGTCCTCAGTAAAACACCCGGGGTAATCTCTACATTTTCACTCACCTTCAGCTTTACGCCCGAGGATATGTAAGTGAGAAAGGCATTGCGAACATCATTTTCATCCATGAAAAGGTCATTCACCTGTGGTATGATGTTATAGGCCGATATGCCCAGATGGAAGCCGTGGGAATGAAAATGGAAGCCTACATTCGCATTTGGATAGGCATTAAAAAACTTAGTTTCGTCATTAAACAGATTATTGTCCACATTTCCCGACAATAGCCCCAATCTATCTATCCTATACTGATTGTAAGTAGCTGATATGCCAAATGACAGACCTGAAATAGGTATATTAGCGCCTCGCCCAACGTTCTCTATATGGTAGGCAAAGGTAGATTCTAAGCCAACGAAAGAGACGGCCCCATTCTGGTCTTTAAATCCGTTGACTCCCAGTCCAATTTGATTTTTTGGAAACGGATAATCGATGGATAACAGTTGGGAGTTTGGAGAATTATCAAAGCCTGTCAGTCGCTTGCTGTACACCAGCATCGCATTGCCCAATCGGTAAGCTCCTGCCAGCGCAGGATTAATCAGATAGGGTTTAAAATAATGCTGGTTTTGGAAAATATAATTTTGTCCAAAACATATTATTCCATTAAAAACAAGAAAAATAGTCCAGATTCCCTTCATATCGGTATTTATCTCATCAAGGTGAAATTCCCCCTCAACGTTTCGATGTCATTTAATTTTACGAGGTACCAGTAGGAATCTACCGGAGCGGGGATATTGTTAATCAATCCATCCCAACGGAAAGCGGTTCCGGCATACTCTACCAACACCCGACCGAATCTGTCAAAAATAAATACCTTGGAATCTGGTAGCAGATCCAGTTCAGGAATAGACCAGTAATCATTGACACCGTCGCCATTTGGCGAGAAATAATCACTCACTATAATCATTTCACTATCCAGCACCTTCACCGATACCTCACATGCTTTTCCGCCAATCTTAAGAGAAAAAAGGGCTGTACCTGCACTGCCAGGTTTTCCAAGCAGCGAATATTTTAGTACGCCACCCGTCTGATCCAACAATAGGGAATCCGCTTTTAAAACAAGTCCGTTAACCCCTTGGGAAGATAGCGAAACAGGCGCTGTTTTTACATTATTTCCCCCTGAATAGGTGATACTCACCTCTCCGGAATAATCCAGGTTTTTCCCCACTGCCGAGGGAAACAAGGAAAAGTTGTCGCAACGCAAAACAGATAATTCAGGTTGGGGACTATATACCCGAAGGCTAATGGGACAGGATTTAGTTCCAAAAACCAGATTAAACAAGGCAATACCCGTGTCGGCAGGCACCCCTTTAAGCACCAGTTCAATGGAGCCATTGCCTTTCGCTAATTTACCTGTTGGCAAGGTCATTGTCAGACCCTTTACCATACTTGAAGCAATATTTAGTCCCAGATAATTAGCGCCATTTCCACCAAAGTAGGGTAAAATGACTACGCCATTATACATTTCCCCCTTTAACAGTACCGTATTATCAAGCATATAATTATCGCAGGAGAGGGAGGACACGGACGAAGCCAATTCGTAGATAGATGGTTGTTGAATGCCTTGGTTTACATGATAAGAACCCGCTATTTCATTGGCATAAAGCAATTGACCAAAAGAAAATTCAACCGACCCATTTCCAGTGTTCTCTAAACTTCCTCCCGAGGAAACAGCACTGACAATAGTGGTATCCTGGGCTATTAAAGAAGCCGGAGACATTACACACAAAAGGAATAATAGTAAGCCTGTTGTTGAAACAATCCAATATTTAAAGGAAAATACATGACCAAATGCAACAATAAATCGAGACCATGAGTTGAGCGAGAACCCGACGAATTTATCACCTGTCACCGAACATAACCATTGTATGTCTGATGAAGGTGATTTTGTGGAAGTAATATTAAAAAATTGCAGATAACTAAAAACCATCTATTTCCTTTGAATCACAAAATTATTTGGATTTAAAGTTTCAGCATTAAAACTGACCCACAAATTCCTTTGAATTCTGAGAATTTTAAGGAATTTTTTTCAAAATGAACCTCAAAATGAATGAAAAGTGAAAATGTTGCCCTTTATTTGAATATGCAGATCCTGTCTGAACTTTGATTTTTTTGATTAATGTGATGGATTGTTAGAGTGAACCGTGCAAAAAGTTATTTAAGTATGAAAAGCAGTCTAAGAAGTAACCATTCAACATTCCCCCCATCATTAAAACGAAGAGGTTATCCATCATCCGTGAAATCCAATAATCTTTAAAATCCGTGATTCAAAAATGGGATTGAGGTGAATATAAAATGGAAACCTGTCGGAGAAGACGATGCGTGCATCGTCTCTACGGGGTAAAAACGTTATCCATCATCCGTGAAATCCAATAATCCTTAAAATCCGTGATTCAAAACCAGGGATTGAGGTGAATATAAAATGGAAACCTGTCGAAGAAGACGATGCGTGCATCGTCTCTACGGGGTAAAAACGTTATCCATCATCCGTGAAATCCAATAATCCTTAAAATCCGTGATTCAAAAATGGGATTGGGGGTGAAATAAAATGGAAACCTGTAGAAGAAGATTCGAGGCATCGCGTCTCTACGATATTGATTAGTTTTTAATCTCCTTCATAAATTCCTTTGGTAATTTCCCGGTAACCAATTTAAAACTTTGAATAAATGCGGAATAGGATTTGAATCCACATTCTTTACCTAATACTTCAATTGTTTTATTGTATCCATTTTTATTATTAATTAAACTAATAGCATATTCGATTCTTAATCTATTACGCCAATCTATGTATTTTTCATTATTGATATGATTGAAAAAATAAGTGATATGATGTAATGGTAAATCAATATCCTTTGCCAAACTAAAGGTATTTGAGTCCGCTTCTAAAAATTTATTATCCTTCTTCCAATCTTCAAGTAAAAGCCTTATTTTATCAATATAATCATCTTTTAAGGAGAAGTTTTCCATATCGCTTTCTACGAATGCTTTATCTTCCTTTACTTTCAAACCCGGTTTTTCCATAGGAATGCCATAAAGGATTTGGGGAAATAAAACAAGGCCGAGGAGTAACAACAAAAAGCCTATAAAAATGAGAGAGAACAGAATATTCCCCTCATATTGAAAAGAAAGCTTATCCTTGGCATTTAGAAACATAAAGCCAATAGAGCATAAAAGAACACCTAAAAAGGTTACGATAATGGCAAAAAATAACAGCCAATTTTTAACAATTTTTTGCTGATTACTCCATGCTTCAATAGATGATTTTTTATATTTATAAGTAAGAATCAGACCCCAAATAGCTATTAGGTAGATAAAAAGATGAACTCCCTTTAGTGCATAATTAATTCGTAATGTAAAAAATAAATTTAATTTAGCGTAGCTCAAACTTTTCCAGGAATTATTAATAATATCATTGGCCACCCTATATTTTTCCTCCCAACTTCCTAAATTTAAGTGTAATCTTCCAGCCAAAATTATAAAAAAAATAAGAAAATGTAATCCGTCATATTTAGTAAACTTAGCATTATCACTTAAAATTGATCTCACATAAAGAAATGCCAGAGGCCCAATAGTATAAGCTGAAGCATTTAAAGGAATACTCAAAACAAAAGCTATAACAACTAGTGAATTATTGAATAAATAAAGATAATGAGATATCGTAACGAAATTAAATGCGAATAAAAACAGCCCTAAATAGATATTGGCAGATTTGTAACCCTTATTATAGATTAATAATAAAGCTGAAAAAAAAATACCTAATCCACTTAAAACAAGCATCTTAAATTAATTTACTAGGAGTATTCAAAAAAACATATTTGTAATAATAAATATTTTAAATGGTTATTTACTCCTTTCATCCATATAAAAATATTATTAAGTCCTTAAAATAGGTTAGCTTAATGTTTTATAACCTGAAAAAAATTGAAATATTTACTACCAATTTCTTAAAAATCTAGGCGGAATTACAAATTCATCCTAAAAAAAGACCCGCAAATTCCTTTGAATTCTGAGAATTTTAAGGAATTTGTTTCAAAATGAACCACATAGTGAATGAAAAGTGAAAATATTGCCCTTTATTTGAATAGTACTGTCTGAACTTTGATTTTTATGATTTTTTTGATTTTTGGGCTGGATTGTTAAAGTGAACCCTGAAAAAAGTGATATAAGTATGAAAGGCTGTTTAAAAAGTAACCATTCAACATTACCCCCATCTTTAAAACGAAGAGGTTATCTATAGTCCGTGAAATCCAATAATCCTTAAAATCCGTGATTCAAGAATGGATTTGGGGGGTAAATATAAAATGGAAACCTGTCGGGGTGAAGACGATGCGTGCATCGTCTCTACGGGGTAAAAACGTAATCCATCATCCGTGAAACCCAATAATCCTTAAAATCCGTGATTCAAGAATGGGATTAGGGGTAAATATAAAATGGAAACCTGTCGGGGAGAAGACGATGCGTGCATCGTCTCTACGGTTAATTTTTTATGCCGTTCATTACATTTATTAATGTTCTGATGGTATGATAATTGCCTTTCCAGATATTGGATTTACGACCAAATTTTGCCTGAGGATCTTTATCAAGTGAACTGGCGTACCAGTCACCATTTTCCCAGTCAATTAAATATTTTTTTATAAAATCCCATTGTTCGACAAATAAATGTTTATAATTCATGGAATCATTAGGATATAATTGCTGAAAATACCAAAGGGTGTTTAAGGTTTCGGATTGCGCCCACCAATTTTTAGTGTCCTTTTTTATCCTTGGTGAATCATTTAATTTATAATAATATCCGGCATCATAAACGCCAGCCGAGGCTTTATCCCAACCCCATATTAAACCATGATCCACCATTTTTTTTCCTAATTCCATTGTTTTTTGATGTTCATTTTTCAACGTAACATCATTTGGCTCTATATCCATTAATTTCTGGGACGCATCCATCAGTAAATAAGCCGTTTCAATATCATGACCAAAAGAGACATGATCCAAATGCCATCTTTTTTGCTGAACCTCAGGTAAGGAATCTCTTAACGAAAATGGTGTAAATTCATTAGCAAAGAATAACTGTAAAAATCCTTTTTCATGTAACATTTTATCTCTTATCAGATATAACATTTCAGACAAACGATTTTTTACAATGGGGTCTGGCCAAACTTTATATAATTGCGTAAAGGCCTCCATCAAGTGTATCGAACTATTCTGGTCTTTAGGAGGAACTCCTCCCCACCCTTCTTTAATGGGTATTCCTTCTTGCGTTAGAAACTGATAATAACCTCCATTTATGGAATCATGACTATGGTCTTCCAACCAATGGAATACCTTTTTAGCAAAATTTAATACTTCCTCTTCCCGCGTTGCCTCATACAGCGTAGCCAGTGCATATAAGCCGAAAGCGTTACCGTAGGCATTTTTTAAAATAATATCAACCTCCTTTTCCTTAACAGGAGTACCATTTCTTTCCACCAGATTATAAAATCCACCATGAACACGATCCCACAAAACATCCGTTAAAAACAAATAACCATGATAAGCATACGAATCATAAGTATCTTCCTTTGTGAACATTTTTAATTGGGCAAGGGACCAAACATGCCTGGCCTGAGTAACAATCATTTTTTGTTGAGACCCTTCTGGTTTCCAGTCATGAGTAAAATCACTAAAGTACCCACCATTTTCAATATCTAATACTTTAGGATACCAAACGGGTAACATATTTTCGAATAATAATTTTTCCATGTCTTTATGAACTGAAAGCCATAAAGTATCCTTTTTAATCTGCGCATTTAAATTAAACGAAGTAATGAAAATAAGGCAGCAGCATAATAATTTTTGACGCATAATTTTAAACTTTTTTCAATTTCCTAAAACCCAACTGTCATATTCAAGGAAGGTATAACCGGTAACTGGTTCACCCTTTGGTTAGTAATTCTATCAAGATAAAATACATTTTGCCTGTTATAAACATTAGTTACGGCAAATGTCGATTCAATATAGGCAAATTTATTTATTTTATGTGTGTATTGCACACTAACGTCCAAACGATGATAATAGGACAATCTACCCCCATTTATTTCATCAGAAAGAAGGGTTCCTAAAGGATAATTTCCACCTAATATATCCGTTTGCAAAAGGTCTGTCAAATTATTATTTTCAAAGAATCCCTGTGTTTGAGTAAATGGAAATCCGGAACCAACATACCAGTGTGCGCCCCATTTCCACTGTTTAGATTTACCAGAAAGATAGGAAAATAAAAAATTCAAACTATGCCTCCTGTCAAAAACAGTAGGAAATCGAACATTATTACTAGTTTCAAAAACCGAAGCCAATGAGTAGGCTACGCTGATATCAAATGATGTAGGTTTGTATGCTAAGGTGACATCCACGCCTGTAGCAAGACCTTCTTCAACCAAAAAATCAGGATCAGTAGCCTTTCTTTTATTCCGATTAAGCGATATAAGTTGATTAAAAAACTTTTGATACCCCTCCACAGAAACAGAAAAAAGATTAAACGGCTCCCATTCCATTCCAGCGACCCAATGCATTGCCTTTTGTAAACGCGATTTCACGGGAATATTTGAACCGCTTTTAAAAAGGCTTGTTTCAGGACCTACCAGAAATCCTGAAAATAATTGCACAACATCCTGGTTATTTGCTAAACTTATCAGATTCTGTGAGTAAAATCCCCCACCCATTTTAAGTCTGAAATTGTCTGACCACAAATATTTTAATCCAAGTCTGGGTTCAGGGGAAAACTGCCCTTGCGAGGCATAATAATGCATACGAAACCCTGGCTGAAGAATAAATTTATTGACTTGGTATTTAAATCTGACGAATGCAGCCATTTCTGTAGTGAAATCATTTTGACTTATTGTCAAATTAAAGGGATTAACGAATTGAAATCCCGTATTTAAACTAATCAATTCTAAGCCATATTCCAGCGCAGAATGCTTGCCCACCTGCATGAAATCGAGTCTTGCTGTATATGATTCCAGGGAACTACTTCTGGGGCCGGTATTTTTCTCCGCTAAAGACAGATTGTACCTACTAAAACCAATATTTCCCTCAATCCTCACAGGTGATTGAAGAGGTGAAAGTAAAAAATGCATGCCTCCACCAAAAGTTTCCCATTTTTGACTGGCTATATTGGCCAGTTTAAACTTATCAGTAAATGAAAATCCAAAAATATTCACCTTACTACCATTTTCACCTAAAAACGATATTTTTCCGTAAAGATCTTGGTATTGATAGGGCAAACCTAGATTTTGTAAAGAAGAAAGCGAGGTATCTTTTTTAGCAAAAGCGTAAAAATTGGAATCGACAGCGTAACGATAAAGGTGTGGCGAGGTTTTATCCAACCAGCCATATTTCCCTGTCAATAAAAAGGAAACGGCAGTCCCATTTTCCTTTTTTAGTGGTTTTATGGGTCCTTCCAAAAGTAATTTCCCTTGAAATGGACTTATAGAAGCCAATCCAGAAATCCTATTTTTATTACCTTCCCTGGTTTTAATATCCATAACGGCGGAAATTCTACCCCCATGTTCCGCATTAAAACCTGCACTTAGCACATCGACAGAACGAATAATTTCGGTCTCGAAAACGGAAAAAAGACCAATGGAATGAAAAGGATTATAAATTAATTGCCCATCCAGAAGCACTCTGTTTTGAACGGGCGAACCTCCCCTTATAAAAATCTGCCCACCCTGATCACCGGAAATAACAACCCCTGGCAGAGCGGTTAAATATTGAGCAATATCCGCTTCTCCACCAATAGAAGGCAATAACTTTATATTTTCTTTGCTTAATTGAATCTGACCAATCTGAATTTCACTTCTTGCCCTTTCCTTTGAGGCAGAAATATCAACCGTTTGCAATTCAATGGTTGACCTGGTTAAATAAATCAATTGATATTTAATCTTATTGGAAATAATATCAATTTCCAATAAAGTATCTAAATATCCAAGGTAAGAAACCTGAACCCTTTGGTTACCTGAAGGAACGGCAGACAATTGAAAAAAGCCATCTTCGTAAGAAATAACTCCTTCCTTTGAATTTATTATTTGAACCGAGGCATAGGCAATGGGTTCACCTGATTCAGCATCATAAATATGACCTCTAAGCGTACCTGTTTGGCCAAAAGAAATGAAGGCGCTGAAAAAAAAGATTAAAAAAGGGATAACTATTTTCATGAGAATTGATCCTGAATTTTTGAAATTAATCTGTCCAAACGCCCAGACCTTGTCTTAAAATAATTATTTCATCTGCGGAGCAGTCCACTAAAGTGGAAGGAATATTACCCCCTACTCCACCATCAATAATCATATCTACTTTATGTTGAAAATCAGATTTAATATCTTCAGGATCAGCATAGTATTCTTGAATTTCATCTGTTTCCGAATGCAGGGACGTAGTTAAAAGGGGGCTTCCCAAACGATCCAGCATAGCTAAAACGATGGGATTATCTGGAAATCGAATACCGATGGTTTTCCTTTTCTTGTCGAATAATTTTGTAATAGCAGGAC
>Ga0247838_1000702_pt1 | contig 51767 bp, 32 predicted proteins | sample LaCruzMarch2015__5_FD_189097 | JGI IMG/M metagenome (GOLD analysis project Ga0247838, IMG submission 189097) | Freshwater microbial communities from meromictic Lake La Cruz, Castile-La Mancha, Spain - LaCruzMarch2015_15m | ecosystem: Environmental > Aquatic > Freshwater > Lake | place: Spain...
AAAAAAATTCCGTAAATTGAGCCAAAAGACCACTTTCTTTAATCATTTTGTGCGGAAAACGTATCAATTCCATATTTTTTTTGCTCAAAGTAGGCACTAATTCGAACTTAGCCTGACGGCTATGGCGCGGACGCCAACCGCGGCAAGAAAAACCAGAACCTCTTCTTTAGATTGGTACCGGTAAACGGGGGGCAGGACAATTATTCAAAAATGAACAAAGAACGAATCCGTTTCTACACCTTCATCTAACATTTTTACCTCTAATTCGCACAAACAATTGATGGCATTCTTTGCCTCAGCTTCTTCCCATTTTATGTTTATTAATTTTTGCATCAATTCATTTTCAGAAACAACAATTTTATCTCCTTCAATTAATTTATTATCACTTATAAAATCACACAATATTTTCAGCGTAGAAAATAGAGAGTCTTCAAGATTTTCTTCAAAAAGAAAATCTTGTTTTTCGTCCTCATTTATCCATCCTACAATTCCAAATATTTTTTTGTCAACAACTTTATAATCTTCAATTTTTGCGTTGAATAAATTGAAGAAAGATTCTAAAAATTTAACTATTGAAAGATGTTCCATTTCTTGATACTAATTTATTCTTTACCCAGCCAAATATGTCTGCTACCTACTTTACTTCCCAAGCCCTCTACCTGAACGTGTGGCTTCAAAATTTTTCCCTTTACGGGATTTAGATCATATCTTAATTTTCCTCTAAACTGTTCAGTTAGTTTTTCAAACTCCTGTAATTCCATTTCAGAAAGTTGAGAACCTGGCTTTGATAAATGTTGTACAAGCGCCTTAAATTCTTTTAAAGACCCTGCTTGTATTCTTCCCACCCCCAACACCTTCGATGCCTTAACCCCCACCCCTGCCACCTTACCCCAAGGCGCTTCACTCGCCACCAAAAACGCCCGCTCCCCTGCACCCAGCTGGCGGTGTTCTCCACTTTGCAGGTCTTCCAGGCTGGGCGGCAGCATTTCCTGCCCTGTATACGCGCCGTGCAGGGCGGGCAGCGGGGTGAAAAGCACCATGAATAAACAACAGGCAACAATTTTTATGCTTATGTTCATGACTTTAAATTTTTTTTGTGGTTGCGATTATATCCCTCTTAACTTACAAGACATACAAGATTAACAAGACTCAAACACACGCTCGAAAAAATCCTGTTAATCCTGTAAAACTTGTAAATCCTGTCCAAAAAAAATCCTGTCCACCGATTAATTTCCTGTCTAACTACAAGCCTACGCCACCGCCTCTTTCCCCAATATCCGTTTCAATTCCGCAATGGCATTGTCCTCTACAAAATAGCTCAGGTGGTCGGCCGGAATGATCGTCATGTCTTGTGGCGCAATCAAATCTTTCGGGCCCTTTTGGCTGCTCACCTCCACCAACCAGTCGTGCGGCTCGTCAAACACAAACCAATCCAGCGCCTTTTTCACCACAAAACGCTTGAGGCGTTTGAAAAACTTGACCGACTCGTTGTCTATTCGGTCCAATTCCGTGGAGTCGCCTCCCAACAGGCTGTACCGCACCGTGTCGGGTTTGTTGGTTGGAAAATTGAGGTTTTTGAGGAAATCTGACTTGGGATTTTGCTGATCGATCGTCACAAATACCGCTTTCCCAATTTGCTTGGCCACAAATGACAGCGGCACAATGTACGGTTTCAAAATCGCCACCCCGTTGAGCGCCCGACCCAGCAAGCCAAAAATCTTTTTGTGGAAACCAGACAGGTCGGAACCCAAACTCGGCGAACCCACCAGCAGCACATGCTGCACAAATGGTGCGCCACCCGATTGCTCCACCATCCAACGACACACCAAACCACCCATCGACGGGGCCACCATGGTGATGCGGGCACCCTTTTCGGGCAAACACGCGTCCACACTTTTCAGCCTGGCCAACATGTCCTCAGCCGTTTTTTCCATGGGCGTGTTCAACGCTTCGTATTCGTAGGCTAAAAACACGTCGTATTGCGCGGCTATGCCAAATCGGGACAGTTGCTCAATTTTGTCTTCAATGTTCACCAAGTTGCCGTGTGTGGTGAACAAAATGGAATCGGCCTGTGCCACTACAGCGCGGATTTGCGCCACATCCGTCACCCGACTGCCGTCTGCCTGAATCATCATCAGGGTATTCGGCAGTTTGCGATAGCGCATTTTTTTAAAAAACAGCTTGACGGCGGTAAACACCCCGCGTTCCTGCATGTCTGAAGCACCGGCACCCAATACCCCGGGTGTGGCGTCGGGCAGGGTGATGATTTCCACATCGCCATTTTCATTGGTGTATCCCATGGGCAGGTACAAGTCCGTCTCGGCATCGTAGCCGTAAGGCACAATGACTTCGTCTTCACCGGCTTTTTCATCCAATTCCAGGCGCATGGGTTCGGTGAGTTCGCCAAACACTTCGGTGAGTTGAAGGATAGACACGGCCTCGTCGTACTGCACTTCAAACGATCGGGAGAACACACTGCTTTCGGTGGCTGTATCGCCCCAGAGTGAAGCGGGTGGCAACACAAATTTTTGCATGTCGGCCCCCACACCCCGGGTGCCATTTTCGCTTGTTTTCAGCATGTTGCGGGCATCGGCCAACGTACACAAAGTAGCTTTGGCGCTGAAACCGGCCGGTTTGTTGGTGATGCGGAAGCCGCCACCGGTAACCTGCGTCAAATCGACAGGTGGTGCCGGACAAACAATGCGCACCGGAATGGTGATCACGCACCAGTCGGGTTTGGCAGCACTTGGCTTTTGGCCAAATCCGCCGCGTTTGGTGCTCTCCTCCACATCGATCGGCAGGGAAGGTTGCACAAAATTGTTGAGCTCAAAGAACTGGTTCGATACAAATATTTTGAGGTACTCGGTAATTTCGCGCACACCCTGTTGCAACAATTCTTTTTTGATAAACAACGGTATTGCAGTGTAGGTGGCCCCTTCAGCCTGAAAATCAAACGTGTGCACCTGGCCAAAATCGGTTTGTCGGGGTTTCATCGACTGTGTGACGCCGTACTCATTGTCTAAGTACAATCCGCCTGCGTAAAATCCGGCCTTGTGCAGTTTCACGGAGCACCGGAGCGCCGGAAGCTCCTCCGTGCCATCGGCACCATAGCGGTAGTGGAGCACCACCGAGTTGCGCCCCACCACCTTGCCTTCAGCCGTGTTGATGGTGTCTTGTGTGATGTTGTCCAATACCTCCAGTCGGATGTCGATGTCGCTCATGCGCAACCCTTCAAACACCGGTCGGTCCAGCTCCTGCACAAAACGCCACTTGCCCACGCCGTCGCAAAAAGACACGAACACACTTGGTATCTCCTGGCGCATAAACACGGGGAATTGGCTGTCTTTTTTGAGCAGCATGTATTTGCCCTGGTCGTCGGTGCGCACCACATAGTCGGCGTCGGCTTTGCTGACGGCATCAAAACGGCAGTAAAGCGGTTTGGTGAAGGCCAGGACATTCTCCAAAGCCTGCCGCTGACCCAGGTTTTCCACATCGATGAACATGCTGATTTTGGGCGCGGCCATATCCTGAATAATCCCGAAGCGTTTGCCCTCTTTGGCTAAGGCGACATCGGCGTCGTTCAATGCGCCATCGGGCACATCCAGCACCGAGTAGGTTGGCATCACCTGTTTGACGGCAAAAACGGCATCGCCCACTTTTACGGTGGTAGGTTGTTCGGGCGTGCCGGCTACAATGCCTTGCAAAGCGCCGCCCTTGAGCTGCCATTCGCCTTTTTCAAACAGGACGGGAAACGACAGTTCATTTTGGTCAAATTGCCTGCCCAAAAATCCATCTTGCAATGAAGCGCCGCCCCAGGCATCCACCTGCGGAATCTGGTCGCTCACGCGGTTGCGCACCAGGGCACCTGCGCGGCGGGCTATTTCGGGGTAACTCAACGCGGTACCGCCCTCTTGAAGCACCCGCAGCAGGCAGTGGGTGAACACGCCGCGGGGTTTGCCTTCAATGCGCATTTCTTTGGCCAACTCGCTGTCGCGTGCCGCCGCCAAATGGATGTGGCGCGCCTCACGGGCGTAAAACGCCTTGCCGTCTATAAGGTCAAACACCTGATCGGATACAGGTATGCCCTGCACGCCGAGCAGGTTTTGAAAAGCGCTGGCGGCATACGTGGCCTGCGCATGGCGCACCCGCACATCTCCGTCGCCGTCGCCACGGGTGCCGCTGCCGGAGTGGCAACTGTCGGTGATCACCAGCACATGCGCTTCGGGTTGGTTGCGGTACACGCGGTGGATGAGGTAAGCCAGCTCTTTGTCCAGGAGGTCACGTGATCCGCTGCGGCTGTCGAGACACACCAGCGTTTCGTTCATGCCATCGGCTTTCAGGTGGGCAAATTCAGGTGCTGCGCTTTCCTGGGAGCCGTGACCGCTGAAGTAGAACAGGCATACGTCGCCGGGCTTAACCGCATTGGAGCACAGGTGGTCGAAGGCGTCGATGAGTCCCTGGCGGGTGGGCAAGGCGCGTTCGAGCAGGCCGTCGAGTTCATTGGCTAAGGCCGATACGTCTTCCAGTTCGTGGCTGTGCGGGGCCAGCAGGTACTTTGGCCGCCACTGGAGTTCGTTTTTGCGGCTAAATTGTTGGAAAAAAGCGCCGACGGCCAAGGTGTCGGGCACGCAGCCGTTGAGCGGGCTTTGCGGATAGGCGTTGATGCCCACGAGCAGGGCATGGATGGTGTTTGTCATTTGGCAATTTGGTTTAGGTTCGGGTGTAAAGTTACAACCAAATTTTACCTACACAAACTTCAAAACCAGGCAAAACATCGTCTCCGCTCAAAAGAACCTCAAAGGAAACTTCTGCAACTGCTTGTTCAGGGCGGTAGATGTACGTTTTGCGTTGTTGCGGATCAATTAACCAGCCGAGCGCGCAGCCACAAGTGGCGTATTCTGCCATTTTTTCCTTCAAACCAGACAAGTTTTGGTCAGGGGAACGAATTTCCACCACAAAATCGGGGACGATGGGCGCAAATTTTCGACGATCAGCTGCGGGCAATGCTTCCCAGCGTTCCCGACGAATCCAGGCTAAGTCTGGTGAGCGCTCGGCTCCATTGGGTAGTTTAAATCCGGTGGAAGAATCAAACCCCTTTCCCAATTGATGTTGCCGGTTCCAAATGCCCAGTTCTGTAGAAAGTTCAAAATTGAGGTTGCCGGTTTCGGAATTGGTGGGTGGCATGATGACAATAAATTTATCCCAGGTGCGCTCTATCCGCAAATCCGGGTTCAACAGACAAAACCGGTAAAATTGCTCCTCAGACATGCCACCGTCAGGCAATTGGAAAGCAATGCCGGGAAAATTACGGGCTGTATTTGTTGCTGCAATAGTCATACAGGCATCATTTGTTGCAAATATAAGCCATTATGCGGAATGCGGAATGCGGAATTTTCTCATTATTCCGGATTTTATGCATCATTCCCGACAACGCAGCAAAAAAATAGAAGGAATGTACAAATTCCGCATTCCGCATTCCGCATTCCGCATTCGGCTTATTCCACTACAATCTACACCACCTCTACCCCCCTGGCCGTACGCAGTTCAGCTGTGTACACTCCAATCTCCTCAAATTGCAAGGTAATCGAGCGGAAACGGTACATTTATGGTTTGTCAAACAGGATTAACCCAAACAAGCGTACCTTTGCGCAACAAATAAGTTACGCGAGACCTACTTCATGAAAAACACGTACTTCGACCTTGTCGACCAAACTTTTGATTTCCCTCAAGACGGGTTCCGGCTTCAGGATGGCCATCTGCTGTTTAATGAAATTGACGTGTATGGGCTGATAAAAAAGTACGGTTCGCCACTCAAATTGACCTTTTTGCCCAAAATTGGCGAGAAAATCCAGTTTGCACGCAAGTTGTTCCGCGACGCCATTCAGCGCTACAACTACAACGGCAAATACGTGTATTGCTATTGCACCAAAAGCTCTCACTTCGCTTTTGTGCTCAACGAAGTGCTCGAAAACGGCACCCAGCTCGAAACCTCCTCGGCTTTTGATATTGACCTGGTGTGGCGCCTGTACAAACTCGGTAAACTCAACAAACAAACCACCATAGTACACAATGGCTACAAACCGAAGGCTTACCTCGAACGCATCGTGCAACTCATCGAGGAAGGCTTTACGAATACGCTTCCCGTGTGCGACAATCCACAGGAATTTGAGGCGTATGACGCCCTCATCAAAAAAGGTAAGATCAACATAGGCCTCCGCCTGGCCACCGAAGAAGAACCCAATTTTGAGTTTTATACCTCCCGCCTGGGCATTCGGCAAAGCGAAGTGTTGTCCTTTTACAAAGACAAAATTGAAGGCAACCCCAAATTTGACCTCAAACTGCTGCACTTTTTTGTCGATACCGGCATCAAAGACACCCTGTACTACTGGAGCGAACTCAAAAAAGGCATCAAAATGTACTGCCAACTCCGCAAGGTGTGCCCCACCCTGACTGCCCTCAACATCGGCGGCGGCATGCCCATCCGCAACTCGCTGGGCTTTGAGTACGATTACGCCTATATGATCAACGAAATTGTGCGCCTCATCAAGGAACAATGCGACGATGAAGGTGTGCCTGAGCCCGATATCTTTACCGAATTTGGCAAATACACCGTAGGCGAAAGCGGTGCCACCATTTTTTCTGTCATCGGCAAAAAACAACAAAACGACGCCGAGCAATGGTACATGCTCGACAACTCCCTCATCAACACCCTGCCCGATTCCTGGGGCATCAAAGAGCGCTTTATCCTCCTGCCCATCAACCACTGGGAAAAACCGTACGATAAAGTCAACGTGGGCGGCATCAGTTGCGACAACGCCGACTACTACAACTCCGAAGCCCACATCAACCAGGTATACCTGCCTGTATACGATGATGATGCAGACGAACCCCTTTACCTCGGCTTTTTCCACACCGGTGCCTATCAGGAAAACCTGAGCGGCTACGGAGGCCTCAAACACTGCCTGCTGCCTGCGCCCAAACACATCCTCATCGATAAAAATTACTACGGCGAGTTTACCGATTGGGAGGTGTTTCAGGAGCAGGACGCCGATTCGATGCTCAAAATTCTGGGTTATGATTCGCCTTATGCTTCCTGACGGGGCGCTTCAACTCATACATTCCACCGATCAATGTACTTTAAAAACAGCTTGACTAAGTTTTCCGCATCCGAAATGCCCCGGTGATGCACCCCGGTAAACTCCATGCCTTCGCGTTCCACGGCCTTTTTCAGGCCCATGGGTTGTTTGGTGCCTTTCATTTTGCGGTATTGATCTTTCAGGTTGACATGGTGCTCCACCCAGTCGGCGTCTATGCGGTGCAGCCGACAATCGTGCACAAACATCCTTTTGTCAAAACCACCCCACGAGCACAAAGCATAAGGTTCGTCTTCGATGCGGGCCCATTCCATGAATTCTTCGATCACCTCCGGAAATTTACGCGCGCGGTTGACGTCTTCCTGCCGAATGCTGGTCAGGTCTTTGCAAAAAGGCGAAAGCGTAGGATGCACCACGGGTTTGACAAATCGGTTGAAGCGCCCGCGTACTTCCCCGAACGCATTGATCCGAAAAGCCCCTATTTCGATGATCTCCTGCACAAATCCGGGCGGTGGATGCTCCCAACACGTCGCTTCCAGATCGTAAATGATGTAGTTCCGCATAGTATTTCATTGAACGCCCCGCAGTTTTAAGCGGTACAACAAGTACCAAAACCACAAACGATGCCGCTGTTTTTGCGTAGCGTAAAAAAATTGCTCCTCCAACACCGCAACAGGCTGCTTCGCCCCCGGATGCTTCAAAGGAAATTCCAGGGTTTGAGCCTCCAGCATGGCGAGGGCATTGAAAGTGCGGGTGTTCGTAGCGCCCTCTACCCCGATGCCCGTATTCCGGATCAGGTTTCGGTTGGGCACAATGCACAGTCCGTTGTTTTTGAGTATGGTGAAAAACCACGCATACGCCCACGAATTATTCAGGCCAGCTTTGGTCGTTCTGAATTTATCCATCATGTACGTGCGCGCAAACGGATCAGATACAAAATCGGTGAACAACGGACTGTCCACATAAGTTTCCAACCCGTCCATCGACGCTGAAAAGTGTTTCCACGCCCGGCCCCAGCTTGCCCACCCCCACACAAAGGAAAAACGGGTAAACGAGTAGCTGTAAGGGAGCTGAAAGGTCTGTTGTGCAATCAGGTTGGAGCCGCCAATGTGCATGATGCGTTCGTCGTCGGCGTATTTTTCCAAAAGTTCACCCGCAAAGCGGAAAAAAGACGGATCCGGCAAACAATCGTCTTCCAAAACCACCCCCCGGGATTCCTGTTCAAAAAACCAGGTTATGGCCTCGGGCACGCCCTTTTGCAAGCCCGCATTGGTGTCCCTGAACCAGGTCTGTACCGCACAATCCCAATCGATGCCCTCCCGAATGAGCCGCTGCACTTCAGCTACCCGTTCGGCCTCACCGACTTTACCGAGGCGGGGCCCATCCACATGCACATACATCTTCGACGGCTTCAACTGGCGTAAACGTGCGAGCACCGCCTGTACCTGAGCAGGTCTGTTGAAAGCCAGCAATAAAACCGGAGGCGTTTGTTCCATGTTTTTCCGCAAAAAGGTGCAGTTTTGCCCCCTCAAAGTGTCCGAAAGCGCAAACTTAATACAATGATTCCTGCTTTTATCCGCAAACGATGGTATAAATGGACAGAAGGCCGCATCCAACTGCCTTTGATTCACGGTGTCCAAACGGAAAGATTGGGTTCGCCGTATGGCGGCTGGATTATTCCGAAAAATTTCCTGAAGCCTTCAGCCGTGGCTTTTTTGGTGGGCGCAGGCGAAGATATATCCTTCGACCTCGAGTTAGCCGCCCGTTCAGGCTGTGCCGTGCACATCTTTGACCCCACACCGCGCGCCATTCAACATGTCGAACAAACCGTTCAGTTTATCAAAAAAGGCGCATCGGCACCTTGTAATACTTGTACCGGCGGTTTTTACCCCGAATACCCCCCTACCCTGCCTGAATTGTTGCACATGCACCCTGTGGGCTTGTGGCATGAGGACACCGTCTTGCGCTTTTTTACCCCGCTGAATGAGGCGCATGTGTCGCACTCCATAGTCAACCTTCAGGGCTCAAGCTCGGCGATAGAAGTGCCCGTCCGCCGTTTGTCTAATATCATGGAAGAGCTGCAACTGAACCGCCTGGGTTTATTGAAAATAGACATTGAAGGCGCCGAATACCAGGTACTGGATGCCCTGTTGGAAGACCGGCTAAAGGTAGATGTATTGTGCATTGAGTATGATGAGTCGGCCGCGCACCACCTCGACGCACACTACATGCAGCGCATCCGAAAATCCTTGTCCGACCTGGTGGATACGGGCTATAAACTGCTGGCAAAAGAGCCTGATTGCCACAACTATACGCTGATGCATCAACGCTGCCTGGCATGAAAGTGGCCCTCTTGAATACATACCCGCACGGCGGTGCAGGCGTGGCTTGTCGGCGTCTGGCGCAGGCTTTGCCCTCTGCAGGGGTGGAAGCGCACATGCTTACCCGCGACGATGTGGGCAAAAAATGGCCGTTTTACGCCGAACGGTTGTCTTTTTTGCCGTATGAAAAGGATAAATCGGTGCGCTTCAGCTTTTCACCTGCTAATTTTGGCACCGATCTGCGCAGCAACAAAGTGTTGCAGCAAGCCGACATTATCCACTTGCACTGGATTAATCAGGGCTTTTTATCTATCCAAAACATTGCACAATTAGCTCGTTTGGGCAAACCGATGGTGTGGACCTTGCACGACATGTGGGCGTTCACCGGCGGTTGTCATTACAGTGGCGATTGCAGGCATTTCGAGCGGGGGTGCGGGGATTGCCCTTATTTGCGCAAACCAGGCCCTGCCGACTTGTCCAACCGTATTTTCCTTCAAAAACAGCGTTATTTCCCCAAAAACATTCAATTTGTGACGTGCAGTGGCTGGCTGGCCGGGTTGGCGCGCGAGAGTGCCTTGCTCCGCGATTATCCGGTAACAGACATTCCTAACCCAATAGACACGGCTGTTTTCGCGCCGGTGACCGATGCCGGTCGACAGGCATACCGGCAAGCGTTGGGTGTGCCGCCCGGCTCCTGGTTGTTGCTGTTTGTCGCCATGAAAACCAGCGAAATCCGCAAAGGATTTCACCTGTTGAAAAAAGCGCTTGAGCATTTAAAAGCAAGCAATCCCGAGCTGGCATTGCACATCATGGTGTTGGGCAAAAGCGATCCGGACGCCTTGTCGGCCCTGCCCTACCCCGTGCATGCCCTTGGGCTGGTACAAGATGTGGGTACACTCACCAAGGCTTACGGTGCTGCCGACGTGTTTGCCATTCCGTCTTTGGAAGACAACCTGCCCAATACGGTCATGGAAGCCCTTGCGTGTGGCGTTCCGGTGGTTGGTTTTCAAACGGGCGGCATTCCGGAAATGGTGCATAGTGGCGATCAGGGTTTTTTGGCTGCACAGGGCGACACAGAGGCGTTCGCAAACGGCATTTTATTCATTCTGGAAGGCACCGTGCCGCACAGTGCCTTCCGGCTTTCTGCCCGCCGCAAAGCCACCGAACAGTACGCCCATTCGGTGGTTGCGGGCAGGTATAAAGCTTTGTACGAACAAGTATTGGGGCGTTAAAACGGCACTTTGAGGCCCATGGTGAGGCTCACACCGCGGTTTTTAAGCGTTTCATTCACGATGGGAAAATTGTACAGTTCCTTGAAACCGTGGTAGTAACGGGCCTCCAATTGCAGCACAGGGCCGCCCAAGCGAAATTCGCCGCCCACAGCACCTACGGCAGATACGTCCCAGCGCTCCAAACCCAGACCACCCGCGTTGAGGTTAACCTTGATGGGATCCAGCGGGATCAAAATAATGGGATCGATGACCAATTTGGCAGAAGTGAGGTATCCGACAGACGGGCCAGCCGCTACGTACACCCGAGCGCGCTCGTTGCCGAAACGGCCTTTGGCGAGCAGCGGCACCTCTATGTAATTGCTCTTAATCAAACCCTTGGCACCGATGGGAATGCTGACACCAAAAGCAGAAACATCGTAGGAGGCATCGAGCTTGAATCCTTTTGGAATATAGTTGAGTTCAGTTTGAACGGCAAAATTGTCGTGCAGGGCATATTCTCCTGTTACACCTATTGTAAATCCGTCGCGTATGCGGAGGTCGGCCGGTATCATATCAATGCCGGAAGTAGCCTCCACATTGGAAAAGTGAACACCTGTACGTACGCCCAATGCAAACTGTGCTTGTGCAAGGCTGGTGAACATCAAGAAACAAACAATGGAAAACAACTTTGGGTTGGTCATGTCGAAGAAGGATTTAAATGAAATGATGGCACAAAGGTGGGGTACTGGTTTTGTTAAGAGGGGTTAAGGCATGGTTAGGACGGCATTAAATTCCGGGTGTTTTTGTTAAACAAAGGGTCGTTTTTAACCCGGAAATGACTTATCTTTGCGGCCCACATAAAATGGCTATGGAAGAAACCCGAATACTCCCCATCCGAATTGAAGACGAACTCAAGACAGCGTACATTGATTATTCGATGTCTGTTATTGTCAGCAGGGCTTTGCCCGACGTGCGCGACGGCCTCAAGCCGGTGCACCGCAGGGTGCTGTACGGCATGCTGGATTTGGGGTTGGGGTACAATAAAACATACAAAAAATCGGCCCGTATTGTCGGCGAGGTGCTGGGCAAGTACCACCCACACGGCGACGGATCGGTGTACGACGCCATGGTGCGCCTGGCTCAGGAGTGGAGCATGCGCTATCCACTGGTAGATGGCCAGGGCAACTTTGGCTCTATGGACGGCGACAGTCCGGCGGCCATGCGATACACCGAAGCGCGCCTGCGCCGCATTGCCGATGAAATGCTGGACGATATTGACAAGGAAACCGTTGATTTTCAATTGAATTTTGACGACTCCCTTGAGGAGCCTACCGTCATGCCCAGCAAATTCCCTAACCTGTTGGTCAATGGTGCCAGCGGTATTGCCGTAGGCATGGCCACCAACATGATGCCTCATAACCTCGGGGAAGTGTGCGAAGCCGTCATTGCAGCCATAGACAACCCCGACATGACGGTCGAGGAAATGATGCAATATGTGCTGGCTCCCGATTTTCCTACTGGCGGCATCATTTATGGTCTATCGGGCGTACGCGAAGGATACCTCACCGGCCGCGGCAAAGTGGTGGTGCGCTCCAAAACAGAAATTGAAGTAGACGACAAGGGGCGCGAGTCCATCATTGTCACCGAAATACCATACCAGGTCAACAAGGCCATGTTGATTGAGAAAATAGCGGCCTTAGTCAATGAGAAACGCATCATTGGCATCAGCGACATCAGCGACCAGTCCAACCGCGAGGGCGTGCGGGTGGTCATTGAAATCAAACGCGACGCGGCAGCCAACGTCATCCTGAGCCAGCTGTTCAAACTCACGCCGTTGCAAACGAGCTATGGCATCAACAACATTGCGCTGGTAAACGGCCGGCCACGTTTGCTGACGCTGAAAGACCTGGTCGACGAGTTCATCAAGTTCCGCATCGAAGTGATTGTGCGCCGCACCCGCTTCGAGCTCCGCAAAGCGCAAGAGCGCGCGCATATTCTGGAAGGCCTGCTCATTGCGCTGGATCATTTGGATCAGGTCATTGCACTTATTCGGGCATCCAAAGACGCCGAAGAAGCGCGCGAGGGCCTGATGAGTACTTTCGGGCTGACTGAAATCCAGTCGAGGGCCATTTTGGCCATGCGTTTACAACAACTGACCGGACTGGAGCGCGACAAGGTGCGCAACGAATACGACGAACTGATGAAACGCATTAGAGAATTCGAAGCCATTTTGGCCGACGAGATTTTGCAGCGCAACATCATCAAAGACGAATTGCGCGCGGTCAACGAACGCTACGACGATCCACGGCGCACCGCCATTGAAGTCAATGAGGCTGAAATCAACATGGAAGACCTCATAGAGGACGAGGCGGTGGTGATCACCATCAGCCACACGGGGTACATCAAACGCACACCGGTAACCGAATACCGCTCTCAAAACCGCGGCGGAAGAGGTTCTCAGGGGGTTCGCACCCGCGACGAGGATTTTGTAGAACACATGGTCATCGGTACAAACCACCAAACGCTCATGCTCTTCACCGAGAGCGGCCGCTGTTTTTGGTTAAAAGTGTACGAAATACCGGAAGGCGGCAAAACCACCGCCGGGCGCGTCATCCAGAACGTGCTGAACATTCCCAAAGAAGACAAGGTGCGCGCCTATATTTTGCTGAAAAATTTGCAGGACGACACCTTCATCAACAGCCATTACATTATGTTCTGTACCCGCAAGGGGCTGATCAAAAAAACCTTGCTGGAAGAATACTCCCGACCCCGCCAGGGTGGTATAGCCGCCATCAACATCAATGAAGGCGACGCGCTCATTGAGGCCCGTTTGACCAATGGCGAAAACGAAATTCTGCTGGCTGTGCGCAACGGACGTTCCATCCGATTCAACGAAAAAGATGTGCGCCCTATGGGCCGTACCACCGCAGGCGTGCGCGGCATCGAGGTAGACGAAGCGCAGCGCGACGAAGTGGTCGGCATGGTGTGTGTAGACCCCAAGGACACCGTCGCCAGCATATTGGTCATTTCTGAAAAAGGCATGGGCAAACGTTCTGCACTGGAAGATTATCCCACACAACTCAGGGCTGGTAAAGGCGTAAAAACCATGCAAGTCACCAGCAAAACCGGCTCATTGGTCGCCATTAAACGGGTGACTGACGAAGACGATCTGATGGTTACCACCACTTCAGGCGTGACCATCCGCACCGGTGCCGACGAGTTGCGCGTCATGAGGCGCGCTACCCAGGGTGTTCGAGTAATTCGCCTGGATGAACAGGACGAAATTGCCGATGTGACGGTAGTCAAAAAGGAACCGGAAGTACCCCTGGCAGAAGAAGAGACCCCGGACGCAGAAGCGTAACATTTTCTTGACGTGTGTACTTTGAATACATCCGGTATCTTAGCGCCGTTCCTTTGCTACATTAACTCTTTGACCACCATTAACGTTACGGTTACCATGAAAAAATACCTCTTTACCCTTGTATCGCTCGCCTTGTCCGCTGTAGCGGTACAAGCACAGGAAGGCGCAAAACTCGCCAAACAGGCCAGCAAGGCTCTGGTCAGCTATGAAATGGACCAAGCCAACAATGCCGCCAAACTGGATGAAGCCAAAAACCTCATCAATGATGCCCTCAAATACCCTGACGCACAGGCATTAGCCTCTGCCTGGATTTCGAAAGGGCAGATTTACAACACCATCCTGCAACGCGATCTCGCCCGCAGAATGGTAACCCCTACTGCGCCCATGAGCGGCGACAACGATGCCCTGGAAGCCTACAACGCCTTCATTAAAGGCAACGAACTGGCTACCAAAAAATACGAAAAGGCAGACGCCATCAAAGGCATCTCCGAAGTACAGGCCAGCCTGATCAACGTCGGCATTGCCAAGTACGATTTGAGCGACTACGAAAAGGCCCTGGCTTCTTTTGAAGCTACCCTGCAAAGCCACGATGTGCTCAAAGCAGCCGGTCAAAAAAGCATCCTGGACGCCGATACCACCTACGACAACCAGTTGTTTACCACAGCCATCACCGCAACCCTGGCCAAAAACTGCACCAAAGCGCTGGAATATTACACGCAACTGTACAAAAAAAGCAGCAACAAGCCCGCCGTTTACGACGGCATGTACACCTGCCTGAATGAACAGGGCAAAACAGAAGAAGCCAAAAAAATCCTGGCGGAGGGCCGTGCCAAATTTCCTGAAGACAGCGGCCTGCTGTTCTCCGAAATCAACGTTTATCTCAAAGAAGGTCGCCTCGACGAACTCACCGGCCAATTGAAACAAGCCATCAAACAGGAACCAACCAACATCGGCCTGTACGTGACCTTGGGCAACGTGTACGACAACTTATACTCCCGGGAGCTGAAAGCCAAAAATGATGTGAAAGCCGCCGAATATTTCGAAGAGGCTAAAAAACAATACGAGGCCGCTATTGCTGTTGACCCCAAAAACGCAGATGCCCAATACTCTATGGGTACCCTCTACTACAACCGCGCGGCACTCCGTTCAGAAGAACTGAATGCCCTGCCCGACGACTACTCGGCTGCTGGCATTAAAAAGTACGAAAAAATCAAAAACGACATGATGTCGCAATTTGATTTGGCACTACCTTTCTTCCAAAAGGCGGAGTCCATTGATCCAAATGATCAAAATACACTCATTGCCCTTTCCGAAATCTACGCCCGCAAAGAGGACCCACTCTCCTCCGAATTCAAAAAACGATTAGACAACCTGAAGGCCGGGAAATTGAATTCCACCCCATATTTCAAATTTTAGTCTTTTAGTCGGTTAGTCGGCCCTGCTTTTATTCATTGAGATAGTATAAGCAGGGCCGACTAACCGACTAAAAGACTAACCGACTAAAAGACTAAAAGACTAACCGACTAAAAAGACTAACCAGTTGGAGTGCGTTTTTGTCGTTGGAAAAATGTCGATCCAGTACTACTTGTCGTTCTTTGATGCGGTGATGTTCAAAGGGGGCATTCATAAGGGCTTCCACTGTTTGCTGAATGCTGGAACTGGAGTTGCGAACATAGCAAAGTTGCCCGAGGGGGTTTCCGGCAATCATGTCGTCGTTGACAATGCAAAAACGACCGCGGTACAGGGCATTCAGTAGTTTGAGTTTCATACCAGCGCTTTGGAACGATACCAGCAGGTTGATGTGGGCCTGCTGCACGAGTTGGTTCATGCGTTCTTCGGACGGATTTTCTTCCAGGGTAATGTGGTCATACCGGGCCACGGCATCCCGCAAATGTGGCGTAGGTGCCAGACCCGCGATGACGAAGGGGATATTGAGTTGGGCAAATACACGATCGATTAGCCATAAAGCGGCTTTTTCATTGTCCGGCACGCTTAATTTGCCGTGAAAGAGCACATAATCACCCCGTCCGGGTAGGCTCTCCACTTGTGTGTGGGGGTGAAATGCCGGCAAAAAATGGGTATTGGCCTTTTGCATTTTGAAATAAGCCTGGTCATTGGTCGACAAACACAGGATTTCATCCGCATGCAACAGTACCCTCGGTTCAATGCGCTGTAACTTAATGCTTTCGGAGAAGAAATAGAGTTTGTCGAGCCAATCGGAAGTGAGTTTGGACAACGATTCATAGTATTCCCATTCTACATTGTGCATGCGTACCAGCTTCTTTCGGTTGCGAAGCTTTTTATGCCATATCAGCCCACAGGTGTGCATGCCCTCGAAAAGGATGGGGTGGCTGTCCTTCCGCAGTCGACGCAACAAGGCCGCCGGCATTCGCGTGCGCATGATAAAAGGGATGGTGCTCAACTGGTAGATGGGCGACCGCGACCGTTTGTAGTAGTATACCTCCGTACAATATTTATTCAACTCCGGTTGTGGAGTTCGATCGCCATACTGGAAACAATGTAAAATAATGTGTACGCCCTGCGCATGCAGCGCACGAATCTGATTGTACACCACGATTACTCCTCCGTAGTTGGCCGGGTAGGGAATATCAAACGAAATAAGGTGTAAGTGCATATTAACCCTGGGGTAGCAGACTGTGAATGCTGTCAAAGGTATGCTCTCAACGTGAATTTTGTTAATCCATGTTTTTTTTTACGAAAAAATTTTGTGGCTTGCACCAATTGAACCTACCTTAGAGAGCAGATTGGCAACCGAATGGCCGTCTAATGCTCTCTATCTGTTCACCACAAAAATGGCTTATGAACATCACATTTGAAGAATTGCGCCGCGTTAAACACGCCCTCCCCACCGGCAGCATCCATCGCATCGCCGATGAACTTCAGTTAGACGAACAAACCGTGCGCAATTATTTTGGCGCACACGATTATGAAAAGGGCGACATCGTCGAGTGGCATCTGGAGCCAGGCCCCAACGGTGGAATCGTTCACCTTGAAGACGATACCATTTACAAAAAAGCACTGGATATTTTGGCCGAAAACGAAATCGTACTTGCCTGATCACACATAAAATTCGGCACAAAGTTGTTGAAACGATGCATGGGTTGTTCCATCTGCCTCGTACAACACCAATTGATCTTTACAATAAGCATAAGGCGAGTGCTCCATCACCTGGAGCACTCGTTCTGTTTTTTTGCCCACGCGGGTCACCAAATCGGTCCACTTTGTACAATGTAGTCCCATACACGTCCCCTGTTCGGCCAAATGTTGCGCAGCTGCCGGAGGCATGATCGTACACAATTGACCTGCGGGTGCCAACAAGCGTTGGGCCACTTCCAGCAGTTCGCCGGGGCGCAAAGCCGACATGTGCCGGGTGCGCCTTCGGTGCTCGTGAGGCGACTGGCTGGTCTCTGAAAAAAAAGGTGGATTGCACACAATCACATCATAACGCACATCCGGTTGCCAATCTGCCGCTGAAGATGCCGCAAAAATCAACCGCGCACGCCAAGGGGTTTGTTCAGCATTATGTCGCGCCAGGGAAACGGAAACGGGGTCCAGATCAATACCGTGGATAATTACCCCTTCGCCGCTTCGCTGGGCCAGCATGAGCGATACCAAACCACCACCACAGCCCAGATCGAGCACCCTCCCGGATGGTGGAAGGGGTGCCCATGCGCCGAGCAAAACGCCATCTGTGCCTACCGGATGTACACCCTCTGCCTGCTCAACGGCAAATTTTCTGAAACGGAATACTGGTCGTGCCATTTTCACCGATGATCAGCAATGTATACCAGCCCTCGGGGAGCTGTGCCGTAGCCAGGTTGGCGCCGTTGCTGCCTTTGCCCGCTAACTGAAGTTGCCCGTTGACATCGTACACGCGATAGTCAGCCATTTGGACAGACGGATCGGCATGACGCATATTCAGTTGCGAGCATACCGGGTTAGGAAATACAGACCAACCGTTGACGGTCGGGACGTCTTGTGTTGCAGTACTGTTTTCGGCCCATCGGCGTTCAAACTCGGCCCAAAACAGGCGTGCAACGCGTGCATCCTGAATGATGAGCGTATTTTCGTCGTTGCCCTCTTCTGCCACCTGCGACCAGTTGTGCGAACCGGTAACCACCCGGGGAGCAGAGCCCGGCAGTTCGGCATCTATCACCGCGTACTTGTGGTGCAAGTTATTCGAGGCCGTATGCGGATAAACGGGCAGGCCCAAACCCGACAAGTAGGCGTACTCGGAACCTTGATCACCAATGTTTTCAATCATGCCGCGCACCTGCACGCCCCTGTTCCAGGCGTCCAGCACGGCGTCTCCTATGTCGTTGCGGGTAAAAGAAAACTGCGCAAACAACAAAGACTGATCAGCCGTGCCCATGGCCTCTATGATGCGTGCCGACGTGCCATCGCTGGGTGAAAAGTAGCAAAAAACCGGTGCCTGACCAATTCGAAATTGATGCGGCGTATTATCCGATTTTTCAGCCCCAAAACGGGAACGGGACGTATCGGGCAGCATACCCGAACTGCCCCACATTTCCTGAAACTCCAGCGTGTATGCTTTTGCAAGTGATTGATCCTGAATGCAAACAACGTTATTAAAATCTTTTTCAATGTTTTCTGTTGTCCAGTTCATAGCACCCGTCAGCACCCAGGCTTTGTTGGGGTCATTGGCGTCGCAAACCATAAATTTGTTGTGCATCAGTTCCACCTCATTGCCATAGATGACCGGGAAAGGCGGTGGGGGCTGAAGTGCAAAACTGCTGCCGTTTACAGCGGCTACATAACGCACCTGCACGCCTCGAGCATGGGCTGCCTTTAGCCGGTCTACGATCTCTTTGCGGTTGTTGTTGTACACGGATATGTCAATGCTGCAACACGCGCTGTCGATCCGGTTGAAGATTTCCTGCAAACACTCGCCAAAACTAATACCGTCTGCTGCATAAGGCGCGGCGATGGTATTGTCGATGTCGTGGTTGAACAGCACCTTAATGCGGCCGGAAGAGGTGGATACGGTGGTGAAGGGACGTACCTCCGACCGCAAAGTGTCGCCTTGATGAACGGATACCACCTGCACCCAATACACGTTGCCTGCCTGGAGGTTGTTGATTTGCGTGCCGTGACTTACAGAAGGGGTATTCAACACAATGGTTTGCCCCAACAACGGCGTGGAGCCCCAATTCAAAAAACTGGTAGACAACAGGTTGGTTTTCCAGGAAAAAGTGAGGCTCTCCTGCTGAAAATCCTCCAACCTGAGGTTTTGCGTAAAATAATAACAAGGCTGTATCGCCAGGTCGCCGGCATAACGGGGCAACAGTTGCTTTTCAATATACTCACCGGAAATGGCCGTGAGCAGTACCGGACTGCCTGGTACAGCCGTCCCCACCAGCGGGTGGCTGTTGCGCAGAAAAATCCGCGAGGCGTTGGCGTCGCTGTCTACAACATCATACGTACCGCTGGACGAAAACGTTGCACCCGCTGTCGGGAAAGCCACACAAGGCACCGACACCAACTGGCTTTCCATTGCTTCGGTGATCTCGTTGAGCCCACTCAGGACTTGGGGCGCGGGTAAAGGCATTCCTGAAGCCAACACCTCAAAAGCGGAAATCGGATTAAACTCAATGAGGCCGTTGAAATCGACCAAAGTGCCGGTGACCAACAGGCTGTCGCCTTCTTTGACCGCAGCAGCAAAACCCGCCACCGATCCTGCACCCGGAAAGGCCGCAATGCCGGCAGTAGCGTCTTGCATATACCGTATGGTACCCAATTCGGGTCCGTTGGTGACGATACCCGCGACCGTAACAACGGTACCCATCGGTTTGGTACGCGCTTCAGCGATGGAAATGGTTTGTGCGAATGCGCCTGAAGAAAGCAGCAGCAATGCTGCAAAAATGAGTTGCTTCATGTGGTTTTGTTAAAGATTTATCGAGTCCTGCTGCGAATCAACAGGTTAATTTTGCGGACGTTGGCCAAATAAAAGACTTCCTATGCGCACCATGGTGCTGCCCTCCTCCACGGCAAGTTGCCAGTCGCCCGACATGCCCATGGAAAGATCACAAAAGTCCGGGTTATTTCCGAAATAAGCTTGTCGCAATTGGTCAAATATGGATTTGAGTGTGCGAAATTCGGCGCGAACCTGTTCCGCATCTTCGGTAAACGTAGCCATGCCCATCACGCCCCCGAAAACAACATGCGGAAATGCCCCGGGCGGATGCGAAGCGAACATGTCTGTGGCTTCCGATGCAGAAAAGCCGAATTTGGTTTCTTCGCGGGCAATGTGAAACTGCAAGAGACAGCGGATGGTGCGGTGGTTTTTCTCTGCCTGCCTGTTTATCTCCTGGAGCAATTTGAGGCTGTCTACCGACTGTACTACAGACACAAAAGGTGCAATAAACTTGACTTTATTGGTTTGGAGGTGGCCAATAAGGTGCCATTCAATATCGGCAGGCAGCACTTCTGCTTTAGACAGCATCTCTTGCACGCGGTTTTCGGCGAAGCGGCGCTGCCCCAGGCTGTAAAGGGCCTCAATAGCCTCGATCGGGTGTGTTTTGGATACTGCAATCAACCCTACTCCTCGCTCTTGTAAAGTTTGATTGAGGAAATCATACACGTTTTGCTCCTTCATGCCTGCAAAAGTAAGCTACAAGCACAGGCCGATCATTAATTTATTTGGCGTTAACACGGTTTGCTCATTTCTGCTAAATAGAATTGTGTTCGAAGTCTTTACCTTCGCATGTCAAAAACAGCCGCAATCTTGTCGGTTATGCCTTATTCAAAATTTGAAAGTTCTCCAGTTTCTCTTCTCATCCATTGACTCCGCCATGTTGTCCCAATTTTTACAAACCGTTAATGCCTTGCTTCGCGTCCTTTTTTTGCTCTGTTCAACTGCCCTGTCCCTTCATGCGCAATGTCCGGATCTGGACAATACAGCTACCCTGACTTCTCCTGATTGTGTGGTCGGTACGACCGACTGCGACTTGTGTCCGGGCGATGTGATGACCCTCAGCGGCAGCGGCAGCGGCTTGCAACCGGGTACTTGCATCGACTGGTACGTTGGTACCTCTTCTTCCTTCAATCCGTACAACAATCAGGGCAATTTTATAGGTTGTTCCCAGGTAGAGGTACTCCCCGTGAGCCCTTGTGTGGAATGCCCTTTCCTGCTGTCATTGTTCATCAATGCTTGCGGTACCGAGCAAAACAATGAGTATATGGTCGTTTGGTCGGGCAGTGGGTTTACGGTTGACGACATGACTGTCGATTTCGACGACAACAACAACACACTGGGCCCTCAAAACGACGACATTGGCCCGGGCGGTTGCAGTTGGCAAGAGCCCAATGCAAATGCCGTAGCCAGCGTACAGACCATTTGCCCTAATGCCACCGTTGTTGGCGCTGGCCCCGGCGAAACAGTGCCCGCCGGTGTGCCCATCATTGTGTTTACCAGCGACAACTACGACGAAAACTACAATTTTGGCAGCCTTTGCCCGCTCGCTCCGGTCATCTATGTGATGCAAAACGGCTGTGGAAGAAGCATCGGCGCTTTCACCAACACGGGTAGTGGCGACCGCATCACGGTGGTCGGGCTTGATTGCGGCTGCACGTCGGAACTAACGTACAACTTAGCCGATCCGAGCGATAACAACGGCGATTTTGTGGTTTGGACGCCCCTTTTTCCGTTGCATGGAAACGTCGGCTGTGGATTCCCGAACTTTCCCAGTTTTCCAGGCGGTGGCGGGGGCAACCCGTTTTCCGCAGCGCCATTTGATTATACGGTACCTGCGTCCTTGTGCGGCGGCGGGCCTTATTGGGTTGTGGGCGTAGCCGATCCGCTGCCTGCCGGTTGTGCGCAGACTTTTACGAATTACATGCCGTTTAATGTGCCTTGTCCGCCCCCGAATTTAGGATCAGACGACGTATGCGAACTTGACGGTACTTATAACCTGACGCAGTTGGAAGACCCCAATTTGCAAGGCGGTGGCACTTGGTCGGGGCCTGGTGTTTCAGGCTCATTTTTTGATCCGACCGGATTGTCCGGAACGGTCATATTGACCTTTACCCCCAATAGCGATTGCTCGCAGCCATCAACCACCGCTATAGACATCCTTCCCGCACCCACGGTCACCATTGGCCCTCTTAATCCGGTTTGTTCGGGCGGAGACCTGAATGTAACGGTAAACCTGACGGGTACCGGCCCATGGACATTCGACGTGTTTGCCGACGGCAATTTTGTGGATGACTATTTTACCAACACGACTCCTTTCACTTTTACCATTAATCCGATCGATGACGCGGTCATTTCAATCGACAATTATTTTGACGCGTTGTGTACTGGTACACCGGCATCGGTTTTTGTGAATGTGCTGCCAGGTGCCTCTACGGCTACCATGCCCAATGGCGCGTCTACCATTTGTTCGGGAGACAGTCTGGTGCTTGATGTGCTGTTCACCGGCCAGGCACCGTTTACCTTTGAATACGCTTACGACGGGATCACACAAGCACCAGCCATTACCACCTCCAACTCGCCTTATTTTTGGGAATTGTTTCCCCCCGACGGCGAGCAAGTGATTACGCTGGTAGGCGTGGTGGACGCGAGCGGGTGTCCCGGACAGGTTTTTGGGGAGTACACCGTTAATGTGGTTGAAAAGCCCACGGCCATTTTGTCTGGAAGCGATACGATCTGTTTTGGTCAAATGGTTGATCTATTGTTTGAATTCACCGGTGAGCCGGAGTGGGGTGCGAGTTACACGGCCAATGGTGTGTTGCAACCCTTGTACTCCACGTTTGACACTCCTGATGTGTTGAGTGTGACCCCCGATTCCAGTACGCTGTACGAGATTGTAGGTGTGGTATCCGACGGTGGTTGTGCAGGCACGTTTTCCGGAACCGCCAATGTAGTGGTGACGCCCACGCCAAATGCGGCTTTGCAAAGCGGAAACACGGCTGTATGTATTGGTGAACAAGTGGATCTTATGGTAACCTTGAGTGGTGCGCCGCTGCCCATCACGTTCAGCTATTTGGTGAATGGCGTACCACAAGACACCATTTTGGCCGACAGCCTGAAAAAAACCATCACCATTATTCCTCAAGGAGGCAACAACGTAGTGACCCTTGGTTTTATAACCAATGGCAGCTGCAACGGTATGGTCAGTGGTGTGTATACCATAGTCGGAACGCCTTTGGTCAATGGCGTGTTGAGCGGTACGGATACCATTTGTGAAAACGGTGTAGCCGACTTGACGGTAACCTTCACCGGAAATCCGCCATTTCAATTCATTTATACCGCCAACGGTGCCGATCCGGATACAGTTGTCACGTCGAATAACCCGCACATCCTGAGTGTCAATCCCGACACCAATACCATCTACCAACTCACCAGTGTGAGCGGTATCGGGTGCCCGGGTGCCGCCTCCGGAACGGCCACGGTAACTTTGCTCGATTCGCTTGGCGGCACCATCAGCGGTGGTGGGCAAATTTGCCAAAACGGCAGCGGCACCAACCTCGTATTTACCTTTACGGGTACAGGGCCCTATACGTTTACATACCGAGACGATGACGGCATTGTGTACGGGCCCATCACAACAGGCAACACGGTATTTACCATTCCGGTTAATCCGCCTAATGGAGTTACCTTTTTCTTAGACAGCTTGTCTAATGGCATTTGTGAAGGCAATTTGAGCGGATTTGCGCAGGTGTCGGTGTTCAGCCCGTCTACAGCACAAATGTTTGGCAGCAGCGCCCATTGTTTTGCGGCCGATACCTTTGTGTACATTGATTTTACGGGAAGCGGTCCGTTTGAGTACGTGTATTCCATAGATGGCGTGGCACAGCCGCCGGTTTTCACGTTTGACGACCCCGACAGCATTCTGGTGATCACCAACACCACCCAAATGTACACCCTGCTGAGCGTTAACTCCCCGGGTTGCACAGGCACTGTGCTCGGGTCGGCTACGGTAACCATTAATGGTGCACCTAATGTGTCCAATGTGGTGCAAAACTGCAATTTTGCCGCAGCAAACTACACCGTCAGTTTTCAGATAAACAACGGCGTTCCACCGTATACCCTCACTTGTGGCGCTGGCACGTTCAGTGGAAACGTATTTACCAGTGCCCCGATTCCGATTACTGATCCGCACCAGTTTTGTTTCCTTGATGCAAACGGTTGTGACACTATTGTGGTGGCCGATCAGTCTAAATGCAACTGCACCACTAATGCGGGCACTGTGGACTTGGATACGCTGAACGGTTGTGTAGGAGAAACACTGACCGCGCTGTTCAACAACAATGGCGTTTTGGATCTCAATGATACACTGGGTTTCATTTTGCATGACAACACTGCTTTCCCTTTTGGCAATGTGCTGGCTTATAACAATACGCCAACATTCGGTTTTCTTCCGGGCATGATAACCGGTTTCACCTACCGCATTTCGGCTGTTGCGGGCAACAACAACGGCATGGGGCAGGTAGACTTGAACGATCCCTGCTTGTCGGTGAGTACCGGCACGCCCATCGTATTTAACCCTATCCCAACGGTGGTGGTAGGGGCCATGGATACGGTTTGTGCCGACCCTGGATTTTTGCTGCCGGTTACGCTGAGTGGAAATGCGCCGTTCACACTGACGTATAGCGTAAACGGGCAAGCCCCGGTGAGTGTGCCCAACTTGCCGGGGCCGGTGTACAACCTGTCCTTGCCACTATCGGTGGATGTGTTGTTGGCACTGAGCGTTGCAGACGCCTTATGCGGCAACCCGAGTGCAGATACCACTACCATCACTGTAGCCCAACCGCCCTCATGGGGTACGGCTATTGAAAGTTGTGATCAGGTAGCCAACACATATACACTAAATGCGCCATTGAGCGGCCTGGCACCCTTTACGGTCAGCGGGCTGGCAGGCGTTGTAAACGGGAACCAGTTTACGTCGGACCCACAGCCTTTTGCGCAACCTTATTTGGGGATATTAACCGATGCCTCCGGTTGTGGCACCGATACGTTATCGGGCATCACATTATGCGGATGCATCAGCAATGCCGGCACCCTGGTGCTTACGCCAGTCCTGAACGGATGTGGAGTAACCCCTGTAACGGCCACCCACAATGGGGATCAGGTGCTTGATCCGAATGATGTATTTTACTTTGTGTTGCACACCGGGCCTGCCAATGCCCTGGGCACCGTTTTGGACAGTTCGACTACGCCAAATTTTACATTTTTACCCGGAACAATGGCGTTTGGAACCACTTATTTCATTTCAGCGGTGGTCGAAAACGGTGTAATCTCGCCCGACCCTTGCCGTTCCGTTTCTGCTGGCGTGCCTGTTGTTTGGCGCGATACGCCTACGGCTCAAATCAGTGGAAACGCCGATATTTGTTTGGGACAATCGACACCCATTGCGATTGCGTTTACCGGTACAGCACCTTTCAACGTAACGTATACCCGCAATGGCGTTCAAAATACAGCTGTAGCCAACCAAAGTCCGTTTATCATCAATACGACGCTGTTGGACACCTCTTTGTTTTTGTTGGCTGCTGTATCCGACGCCTTCTGTCCGGGTACAGTGGCGGGTTCCGCATTGGTGACGCCACACCCGATACCACAGGTGCAGACCGTCAATACAAACTGTGCACCGGGCAACACAACGTACAGTGTTAGTTTTACGGTGACCCAGGCCGACCTGGCCTCTGTGACCGTTACTGGTTTGCCTGCGGGCGTATACGATGCTGCAACCGGATTATTCACCAGCGGCCCGATTCCCGTAGCAGATGCGTACAGTTATGTAGTGAGCGATATATGGGGTTGCGGGCAAGACACTGCAAGTGGTTCGGTCATTTGTTGCTCTACCAGTTCGGGCACGATGAATCAAACGCCGCAAACGCTGTGCAACGACAGCCAGAGCAGCATCAATCCGCCGACTGGCGTTGTCCTCGAACCCGGCGATACGTTGTTGTATTATTTGGTAGACGACCCGGCAGCGCCCTGGGTTGTGCTTGCGGTTTCCACCACACCCACATTTTCACTTCTGCCTGCTACCATGCAGCCCAATGTGCCCTACACCGTGTTGGCTGTAGCAGGAGCGGCAGTTGCAGGCGGGGTTGACCTCAATGATCCCTGCCTGTCGGTAACCCAGGGTCCGCAGGTAACCTGGTTGCCGCCGGTAACCGCAAGTTTAGATTTGCTGACGGATTCCATTTGCACCGGAAGTGTAGCCAACCTCGGCATCAACCTGAGTGGAGGGACAAATTATCAGGTCGTATGGGCACAAAATGGCGCACAAAACACCGTTATGACCAGCAACAGTTTGTACTTGTTTAGCGCCACACCGCCATTTAACGGAACTACATATAACCTGGTGAGCGTGAGTGCCGGTGGGTGTACAGGTACGGTAGACGGATCGGCTGAAACCGTATTCGTAGAGACACCATTTCAGATCATCAACGTACAAACCGTGTGCGACGCCCAGCAGGTAACGTTTGTGTTGCAATTCGACGTTGAAAATGGTGCCGCGCCAGATCCTGTATACACGGTGAGTGGTGTTACGGGCACGTTTACAGGCACGTCCTTTACTTCCAACCCGCTGCCCGTAGCGGGTGGCTACAACGTCACCGTGACCTCTTCAACCGGTTGTACCGAGGTGGTGAGCGGAACAGTTACGTGCACCTGCTCCACCGAAGCGGGCAGCGTAAATGTAGTGCCCAACATGGCCTGTACCACCGATACCTTGTTTCTGACGCCTGGTGGCGACGCCCAGTTGGAGACCGGCGACGGGTTACAGTATGTGTTGTTTACCGACATCAACATGCCGCTTCAGAGCATTTTGGCCATCAGCGATGTGCCGGAATTCACGTTTTTGAGCAATATGACTGCTGGCGTAACCTATTATGTAGCGGCCCTGGCGGGCAACCTGTTGCCCGATGGCAGCATAGATCAAAACGACCCCTGTTTATCGGTGTCGGCAGTGCCGGTTTCCATACAGTTTCGAGAGCCACCAACGGCTTTGTTTGCTGGCGACACCTCCCTGTGCTCGGGAGACAATGTTGTTTTCTGCATCCAATTTACCGGAAAAGCGCCATTTGATTTTACGTTTTCCCTCAACGGCAACGTGGTCATGCAGCAATCGCCCGGCCCGGTTTTCTGCATCTCTTCCACCAATGTGCAGCAGCCACAAACGTACATCCCGCTGACGGTGAGCGATCAAAACTGTGCAGGCACTGTTAATGGATCTGTAAACATCAACCTGAGTCCGATTCCAAGTATAGACCTGAGCCAGGATGCCACCATTTGCCAGGGTGAATCAGCCACGCTGAGCATTACGCTCAACGGTGCACCAGGCGCTTCCTTCGATATCGTGGGTGGGCCTGCACCTATTCCGGTTGCCAATGCCGTAAATGGGCAGACAATTAGTGTAACACCATTGACCAATACCACATATAGCGTTGCAAATGTGGTTGTTGCGCCAGGGTTGTGCAATGCTACAACAGGCAACTCAGTGACCATCAGCCTATCTGACTTGAGCGGCAACCTCCAGGCCACGGACTACAACGGCTTTGGGGTGTCTTGTGAAGGCGGTACCGACGGCGCACTAACGGTCACTCCTGTGGGAGGGCAAAGTCCCGTTTCAGCCCAATGGAGCAACAGCACCACAGCACTAACCCTGGAAGACCTGCCCGCGGGTGTGTATTCCGTTACCCTGACAGACGCAGCGGGATGTACCTGGACCGACAGCATCAGCATGGATGCACCATCACCCTTGGAGCCTTCGCTTACCATCGAAAATGCGGGTTGTGCAGACGAAGAAAACGGCGCCATTCTGGTGGATACGGTGCTCGGTGGTGTTGCGCCATTTTTATATCGCTTGAATGGCAGCCCGCTTGTCAATCCGGAAGCCCTTAACTTACCGGCAGGCGTGTACTCGCTGGAAATCACAGACGCCAATGGTTGTACGTATGAAGAAATGTTTGACATCATCTCCTCCCCTCCCCTGCTCATAGACGCCGGACCGGATGTGACGGTCGCGCTTGGCGAGTTTACCATATTGAATCCATTGGTTAATTCCTTTATGCTTACGGATATACAATGGCGTCCTGATTCTACGCTCTCCAGGTTAAAAGAGTTGCGGACGTTTGCTACGCCAACCGTGAATACGGAATACTTCATCACCGTTGAAGATGTAAACGGCTGCACGGCTACGGATTCCATCCTGGTTGTTGTCGAAAACAAAGGCAGGGTATACATCCCCAATGTATTTAACCCCGGATTAGATGATGGCAATGAACGGTTTACCGTTTATGCCGGTCCAGAATTGCGCAATGTGCGGTTGCTGAAGGTATTCGACCGTTGGGGGGAAATTGTGTACGAGGGTCAGAATATAGAGCCCAATATGGTAAACCTGGGCTGGGATGGCAATTGGAAAGACCTCGAAGTCATCCCCGGAGTCTACATTTATGTTGCCGAACTGGAATTTATTGACGGCACAACAGAAATGCGCTCCGGGGATGTCACCGTAGTGCGTTAACGATTGATGATCAGGGTGCGTGTTACTTGCTCCAATCCATTGGACAACAGCAGGTAATACGCGCCCGACGCTTCATTGCTCAGGTCAATCACAATCTGATTCGGTTGGCTGTATCGTGCCTCCAACACAAGACGGCCCTGTTGGTCGCTGATTCGCAGATTCAGATTAGACTCCAACGCCTTTTTGAAGGTCAGGGTTGCCAGCCCCGTGCTCGGATTGGGTGTCAACTGAATATCGCTCGCCCACTCAGGCTCGGTTGTATTGACCACGCTGCCCACTTCTACCTCCAAAATGATCACACAACCGTTTGCATCGGTGATGTGCAGGGTGTACATACCGCTTGGTACCCCTTGCAGGTCTTTTGTAAACGCGATGTCCTGGTTGTCGCGGGTCCATTTGAACATGTACGGCGCTGTTCCGCCTGTCACGTCAACAGATATGGCCCCGTTAGACAGGCCAACGGTTGCAGGAGTGCTTTGGAATGCATTGACAGTAACCGGTGCATTGACAAAAATATGAAAAGAGCATGTGGCCGTGTTGCCGCTTGGATCGGTGAAACGGTACGTTTGTGTGGTGACGCCCACCGGAAAGGCGGCACCATTGGGCAAACCTTCAATTTGATCACCTGTGCTCGATTGCAGGCCGCAGTTATCCGTCGCCAACGGGGTCGGATGCGTGACATTTACCGTCGAGGCACATGCGTTCACGGAGAGATCGTCCGGGCAATTGACCGTCGGGGCGATGTTGTCCACAACGGTAATTTGCAGGATGCGTAATGCGGCATTTCCATTTTCATCGATTGCGCGCAATTCAACGGGAATGGCAGCGCCGAGGTGTTTGCAGTCAAGGGTGGTTAAGGGGAAGAAACTGTAATCGGTTACCGAACAGTTATCCGTCACTTCGCCCTGCACATCGGCCAACGACAGCGTGTGTTTGCCTTGTGCGTCCAGGTAAACTGTGCTGTTTTGGGCCTTGATCTGAGGCGCTTCATCATCGCTGGGCACAAGTATTACGGCATGCAGCCTGATGCAACCAGCTGCGTCAGTAATGGTCACCTGATAGCTTCCGGACAACAATTGTTCGATGGAAGGCGTATTTGTGCCGTTGTTCCAGTTGTATGCGTACGGAGCAGTACCGCCGCTTGTGGTGATGGAGATGACCCCGCTGGGTTCGTTTTGACACAAAGGGCGTTGTAAATCAGTAGCCGAAACCTGCAACAGAGGCGGTTGTGTAATGGTTACATCCGAGGCGTTAACGCACCCGGAGGCATCGTTTACGGTGACGGTATAGGTACCGGGGGGCAGGTTTTGCACGGTTGCCGTGGTTTCGCCTGTATTCCAATGGTACGTAAAAGGCGCATTGCCTCCCAGTTGAATGGCTTGAGCGGCCCCGTTGTTTGCGCCAAAACAGGTGCTGTTGGTAGCGGTAAGCTGAGTGGACAGCGTGCAGTTAAACGCGCTCACACTGGCGGTTCTGAGCGTTGTACAGGCGTTGGCGTCGGTGATGGTGACGGTGTAGGTACCTGGCGATAAATTGTTCAACAGGGGCGTATTGGCACCATTGCTCCAATCAAAACTATAAGGTGCAGTACCGCCGCTGACCAGAGTTGTAGCGGTGCCGTCGTTGGCACCCACGGCTGTTTCCGCAGTGGTATTGAGGTTTGCCGAAAGCAATTCCGGGTCCATGAGTTCGAGTTGGCTGGAAGCGCTGCAGGCATCGGCGTCGGTAGCAGTAACGGAGTACAGTCCAGCCGAAAGCCCTTGCACCTGAGCGGTGCTGTCGCCTGTGTTCCAGGAATACGTGAAAGTCCCATATCCGCCGCCAGCAGCAGCCCGGACCAATCCGTTGGATACACCGTTACAAGTGATGGCGCCTACGGTATCGAAAGCTACCTGAACAGCGCCAAATTGGAGTACCCGTACAGAATCATTGCGGAAACAGTTGTTTTGGCTGTTTTGAATGGTTAAGTAAAACCAGCCAGGAAGATCAACCCTTGGGTTTTCCTCATTGGAATGGAAGCCGGAAGGGCCTTCCCAGTCGTATACAAAATCGGGGCCCTGTGAGGAGCCATAGGTTTGCAGCGCCACGGTATCGTTGCGGCAGTTCAGGTGTTCGGGCGTAGCCATCAGCAAGATGGGTTGTATCGTATCCCGGCTAACAATGGTGGAGTCCGTTTTCAGACAACCATTTTGAGTATTGGTGACTTTCAGGGTGTAGGTGCCGCCTTTGTTGACTACTGGCGACAGGGTATTGCCCCCCGACAACACGCCGGGGCCAGTCCATAAATAACTAAAAACCGGCCCAACGGAAGCCTGGGCGTGCAAGGTGTCTGTCAACACTGCACAATTGAGCAATCCGGTGGAATCGGCATCTGCTAAGGGTAAGGCCTTGTTAGCGGTAACGGAAGTGGATTTTACCGAAACACAATTCAGTGTGGTGTTGGTTACCAGCAAGCTGTAGGTGCCGGCAGCATTGACGTTGGGTTGCAGCGTCTGTTGTCCGGAAACAATGTTCCCCCCGTTGGTCGCCACCCAGTTGTACACAAATTCGGGGCCTGTGCTGGAGCCTGTGCCATTGAGCGCAATGACGGGATGAGCGCAATTGACGGTGTCGGGCGAGGCAATAATCACGGTCGGATAAGTAGGCGGCACAAGGGTATGGTTGAGGGTTTTTGTGCAGTTATTGTCGTCTGTGACCGTTACTTTAAACGTTCCGGCCAGGAGACCTACCGCTTGTGGGCCGGTTTGTCCATTGCTCCATTGGTAGTTGTAGTCTGTGTCCCAACCGCCTTGAGCAGCCACGGTTATGGAGCCCACCACGCCGTTGCATCCCACCGGCATCGACTCCTCCAATTGAAGGCTCAAGGCGGAGGGTGGCGCTGAAACGGTAATTGGCCCCGTGTTGCCCGAAATACCGTTTGCCGCAGTAATGTTGCAGGAGTACGTACCGGCGGGTACATTGACCAAGTCCTGGGTTTGGGCACCGTTGCTCCAGTTGTAGGTATATGGTGCTATACCACCGCCTACGGTAATATCGATATCGCCAGTGCTGGTACCGAGGCAGGTCACGTCAGATACCGAGTTTACGGTCACAGACACCACAGAAGCGCAGTTTACGTTGCGTTTGTTCCACAGCCCGCTGGCCGATAATTGCCCCACCTCGTACACTTTTTTATCGTTGGAGCAAATCATATAAATAGTCGGGAAATAACTGATTTGATACAGGTTTGCCACGTCGGCATTGTCGATAATGGGATACGAGACGCCGGTAGTCCAGTTGCCCCAGGTAGAATTATTGCATCCGCTAGGCCCGTAAATGCAATTGGTGTTGGTACTGGGGTCGCCTTCAATCATGAGGCAATAGACATTGTCTGTTCCGGGTGGGCCATACTGTTGCCACAGGTTTTCGAAGGCGTGGGTGTTGTGGTAGTTCCAGCAAGGTCCGCACCAGGTGGCCGATATATCCAAATAAACGGTGTAGCCCTGGTTGAGCAGGCTGTAAAGGTTGTGGGATTGGCCATTGATGTCGGTTGCCGTAAAATCCGGCGCAATGCTGCCGTTGGGCAGTTGGGCCCTGACGAAGGAAAACAAACACATCAGGGCGGGCAAGAGGAGCATTTTTTTCATGAGCACAATTTTAGGTGAGCGCGGTAAATGTAAAATATTTTTGGAGTGCGCAGCAGTAAAACGATGTCGCTCGGAATACATTTGTGGCAAAATACTTTGTATGACTGCTCTTTTTTTTATGCGTGCCGCCGCTTTGTCGGGCGCCTTGGCGGTGGCCCTGGGTGCTTTTGGCGCACACGGACTCAAGCCGCACCTGGATGAGTACCAAATTGGCATTTGGGAAAAAGCTGTTTTATACCAGTTTGTACACACACTGGCGGTATTGGCGTTGGCTTTGTTTATGCAGCATCAGGGAGCAGCCAGTTACTTGCGTTGGAGCGCATGGTTGATGCTGTTGGGCATTTTGTTGTTTTCGGGCTCCTTATACTTGCTGGCCGTGCGCAACTTACTGCCCTTCTCGGTGTGGTGGGCGGGCCCCGTTACACCCGTTGGCGGATTGTGCTTTATTGCGGGCTGGGTACTGCTGTTGTTTAAATTTTGAACGCTATTCACTACGCATCGTCTCCATTTTTTTTGGTAGACCAAATTTGGTCGTTTATAAGGAATTTTACGCGGCTCATCCAATTTGGGCCTTTACATTGTCTGTTAAATGCCATAATTTGCAACCGCAAAGCATCAGTGGCTGTCCAATGTATGCACTTAGTGGCACACTGACCCGCGTTTTTTTTCAATACCCTTCGGTCGATCTGGCATAAACTTTGCATTAATTCTGTATCGAAACACAAAATCATTCCGTTTTGATACAAAATTTTGTTATATCTTTGTGCCGTAATTTAGTGAGTCAAAAACGCATAAAAAATCCCAAGGCCAATTTTTTTGGCAAAATTAAAATTTGCACCATGAGAACCATATTGCACCAGTTACCATCAACGTTTCCCGCCATTGCCTTTTTTTTGTTGTTGAACGCCTCTTCGGCACAGGCTTCCGGCGACAAGCCTTCTGTTTTCAACACGTTGACCCAGGCCGAGGGCGTGAAAATGACTTTGGATCTGGATCTTACCTACCTGATGGAGAACAGGAAGGATGTTGAATACCATACAGCAGCCCTTACGCTCGACGAGAGCGGCAAATCGTATCCGGTTGAAGTACGGGTTCGCGGCAAGTTCCGCCGCAAAAACTCCGAAGTGCCGCCGTTAAAGATCAAATTCAAAAAGAAAATTCTGGCGGAAGAAGGCCTGGATACCCTGAATGAGATGAAATTGGTATTGCCTGCTGTAGACAACAGCGAGGGTGACGAGTTGCTCCTGCGCGAATACGCAGCATACCGCATGTATGAGAAACTAAGCCCTTACGCCATCCGTGCCCGCCTCGTTCGCCTCACCCTGCGCGACACCCACAACCCCAAAACCAAAATGACCATGTATGCCCTGTTGCTCGAAGACATTGAGGAGCTCTGCGCGCGGGTCAACGCAAAAGAAGTAGAGACCTTCGGCATTCCAACCTCAAGCCTGGAGATGGAATCCGCAGCCATGGTGACCATTTTCGAATACATGATTGGCAATACCGACTGGGATATCTCGATGATGCGCAACGTGAAACTCATTCAGGTGGCCGGACAGGAAAAAGTCATCACAGTGCCTTATGATTTTGATTTCTCCGGACTCGTGGGCGCACCTTACGCCACGCCTTCATCCGACAGCGGCCTGCGCACCGTGCGCGACCGATTCCTCATGTCCAGCGGCATAGACCCGGTAGCCATGGAGAAAGCCATTGTCAAAATGAAATCGCAAAAAGACGACTTGTTTGCCTCCTGCATGATCAAAACACTCAACAAAGCCAGCATCAGCGAAATGATGGCTTACCTCAATACCTTCTATAAAGCGGTTGAAAATGCCAACTCCGTGCCCGTGATGATGAAGGTGGAATAATGCCAATCATAACCGCATAAAAAAAGTGGCTCTTTCGGTTGAAAGAGCCACTTTTTTTATGCGCAATGACAAATAAAAAAACTTGACAACTTGACAAATTTTGCTTACCTTTGCAGAAAAAAACATGAAAACCTTTACGGTTGGCGATCTGAAAACAAACTTTTCCCAGATTCTGGAGTGGGTACGCGCGGGCGAGGAGATTGCCATTGCCTTTGGGCAAAAAAAAGAAATTGTGGCTTACCTGGTGCCCCGTTCTGCTCGGCGGGACATAAAACGCGAGCTTGGCCTGTTGGCAGGAAAGGCCCAGGCCGTATTTCAGGATGATTTTACCATTACAGAGTCAGAATTTTTGAACTTATGACCTGTCTGGTGGACACGCATGTGCTGATATGGTCGATTATCGAGCCGGATAAATTATCCACAACTGCCCGAAAAATCATCGAATCTCCAGAAAATCGCATCCTTGTGAGCGCGATTAGTTTTTGGGAGGTATCGCTAAAATGCGCGCTCGGCAAACTACACCTGATCAATCTCGCCCCGGAAGACTTGCCTGATCTTTGCAAAAGAATGGATTTTGAAAGCATTCCGCTCGAAGCGGCCGTTTGTGCAAGTTACCACAAACTCACCAATGCCTACCACAGGGATCCGTTTGACCGCATGCTGATTTGGCAGGCAAAACACCTTAATGTTCCAATAGTAAGCAAGGATGCATCTATTCAGTTGTACACGTCAGAAGGCATTTCGGTGATTTGGTAATGAATGAAGCTCATCGTACCGTACTACCTTACTTACCCAAATAAAAAAGTGGCTCTTCTATTGGAAGAGCCACTTCACACACCCCATATTTCAAAAGCGGAGGAGGAGGGATTCGAACCCCCGGTGCGCTCATCACGCACGTCTGTTTTCAAGACAGGTGCAATCAACCACTCTGCCACTCCTCCGTTTGGTTTGAGCCCGCAAAGATACTATTTTTTTTCTTTTTCGCAATTATTCAAAACGAACATCACAGTTACCGGGGAGTAAATTCTTTGCGCGTTCCTTTTCTGATTCAGGCAATTTGGTATCAATGGCAATGAAGGTTTTGAGCCCTTTCAGTTTGTCCAAACCGGCAGGTAACCGGGTAATCGGGTTATAGCTTATTACAAGGGTTTCAAGTTTGTCCAATGTACACAAGCTTTCAGGAAGTGCGGTCAACTTGTTGAAAGCCAGCAACAAGCTTTCCAGATTACGGGCGCCGGAAACATCAGGCAGGGCTGTCAGTGCATTATGCTGGAGGTTAATGGAAATCACGTGCGCATTTTTAAACAGCCCGTCTACCGTTTGCAGGCTGTTGTTGGCTGCGGAAAAATGTTCAAGGTTTTTCAGGCCGGACAGCGAGGCAGGAAGGACTTCAAGTTTGTTCTTGTCTACGTTCAGGGTGCGCACAGATTGAAGTTTACCCACCTGGGACGGCAGGGCCGTGAGCTTGTTTTCAGAAACATTAAGCATTTGCATTTTTTCCAAACCCTTGATTTGCTTAGGCAGTGACTCCATCGCGTTTCTGGACAGGTCGAGGAAAAGCAGTTGTTTCAGCCGGGCACACCGTTTGCTGAGCACTGGAATTTTGTTTTCTCGTGCATTTATCTCGCGCAAGGACTCCAGGGTGTAGAGTTGTTCCGACAAACCGGTCATGTTGTTTTTCATCACGTTGATGAAGCGCAGGTTTTTGAATTGTCCGACCTCATCCGGCAAATAAGTCAGTTCGGTTTGGCGCAGGTTGAGGATAATAACCTGGTCCGGCTCGGCAAGTCCCTCTGCAATGGTGTGATAGATTTTGTGTTTGCCGGATTCAAGCTCCAGCATGCTTTGTTGTGCTTGCGTTTGCAAAATGAATCCGATGGATAGCACCGATAAAAAAAATTTTTTCATCATCTCGAAAAAAAGTAGTTGTAATTAAACACAAGGTACAAAAAAAGACAGGAAAAACGGGATGATGTGGAAAAGATAGCGCTGTTAAAACACATCCTGTCTACATCATCTCGTTCTTCCTGTCTTCCTCAATCCGGTACTGTCAAAACTATCGTTGGATTACGATCCGCTCGGTAGTCCTGCGATCACCGGCATTCACCTGAAGGAAATATACGCCATTGGAGATGTCGGCGGTTTCCATTTGGAGGTCGATGCGGTGTGAGCCTGATGGCAGGTTGTTGTTGAACTGGTGTACCAGACGACCCTGCAGGTCGAGGAGGTTTGCCTGGAAGGCACATGCCTCTTCGAGTTCGAACACAAGGCTGAAGTTGCCGCTGTTTGGGTTAGGCATCACCTGCATATCCAGATTCATCTCGGGCACATCGGCAATACCTACTGTTCCATTGAGCCATTCCGAACGGGCAACGATCACCGAGGTGCTGCGGTTGAAACGCAGGGTATCGCCGTTGATGTCGAGCTGGAAGGTGCTGGCGTTGGATGCGCTGGGCGCCTGGATGGACAGGAATCCGAAGCGGAAGTCGGGCGTCATGTGGAACCCGCAAGGCTCACTGCCAGCGGGTGTACGGGCGAACAGGAGCACGTCGGGCTGGAACTGGGTGTGGTTGGGTGTCACCATCCAGAGGTGGTCGTTTGAACCGTCCTGAAGCACCCAGAGGTTGCCGCGGTCGTCTACGGTCAGGTTGTCGTTGCCACCGCCCCAGGGCACTGCTGTAATGCCGTCGCCGTGGTTGATCAGGTAGGTTGCATTACCGACGAACTCGGTGAATTCAGTGATGTTGTCGCCATTGTCCTTGAAGCGGTACACGCGGTTGTTGCCCTTTGAAGTGAAGTAGATGCGGTCGTCCAGCGGGTTGTACTCCACGTCTTCCGGTCCGTTAAAGCCCGTACCACCCAACGCTGCAGCGATGGAGTTGGTGTTGTTGCGGTCGTTTTGTGTGGTGTTGGGCACCAGTACCCACGTACCGTTGGTGCCAGCGGGGGCACCGTTCTGGAGCGGGTTGTTGAGCTTGAGTACGTACAGTTTACCGCTGTACAGATTGCCTGGTTGGTCGGCCACAAACTTGTACACGCAAGAGGTACCGCCATCTTCGGCGTAGTATACACGCACGGCATCGGGGTGCGGTGCCGCATTTTCGTGCGACATACGACCCATAGCCCAGAGTTTCTCCTTTTTACCGTTGCCGTACTCTTTTACCTGTTTGGTCCAGGGATCAATTTCCACAATCCAGCCGAGGTCCATGTAGCCGTCGGCGTTGGCATCGCCAGCCACGAAGGTCTCTTCGCAGGTCAGGATGGTGCTCCATGGCGTAATGCCACCCGAGCAGTTGCGGTTGGTGCTCACCAGATTGTTGTCGTAGAAGTTGACGGGCTGGATGGTATCGATGATCCAGCGGCGGTTTACGTCGTCGTAGCGCACATCGCAAATGGTCACACCGCCTGGTGCCGTTTCGTGGTTAATGGTCACCACACCTTCGGTACTGGAGCCGTTTTTACCGACAAAAGCGGTGAAGTCGTTGTTGCCCGGAATGGTGGTGAAAGGGATGCCCGGCACCTGCTTGGTGTAGCTGTCGCCCTGCTCGATTATTTTCTGGAAGCGGTGCGATGAAGGGATGACCAAATCAGTTGGGCGTGGGCCCACAGGCGAAACGGAGGTAAAGCAGCCGATGTGCGTATCGTTCGGTCCCTGGCAGCCGCTGGCAACTGTTGGTGCTTTAGGCGCTGCGGTGATTTCCAGATCGAAGCCCAGGTCAGAGCTGGTGCCGTCGCGCTGGTGTACGCGTGCGGCAATCGTGTTTTTACCAGCCTGGAAAATGGTTTTAGGCAACGAGAAGGTAAAGTATGTGGTCTCGTTGGCACCGTCTACAATCGTGGAAGAGAAGGTGTTGTCGGTAACGGCACCTGCGGGCATGTTGTCGCGGATGACTTCCGTACCATTCACGTACACGATAACACCGTCGTCGCGACGGATGTTAAAAGCGATTGTATCAGGCACGCCCGCAAGGTTGTCGATGTTGATGTCTTTGCGGAACCAGGTGGAGATGAATTTGTTGCCTGGATCAGGGCCAAAGCTGATTGTAGTATTCATTGGGTCTCCGTAGCCTAATGGCGCCTGGCCGTAGTCCCAGTTGCTTGCGTCAAAAGCGGGCAAGTTCCAGTTGGCATCTACGCTGCCTTTGTCCCAAAAAGACCACACGGAATTTTTGGAAAGCGGGAACACACCGGCATCGAGTGCCGGTTTTTTCTCGGTCGTCTCGAGGTCAAAGCTCAGGTCGTCGCTGTTGGCGGTATGCTGGTGCACGCTGACGGCCAAAACGTTCAGGCCATTGTTTAGTGCACTTGCAGGGGCTGCTATGCGGATGAAGTTGTTCTCGGCTGTTCCATCCACGGCGGATGTGGCCAGGGTGGCATGTCCGACTGGGCCAGCGGCTACATTGTCGCGGAAAAGTTCCGTGCCGTTGAGGTATACCACGGCACCGTCGTCGCGCTTGAGCAAGAATACCAAAGAATCCACCCCATATTGGTTAGGGTTGTATACGAACTTGTGGCGGAAATAGGATACCGGCCACTTGTTGGTTGGATCGGCGCCGAAAGGTACCACAGTGGCTTCGTCGCCGTCGCCATAACCCAATTCAGCCGGGCCGAAAGCCCAGGTGGTGTCATTGAAGTTCAGCTCCGTCCAATTGGCTGCGGGCGCTGCTGCATCGGCATACCAGCTCCACACAGCACCTTTGTCTACCGGGAAATCGCCTGTAGGCGCTACCGGATTACCGCCACCTAGATACTCGACGATCAATTCGGCGGCGTATTGCGGGTTGTTGTGCCCTGTGGCACCTTCGTACGATTCGGCTTCGCGGGTTCCTTCGCCGGTCAGGTAAAAGGCCATGGAGTTGCCTTTGTTCCAGTCAGATCGGTTAACGAGTTGTTGTACCAGTGCGCCGATGTCACTCGTACGCTGTGCAGGACCGCGGGTGCCCGTGCTGCCACCAGCCCAGCTGGCCACATCCCAACGGATGCTGTCCGCCAATTTGGGACGATTGATCAGTTCGAAGCCGAGGTTGTTTGTAAAGGTCTGTGGATTGGCGTTGTCCTCTGCCTTGAGATACAGGATACAGGGGTCAAGCGTTTTGTTGTTGTCGTAGGTAAACTGGATGTACGCATTTTGTACAACAGCGCCTTGTGGGACATCAATGTTGTTGAATCGCAGGCCGACGATCTGCTTGGAGGTGGCGTCGGAGGTGCTTTCCTGAATCAGTTCCAGGTCGCTGGAGCCAATATCGTGTACTCCGCTGACGAGGTATTCCTCCATGTCGTCGGTATCGCTGTTCACAAAACTGGAAGCAGCTACCACGTTGGCATACTGGATGATCAGTTCTGCAGCGTACTGCGGGTTGTTGTGGCCTGTGGCGCCTTCATATGATTCAGCTTCACGCGTGCCTTCGCCGGTCAGGTAAAAGGCCATGGCATTGCCGGAGGCCCAGTCTGGACGGCTGACCAGTTGCTGTACCAAAGCAGAGATGTCGGAAGACAGCTGCGCCGGGCCGCGGGTGCCCGTGCTGCCGCCTGCCCAGCTGGGCACAGTCCACTGAACGCTATCGGTCAGTTTCGGGCGGTTAACCAGTTCGAAGTTGAGGCTATTTGTAAACGTTGAGGGGTTACCGCTGTTTTCTGCTTTAAAGTACAGGACACAAGGGTCAAGCGTTTTGCTGTTGTCGTATGTAAACTGGATGCGGGCGGACAGGATGGCGGCACCGGCGGGAACGTCGACTTTGCTGAACCGAAGACCCACAATCTGCTTGGAGGTAGCGTCGGAAGTGCTTTCCTGTATCAGTTCCAGGTCGCTGGATCCCACATCATGCGTGCCACTGTTCAGGTACTCCTCCATGTCGTCGGTATCACTGTTCACAAAACTGGAAGTGCTCAGGGCAGGCAGATAAGTGACGATCAATTCGGCAGCATACTGCGGATTGCTGTGCCCCTCGGCTCCTTCGTATGATTCTGCTTCGCGCGTGCCTTCGCCGGTGAGGTACAAGGCCATGGCGTTGCCAGGTTGCCAGCCGCTCTGATTGACTAATTGCTGCACCAGTGCGCCAATGTTGCTGGAGCGTTGTGCCGGTCCACGGGTGCCGGTAGCACCGCCTGCCCAACTGGGCACGACCCACTCGATGCTGTCGTCGAATTTGGGGCGGTTAACCAGCTCGAAGTTAAGGTTATCGGTAAACGTGGAAGGATTTGCAGATTTTTCGGCCTTGAAGTATAGTACACAAGGATCCAACGTTTTGCTGTTGTCGTAGGTAAATTGAACGTACGCCGACAGGATAATTGCACCCGCCGGAACATTTACAGACGAAAAGCGCAAACCTATGATTTGCTTTGCAGAGGGGTCGGAGGTGTTTTCTTGTACCAACTCCAAATCACTGGAGGCCACATCATGCGTGCCGGAGTTGAGGTATTCCTCCATGTCGTCAGTACCTGCACTGACAAAAGCGCTGATCGTAGTCTGTGACCACGCATTGGAAAAAGCAGCTGTGCAGCAGAACAGCAGCAAAAATCGTAAGAGTTGTTTCATCATTAGGGATGTTTTTTATAGGGCAAAGTTCCGAATTGAGGTAGAGTAACAGGAAAATCTAATGTTAAGTTATTGTTTAGGTTTATATTTTAAATTATTGTAAATTGCATCATATTTGTATCGATTTTTATTGTTTTTAAATTGGTTTTTTGTTATCATAAGAGCGTTTTTGGTGGTTTACAACGCTTTAGAATTCGTTTATTAAGGTAAATTGCGCTGAATAAAAATTACCTTTGAGCACTAAACGCCTTCATATTGACGGATCCGACAGACGTCCTCAAACAATACTGGGGTTACGATGCATTCCGCCCCCTTCAGCGCGAGATCATTAACGCGGTACTGGATGGTCACGACGCCCTGGCGCTGCTGCCTACCGGCGGGGGCAAGTCCATTTGTTTTCAGGTGCCCGCACTGTGTCGGGAAGGGTTATGCATAGTGGTGTCTCCACTGATTGCGTTGATGAAAGACCAGGTGTACAACCTTCAACGACGCGGCATACCGGCTGCTGCTGTGTATGCCGGTATGAACAGCCGTGCATTGGATATTGTATTCGACAATGCCGTGCAAGGAGCGTACAAACTGTTGTACCTCAGTCCGGAAAGACTCCAAACCGACATGGCCCGCGCGCGCATCGGACGTATGCAGGTGAATCTGCTTGCCGTAGACGAGGCGCATTGCATCAGCCAATGGGGCTACGATTTCCGCCCACCCTACCTCAAAATTGCCGAGTTGCGCGAACTGATTCCACAGGTACCCGTTTTGGCCCTCACCGCTACGGCTACCCCGGAAGTAGTGGAAGACATCCAGGAAAAATTGGCTTTCCGCACCAAAAAAGTATTCCAGCAGAGCTTCGCCCGGCAAAATCTGGCCTACGCCGTATTATACGAGCAAAAAAAACGCGACAAATTACTCGACGTACTGCAAAATGTGCCCGGCAGCGGTGTGGTGTACGTGCGCACACGGGGCGAGGCGCAACAGGTGTCGGCGTTTTTGAAAGACAATCGCGTATCTGCCGAGTTTTACCACGCCGGGTTGTCGCCCGAACAACGCAGCCTACGTCAAGACGCCTGGGTGCAGGGGCGCACCCGTGTGATGGTGAGCACCAATGCTTTTGGCATGGGCATAGACAAGCCGGACGTGCGCACCGTAGTGCACTTGCATTTGCCTGAAAGCCTGGAGGCCTATTTCCAGGAAGCTGGCAGAGGCGGCAGGGATTTAAAAAAAGCATACGCGGTGCTTTTGTACGCGCCTACGGACGCCGATAACCTGCGCCGCAATTGGGCTGTCGCCTTTCCACCATTGGATCAGGTGCGGCGGGTATACCAGGCGCTGGCCAGTTATGCCCAATTGGCCATTGGCGCAGGGGCTGGCGAAAGCATTCCATTTGATTTGCCTGTTTTTTCAAGTGCGTATGACTTAGACCAGGCTTTGGTGTTTGCCTCCTTGCGGCTGCTGGAAATGGATGGATGGATCGCCCAAAGCGATGCAGCCCTGCAGATGGCCAAAGTGCACATTCACGTCAACCGTGAAGTGCTGTACGATTACCAACTGCGGCATGCACAGGCCGATACGGTAACCAAAGTGCTCCTCCGCGCCTACCCGGGCATACAGCACGATTTGTTGGACATCAACGAGGCCTTTGTAGCCAAACACGCCAAAATGGAGTTGGCTGCGGTGATCAAATGCCTCGAAATGGCTCAGTTGGCCAACATCCTTACGTATCAAGCCGGTAGCGACAAGCCCCAGCTTACGTTTTTGCAACCGGTGGTAGCCGCCGAACACTTGTCGTTGAGCCCGGAACGCTACGCCTGGCGCAAACAGCGCGCTTTGGATCGGTTGGAAGCAGCCATTCGGTATGCCGAAACGCGCCGCTGCAGGAGCCAACTTTTGTTGGCTTATTTTGGTGAAAAAAATGCACAGCCTTGCGGGGTTTGCGACGTGTGCACTGGCCGAAACGACGCGGAAGTCACCGACGAATTGTTTGTTGCGCTGGAAAAGAAAATCCGTGCCGTCTTAAAAGATGAACCACTGATTTTTGAAGACATTCTAAGTGCTTTTGCAGCCAAACAACATGAGGCGGTGGCGAAGGTGTTGCACTATTTGGTGGAAGAAGGTCTGATCAGGGAAATGGGTGATGGGAAGTTGGGGGTGTAGATAACAGCGAGAACAGTTCGTGGTCAACTCATCCAACCATACGGATAAGCTTCCGGTCCAATTTCCTGCAGCGCGCTCAGGTGTTGAAGGGTTCTTTGTCTTAGATAACCCAACCTTGGACTCGACATTACGGGTAAACCTTTGACCAGTAACGGTTCGTACAAGTTGCGAAAACGGTTGAAATGTACATCGACAGTTTGCCCGGTGTTTTCGCACTCAAAACTACAGGAGCTACGGCTTACACTGGCGCGGTCTTCCTGCTTTGCCGTGAGCCATACGTCGCCCAGGGCTGTACTGCCCTGGTATAATCTTCTGATTTGCACCAAGGGCTGAGCGTCTGAATGGCGGAGCATTAACGTTCCCTCGCCAGGATCCTGCACTGGCGCAACCACCTGGGCTACGGCGTCCATTTCTGCTTTCGATGCTCCCCCTATAAAGGCTGCGCGGATTCTCCACGACAATGGATGCATATCAAGTGGTGGCTCCGACGGCGTTTCTTCCTCAGTCAGCGCCCCTGTCTGCCATCTCAACATAGCCGCTTGTGTAGCCCAGTGCGAACTTTCCCAAAACAACAACCGAAATGCAGACTCCAGCAACTGGATATGTGCCAAAGGCCCCATGGCCACCAACAGCGGCTCGGATGGCAACAACACACTGCCCTCCGGCGCGGCAAACAAATCGACCCCAAGCCGCAAGCGCTGCAAAAAATTCAGGAAACTCTCGTGAAAAACCGAGCGCCCCATCGAATCCGTCGTCTGCCCCAAACGCTCAATGAGCGCAGGCGTAATCCGAAACCGTCGTATGTGCTCGGCAAACAGATCGGCACCGCAGGCAATGGTAAAGGGGCCATCCGGCTCGTATACAACATGCATAACGGTCGGACGCAGATATTCCCCGGTGTACCAGGAAGCGGCAGCGGCATGCGCCGGGCGCAAATCGGAGAGCCAGTCAAACGGCTTGTCTAATGGTATGGTATTCATGGGCACACAATGTAGGGTTGTAAAAAAAGGGATCAATTCAGTTCAATATCGCCCTGAAACACAAACTCCGCAGGGCCGCAGAGCCAAATGTCCCTGAAAATACCAGCATCCGAATCAGAAAAACGAACTTTAAGCACCCCTCCACGCGTATGTGCGGTGGTTTCAAAGCTGCCGGGCATCCCCTTTTTTTTCAAATGATGGGCCAAAACAGCTGCCGTAACACCGGTACCGCATGCAAGCGTCTCGTTCTCTACCCCACGCTCGTATGTCCGCACCAGTAAAGAATCCCCCTGATCTTCTACGAAATTAACGTTGATGCCCACTTGCCGGTAGCGATCCGAAAAACGCACCTCGGCTCCTTCTTTGCACACGTCTATCAAATCCACCCCACTTTTGAAAACCACGTAATGCGGTGAACCGGTGTTGAGTACATAGGCATGCTGATCCAGGTCTACCTGTTGTACGTCGTGCATGTGCAATTCCACCCATTGCCCGTCGTCTGAAACAACAGATTCATGTTCGCCGTCTATGGCCCAAAAACGGCAACGGTGCTTTACCAAACCCAGTTTATGTGCAAATGCGGTGATGCAACGTCCGCCATTGCCACAAAGGGTGCTTTCCCGGCCGTCGGCATTGAAATACACCATTTCAAAATCATAACCCGCTTTTTGCTGCAGGAGAATCAGGCCGTCAGCCCCAATGCCAAAACGGCGTTCGCACAAACGGCCAATCAAACCGGTGTTATTGCGGGTGAGGGGCTGCGACGAACGCTGATCGACTAAGATGAAATCGTTGCCTGCGCCGTGGTATTTGTAAAAATGCATGTTGTTCAAAACCGGTTTTGACGCAAATATGCGAAAAATAGTACTCGCCTGCATACGCTCAAAACAACTTTTCGGCAGTATATTTGTGTGATTAGAAATAAGTGCTGGCGTGCTGGCGTTCCATTTGGCTAAACCTCTTGTGTCCACAATACCATGAAGAAATACGGTTTGCTCTTTTCCGTTTCCCTGTTGAGTGCTTTTTTTGCTGTAGCCGTCTATCGTTTCTTCGAGCCCGAACAACACATTGTGTGGAATGATGCAGACGGCGAGGTGCGTTATGCCGGTTTGGTCGAAAAACTTTTTGACGCCCGAGCCAGTGGCGATTTTCACTCTTCTGCACCAACTGATTTTATTACCGCTGCACAAATAGCAACCCCTGCTGTGGCCAATATTCGCGCCCTGGTTGAAGTAGGCGGTGGCATGTGGAAAGGGGGATCCCTGGCTGGCTCATCAGGCTCTGGTGTACTGGTAACACCCGATGGCTTTTTGATTACCAACCACCACGTGGTAGAGAACAGTACCGACATCAAAGTGACGCTTGCCGATAAACGCGAATACAAAGCCCGTGTCGTTGGTGTAGATCCTTCCACCGACATTGCCTTGCTCAAAATTGAAGAAATTGATTTGCCCTTTCTGGTTTTTGGTAATAGTGATTCGGTGCGCGTAGGTGAATGGGTGCTGGCAGTAGGCAACCCGTTTAATTTAGAAAGCACGGTTACTGCAGGCATCGTTAGTGCTAAAGGCCGCAACATCAACATCCTCGGCGGCGGCTCCAGCATTGAAGCGTTTATCCAAACCGACGCAGCGGTCAATCCAGGCAACAGCGGTGGTGCCTTGGTCAACACCGTTGGCGAATTGGTCGGCATCAACACCGCCATCATCACGGAATCCGGCAACTATGAAGGATACTCTTTTGCCGTACCAGCAAACCTGGCCCAAAAGGTTGTCCGCGACCTCCGGGAATACGGCGAAGTGCAACGTGCTTTTTTAGGCATCAACATTGAAGACATCGACGGAGACCGTGCACGCGAAATTGGCCTGCCCAATGCCGAAGGCGTGTATGTCACCAAAGTAAACCTCAACAGCGCAGCAGACGACGCCGGTTTGCGCGGCGGCGATGTGATTGTTGGACTCAATGACATCCGTGTGCGCAGTACACCCGAACTTCAGGAATACGTAGGCCGCTTTCGCCCCGGTGAACAAGTCACCGTAGAATATGTACGTGAAGGCCGTCGATTCCGCAGCAGGGTCACCCTGAAAAATACCGAAAACAGCAGTGTCATTGCCAAAGGCCTTTACCGCGGCAACGAACTGGAGGAAGACCTCGGCATGGTTTTTCGCAACCTGACGATAGACGAAACAGGTGAATACCGGTTGAGTGGTGCGGTCATTTCCAGCGTCCGGCGCAACAGCATTGTTTATGACACCAATCTTCAACCCGGGTTCGTCGTCACCAGCGTCAACGGCAACCGCATCAAAAATGCCTCCGAAGCCATCGAAATCATCCGCAGCGCCGTGAATCAAATTTCATTGGACGGTTACTACATGGGTGAACCCGATTTGTACTCGTATCGCTTCAGGAAAGAATAGTCGAGTGTCACAACCGAACCGTTACCATCCCCACCACACTCCGGCCATCGCTTGACCATACTCCAGGTCCTGGATATATCGTCGGCCTTTTGGTAAAATAAGCGCGGTCTGTAAGGTTGTTCATCGACAATCGGAACCGCACGTTGGACGTGATGCTCACGCCGACGTGGGCGTCGAGCAGTGCGTAATCAGGCACGATACCACGGGTGCCATTGGCGTTGGGCTCAACGGTGTTGTATGGATCAGAATAGGTTTGTGATACATAACTGTACTGCACCGACGCGCTGAAACGCCGCCAACTGGCCTGTATGCCGTTACGGCTTGTCCATAGGGGCACACTTTCTACCCGGTTTCCTTTTAAGTCGATGTTCTCGGAACCCAGAGCCAACTGGCCAGTCGTATAGCGGGCATCCATGTAAGCCGTAGCGGTATACACCGATAAACCGGCGTCTCTGGACTCCATCAACACCGCTTCTGCGTACAACTCCAAGCCGTTGGTGCGGCTGTCGCCGACGTTGGTTTTCAAAAAACGGGTCACGCCATCGGTGTCTTCAAAAGCCTGGTTGCCAATGCGGTCGTTGTACTGCACGGTAAACAGGGTGGCATTCAAACGGACACGCTTTTGCCAAAGATCAGCTTGTACGCCCAACTCCGCATTATAACCCTTCGAATCACTCAAATCCGGATCCACGCGCTCCAGATCATTGGCGGGCACAAATTCGCCCATGATCACTGGCCGATAAGCTTGCGAAAAGCCACCGTATACACGGGTATAGCCCCCGGGCTTGTATTCAAAACTGCATCCCAACAGCACAAACTGGTGCTCTACGTCTTCAGGCAGCCGGTCTGGTGGCAGGCTTCGGATCGTTCCAGTCAATTCGGTTATGCCTTTTTCAACGCGGATACCGGGCGAAATGCTTAGCCTGGATGATAAATACAACAGGTTTTCGACAAACACAGCGCCGTTGCGGGTGCGGTAGTGCAGGTCGCGGCCCCAGTTGGGATCTACCAGCGTGAGGTCGTAATCTGTCCCGTTGGTGCCTTTGCCCAATTGCTGGCGGTGCAAGTCGTTGTAAATGAGACGCATACCGCCTGCCACTACCGATTGCAGGTGGCCAACCTTGTAGTGATGCAACAGCCGCGCCTCGGTGGTGGTGCTGCTGAAGCCGTCTATGTCTACCTGCCGGTTGGTGTATTGGCCGGTGAGGAGACTGATGGTGTCGCGGCGGTCGGCAGCCCCGATGAACTGTACACTGTTGCGCTTGCCGGTGAGGTGCTGCACAATCCACTGAAGCTGAGTGCGCGGGCCCAATTTCCAGTCGAGCGTAACGGATGGCACCATGATGTCGGGCGAATAGTAGTTTCTGCTGCGGGTCGACTGGCGGGGGTCGGCGGCAAACATGCTGTCGGTCAGCGGTCCTGGTATGTGGTACAGATATTGAGAGCGGGCAAATTCGGCTTTGATGCGCAGGCGCTCGTTGATTTGCCACCCAACACTGGCGAACTGCGCCTGGGTTTTGGAGTCGCCATTTTCACGGTAGCCCTCCGAGGCGCGGGTGTAGTAATAGGTTTGCCAGGTCACGTTGCCATGTTGTCCACCCAGACTGTTGTACGTGCTCAGCAACCCAAACGAGCCAGCGGCGCTCTGGTTTTCGAAAGTGATGGGCTTGGTGGTGTCGGGCAGTTTGGTGACATAGTTGACGAGCCCGCCGAACATGGCCCCGTATTGAAGGGCTGCGGTACCGCGTATGAGTTCAATACGGTCTATGGATTCTAAGGGCGGATTGTAGTGGCTGGCCGGGTAGCCGTAGAGATCGGAATTGAGCAGGACGCCGTTTTGGCGCACATTCATGTCCCAGCTGCGGTGCGGATCAAGTCCACGAAGCGAAAAATTAACCTGATTGCCCGAGCCGTCCATGTCATAAGCGAATGCGCCGGGAATTTTGGCCATCACCTGGCGCACGGTTTTTTCCACTACGTTGGCCTGGGTTTGGTCCATGCGGATCACTTCGCTGCGTTTGCCGGCGGTGATGTAGGTGTTGTGCACCTCCGGCAGTTGGCCTGTAGGTGCTGTAGCGGATTTCCAGCTTTGAACCGTGATGAAGTCCAGCATTTTTTCAGAAAGGGTATCTTTTGATACTTGTTTTTGGGCCGATATCGCGCCTATAAAGAGGCCACTCGACATCAAGACACTTACAATTTTCCGCATAAACACTTGTTTTTTTGACAAATGTATAGCCAAAAACAATACCATAACAGCAAGAATCAAGCAAAAAACGGTATTTTAAGGCGTTTTTAAGGCGCAGAAGGGTTGACACGGGGCGCATCAATACCGTTATCTTTTCCGGAAGCCACATCACGATTTGTACCCATAGAATGGTCATAAACCACCCCATGGGTACAAAAACAAATCTTTTTCCTTTTTTATTTTATCAACGTCACGTTCCCCTTCAACACCGCCAACTCTCCACCCGGACAACGGATTTCCAAATACCAACCGTACGTATCGGGGGTTTGGATGTCGCCATTGTAACGGCCATCCCAACCTGAGTGGTTGATGTCTCGCGTCACATACATTTCTTCACCCCAGCGCGAATACACTACAAAGTACAGCTCGGACACCTGCCCTTCAATGCTGTGTACTTTAAATAAATCGTTGTTAAAGTCTCCGTTGGGCGTAAAGGCCTTGGGCACAAAAATGTAAGGGCCTTCGCAAGGGCCAACGCGGACCTGCACCTGAGCGGTATCGGAGCAACCAGCGCCGTCAGTGACCGTGACGGTAAACAAGGTGGTTTCTTGTAAAGTGGCCGTGGTAGTTTGTGCTCTAGGGTTGTCTAACAATGACTCGGGCTCCCAGGCATAATCAAAACCTGCACCGTCGGGGAAAGCCTGAAGTTCGATTTGACCACCCGGATAAGTGGCCGCTACGTCGGCTTTTGCTTTAGCAGAGGCCTCCAGATTGGCCACACCGATGAAGATACTTGCTTCGGCCGTACAGCCCCAGGCATTGGTGGCCGTAACGGTGTACGTGGTGTTGGAGTCCGGACTCACAATCAAGGTCGAGTCTACCGCTGGATTCCAGTTGTACACCAATATTTGCCACGGATTCGTGTTTTGCAACTGCAATTGCACTTCTCCGCCTGTACATACAGTTCCGTTTTGCGCATTCAGACCAACTCCTGCGTTGAGGGCTAAAGTAGAGTCCATGGTGGCGCAGCCGTTGGTACCCACCGCACGGGCGTAATAATATTGTCCCAAAACAGGGTTATCAACCGTGATGGTTTGGCCACTGCCGATGATGGGGTTAAAGGTCGAGTTGTCCGCCCATTGGGGCACTACAGTGCTTTGCGCTTCCAGTGCCAGGGGTTGACCCTCAAAACAGATGGCAGATGTGTCGCTCAATGCCATTACAGGCGCTTCCAATATGGTAACGGTGAGCGATGTGTCTGCCGAACAAGTGCCAAAAGTGGCCACCACACTGTAAACGGTGGTCTGTGTGGGCTGCACTACGGGGTTTACGGCGTTGGGGTTTGTCAGGCTTGCATCTGCGGGCACCGCAGTCCAGATGTATGTGTAGTTTGGGTTACCGTTCGGGTTCAAACTTACAGGTAGTCCGGCACAAACTGCCGTATCCACGGGCTCCAATTGTACATTGTACAGGTTAATAACGGTGTCAAAATTGGCTACACACGTGGCGTTGGGCACAAACACCACAAAATAAACGCCCGCTTGTGCGTAGGTGTACAGCGTATCGCCCACATTCGCCTGCTGGCTGTCGCCAAAAATCCAGGTGCCGGCCAGATTGCCCGCTGCAGCAAATTGCACACTCAGCGAGCAACCATCGCCTACCACCTCCGCTTGTGCGGGTGCAGGCAAGCCATTGCTCAGGGTGACAGGTATGTTGATGGTTTCGGTGCAACCCAACTGGTTGGTGATAACCCCTGTGAGGATAAATGTGCCGAACGCCCCGGTGACCGAAACCGTATTGGCGTCGGATGGGCCCAGGATTACAAGGCCCGGATTGTTGGTGCTCCACGCATAGAACAGCACGTCGTTCGGATCAATGTTGGTGACAAACATGGACAAAGTGTCGCCTTCGCATCCGCTGAGGGCATTGTCCGAAACAAACAGGTTTACGCCTTCGGGTGTTACCGCCACAGCAGCGGTATCTATGCAGCCCTGGCTGTCGCCAGCTTGCACGCTAAAGGTTGTGGTGCTGTCTATAGGCAGCAAAATCGGGTTCATTTGACCCACATTGTTGCCATTTTGGTCAAACCAGACAACTCCCGGTAAACCGTTGAGCACCGTGGCGGTAAGCAGCACACTGTCGCAATCTACTTGTACACCCGTCACAGCGTCAATCTCGACTGAAACGGCAGGCGTAACGGTAAGCAGGTCGGTCACCAGGCACAGTCCGTTCGATACCGTTACCGTGTATGACGTTTGGGTATCGGGCAGAGCGTACCATTCATTGGGGTTTAGGCCAGGCGTGATGCCCGTTTGTGGGTCAAACGTTACGGTATTGCCCGCCTCGGTATTTACAACAATGGTGTCCGCTATGCCGCCACAATTGGGCGAATTATCAACTGTTAGGTTCAAAGTGGGTGCCGTTGGGGCTACAAAATTCGCAACGGTGTCTGCAATACATCCTGCCGCAGAGGTCACCTCCAACACCACCTGCACATTGGCACCAGAAGCCACGGGGAAATTGATGGGTCCCGGGCCATTAAACGTGGTCACCGTGCCCGATGTCACCGTCCATGTCCATCCAACTATGCTGCTCGTGGAATCCGTGCTGAGATCTGCCAGCGTGATGTTTACCAGGTTATTGGGCAAACAGATGGCGGAATAGCTGAAAGAAGCATTGGGGTGCGACTGCACACGGATGGCGACGGTATCACTCGAAGTACACCCGTTGGCATCCGTTACCGTTACGGAATACACGCCGGGAGCGAGCCCTGTCAAGGTTTGTACGCAGCTGGTATCGGTCGGACTGGTCGACCAACAATATCCATACCCGGGTGTGCCTCCGGCTGCCAACGCTGTAGCGCTGCCGTTGTTTTCCTGTATGCAAGTTGCATCTGTTGGGTCAATCTGCACGGTTGGCCCTTCGCCTTGCGGAATGACGCCCGTTGCTGTGCCGATGCAGCCATTTTGCTGGTCGGTGATGGTTACGGCCACCATAGTTCCGCCCATCAAACCCCACACGATGCTGTCGGTTTGGCCTGTCAGGTTCCACTGGTATGTATAATTGCCGTTGGCCGGGGTTGGTGTGGCCGTAGCCAAGCCATTGTCTGTGCCAGGACAAGCAGCGGGCGTCAACGTCAATGCTATTTGAACGCTGTCGATTGCACCTACGGTAAAGGTATCGACCAATGTACAACCAACGGCATCGGTCATGGTTACCGTGTAATTTCCCGGACTCAGGTTATTTATGCTTGTTCCCGTAGCGGATGGCGTCCAGTTAAAGGTGTAAGGCGTTGTTCCGCCCGAACCTTTGATCACAATGCTGCCGTTGGCTGTGCTGGCGCAAGCAGGTGAAATAACCTCCGGTGTAATTACCAATGTATTCGGAGTCAAAATGATCAACACGCTATCCACAGCGGTTTGTCCATTTGCATCGGTAACAGTCACTGTATGCGTACCAGCGGTAAGGCTGTCTGCGGTTGGGCCGGTCTCGGTATTGT
>Ga0247838_1000703_pt1 | contig 51756 bp, 35 predicted proteins | sample LaCruzMarch2015__5_FD_189097 | JGI IMG/M metagenome (GOLD analysis project Ga0247838, IMG submission 189097) | Freshwater microbial communities from meromictic Lake La Cruz, Castile-La Mancha, Spain - LaCruzMarch2015_15m | ecosystem: Environmental > Aquatic > Freshwater > Lake | place: Spain...
TCGATACTGGAAAATTCGCCGTATCCGGCGGCCTAGGAGTCGTCACTCCCACCGCTTCCGATACACGAGTTTCGTATGCCAATGGCACACCGCTCCTAAGTATCCAGAATGATTCGGTTCGGCTTCAACCGTTCCTTGGTGGACTGTACACACCCAATGATCGCCTTTTCGTCCAATCGTTCCTCCAATGGGATGGTGCCGCCAACGGAAACCGCGTGGCGATAAACTCGACGGGCACCGGTTTGACGAGCGCAGGTCGAATCACGGACCCAAGCAATCTCTTTCTCGACGTCGGAGCTGGCTACTGGCTCTACCGAAGCAATGAGAAGCGTGGGCTGACCGGGATCATCCCAATGGTCGAAATTCATCAGAACAGCGCACTCCAACCCGGCGACTTAGTCACCGCTGGTCCATTTCAAGTCGGCAATTTCACCGGAACGACAAGCCTAACCAACATCGTAGCGGGTACTACTTTCGAGTTCGGAAAGAGCTCCAACTTGACGGCATCGTATGTTGGCCCAGTTGGTGGTGGTTCCGACCGACAATTCGATGGTGGACTTCAGGTATTCTATAGCTTTACCCCAAAGTGAAATACTTGTTCAAGAGCAAGCCAACTCCTTGAACCTAAGTCTCTGCCTAGACGAGAAGATCAAACCTATGAAGCCAGATGCACCGAACCCTAGCATGTTACCTCCTAGAGATGCTCACACGCGTGGGCTGCACCGGATCATGACGTTGGGTGGGGAATACGGCACTCGCAATTACACCATCAAGCACCTTCAAAGCTTGAAGGGAAAGAGGGTTCTCACGGAGACGATGCCCTTTACGACGAGCGAGGCATCGGCAGCCGAAGAGGCTGGAATCGATACGCTTAAAGTCAAATTTGATCCAAGGAATCCGGCTAGCGCCATCGCGATTCGCAAAGCCGCTCCGAATACGTTCATGACATTCTGCATCGGGCTGACCAAGATTGCGACGGTGCAGGAAGCGGTCCGAGCGGGCTTCGACGCAATGGAAGCCGGTGCGGATGGAATCATGTGCCAATGGGGCCCCGAATTCATTCGGGCTGTTTCTAGCGTTGGTATTCCTGTTCAAGCGCATGCTGGACTGGTGCCCCGTTTGAGTACATGGACGGGTGGACTCAAGGCGGTTGGAAAGACCATGGACGAGGCTATCTGGGTGTTCGAGCAGATTAAGTCGTTCGAAGCAGCAGGCGCTTGGGCCGTCGAAGTGGAAGTGGTACCGGCCGAGTTGCTTACGGAGATTTCCAGTCGCACTTGCTTAGTGACTTCGTCGATTGGTGCGGGTAGTGGCGGTGATATTCAATTCATGTTTGCCGAAGATATCTTAGGCAATCATGCTCCACCCTATCCACGACACACGAAACAGTATCGAAACCTCTTCAAGATGGAACAGGCGATACAAGTGGAGCGAGTCGAAGGATTTCGCGACTATATCAACGACGTCAAAAGCGGCGGGTTTCCAGGTCCCGAACATGTCGTCAAAGCACCACAAGGGCTAATGGAACAATTCCTTGCTAGGCTCGACGGCCCATTGAGCGCGACTCAAGATGATCTACGTTTAAGTTGATTAACCAAACGGATCTTGACGTGACCCCGCCAATATGCGAATCCCTTATGCGTCGCTCGCTAGCTTAGGTTCCCAACGCTCTTTTTAAATTCGCCATGTTTCGAGTAAACGTTGTTCGATTTGCTCTTTTGATTTTCACCCTAATCTGTGTTTTGCAACAGCTGGGCTGTAGGTCACTCCTAGACCGACAACCTTACGCAAATCCCGCTAAAGAACGTACTCGGCCCGTCAAGATCACAAAGGAGTGGAAAGCAGAAATCACCACGGTACGGTTAGAAGAGCTCTCGCTGATTGAGGACAAAAAGACTTGGGAGATCGTTTGGGAAGCCTGCGCCGAGGGGCAAACTCCAACAGTTAACTTCGACCGTTACATGATATTAGCAGTACGAGGGGTGGCTCCGAACGAGCTTACAGTGCACAGTGTTTCTTTAAACCAGAAAAACGAGCTATTGGTAAAGAGTTATACGACGTTTATGGGTTCCGCTAACTTCTGCTATGTGTTTTTGCAAATTCCTAAGATTAAGGTTGAGGGTGCAAAAGGAGGTAACTTCGCGCGGCTGGCTTTAACCTCCAGCAGTATGCTTGTCGGAACAAAGGAGACGATCGGTGACGTAGTTGAATAGTGTTTGAAGAACGCTATTTTTGCTTGAACACTCGGTACGGGTTGGTGGGCGCGCCAGGCGGAATTCAACAGGAAACTCGATGCAGCCCCCGTTTCGATCCTCAGCGTCGAAATCGTAACCGTGATTTATGTTAATCTAACTCGCAAAGTGTGTACGTTGGACTCTAACCTGAACCAAGAGATAGCCCACTCGTGAGCGACATACCCAAGGGACAAGCAGCATCGATCTTCGTCAGCTATCGCATCAAGGACACGCTGCAAGCCGCCGATCGGCTTGCTGTGGAGCTGAGGAGAGCCTTCGGCAAGGACCAGGTCTTCTTTGATCGGCGAACGATCGAGGCAGGAGAGATTTGGCCCGGTCGAATCGAGGATGCGGTGAAAGAAGCAAAGGTGGTGCTCGTGCTGATCGGCAAACAATGGCTGACGGTACAGGACGAACACGGTTACGGTCGCCGACGGATCGACAACCATACCGACTGGGTTCGACGTGAAGTCGAAGAGGCTCTCACAATCAAAGACCGAGTCGTTCCAGTGCTCGTTGACGACGCATCACCCGTGCCAGCCGCGGCGTTGGTCGACCTTCCCAACATGGTGGAACTGGCGAGTTGCCATGGAGCGAAACTGCGTACCGAGGACTGGGACTCCGACTTCAACGCTCTGGTGAATCTCTTGAAATCAAAGGGCTTGCTCGTTCTAGCGCAGCAAGGCGATTCCGGTCAGAATGTCGACCGGGCTCGCCAAGCGGAACAGCTTATCTCGTCCTACCAGCTCGCGATCCAGCAGCGATGGCAAGAACTGTGGTCCGGCGACGGCACCAGCAACAAACCTCCTTTCATCGACACGCAAGGATTGCGGCTGCTGCTGGAAACGAACCGGCCTGAGCAATACTTGCATCCGGCCTATTTTCGCGTCGGGCGCGGAACGCGAGCGTCCATGGCCGAGCAAGATCTCGGTGACTGGGTTGAAGTGGATCGTAATGAATTGGCCGCAAACGAGCTGACGGTTGATGGCGAGACGCGAGTGGACCTGTCGCGATTGGTCATTACGACCGACGCCGGCGTGGGCAAGACAACGACCATGCAGTGGCTGGAAGCCGAATTGAATCGACCTGGCGCGGCAACAGTCGCCTTCCATCTGACCTTCAGCCATGTTCCGGCCCACGTGGATGAATTGCTTTGCGAACTTGCCCGACGGCTACTGCAGAAACGACAACGCGATGGCGAGAGCGTGAACTTGCTGACACAAGACGACGCTGTTCGCATCATCGAGTCGCTGCGAGACGAGGGTCGTTTGGTCCTGATACTGGATGCCTTGGACCAGGAACCCGCCGACGGTTCGGCGGCGATACTGGTTGGCGAGCTCCTCCAAGACTCCTCTTGGAAACGTTGCCGCATCGTGATCAGCGGTCGGCCTCACGCCTTGCAGCGGCATTGGCAGGCGCTGTTTGCCAGTCACCTCGGTTGGGGTTGGCGGTTTGTGCAGGTCGACGAGTTCACGCCCGACCAGCAGCGGCAGTTCCTGGGCGTTGACCAGCGCGGAAAGAATCGTCTGGAATTGATTCCGCAAGAGGCACGCGAAATCCTCTCCACCCCGCGTGTGCTCTCTTACCTGCGCAAGCTGCCGGACGCCGAGCTCAGAAAGATCCGCACGGCAGGCGACGTCTATTGGCATTCGGTCCAGCACCTGTTGATTGAGGGCATGCAGGGGAGCAAAGCAGCGAGACGAATCGGGCTAAAGATTGGCGAACCCACACCGGAGAAAGTGCAGGCACGATCCAAACAGCGCGCACTGGAGCTGCTGGCTGGGCTAGCGTTCGAGATGACTTCGACGCCGATCCCTGGTGGCGATGGCGAACTTGCAGAGACACCTTCGATACCTAATTTCGACGGCGTTCCGAGCGGCCGCTTTCCCCGGTTCCGACAACAACTGCAAAAGAGGCTTTTGGCGGATGACTCGTTGGACCGGGATCTGGACGGCTTGGCGGCATTGAACGAGTTCATCTCACAGGGCTTCTTCGACACGACAGTAGAGGGCTTGCAGGAAGTCTACTGGCGGAACCGCACCCTGCAGGAATTCTTTACGGCCCTGTGGCTGTCGCAATACTGCACCGATGACGACGCAAAACAACTTTGGAACTGGCTCCACTTGCCCGACCGTCCGGAGACCGAAGAGTATTACTGGGTCTGGCGTTTTGTCTGCGAGATGCACTCCAATAGCCGGGATCCTAAGTCGTGGCTTCGAGCGATCGAACCGATCTATCGCCCTGGGGACGGCACGGTTGCGGGTACACGTCGCTCGAGCGAATTCATTTATCGCGCCTGGAAACCGCTGATGACGCTTGTCAAGCAGGCAGAGCCAGCGGCCATCGCCTTGCATGATCGCTTCGTCGGTGAGTTCGCCAACGAGGTCCTCTCGGGGAGTCGCGGCAGGGAGACGGAGCAAGTCGCAAGGCAGTTCTGCGACAGCTTCCTCGACATTCCCGCCGGTGAGTTCCAGATGGGGTCGCCGCCCGAGAAACAAGGCATGGGTGAAGCATTGCGGGACCGCTGGAGAGTGTATCTCGCGCAGGACGGAGATCCCGAGGAACGGGCGAAGCAACACATCGCCGATTGGAGTTTCACGCCTGGCAAACGTGGTCAGCAGGAACGAGAGTACTGGCTTCAATGGCACACCGAATTATTCAGAGACAAGGATCTACAGCGACTTGAAACCGGTCAGTTTCCTAAAAACGAGACACCCGCCACGCCCGTGCAGACAGTCGCTGCATTTCGGCTGGGTCGTACCCCGGTATTGAACGATTGGTTTCGATTGTTCTCGCCGGGGCACGGGGAATCGGACTCCAGCTATCGCGATAAGTTTGAGGATGCCAGTCCCACGCCGGACTGTCCGGTGATCTTTGTCAGTTGGTACGACGCCTGGGCTTTTGCCCAGTGGGCTCGCTGGGAGGAGGGCCAGTGCCGCTTGCCTTACGAGTACGAGTGGGAATACGCGGCCAAAGCTGGCACTCCGTGGGACCAGAACTACTGGTGGGGCGACGAATTCGATGAGACGAAGTGCAATGCCGAAAAAAAGGTCGGACATACGACACCGCCTGTAGCGGCGCATGCCAACCCTTGGGGGTTGCAAGATATGCTTGGAAACGTGTGGGAATGGTGCGAAGACTGGTATTACACAGTGTACGACCCTAATAATGTGGAGGAAGGCTCGCTCCGGGTGTACCGGGGCGGGGGCTGGTTCGGCTCCGCCAGGATTTGCCGGTCCGCGTTCCGTTACGGGTTCGGCCCGTCGCGCCGGAGCGACTTCCTGGGCTTTCGTGTCGCCTTGAGTTCGTCTGGTCAAGAAATCAGCTCCGGTTTGGCGCAGCCCAAGCGATAGCGGAGCCTGGAACGTAGGCCCGTAGGAGCGTGCGTAGCCGCTCCGTAGGTGCCGGAGTGAAGGGCGGAGCGGTATTTAATTAAGGGGCAAGGGCGAAGCCCTGCCAACTCGCACCGGTTTGACACGCCGGGTTGCACTTGTTTACTGAAGGCTCGCTCCGTTTCGCTCGCCCATGGGAGTCAAGTATCGATCGACTTTGAGCCAATGGAAAGAATGGAACGAGGAAGTTTCAATGGATAGGGTTCCTGAGGCAACTGTTTCAACTTAACAATGCTGCGGATGGATTGGCGATGGCGGTGGCGATGTCCTGCAGGAAGCGGGCGGCGGGGGCGCCGTCGAGGACGCGGTGGTCGAAGGTCAGGCTGAGGGTGAGTTGATGCCGGGAGACGATACTGCCATCGTCGAGGACCACTGGTTCGCGGCGGATGGACCCAAGACCCAGAATTGCAGTTTCGGGAAAGTTGATGATCGGTGTGAAGGCGTCGATCCCGAAAGCGCCCAGATTGGTGATGGTGAAGACGGATCCCTGCATGTCGGCGGCAGTCAGCTTTCCAGTGCGAGCCTGACCGACGAGCTGGCGTGACCTCGCGGCCAGTTCGATCAATGACAACTGCGCCGCGTTGCGAAGCACGGGGACAAGCAGGCCGTCGTCTGTGTCGACAGCCATACCGATGTGAACTTCGTTCTCGGCGGGCAACACGATCGCATCTTCGTCCCACCGACCGGCCAGCAGAGGATGTCGCCGGAGTGCCCCGGCAACCAGTTTCGTGATGATGTCTTGATAGCTTGGGATGGGCGATTCACGACTGGTGGTTTTGAACTGCTCTCGCAGGTTCACAAGATTCGCAGCATCCGCTTTTGTCGTCAGGGTGACCGGCACCGTTTGCTGTCGACTGGCGACCATGCGTTGGGCAATCACTTTACGTCGGCTGGTCAGCGGAATGCGTTTTCCTGAGTCGGGCGCAGGACGCGCAGCAAGGACATCCTGTTCTCGAATTCGCCCTCCCGCGCCGGTGCCCGTGAGCTGCGTCCAGTCGATCTTCTGTTCAGCAGCGACTCGTCGCGCACGAGGGCTAGCGACCGGTTGCAGCGGACTCGGTAGCGGTTGTGAACTCGCACTTTCGATGTCTTCGGCAAGGATGCGACCGCCGCGCCCGGTTCCTGCGATCTGATCGAGAGCCACGCCGGCTTCCCTCGCCCTGCGTCGCACTGCAGGTCCTGCAGCAGGCGGCAACGCGGCATCCCCTGCGACTGTCTCTGATGGAAGCGAAGGAGTTCCTTTTGAAAGCAACATACTTCCTCGATCGATCGCCGATGCGTCCAGTGTTTCACCGACAGGCAGCGACTCGCCTTCCGCGACGAGATATCCGACAACGGCTCCGACTTTGACTGCGCTGCCCGGCTGAGGACTGTTCGCGGGGATTCGCAGGATCCCAGCGTCGAGAGATTCGATCTCTTGAACCGCCTTTTCTCCTTCGAGTTCGAACAGAGGATCACCTTGTCGAATGGTGTCGCCATCCTGCTTCAACCAGCCGGAGAAAACACCTTCCTCCATCGACCAACCCAAACGTGGAATCGTGATTTCGTGGACCATAATTACTCCTTCACCAATAGACGGATGGCGGCGGCGATATCGGCGGCGGACGGCACCACGGCGGCTTCTAGCGGCGGACTGTAGGGAGTCGGCGTGAACACTCCGGTCAGGCGGCGAATCGGGGCGTCGAGATCATTGAATCCCGCGTCCATAACTTGCGTTGCGATCTCGGCCGCGAACCCACACGGCGCTGGCGGTTCATCAACAATCAGCAGTCGGCCGGTTTTGGCGACCGATTGCAGAATCGTGTCGGTGTCGAGCGGTGAGATTGTGCGGGGGTCGATGACTTCAACCGAAATTCCCTCGCGTTCGAGTTCCTCGCAGACCGATAGCGTGAGGTGTACCATGCGGGCCAGAGCCACGACGGTAACGTTCCTTCCGACGCGGGCGATTGCCGCGCGACCGAATTCAATCTCGTAGTCTTCCGTCGGGACATGCTGTTTCATCGTAAGGATTTCGCGATGTTCCAAAAACATCACCGGGTCGTCGCAGCGCAGAGCGTGTTTCATCAGCCCCTTGGCGTCGTAAGCGTTCGACGGCACAACCACCCGCAGCCCTGGCACTTGAGCGTACATCGCGTAGTAACTGCCCGAATGATGCGTGGCCGCTGAGTGCCCGATGCCGATACAACCTCGTAGCAACACAGGCATTTTCAATCGGCCGCTCGACATGTACTGTATCTTGGCAATCTGATTCACGATTTCGCCGAAGGAGTCGAGGATGAAGTCGGCAAACATGAAGTCGACTACGGGGCGAGTCCCTGTCATCGCAGCACCGCACGCGAGCCCCACGAAGCCACGTTCGGAAATCGGCGTGTCACACAGCCGATCGGGGCCGTAGATTTCGTACAGTCCGGCCGTTGTCTTGAAGTTGCCGCCGCGAACTCCAATGCCTTCGCCCATGACGAAGATCCGTGGGTTGATGGCCATTTCCTCAGCAAGCGCCTCGTGGGTCGCTTGTGTGAAGCTGAGTTTCCGAGCCCCCGACTCTTGATCCGGCGATGGTTCGGCGTGCGGTACGATTGCGCGAACGGGTGAGTAAACATGCTCTGCGGCTGTCGATGCATCCGGTAGCGGGCTGGATTCGGCAAATTGCCGCGCCTCTGCGACAAGCGTCGCAACTTCCGTCTCGATGGCCTCAATCTGCGTTTCGGCGATAGCAAAATTGGTCAGCATTCGGTGCCGCAGCGACGCCATTGGGCAACGCTGCTTCCACTGATCGACCTGTTCACGCGTGCGATAGGTAAAGTCGCCCATCCCTTCAGCATGAGCTCTTGTGCGATACGTTTTGCATTCGATGAGCGTGGCTCCACCGCCGGAACGCGCTCGGGCCACCGCCTCGCGAGCGACCTCGGTCACAGCGAGAACATCGTTGCCGTCAACTTCGAAGCCTGGCAGACCGTAGTTAGCCGCTCGTCGACCGACATCGGGAATGCCGCTGGAATAAGCGAACGGAACTTCCGTGGCGAACTGATTGTTCTCACAGACGAACAGCACCGGCAGCTTCCAGATAGCGGCCATATTCAGGCCTTCGTGAAACGCGCCGTTGTTGACAGCACCGTCCCCGAAAAATGCCACCGCAACGCAGCCGGATTTCATGAGCTTCGAACTGTATCCGCCGCCGCAGGCCTGCAGAATGCACGGCCCGACGATGCCGCTGGTCCCCATCATGCCGATTTCCGGCGAGAACAGGTGCATCGACCCACCACGCCCGCGCGAGCATCCAGTCGCACGACCGAACAGTTCCGCCATCAGTTCACGCGGCGGCATTCCCTTGGCCAATGCATGACCATGTCCGCGATGCGTGCTGAAGATCGGATCGTCGTTCGTGAGATGCGCGCAGACGCCCGTCGAAATGGCTTCCTGTCCGACACACGTATGACACGCGCCGAAGATCAGGCCACGCTGGTGGCAACGTGCGAGTTCCTCTTCGGTCTGTCGGATGATTTGCATCGTGCGATAGAGTTGAATCAACAGTCCTTCGTCATTTGTCATTCGTCATTTGTCCTTGGTCATTCGCTTTTGGGCCGATGGAATTGAGGTAGGCATTTAGTTGAGGGGCTATTTTGTTGACAATCACTTTAATGCGATCGATGCGAACGAAAGATTAATGACCGCCTGGCGTTCCGCCAGCGTTCATGGCCATGTTGCCACCATCCATTGGAATAATTGCACCGGTGATCCAGGATGAGGCGTCAGACGCGAGTAGTACAGCAAGCCCCATAATGTCTTCGGGCTGACCAAGTCGTCCTGCGGGGATGCCATGAAGAAAACGGCCCTCAAGCGTTGGGTCTGACTGCATTCTCGCTGTTAAACTTGGGTTTACCACTTGCGCTGGCGTGACACAATTGACTCGGACTCCTCGATGGCTCCATTCGGTGCTCAATTCACGCGTCATTTGTATGACGGCTCCCATCGCCATACTATAGGCGATATGTCCACGACCGAGCGCTGTCGAGCTAGCCAGCGAACCGATGTTCATGATCGAGCCGCAGCCTTGCGCCAGCATGCGCCGGCCCGCCTCTTGGCACATCGCAAATCGGCCCACGACCAAATTCTGCAACACACGATTCAGATCAGTGATGGTCAATTCTTCAGGCTTGGCCAAGTGTCCGTCACCGGCAATATTTCCCAAAAAATCGATTCGTCCAAACTGAGTATCGACCTGTTGAAACAGTTCAGCGATGGCTTCTGGAGAGGAGACATCTGTTCCTGCCACCAGCGTCTTGCGTCCGAGTGCCTGTATTTGAATTGCGATGGCTTCCGCACCTGATTGATTGCGATCCACCAAAACAAGATCAGCTCCGTGCTGGGCGAGCGCCAGAGCGGTCGCCCGCCCCAAACCTTGCGCAGCGCCGGACACTACGGCGACTCGATCAGTCAAATCAAACAGTTTCTTCATCTTCTCTTTCACTTTCCCCATACTTTACTTACCCCATCTGTCCCCATCTGTCCCTACCTGTCCCTACCTGTCCCTACCTGTCCCTACCTGTCCCTATCTGTGCTCCGGCTTTGCCATCTGTGCTATCAACTTCGGGAGGTGAGTAGCACAGATGGCAAGGCCGGAGCACAGATAAATGTTATTTGTTTCCGTACCTTAGCGCGGTTATCTGGCATTCTTTGATGCCGAAATTCGCAGCAACTCCCCATGGGGTATTGAGCGTCTTCATGTGCGACAGTCCGAGGCTCTTGGCGAATTCGTTGCTTTCGAAGTGAGCAGTGACGGTCATCACGAACTTCCCTGCCACCACAATGCACTCCAGAGCACTTTCATGAACGACCTGTTTGTGAAACATGGCCGGCGCGATTGGCCGCACCGTTACATCGAGCTGACATATCGATAAGGCCGTGAGCAGCAAACGCTCTGTGATCGGCAAGCTGTATCCTGTGCGATGTTCTGCGTAGACCAAATGTAGCGCGTTGCGGATGGCGATCCCAATGTCACGGTCCGAACCGACGATGTGGTTTGCCCAATAGGAAAAGTCTTCCGCGAGAGTCGACTCGACGGGATCGAGGATTCGTCGCTCCACGTGTACCCGGTCGAGTCCCATGTTGACGATGAGCCCCAAACGACTGCGCCGGGCTCGCAAGTAGTCGAACAACTGCAATGATTCCGATGGTCCAATCGCTCTCGGTAACGCCTTGAGTTCGACGACGATCTCGTCCCAGCCTACAAAATCCGGGTAGAGCGTGTGCGCCACCCGATCTCGGATCAGCAATTGCACCGGAGGTTTGCTTGCAACCGGTAATCGCTGTTCATGGGTCCAAATCTCGAACGCACGCTGATAGGCCTCCTCGTTTCGTCCGAGTCCAACTTCATTTTGCACCGCAAAGAAGCCACGAATGAGTTGCTCAGTTTTTTCAACCAAAAAGTACTCCATCCTTATTTCTCCCATCTACTTCCCCATCTGTGCTCCGGCCTTGCTATCGACTTCGGAAGGAGAGTAGCACAGATAGCAAAGCCGGAGCACAGATATGACAGGGAACAAAGATAAGTCGGCGAGTTGATATGCGGAAGAAACAGACGGCTATTTATCATGAGGACTCCAGCTTCTTGTGGCAGTTGCCGCGAGCAGGCTGCCGGACATCAGGATCGCTGCCATCGACCAGAGTCCCATTAGTCCAAGTATGGAAGCTCCAAAGAAGCCGCCGATGTTGGCTACGGAATTGATGAGCGCGATGCCCCCGGCGGCTGCAACTCCGGAGAGGAATACACTGGGTAGCGTCCAGAAAACCGGTAGCATGCTCATCATACCCGATTGCGCGAGACATAATCCGGCCATTGCAATCAGCGGAGTTGGCCCCCACGCGACTATCGCCCATCCAATCGCCGCAGCTAAGGCCGAACCGGCCAAGTGCCAACGCCGTTCACCCGTTCGGTCGGAGCTAATGCCAACCAACGCCATGGCAACAATCGCACACAAATGCGGCAGCGCGGTTAGCAATCCGATCTGCACATTGGTAGCTCCCTGGTATTGCTCTTTGATCAATGTTGGAAAGTAAGCACCTCCCGCGTTCGTGCCGACCGCCACTGTAAAATAGATCGCAATCAGCAACCAGACTCGCGGCTGAAGCATCGCTTGCCAACGATCTGGCCCATGTTTCTCGCGCCGAACACGATCTTCTTCGGCAAGATGATCGACCAACCAGCGACGTTGATCGTCGCGAAGCCATCGAGCGTCGCGCGGAGAGTCCTGCAAATAAAACAAGACCGCTACACCTACCAAAGAAGTTGGTAATCCTTCTAGCAGAAACAGCCATTGCCAACCGTGCAAGCCGTTCATGCCGTTAAAGTGATCCATGATCCAGCCCGACAGCGGGTTGCCCAACACATTCGAAAGGCCAATGGCAAGCATGAAGAATGCAGTCATCTTGGCTCGCTGTCGATCGGGAAACCAGTAGGTGAGATAGAGAATGATCCCTGGAAAGAAGCCCGCTTCAGCAATACCTAGTAGAATACGCAGAGCGTAAAACGTCCATATATCACTGGCGAACATCGTTGCTGCGGAGACCAGTCCCCAAGTGATCATGATCCGCGCCATCCATCGCCGTGCTCCAAACCTTTGCATCAGCAGATTGCTCGGCACTTCGAAGAGAAGGTAGCCGAGGTAGAACATTCCATAGCCGAGGTCGAACGCGGCTTTGCTCAGCCCCAGATCGTCCTGCATCGCTAGGCGCGCGAAGCCAACATTCGCTCGATCGAGTATGTTCAGCACATACAGCAAGCAAACGAATGGCACGATGCGCCAAGCAACAATGCGAAGTGTAGATTGTTCTAGCTCATGATTCATCGTGATCTCTTCTGTGACCGGCAATTAGGACTTGATCGGCAATTAGGACGCATTCGTTGCGATGCCAAGTTAAAGTAGCGGGCACGCGCCGCTTGCCGTCCGCCATGCAAAAACTTTTCGATTCTAGAGTTACGGAACACGGAGTGTCCCTATTACTTTGATGGACAAGTTTCATCTGTTCTCTCCTTCTGCGATGACGGGGTTTGTCAGTTTACCAATGCCAGCGCGGGTTACGATGGCGATTTTCCGAGCGCGGGTAATCATTGGTTTGAAAGGATTTGCAGTTTCTCTGAGGCCTCTCGGGTGTTTTTCTCGAACAAGGCCGCGTTGCCGGGCTGCTTGAGATCGATGTCGAAGGTCGGGATCATCTGCCTCATGCGCTCTCGTCCCTCGGCGCTGGCGAGCAGATGCGGCAGGCAGGTCTGGACAATTTCGAGCGCGATGGACACCGAGACTGATGCGCCTGGGGAGGCTCCCAGCAGCGCCGCGAGCGATCGGTCCCCAGAGGAGAACACCTCGGTTCCGAAAAACACGGCGCCGCGATCTGCTTTCTTGATGGCCTGAACACGGATTCCCGCCTGGACGAGCCGCCAGTGTTCGGAGCGGGCGTTGGGATAGTATTCACGCAGGGCCTGCACGCGATCATCCATGTTTTGCAGTCCCTGCGTCACCAGATATCGTACCAGCGACCAGTTGCGCACACCCGTACGAAGCAGCGAGGTCAAATTGTTCAGGCGAATAGAGAGAGGTAGATCGCTCCATCTCCCGGAATGCTTGAGGAACCGTGTTGTCCACGAGGCAAACGGGCCAAAGAGAAGCTGTCGTTGACCATTGAGCCGCCGCACGTCGAGATGCCCTGAGCCGAGGCTAGGCGAGGATGGTGGCGTGGCGCCGTAGACCTTGGCCTCGTGCCGCGCGCAGATCGCGGGCTCATCGCACACGAGCCATTGTCCGCCGATAGGAAAGCCGCCCAGTCCCGCGACCTCTGCAAGTCCGGTCGTCTGCAGCAACGGCAGACTGCCGCCCCCTGCGCCAACGAACACAAATCTCGCTTGCTGTTCGCGCACTTCACCCGTGGAAACGCAGCGCAATCCAAGCTGCCACTGGCCGTCGCCGCGTCGCAGCCGCGTCACCTTCCAACCGGTCGCGACACCACAGTGCTCTTGCTGTGCGAGCCAGTCGCAAAGTCGGCGCGCCAGCAGTCCAAAATTGACCTCGGTGCCATCACCCACCGTCGCTGCCACCGGACCGGGGGCGCGGCCTTCCATCACGAGCGGCGCCCAGTTTTGAATGACGGTTGCGTCGGTAGTGAGTTGCATGCCGCGAAAGAAAGGATGGTCCTTCATCGCCGCATGCCGAGCCTGCAGGAAGTCGACATCGTGAGCCCCCTTCACAAAGCAGAGGTGCGGAACCGCGTGAATGAAGTCTGTCGGGGCGCCCACCACGCCAGCGCCGGACATCGCTCCCCAGAACTGCTTCGAGTGCTCAAATTGTTCGAAGATGCGCAGTGCCCTCGCAATCGGGACGCGACCATAGGGATCACGGGTCGGAGTGTAGCTCATCTCGCACACACCCGCGTGCCCGGTCCCAGCGTTGTTCCAACCGTCGGAGGCTTCCCGCGCGAGCTCGGGCGCTACCTCGACCATCTGAACTCGAAGTCGCGGATCAAGCCGCTTGAGCATCACCGCCACCGTCGACGACATGATCCCACTACCGACAAGCACTACATCGGGAGCGTCAATTATGCGAGTCACGACACCGCTGGATTCAGCAACTGCCCGTCGGGTGCTGCTCGCGGTCCCAGCGGATTTTACTCCGCGAAACAAGGGCTTGGGCATTGGCAATTCCTCGAAGAAAACAGTTGTGTTCAGGCCAATGGCCTCGTGGTTACTCGTGAATGGTTAACGATTGTATCTCTATCTGTGTCTCGGCTTTGCCATCTGTGCTAATCATGCCCCTCAAAGCAATAGCACCGATGGCAAGGCCGGAGCACGGATACATCGCCGGAGCACGGATACATCAGTTCACAATATTTTGCAACGGTTCTCCGCGCAAGGCCATGATTGCGATCTTTGCAGCGGTTTCGCGAAGCGTTCTAACGGACTTGAGCAACTTCTTCGTCTGCGGCGTCGAAGGACAGTGCAGAGTCACGATGTCGGACTGAGCTAGCAGGTCATCCAGCGAGACCGGTTCGCAACCGGCGTTTCGCACGACCTCGGGTGGAACAAAGGCGTCGAACACCAACCGGCGACTCTTGAACGGAGCCAGCCGCGCTGAGACTTCACGCCCTATGCGACCGAACCCGACGATCCCCACGGTTTGGTCGCGCAGAGTTCTCAGTTGATCCAGCGGCGTCGCCAGCCCCCATTTTCCTTCGCGAACATGCAGCGTGTTGGGAACCACTTGGCGTGTGGTGCTCAGGATGAATGCGAGCGTGTGATCAGCAACCTCGTCGATGCAGTAATCGGGGATGTTGCAGACAGGAATGCCTCGCTCGCGCGCCGCCTTCACATCGACGTTGTCGTAGCCGATGCCGTAGCGAACAATGACCTTCGCCCGCTGCATGCTGGCGATCACGTGGGCATCGACCGGTGCAAACTGAGTGATGACTGCATCAGCATCGGCCACCAATTTCGTCAACTCAGCGGCGGACCTCCTCTCTTTCAGGGAGGCGATTTCGTGGCCCAGCGGCCGAAGAATACCCTCTTCGATATCGAGACTCGGAAACGAGTAGTCCGTGATGGCGATTTTCATATAGGAATTTCCTAAGAGAACTCAACGCAGACCAAACGGCATACTCTTGACAAGGTAAGATTGTCTGATAATCTAACCATCGGTCTTGTGGTTTGTCAATTGCCCTCTGTCAGCTTCAGTGAGAAAAACTCGTGCCCGAAACGATCGAACGATCCAAGCTTCGCGACGTCGTTGCCGATCGCCTGAAAACATTCATTCTGGACGGCAATCTCAAATCCGGGGACCGGTTGCCGACGGAGGCTGAACTGGCAGCTAGATTCGGTGTCAGCCGACTTAGTTTGCGCGAGGCAACCAAGTCGCTGGAGTTCCTCGGCATCGTCCAGGCCCGGCCGGGGCGAGGACTGATCGTCGGCAGTGTGAACATGGATCGGGTTACCGAATACCTCGGCTTTCACCCGGCGATGCACGACGTTGCTGCGGAGGAACTGATTGACACGCGAGTGCTCATCGAAGCGGGCGTCCTACCGCATGTCGCCAGACGCATGAAGCAGGATGAGTCACTGTACAACAAGCTGAACGCAATCAATGCCGAACTGCGGGAGGCTGGCAGCCTGTCTCGCTGGGTGAAATTGGATATTGCGTTTCATCGCGAGCTGATCAGCGCCAGCGGCCTTTCGCCGCTGATGGCGTTTACCGACGTACTGGCCGTCTTCTTTGGTCGCTTCCGCGAAAGTGTGAGGAAGGCCGAATGGTCTTGCGGTATCGAGAGTCATCAAAAGGTCATTGAGGCACTTAAGGCCGGTCGTGTTCAGGAAGCCGATAAGGAGTTGCGAACGCACATCGAGAGCCACAGGGAGCGAATCTAATGCGATGCATAGAAGTAGCGGCACGGCGCAACCCGCCCGGTACGGTTCGGTGGAACCAGACGACATGCGCCGTGCAGATAATCGCATGCCTCTCGCTCGCGGCCGCGTCTGCTGATGGTTCAGACGACCTAGCGCAAACGTATGCGACACAGATTCAGCCGCTGCTCGTCAGGTCCTGCGGGACGTGCCATGGGAAGATGCCCAAGAATAACGATCTCGATCTCACGAGCTTTGGCTCCGCCCAAGCGATCCTGGCTCGGCCCAAGATGCTAAGTGATGTCGCGGAGCGGGTGCGAGGTGGCGACATGCCGCCGGAGGATGCGCCGCAGCCAAATCAGGCCGAGAGGGAACAACTGCTGGGCTGGATCACGGCGGCACTCGATGCCGAAGCGGCGGCCCGGGCCGGCGATCCTGGCCAGGTCACTCTGCGTCGGCTGAGCAACACGGAGTACGACAACGCGGTCCGCGATCTCACCGGCGTAGACATGCGGCCAACTCAGACCCGCGAGTTTCCCGTCGACAGTGTCGGCGGCGAGGGCTTTGCCAACGTCGGGGACGCGATGCCGGTGACGCCCGAACTGGTCGAACGTTACCACCTCGCCGCTCGCGACGTCGCCGCGCGGGCCGTGCTCCTGCCCAAGGGGTTTCGATTCTCAGCTTCTCCGGACCGACCGACATGGACCGAAGAAACGCTGAAATCGCTCCGCAGCTTCCACGCCCGGCACGCTGGTCCCAATGGAGAGCCGCCGCTGGAGAAGCATCTCGCGGCGACCCTGCGGCACCGCGACAAATTCACCAGCAGCGGCCCTGCCGCCATCGCTGCTGTGGCCGCCGAGGAGAAGCTTAATGCGACTTATCTGACCGCGCTTTGGGCGGGCCTCAACGGCACGACGGCCTCGTCGTTACCGTCAGCGGAGGTCGATGCTCGGATGAAGCAGTGGCGGGAGAAGGCGGCCCAGTTCGAAGCTGAGAAGCAACGACGGAAGGCCGCTTTGTCGAAGATCGAGTCCCGTTGGGCATCGTCGAAACGTGTACTCGTGGAGTCCAAGGTTGCGGAAGGGGGCTCTGTTCCCTTCGAGCACAAGGTCTCGGTCGAGCGCGGTGAACTGCTCCTTTTGACCGTACTACCAAACGTAAATCACGGGGCCGACAGCACGCTCGTCGAATGGACGATCCGCGAAACAATCGGAGATCAGCGAACGTGGAGCCTCTCCGATCTGATCCCCGATCTGCTGAAGGGGAACTCCTGGTCGGACAAGCACGAGGCCCGCTGGAGCTTTTTGGAAACGACATCAACATCAACTCCGGCGTTCCTTACCGAACGCCGCGACAGCAACGCAGGGCGGGCTGAACTGAAGTCGTGGAGCCTCGGTTCCGAACCCTCGGTCTTTGTGAACTCCGCCGCAGAAGATTTGCAGGTCTGGACGAAGTTGCCCGCTCGATCGTTCTTTGTTCATCCGGGACCAAAGCGTCCCGTGTCGGTCGCCTGGACGAGTCCGATCGATGGCGAGTTATCGGTCTCAGGCCGCGTCGCCGATGCTCACCCTGCCAGTCTCGACGGGGTCTCGTTCGAGCTGTCGCATGTGGCATCTCCGGATTTGGGGCAGGCGCTGGCTGATCTGGGCAGCGCATCGACGGATATGTCGGATCCCGGTCTGGCGCCGGCAGTGCTCGACATCATTCGAGAAAAGTGGCGGGCGGCTGCCACCGATCCGGCACCGCTCCTGGATGCGATCAAGTCCGCGCAGGACCAGTTGTTTCAAAGCAACTACAAAAAGAATGCGGCCATCGCGGTCGGTAACGGCTTCCCCGCCTGGGAGGAGCTGCGTCGCGTGGTTGCTCGAGAGCGTGTTCAAGGCGCTGCTCGCGAACCGCTATTCCGTATGGTCGCGTTGCCAGCTCAACCCGAAACCTTCGTGGTCTGGGATAGGCTGCGATTGGAGGGTGGTGACGGTCCGCCGTTGGTGTTTGCCGAGCATCCAGAACTGTCGGCGGTCGTCGAGCAAGCATCGGGATTGAAATTCGGGCTTCACCCGCAGGGTCGATCGGTGTCAAAGTCTGCGTTGGTCACGGCTGCCGGTACCGAGGTCATCCTCGATCTGAGGAAACTGCCTGCAGATCTGCAGAAGGCGCTTACGCTGCCCCGGTTTCTCCGCGCCGATGTGAGCTTGGACGAAGCCAGTCCGGAAACGGCCTCCGTCCAAGTGTTCCTGATCGGAGCCACGGGCGGCGGCGGGAACTTGGCTGAGCCGGTCGCCAAAGCGACCCTGGGCGACCCGCTGGCCGCACAGATCGTGCATCCGCGCGTCGCCACCGAACGAGCCCGGCAGGCCGAGGAGTTTCGCGCTCTCTTCCCACCGGCGGTCCTTTTTGAACCGATTATCCCGCGAGACGCCCAGGGCAGCGTTTTCTTGTACCGCCGCGAAGACGAGCCGTTGCGTAGGCTTCTGCTCGACGAGGCGGGCCGGGCTGAGCTCGACCGTTTGTGGAGCGAACTGGAGTTTGTGAGCGAGCAAGCGCTCGCCACCCCGATCGCGTATGAGGGACTGGTGCAGTACTACCGCAAGCCGAACGACGGCGCGCGGATCATGTTCTTCTACATCCAGCTGTTCGAGGATCAGATCAAACGGGAGGAGAAAGCCTTTCTCGCGGCTCAGGTCGCTTCGGAATCGAGGCACCTTGAGGAGCTGCTTGCCTTCGCTGTCCGAGCCTGGCGCAGGCCACTCGCCGACGATGAGCGCGAGGCGATTCTCGCGTCCTACCGCTCCGACCGTATCGAGGGTGCCAAACATGATCCAGCGTTCCGCGCCGCTCTGGCCCGGGTCCTCTCGTCGCCGTGGTTTCTGTATCGGGTCGAGAAGCCGGCAATCGGGCCGCACTGGCAGCCGGTATCGGGCGACGAATTGGCGACGCGGCTGAGTTTCCTGCTGTGGGATTCGATCCCCGACGACGAGCTGCGCACGAAGGCCGCGTGGCTCCAAGAACCTGCGGTCATGGAGGAACAACTGCGGCGCATGCAGAAAGACGCCCGCATGCGGGGCATGGGCGAAGAGTTTGGCGCCCGCTGGCTGGGCGTGCGGGACTTCGTCACCAACCACGGCCGGAACCTGAAGCACTTCCCCGAGTTCACGCCGGCCGTGCGCGACGCGCTGGCCGAGGAGCCGGTGCGGTTCTTCGCGGATATGCTCGTGAACGATCGCCCGGTCGCCGACGTGATCGCCGCCGATGCGGTGGTCGCCAACGATATCCTCGCCCAGCACTACGGGATTCCCGGTGTGTCCGGTCCGGAGTGGCGTCGCATCGAGAAGGTTTCAGCCTATGGTCGCGGCGGGTTGCTCGGCTTTGGCGCGGTGCTCGCCAAGCAGTCAGCGGCGTCCCGTACGAGCCCCGTCAAGCGTGGCGCGTGGGTGGTTCAGCTCGTTGGTGAGCGGCTGCCCAAGGTACCGCCCGGCGTGCCACCGCTACCGGAGACTCCGCCCGACGGACTGAGCGTGCGCGAGATCACCGAGCGGCATCGTCAGGATGCAGCCTGTGCCGGTTGCCACATACGCATCGATCCCTACGGCATGACACTTGAACAATACGACGCGCTCGGCCGACTGCGGCCCGCCAAAGATCTCAAGCCTGGCGATGCTAGGGCAACCACGCGTGACGGCGTCGAGATCGATGGCTTCGCCGGCCTGCGAGACTACATCGCGGGGCCGCGGCGCGAGGACTTGTTGCGGGAGCTCGCACATAAACTGACTGGCTATGCGCTAGGCCGCGCTGTGCAGCTTTCCGATCGGAAGCTGGTCGACGAACTGACGAAGACCATGGTCGACGGCGGCCGCTGGTCAGATGTCTTGCTCATCATTGTCCGCAGCGAGCAGTTCCGCTGTATTCGCCCAGCGACGTAAACGTAGAACGGGTCTCCAGGCCCGTTCAAAATTCGGTCGGGCCTGGCCTGGAGGCTCGACCTACGAAAACAAGAACGACTTAACCCACGCCGAGAAAGGCCCAACCATGACCACCACACCTTCTCCCACCTTCCAGCGACGCACCCTGTTGCGTGGGCTCGGCGTTTCGATGGCTCTGCCCTGGCTGGAATCGCTGTCCTTCGCTGCGGGCTTGGGAACCAACGCCGCCGATCAACCGCCGACGCGCACGCTCGTTACCTTCACTGGCATGGGCTTCCATTCGAATCATTGGTGGGCCAAGGGGGAGGGCGCCGCGATGGAACTCGGGCCGTGCCTGAAGCCGCTCGAGCCATGGAAGGAGCGGCTGGTCTTCCTGCGTGGTCTGTGGAACGAGCAGGCCAACAACGGGGTCATCCACTGCATGCAGACGGGGAACATGCTCAGCGGCTCACCGATGTCGAAGACCGAGGTCCACACGGGCGTCAGTTTCGACCAAGTGATGGCCCAGCGAATCGGCGACCGCACTCGAATCCCTTCGCTGGTGCTGGGCTGCGAAGGACCGATTCCAGGCCTCCAGGACGGGCATCCCTTGCTTTATAGCTCGCACATTTCCTGGAGCACGGCGGTGTCCCCGACTTGGACGGAAACGCGTCCGGCGCTTGCCTTCGACCAGCTCTTCCGCACCGAGCCCAACCGGGGCGATCGTCGTGTCGTCGATGCAGTGCTCGAAGACGCCCGGTCGCTGCGTCAGCGGCTCTCCGTATCGGACCGACAGCGGTTCGAGGAATACCTCGGCAGCGTTCAAGAGATCGAGGGACGCATCAAGCGGGCCGGCCAAGAGCGCGCGGCCAGTGGCTGGACGCCGAGCCTGGCCGCCCCCGATCGCCCGCGGCCCGCCGATGGCATTCCCGCTGAGATCCCGGACTACTGGAAACTGATGAACGATATCGTGCTGCTGGCCTTCCGCACTGACTCCACGCGAATCGCGACCCTAAAATATTGCAACGATGGCTCTGCGGAAACCCATACGCACTGCGGCGCCAAAGATCAGCATCACCAGATGGCCCACACCCAGCCACCTGAACTCATCCCACTCAACCAGTTCTTCATGTCCCAATTGGCCTACCTCTGCGAGCGAATGTCGGAGGTCAAGGAAGGGGACGGCACATTACTAGACAATACTGCAATCGCTCACTGCTCGAGCATGCTGCACGGCAACCATGACGCGAAGCAGTTGCCGATCGTCTTGCTCGGCGGTGCAGGCGGCAAACTCCGCGGCGGCCGCGTGATCGACTACCTCAATTCGCCCAACCGGCGGATGTGCAGCCTGTTCCTCAGCCTAATGGAGTGGGGCGGCTTGGAACTCGACCGCTTCGGCGATTCGACTGAGCGGTTGACGGGCATTTGATCGGAATCTCTATTACTTGTGAACGCGACTTTATTACTTGTGAACGAGACTCTGTCATGAAAACGTTTTCTGCTGCGTGTGTGATTGCGGTGCTGGCGGTGTCCTCTTCGAATGGCTTCGCTGAGGATTCTTTCGACCAGTCGATTCGGCCGCTGCTGCGCGACTATTGCGCAACTTGCCATTCCACCGAGAAACAGGAAGGCGAGCTTGACCTCGAGCGATTCCTATCCTTGGAGCAGGTCAAGCGGCACGCGGACGTTTGGGAGCGGGTTCAGGAACAACTGGTGTTGGGTGAGATGCCGCCGAAGGATGCCAAGCAAGTTTCAACCGAGCAGAAGTCGCTTCTGGTTGAATGGGTACGAACGACGCTCAACGAGATCGCGCTGGCCAATTCGGGCGATCCGGGTCCGGTCGTGCTGCGGCGGTTGTCCAATTACGAATACACCTACTCGCTACGCGATTTAACGGGAGTGCCGTCCCTTGATCCGGCCCGCGAGTTCCCGGTTGACGGCGCGGCGGGTGAAGGGTTCACGAACGTTGGCGCCGCGCTGGTGATGTCGCCAGCGTTGCTGTCGAAGTACCTCGAAGCCGCAAAGGATGTGGCGAATCACATGGTGCTGACCCCCACAGGCATTCACTTCTCCGCCGAAACATCGTCGCGCGACTGGACCGATGAGACGCTTGCGAAAATCCGCGCATTTTATGCGAAGCACACGGGGAGCGGCGAGAGTTCGCAGACCGTCGCACAAGGCATCAAGCTCGACACCGGCACAGGTAGCGGACGGCTGCCGCTGGCGATCTACCTCGACGCGCTGCAAGGACGAGGCAGCACGGAGGGGCTCAGCCCGAAGTATCTTGGGATTCTCCGCGACGCGCTCGCCAGTTCGCAGCCGTCCACGCTGCTCGATCCGCTGCGCGCGAAGTTTAAAGCGAAGCAACTCACTGTCGCCGACATCGAGCCGTGGCAGAAGGCGCTGTGGCGCTTCTCCAATGTGGGACATCTCGGAAAGGTCGGCGGCCCGAAGTCCTGGCTGGAACCGGTGACACCGCTCGCCACCCAGCATGAGTTGCGGATGAAATTGCAGCCCCCACCGAACGGAAGCGATCTCACGCTATTCTTCTCCACGAGTGATGCCGGTGATGGCGATGCCGGTGATGGCGATATCAACGATGTTGCCCTCTGGGACAATGCCCGCCTCATCACGCCCGGACGCGGCGAATTGCCCTTGCGCGATGTGCGTTCCGTGTTGCAACAAATGGAACGTCATCGCGCTGCCGTCCTGGAAAGTGCGGTGCGCTGCCTTGCCGCTGCACACGAAGCGGAAATCGCAATAGAGTCTCCGGATCTCTCCGCACTGGCGCAGAAGCACAACGTCGATGACAAAGTGCTGGCCGGCTGGCTGACTTATCTCGGCATCGCCAGCGCCGGGGAATCGAAGCTGGAGCCGCTGATCACAAAGAAAGCCGAGAGCGTCGCCAATTATAACTTCATCAGGGGCTGGGTTGGCGATAACGCACTGAGCGTCCTAGCAAATTCATCCGATGCCGCTGTCAACATCCCCGGCGAAATGAGGCCGAACAGTATTGCAACGCATCCGTCGCCGAAGCTGGCGTCTGTCATCGCCTGGCGCAGTCCGGTTTCTGGCACATTGCGGATCAGCGGCACTGTCCAGGACGGACACACGGCTTGCGGTAATGGCATCCTCTACTCATTGGAGCTGCGACGCGGGGAGACTCGCGAAGTACTGGCGGCCGGCGAGAGCAAGGGCTCGTCCGTGATTTCGCTGGGGCCGCTTCAAGACGTGAGTGTGATGCAGGGCGATGTGGTCGCACTTGTGATTGATCCGCGAAATGGCGATCACTCCTGCGATCACACGCCGGTGAATCTAACCCTCAGCGATGGCAAGCTCGAGTGGGATCTCGCCAAGGATGTTTCACCCGACATTCTCGCCAGCAATCCACACGCGGACCTGCACGGCAACAGCGCTGTGTGGCACTTCCTCAGTCAGCCCGCCAGTGGAACGGACGCGCCGACGATTGCGGTCGACTCGACATCGTTGCTCGCGAAATGGAGGAAGGCCAAGGACGCCGCTGAGCGAGCACAAGTCGCCGCGCAAGTGCAGCAGTTGCTCCAGCAGGACGCCGCGCAGGCGAGTCCAAGCGATCGCGATCTGAGCCAGCAACTCCTCTCGCTGAATGGTCCGCTCCTTGCCAATGCATGGCGCTCGGTCAAGGCACAGGCGACCGATGGCTTGGAGTCTCCGTATGGACTCGACCCAGGGTTGTTTGGCAAGCATCCCAAGAGCGGTGAAGTGGCTGCGACGAGCCTCTGCGTGCAAGCACCCTCGGTCATCGAAGTGCGACTTCCCGGATGGCTGTTGACTGGTGCCGAGCTGATAGCCATGGGCCGACTCCATCCCGCCAGCGGCAGCCAAAGCAGCGTGCAAATGCAGATTCTCACCACCAAACCCGCTGCTGGTGCCGGCTTGCAGGCCACGAGCGCAACGTTAACCAAAGAAGCCGGCGCGTGGAACAGCAGCAAACCGCCGATGATCTTTGACGCGCCGATTTTGGTGGCGGAAGGCAGCGACGCGCGCCGCCGGTTCGAGATGGCCTTTGATGACTTCCGCGCTCTGTTCCCCGCCGCGCTGTGCTACACGAAAATCGTTCCCGTGGATGAGGTCGTGACACTGACGCTGTTCCATCGCGAGGACGAACCACTTCGGCGACTTATGCTCGACGATGATCAAATCGCCGAGCTCAACCGCTTGTGGGACGAACTGCATTTCGTCAGCGAAGATGCTCTCACGTTGGTGGATGCCTACGAGCAAATCTGGCAGTTTTCGACCCAGGACGGCCCCAACGCTCCCAACGGAGATAAACGATTGGAACCCCTGCGCGGGCCGATCATGGCTGCTGCAGCAAAGTTCAAAGAACAGAAGACAGCGGCCATCGAACTTCAAAAGACCGCCGTGCTCGCCTTGGCCGAGAAAGCCTGGCGACGGCCACTCACCGAGTCGGAGACCATCGGTTTGAGGCAGTTCGAGCCCCATTTGATGCTCGTGCGAATCCTCACATCTCCGGCGTACCTGTATCGCAGCGAAACGCCCGCGACTCAAACTGGCCCAGTGAATGACTGGGAACTCGCTACGCGGCTGAGTTACTTCTTGTGGTCCTCGCTTCCCGATGACGAGTTGCGATCGGTCGCCGCTGCAGGACGGCTGCGCGATCCTGATGTCTTGGCTGCCCAAGCTCGCCGCATGTTGAAGGACGATCGCATTCGACGCCTGGCCACGGAGTTTGGGTGCCAGCACCTGCATGTACGCGATGTGGCCACGCTCGATGAAAAGAGCGAACGACATTTCCCTGCCTTCAAGCCACTCCGTGAAGCGATGCAGGAAGAAGTGACTCGCTTCTATATCGACCTCTTCCAGAACGATCGCAGCGCCCTGTCGCTGCTGGATGCGGATTACACGTTCCTCAACAAGCCACTGGCGGATCACTATGGCATCCCCTTCGAAGGGAGCGATTGGCAGCGAGTGGAAGGGATCAAGAAGCATGGTCGCGGAGGCGCACTGGGCTTCTCGGCCGCGCTCGCGAAACATTCCGGAGCCTCGCGTACGAGCGCCATCTTGCGAGGCATGTGGGTCAGCGAAGTCCTGCTCGGCGACAAGATTCCCAATCCTCCCAAAGGCGTTCCTACGTTGCCGGAAGAAGCCCCGGAAGGACTCAGTGAACGCCAGTTGATCGAACGCCATAGCAGCGACGCGCGCTGCGCAAGCTGCCACAAACGAATCGACCCTTTCGGTTTCGCGCTCGAAGGCTTCGATGCCATCGGTCGAACGCGGGCGGCTGACACAAAGTCCATGACCTTCGACGGCACGGATGTAGAAGGCTTGGCCGGTTTGCGGGATTATCTGGCCAACCAACGTCGAGCCGATTTCCTCCGGCAGTTCAGCCGCAAACTGCTCGGCTATTCACTGGGGCGAAGCGCGCAACTGTCTGACCAACCGTTGATCGACAACCTCTCCAGAACGGAGGGCGGTCTTGTCGGTATGATGATAGAGCAAGTCGTTCGCAGTCCTCAGTTCCGCGAGATTCGCGGGCGAGACTCTGTTTCCAGCAACTCGCAAAGGTAGCAGGCACACTCCGTGTGCCGTCCGCCGCATTTTAGACAACTTCCCGCGTCAAGTGTCACTACAAACGAATCCCCCTTCCTCGGAGCCAATATGAATCAACATCACTTCGCACGGCGAACATTCCTGCACGGACTTGGCGTTTCGATGGCGCTCCCCTGGATGGAGTCGCTGCGTGTCTGGGGCGACGAGACGAACTCATCCAAGGTCGCCAGCCAAGCACCGATCCGGTTGTGCGTGACCTTCTCCGGCAACGGCTTTCATTCGAAGGAATGGTGGGCCAAAGGGGAAGGCCGCAACATGGAACTCGGCCAAGTTCTTCAGCCACTGGCCGATTTCCGAGAAAAGTTGGTCTTCGTGCGAGGCTTGTACCACGAAGAAGCACGCAAAGGGAACATTCACAGTTCACAGACCGGCAACATGCTCTCGGGCGCTCCGATCGCCAGCGGGGGCGAGATTCGCTCAGGGACCAGCTTCGATCAGGTCATCGCTCAGACCTATGGCCGCAGCACCAAAGTTCCGAGTATGGTCCTGGCCTGCGAGACATCGAACCCGTCGGTCCACAAGAACTACAGCATGCTCTACAGTTCGCACATTTCGTGGAGTTCCCCGACGACCCCCACACCTCTGGAACTCTATCCCGCGCTGGCGTTCGACCGTCTCTTCAAGGACGCATCGTCACCCGAAGATCAGAGCGTTCTGGATGCGGTGCTCGCCGATGCCCAAGATCTGCGGCGCAAGATCAGTTCCGGAGATCAGCAGAAGCTGGACGAGTACCTCGACAGCGTTCGCGAAATCGAGATCCGTATCGCGAGTGCCGGCAAACGTGGCGAATTGCAAGGTTGGAAGCCAACTCTCGACAAACCGAACATCCTGCGCCCGGCGGATGGGATTCCGCAAGATATCTCCGAGCACATGCGGCTGATGATCGATATTCTCGTCCTCGGTTTTCAGACCGACACGACGCGAGTGGCGACGCTCAAGCTGAACAACGACCACAGCGCGCTGCGATTCCCGAATCTCACCAGTGTCGAGCAGGCGGGGCACGGCATTGATTACATGATCCATCACCTGCTCTCCCACAGCGACGGCCGAGATTGGCTGAAGGTGAATCAGTTCTTCATGGAGCAGCTCGCCTACCTGGCACGCAAGCTCGACTCCATTCAGGAAGGCGATCGCACGCTGCTGGACAACACGATGCTGATGCACTGTTCGAGCATGATGGCCGGTGCGTTGCACAACAACGACCAGCTCCCGGTGATCCTGCTGGGCGGTGCCGGCGGAAAGTTGAAAGGGGGCCGAGCCCTCGACTACACTGACAAACCCGAACGTCAACTGTGCCGTCTGTTCCTTTCGATGATGGACAAGATGGATGTTCATTCCAAAACGTTCGGCGACGCAAAGACCATGCTTGAGGAGGTGTGAGCAATGTTCATGATCGGAAAAGTTGTAGCCCTCCTTTTTGCCTTCCTGACGTGCGTTCCGTTAGCCGATGCCGCAGCGGACGAAGCGTTCTTTGAGTCGGTCGCGAGCATGGGCTTTGCGAGTACCGTCTGCGATGCGGAACCGTTTGAAGCCTTTCTGGAGAAACACTGCGTCCGCTGTCATGGGCCTGAGAAGGAAAAGGGTGATTTGCGCATTGATCAGCTTTCACGCGATTTCAAGGCGGGGGCGGACAGCCATCACTGGGCAGAGGCCCTCGAAAAGGTCAACAGTGGCGAGATGCCTCCGGATAAAGAGCCGCAACCTACACAGGCGGAAATCGCAGCGTTCGTCTTGAATCTCGATTCGCTCATTAAAGAGGGCCGGTCTGCTCCAGCTTCGAAAGAATCGGTGGCGGCTTCAACCGAAGACGGGTTACTACAGGCTGTGATCGAAGCGGAAGAAGCTGTCAAGCGAGCGGAAGAGTCGCTGACAAAGCTACGAGAAAGCGCCGCCCGACTTCGCGAAATCTTATTGCAGCGGAGTTCGAATCCGTAGTCTTGCCTTCCGCAGCCGGGGTTGTGATCTCATGAGTAAATGGCTCTCAATCAGTACGGTTTGGTCCTCGATATCGAAGATGCTTACGCGATCCGTGATAGAATGCGAGTACTTATGCCTGACGACGATAGCGGTTCTTCATAAAGCACCAGATGCAAGTTGCATGACTCGGGCTAAGCAGCTACAAAAAGATTTCTCGTCGCAACGTTTCATTAAAAGGGGGCCGCATGGAAAAGATCTTACGAATATTCGATTCGCAAGAAGCTGCCGATCGGGCCGCCAACTTGGATGATCGGGAGCTAAGTTACCAGGAAAGGTTCGACTCATTCATGCAGCTAATGGCACCCTACTATGCAGCTTCCCCCAGACTTCAAAGAGTTTATCGAGTCGATGATTACCGCCAGCGTACGGTTTGTGATGATTGGGGGGTACGCGTACAACCTCTACCGAAACCCGCGAGCAACGGGTGATATCGATTTCATTGTCGCGTTGACGGACGACAACGAAAAACGGCTGCGTCGAGCATTTACTGAATTTGGATTCGGAAGCACGTTACCCGAAGAATCAAATCCGTTGCTTGTGGACGGAAAAGTTCTCATGCTTGGACGGAGCCCCATGCGTATCGACATTTTGACACGAATAGATGGCGTTACATTTGAAGAAGTTGAAATGAATTGCATTTTCATACAATTCGACGAACTTTCTGTCCCTGTAATTTCTCCGCAATTGTTACTTCGAAACAAATTGGCAAGTGGACGCCCAAAAGACCTTTTGGATGCAGTACAGCTTCGAGACTGGCTCGAAAGCGAAGGCGCGATATAGCGCTGGACTTCAATGACCCAGGTTGAGGGCGACCGGCAGATTCGAAGATGCCAAAGTAGCCGGCATGATCCATGTGCCTTGGCATGCGGCGGACGGCACAAGGGATGTGCCTGCTACCATAGTCCGCATGTAAGGTCTTTGTTGTATCGATACTCCTCAGCGGGCCTTGGTGGCTGACAATTGTAGATGATCAGCGGAACCTCCATCTCAAACGTCGATCCGTGATTGCGATACTCTTTCGGAAGATCGCGAAACGGTTGGTCCATTTCGCCGAACATCGTCGTTTCGTCCGCCAGGATGACCAACTCCCCAATCGTTGCAGGAGGAAGATGGAACCTGGTCGCTGCCTCGGTTCGCGTCAAAATCTCAGCCACCCCCACCAGACCCATCAGCGTCTTGCGCACATTAGATTCATCGTCTTGGCTGTTCAAGTAGACAAATGCACAACCCGCGTAGTTGTTGTGATGCTTGACGTAATAGTCGCGTTCTGGGGACAAAGAGAACTTGATTGGAGTTCCCGCGTCTTCGCAAGCTCGTACGAGATCCCAACAGCGAGTCTTGAAGTTCATGCCATGGTCGGCGGTCATGAAGAAGGCCGCGTCAGGTGCTGCCGCAACCGCTTCGCCAATCAATCGATCGACCCCTGCTAAATGCTCCTTCGATTCGCGAGCATCGGCTGGCCATGCATGCATCGGATAATCGGTCGTGTGCACATAGATAAGCCCCAGCTCAGGCCGGTTCGTAAGCCAATCTACCGCAACGTTCCAAAGCCACCAATTGATCTCGCTGCTATAAATGTTCGCTGGCTGCCCAAATTTTTCAATGTAATCCGTCGGTGGTTGCTCGGCTGCAATCGCAACCGAAGTGTGCTTCGAAAAAAGCTCGACCGTCTTGCGTTTGCTCGTTAGTAGTCCTGACGCGATGCCCATTTTTGCAGCCCGCTCAAAAATGGTTGGAACACGAATGAGTTCGGCCGAGTTCATGTACACCGGCAGATTGCTTTCTGCGTCGTAGTACGAATTTCCAGAAATTCCGTGCTCATCCGGAAAGCAACCGCAAGCGATCGAAACGTTATTGACGTTCGTTACGCTGGGCATCACCGCCGAAACGTGACGAGCGAATCCGGCGCTTTCCATACGTAACCAGTTGGGCATCTCGGAATGGGCTACATACTCGGGTCCCAATCCATCCATCATTCCTACCACGATACGTTGAGCTCTTGGACTCATTGCTATTTTCCTATTCCATTACGATGCTTGAGAGTAAGGACGAATTCGACGCCGCACCGACTCGCTAATTCGTTCGATCAATAATACCAAGACTAAAATCAACAGCATGATAGTGCTGGCTTCATCGTATCGAAAGAGTCGCATCGCCACATCCAGTTCGACACCGATTCCGCCCGCGCCGACCAACCCCAATACGATGGACGCTCGCACAGCTCGTTCCAGTGCGTAGAGCGATGTATGAATCAAGTTGGGCAACGACTGAGGCACGATCAACGCAAGAAATTGGCCAAACGGGGATGCGCCTAAACCTCGCAGTCCTTCCAAGTCTCGATCCTCGACGTCATCAAACGCTTCGGTAAAGAAGCGACCGCAGAATCCAAAAGTGTCGGCGGCTACAGCGAGTACTCCCGCTAAGGGACCTAGCCCAAAACAGGCGACAAAGAGCAATCCCCAAATCAACTCGGGAACGGTTCTCACGACTGCGACGAATGAGCGAATAGCCGTCGCCATCCCGCGGCTAGCAAGATGTCGACAAGCGTACTTGCCCGCCACTAAACTCAGACCGATTCCGATGAGTGTGCCGAGCATTGCGATTTGCAAAGTGATTAAGGTTTGCTGGATCAATGGAACGATACGGTCGACGCGCGGCGGTATCATTTCACGACCAATTTGAAGCACTCGCGAAAACCCGCGTGCGACCCGATCAGGCGCAATTTCGACAGTGCGAAACGAACCGATAGCAAACGTCAAAACAGCGACCAAGATCAACCATCCAACCAACGGAGGCTTCTCGAATCTTGATAGCTTGGGCGCTGTTGACAGGCTACTAGACGCATCAGTCATAGATGGCTCGCAACTCCTCAAGCGTCAGCCCCTGCGTAGCCTGGTCCATAACGATGCGTCGATCGCCGATTGCAAGGATTCGATCGCTAAACTTCATGGCGTGTTCGAGATTATGAGTTGCAAAGAGTAGCGTGGCTGAAGTCTCGGCCGCTTGTTGGCTTAGCGCTTCCATCATCTCGTTGGCAATACTCGGGTCGAGGCTTGCTACAGGCTCGTCCGCAATAAACAGCCTAGGGCGACCAAAGAACGCGCGAGCCAAGGTGACGCGTTGGCTCTCTCCACCGGAAAGTTGGCCGCAAAGTGAAAGGGCTTTCGACACCAGCCCAAATCGATCTAGGCACTGAATCGCTTCATTGCGTTCACCTTCGGAAGCGAACGACTGAAAGCAGCGACGCCATGTTTTCCCTTTCCCCAATCGACCATGCAGGACATTGCTAAGGACACACAATGTCGGCGACAGACCGTGATTTTGTGGAATGAAACCAACTTGGCAACGAAACCACCGCAAGGATTTGTGGCCACGCTGACCCGAGGTCTCAACACCAAATCGCTTGATCTCGCCCGTATCAAACGGGATCAGTCCAAGCAAGATGCGGAAAAGAGTGGACTTGCCTGCACCGTTTGCACCCAACAGAGCAACTCGCTGACCTGACAGGATCTTGAAAGAGATATCCTCCAACGTAGCGCTCGTTTGCTTGCCGTAACGTTTGGTCAAATGAGCGACTTCGATCACCGCACTGCATGAGATGTTGCTGTCTGAAATGTTGCTGTCCGTTGGAGTGTCCAATTGGATGATCAACGCTTTGGAGTGAGCAAATAGGACATATCAGCCACGGCAAACATATCGCGGGTTGAGTCGTAGTCTTTATCTGAAATCGCATCGGATAACTGCATACCAAGATACTTTTGGTTATCGACCCCGGTGCATATTGCATCGACGAACAACTGTGAGTCTGCCATGATGGCACTTCGAATTCGATTCAAAACATCTGGCTTGATATCGCTGCGAGCCAAAATCACATCCCCTGGAAGATCGTCGCTACGTTTAAGCAATTGAATCTTGGATTGAACATCGCTGGAGCTTTTGCCAAGCAATGTTTCGTACTTGTCAGAGGTGGTTGCGAACCCATCCACATCGCCTGCCAGCAAAGCTTCCCATCCCATTTGAACGCTCGAGGTGTGAATCAATTTGACTTCGGACGGCTTCACGCCAGCCTGTTTCAGCAGCAGAAGGGGAGCTAGGTGTTTGGAAGTAGAACCAGGATCGCCGATCGCCAATTTTCGTCCGACGAAGTCCGATAGCGAATGGATGCCGGAGTTCTTGCGAGTGACGACAACGCAGAAATAGTTGGCTCGTTGTAATCCGACGACAATCTCAACAGGAGATCGTGCAGCAATCGTCACATATTCTGCGGGGCCAGCAACCAAAAGGTCGATCTGGGACGCAGCGAGCGCTTCGGTTGCCGCAACCCGATTGGGAACCGAATAGAATTTAATCGGAACTCCGGACTTGTTAACCAGCAAGTCTCGAAACTTCCCGAATTCGCGTTGCAGCGATTCTAATCCATCAAGCTCAGCAACAGCGAAAGTCAATCCGCCGGAATCTTCCTTTCGCTCTGAAAGCCAAAAGATTCCGACAACTAGGATCAGTAACCCTACGAACCATAAAAACAACTGAGAGCGATGCATTGATGTTCTCCGCCGAGCGAATGAAGTTCAGTCGGATGTTGTAAGACAAACGACGCTTACCGGTAGGCGAATTCAGTTGTGCTAACCAAATCTTTACATCCTGAACTGGGTGCAACTAAACTCAATCTACCTTTGATACTTCGATGGCGTTCAGTCGAGCTTTTCCTACCTTAGCCTTGAAGTCGATGATCAGATTATCGGTCACGGCCACTGATGGCACTTCTTTGGTGATCGCTTCAAGTTCCTCGCCTGCGGTTGGGTTGAGAGTGACGGAATCTAGGACTACTTTTCCTTGCATCAAAACATCGAAAACGACAGGCCCTGGAGCAACGGTTTCGGTCACAAATTTGCCGAAGTAAAGTTTGACGCGGTAGTTGGCTGGCGCGTCCTCTTTTCCTAAAAGTGGTAACTGAAGTTGCTCAATTCCGTCTGCCCATGAGGAATAGAGCCAAGCGTCGACAATTTTGCCGTTCGAAGTTTCTCGAATGCTTCTAAACTTTCCATCCGGCCCAAAAACGGGCTTCAAATCGAGAGCAATATCAAGCGACGTTTCTTTGTATGCAGCACGACGTGGATACGACAACCAAAGTTTACCTTGATCATCCTTTCGATCACCGGGACCACCCAGATTGAGCGACATGTTGGTGACGGGTAATAGCGATCCCGATGTCCCATGGATCAACCATTGTCGATCTAGATTGCGCGGTTCCATCACAATCGTCGACGAAATCGAGAATTGACACACACAACCCGCACTCGCTTCGGGAATCATCACCAGTCCGTTCGCAGGAATGGCATTGACCCAGCAACCAAGCCTGTGGCCAGCAAAGTGCTTTGTACCGACATCCTCGTTGAGGTCATAAAACGCGGTATCGCCGGACCGAAACATCAACATTCCCGAATCACAACCGGTTAAGATGCCGCAGTGGTGACCCGTTCGCATCAAGCTCCATGGGACTTCTTTTCCTGTGATTGGATGGGTTCTCGAAATTTGATTGCCGCTCTGCATTTCAAACGACCATGGCTCTGCGAGGACCTTGTCACCGATGATGATTGGACGCCCTTTGTAGTTGGCATCGAGAGCCCATTTTTTGTAGCCTTCGTTCGCGGAAAGGGCGACCAGTCGACGTTTGGTGAACTCACCAGCGACGAACTGTTTCCAATAGTGCCCGTTCGCATTGGCGCCGCCTAGGATCAAGGTGCCGTTTGAGTACATAAGCGTGAGCTTCCCGCCACCTGCTCCGATGTCGCTACAATCCGTGACATCGACGGATTGTTCCCAGAGGCTTTTCCCGGTTTGAATATCCAACGCGATAGCCCGTCGTATGTCCGCGCGTAAAGCTCGTTCTTCTGCCAAAGCTTTTTCTTCTCCAGTCAAACTATCAAGACCGGACTTGTCGGCCCGGAGCAATTGTTCACGCTGTTCGCTAGTAATTGAACTGTCTATGAAGAATACCTTATCAGGTCCGATCGCAATGGTGTGGTGCGAGATACTGTGTCCTTGGTAGGTCCACTTGAAGTTGCCCGTTTCCAAATCGATGGCAAACAGGATATCGGTCGCATCGTTGGTTTGTTTGCCCCGTCGTCGTTGCTTGAGTTCGATCTCTTTGCGAATGGTTGCAGCTCCAAACAGCAATCCATTTTGTGTCGCGACATATCCCCATTCATGCTGTCCATCGTCTAGCTCCTTAGGCAATCGATGGGTACGCAGGACTCGCCCTGTTGCAGCATCCAATTCGAGGCATTCGTCTTTAACGAAATGAAAAAGGTGATCGTCATCTGCCGCTAGGTTTGCGGGGTTCTGGTTCTGGTAGACACCCGTGCGTATGGCGGCCGGATTGCTGTACTTCCACAAAAATTTGCCATTGTAAGCATCATAGGCGAGGATCTCGGTCTCCCCTTGAACGAATAGGCGGCCATTGGTGGAAAGCGGACCAACAGCTCCTTCGTGACGATTAACCATATCGCCTGGTCCTGGATCACCGTACCAAAGTACACTTAAATCCCCTTTCACCAAGGTATCCGTGCCGATCGCGGTGTTGGCTGGATTGCCGTACTGGTGTGACCAATTCCCTGCGCCGGGCAACGCCTCGCGCACTAAAATCGACCAATCCCCTTTCTTCTCCGGGGCGTCGGTACTCAGGCCAAGCTTCTGAAACCATCCGTTTTCATTGGCTTGACCGTTCGAATTGCCATCTTTCAAAACGATCGTTCCTCCCAGCGGTTTCACGTGTCGCTGGATCGACTCTGGGGAAAGTGGCATCTTGCCTGATTTTACATTCTCGTCAGAAACGATCAGGTCTGCGAAGTAATTGGAATAGGGGAGTTCGTTGATTGCGAAGTGGTGAACAACAATGCGGTTTCCATAAAGTCCGGTCTTCGAAAGCAGCTTCCTAGCCTCAACAACTTTCGCTTGGTCAGATTCAACGGCGTAGATTTTCAAATCGCTATGCTTTGCAATCTCGAACGCGAGCCGCCCAAAATTATTGTCCAGTACCAGGCAGAATCCGGATCGACGCGGCAGTTGCTTCAATATCGCTTCCGCCGCAGCGGCGTACTTTTCCGTCCATTCATCGGCAGAATAGGGGCTTGGAATGCGCGAAGCGTCTATTTGAGAGGCGGTGCTATTCGTAAGAGGTTTTGTTGCCACATCCGACGACGCAAACGCATAGATCTTGCCGGTAGTGGTGCTGACGATCAAGTGCTTCTGCCCTATGACAAGTCCGCCTGCCGTTCCATCGACTGCCGACTGCCAAGCTTGCGAGCCATCTTTTCGGTTGTAAGCCGTGACGCGTCCTTCACCACCGACGAAGACCAAATTACCTGTTGATACAACAACATCGTCGTCCTTGGTTGGTTGTTTCCACTCCACTCCAATATCAGCGATTGCGAGAAGTTCCCTCTCAGCTTGTTTCAGCTTGGCCTTAAGTTCGGTCGTCTCTGCAGTAGGTAACGGAGCTCGCAGCTTTGGAGCGAGCTCTTTGATCAACATTTCCAAATCGTGTCTGCGTCGACTGTTGACGGCGTAAAGCGATCGATCTAGGCAAGCTACATACTCACCAGTGGTTACAAACGCTTGATCGCCCTGCACGGCAAGTTGCCTGCCTTGAAACCACCCGTAACCGACTTCGCCTTCGGTTTGGTCCATCGCGAGCCAATGATGAGCCCCGCTGGAATAAAGCTGACCATCGGCGAGCAATGCTTGAAACCCGCCGACAACGCCGCCTGCTGTGGTTCGCCAGGAGAAGGTACGTTTGTGGAGAAACTCCCCAGTTTTCTTGTCAAATGCGGCTGGCAAAGAACCGCCCGAGGGTACGAATAGCACGTCCTTGCTGGTTAATAAGTAGCCTTGCGGCGAGAGGCTATTTCTACCAGCGTCGGTTTCGCTAATGTGGTCTTGTTTCCAAATGACGTTTCCTGTCTCGGCGTTCACGCAATGAACAAAAATCTCTTCGTGCGGAAATATACCTGCTCCAAAGTAGGCCTTGCCGTCTTCGACTGTCACACCGGTTCGGATCGGCCACCGCGAGATCATTTCACCGCGAGCCAGCAGCCAATTGTTGTCGGAGTTCGAGCCACAGACCTTCCAAACCAGCGATCCATCTGTCGCAGAGATGCAGTGTGCATAACCATCATCTGCACCGAAGTAAACTTTCCCGTTGGAAACCGTAGGCGCCAAACGTATAGGACCGCCCACTGCATACGACCACCGCTCTTCGCCGGTGTTCAAGTCAAGGCAGTGCAAATGGTGATCAACAGAAGAGCCAAAGAAAAGTTGGTCGCCAACGACAACGGGTTGCAATGCGTCGTCATATTTGTTGCGATTGCCGATCAAATGGTTTTCAATGACTCGACCTTCGGCGCTCCCCCAAGACATTTTGGGAGCCGCTGGAGAAGTGTAGACCCAACTCGCTTTCAAGCCAGGGATAATGCTTTCTGCGGTTGAGCTTAACCTGTCGTTACCGTTGCGATAGGTCGGCCAATCTCGTGGTCCCGAATCTTGCGGTCCATCGTCCGCGATTAAATTTATTTCGAAAAGGAACGCCACTGTGAATAACGCGCTCGCCAACCAAAAATATCGCATTGCACTCTTCATGATTTACCCACTCGGCAAAAGCGTCTTCAAGGCCTGCTCGATTCGATTAGCCCTTGTTGTACAGCTAATCGACCATTGGCAAACACTTCTTACCGTTAAGATTGAATAAAGTCTGCTTGAAAGTTGGAGATCGTGATTCGCGAAGGCATGGCCCCCAAGCTTCGCCAACGCATTAGAGAGTTCGTTGGTTAGCAGATCCCGAAGTTGCTCAAAATGAAGCTAACGTTAACTTTCCTTGGATGCGCTACGCAAGGATCGGCGTCGGCCTACAATCTCTGCTTGTACTGAGCAACCGTCGCGTGACCGATATACAGTGAGCAAGTTCTATGGAATTCTTTGTTTCCGCTTTACCGCGACGGTCTGATTTTTCCTTTGTTTTCGCATTGATTCTTGCAATCGGAGTTTTTCCGAACACCGCACGCTGCGAGGACTGGCCGATGTGGCGGGGGGACTCGATGCGAAGCGCTTCCTCAAAAGAATCGCTAAGCAAGGCATTGCGGATCGAGCGCACGATCGCTGGAGCAGCCCGGAAGCAGGCTTGGGAAGATCCGCTCAATATGGACGTGATGGCCTACGATCGCTTGTTCGAGCCGATCATCGTGGGAACACAGCTTTTCGTAGGTTTTAGTGATTCCAACAAGGTAGTCAGTTACCACTTGGAGACCGGAGAGAAGGTCTGGAGTTTTTTTGCCGACGGTCCCGTAAGACTTCCTTTGGCTGCCGCAGATGGAGCCGTTTACTTCGCAAGTGACGATGGTGGCCTTTACTGTTTGGATGCCAAGTCCGGCGCGTTGCGATGGCGTTTTCGAGGTGCACCGCTCGACCATTTAGCCATAGGAAATCGCAGATTGATTTCAGCTTGGCCAGCTCGTGGCGGACCAGTTGTTTACGGCGACCGAGTCTATTTTGCTGCAAGCATTTGGCCATTCATGGGGACTTTTGTGTATTCGCTCAACAAGGATACAGGCGATGTTATTTGGCTTAACGATGAAACCGGTTCCGAGTACATCAAGCAACCGCATAGCGCACCATCGTTTGCAGGCGTCGCGCCGCAGGGTGCATTGCTGGCAACCAAGGAGACGCTCATCGTTCCCGGGGGACGCTCTGTTCCTGCTGTGTTTGATCGACTGACTGGTAAACAGCTTTATTTCGAACTCAATGCCGGTGGCAAAGGGACAGGCGGATCGTTCATCACTGCGAACGACGATTATTTCTACGTGCATACACGCATGAAAGGGACTCGACAGTTTGCCCTGAAAAATGGGGTCAAGACGGCATTTATGCCCAATGAGCCGGTTTTGGTTGGCGACATCCTTTACTCGGCCGAGTTTGATGACAACGTTGCAAAGATCTGCGCTTGGAAGCAGGATGGCACCAAACTTTGGGAAGTACTCGGCGATGGACGAGGTGATCTCATCTTGGCTGGAGGGGTGCTCTATGCGGCTGGTCCCCAAGCAGAATCGAAGGAAGCCAAAAGCATACTCACGGCGATTCGCTTGCCCTCTGCAGACGCTCCGGCAGAAACGATCTGGTCGCTGCCCATCGATGGGCAGATCGAACGTCTGATTGCAGGTAATGGCAAACTGGTAGCCGTTTCGCTCGAAGGAAACGTTGCGATCCTGGGTGATTCAGCGATGGACAAGACCCAACAGCAAAGTGGAAATGCGGCTAAGAACAAATCGACAATTGACAAAGCCCTTGCTGATGATTCATTTGCAACCAGAGCAAAGGAGGTGCTAAAGCAAAGCGACGCGTCAGGTTATGCCATTTGGTTTGGCGCTAGCGATAGCCAAGTGCTCGAAAAAATCGTTGAATACTATCCGTTCGATCAAGTCGCAGTCGTGGACTCGGACGCCGTTCGGGTTCAAAACGTCCGCAGTGCATGGGACGATCGTGGTTGGTATGGGGTACGAGCTTCCGCGTTTGTTTCTTCGCCTATAGCGTTTCGCGCTCCTCCCTATATTGCGAACATGATTTTTGTTAGTGACGAACTTGTCGCACTTGTTGTGAAGGACCCTAAGGGCTTTCGGCAAATTTACAATTCAATTCGGCCTTACGGTGGTGTTTTGCATTTACTTACTTCGCCAGAGCAAGCCAACGACATTATGGCTCAAGTCAAAACGATGCAGCTTGATCAAGCGGAAGTCACGCAGACTCCATATGGAATCGTTGTCAAACGCGTTGGAGCGTTGCCCGGGTCCGCCGATTGGACCCATCAATACGGCAACGTAGCGAACACGATCAAATCCGATGATCGACTCGTAAAATTGCCGTTGGGCGTGTTGTGGTTCGGGGGCAATAGCAACGCCGACGTTTTGCCGCGCCACGGTCACGGACCTCCAGAGCAAGTCGTTGGTGGCCGCCTCATTTTGGAGGGTATGAACTCGTTAACGGCCCGTGATGTTTACACTGGGCGAGTGCTTTGGAGCCGTTCCTTTGGAAATCTTGGGACCTACGACGTCTACTATGACGCAACATATACCGACACGCCTTTGGATCCTGCTTACAACCAAGTACATATCCCTGGCGCGAATGGACGGGGAACGAACTACGTTGTCACCGAAGACTTGATCTATATTGTCGAAGGAAACGTGTGTCGCGTTTTGAGCACGGCAACCGGCGAGTCCGTTCGCGATATCGATTTGCCCCAGAAGAATCAAAACGAGCCGCAGGAGTGGGGCTTCATCGGTGTTTTTGAAAACATTCTCATCGGTGGCGTTGGCTATGCCAAGTATCGTTCGCGGCTCGATCTCAAGTCGGATGACGATGACGCCAAGCTGAGTGTCAGCAAGGCCGGTTTCGGAACCAAGAGTTTAGATCGAGCTGCTAGCATGTCTCTTGTCGGCTTTGATCGGCATACAGGTGAGCAGTTGTGGCAAGTCGATGCGTTGCATAGTTTTTGGCACAACGGTATCGTCGCGGGCAATGGAAAGGTATACGCTCTGGACCGAAACCCTAAGACGGTAGAAGACATGCTAAAGCGCCGCGGACGTGAGCCACCGACGACCTACCGAATCCTTGCTTTTGACGTTCGGACCGGTAACAAAAAATGGGAGACCAACGAAGGAATCTTTGGGACTTGGTTGGGGTATTCCGCGTCGCATGACATGTTGCTGCAAGCCGGAGCGGCGGCCAGCGACCGCTTGGCCACGGAGGTCGGTCAAGGTATGACAGTCTACAATGCAACGGATGGCTCTGTCGCATGGACGAAACCTTCGCTGGTCTACTCGGGGCCATGTATATTGCACAACGATTTGATCATCACCAATGCGAACTCGTACACCGAATCGGCAGGCGCTTTTTATCTTCGAGATGGATCTCAAAAAATGGTGAAGAACCCCATCTCTGGTAGATTGCAACCTTGGAAGATTACCCGTGCCTATGGATGCAATACGATTTCGGCAAGCGAGAATCTGTTGACGTTTCGATCTGGGGCGGCAAGCTATTATGATTTGAATACCGAGAGTGGCACAGGCAATCTTGGGGGGTTCCGGTCTGGTTGCACGAACAATCTCATCGCTGCCAACGGAGTTTTGAACGCACCCGATTTGACTCGCACATGCAGTTGTTCCTACCAAAACCAAAGCTCGATCGGATTGGTGCATATGCCGGAGTTGGACACATGGAGCATTGACAATGCCGCAATCGTTCAGCAAAGCTCGGATCGTGTGGAACAACTGGGCATCAATCTGGGAGCACCTGGGGATCGACGCGATGCGAACGGAGTAACGTGGTTCGAATTCCCAGTAGTGGGTGGCGATTCTCCGAGTTTTGATGTTGCGATTGCCGGCGACTACACGACATTTCAAGACTACCCCGCGTCGATGACGGGCGCTGAAACACCTTGGATTTCTTCTTCCGGTGTTCAAGGACTAACGCAGTTTCGAGTCGGCTTAAAACCTGCCAACCCGTACAAACTGAAAACGGGGCTACCGATTGTAGAAGCCAGCGACGACGCCGAGGAGGCCGCCGATGGAAAAGTTGATGCCACGAGCAGCAGTTTGGAAATGGTCCAAGAGGAATCAGAACAGATCATAGGTTTTCGTTTCGATCGTATCCCAATCGGGAACACCAGTGAGATTCGATCTGCATCGATTCAGTTCACATCGAACGCTGCCAACGAAGAAGCAACCGAATTAGAGATTTTCGCCGAGTTGGCAGGTTCATCTGCTCCTTTCGAGCAAGCCACCAGAAACATCTCAGCCAGGACGAGAACCAAGCAAAGCATTCGATGGAATCCGGCTGCATGGACTAAAGCCCGGGAAAGCACTGAACTGCAGCAAACGCCAAACTTGGCACCTTTGATTCAAGAAGTCGTTCGACACCCCGAGTGGAAACCAGGCAATGCGATCGCCTTTATCATCGAAGGCAAAGGGAAACGCGTGGCGAAAGCGTTTTCAGGGAAAGAGGGTGCAGCAACACTTACGGTGGATGCTGACGAAGTTGAAATTGAATCCGATCTAAACTCCCCTGCCAACGCTTATCGGGTTAAACTGATCTTTGGTTTGCCCAAGAGTGTTGGAACGTCGATGCGTCGCTTCTCAGTCGCCGTCAAAGGTAATCCGACATCCGTGGAAGTAGAACTGGACCCAGCCAAATCCCCAGAGGTTGTAAAGACTATTGATCGCGTAATGTTAGCCGACATACTTGAATTGAATTTCAAACCAGAGTCGGGACAACCGATATTGTCTGGAGTAGAAATATCCAAAATCAGTGAATAGAGAAACAAGTCGATGAAACCAAGAATCACGCAAATCTCTTTAGGTCGCTTTTTTAAGCGAGTTAAGATCGCGGCAGTCAGGAACATTGCTCGAGGGAGTCTTGCTGTTGCCTTTATCATTTGCGTGGCAGCAGTCTCGTTTGGCTGCTCGATTCCTGTGTTCCGATACGCGCTGGAGCATTGGCATCCGGAGCTTTTCTTAGTTCATGTGATCGCGTCCTCGCCGTTGGATGCAGACCAAAAATCGCTTCTGCATCAGTTGGAAACATCGAGCGGGAATGCGAACGTAAAGTGGGTGGTGAGCGACGGTACAAGTTTAGTTTCTGAAGAGATGAAAGAGGTAGTGGAAAAAGCCATTGCGTCCAATAGAGTCTGGTTGGCGGTGGAGTCGACCAAAAAAGGTGGTGGTTCCAAGCAGCTAGTTTGGAAAGCGCCCTTTACGAAAGAGGCGGGATCGCATTTGATGAGTAGTCCCGTTCGCGATCGTGTTTGTCAAGGCCTTGTCGACAAAGATTCGGTTGCATGGGTATTTCTGGAATCAGGAAAACCTGCGTTAGACGATGCCAAGTTTGCGAAACTCGAATCGGAACTCCGTCGGCTTGAGGGAGTCATCAAACTGCCTGTCATCGAAGAGGCCGATTTGAAAGATCTGTCAAAGCGTCCGGAAGAGCTGAAGGTAAAATTTTCGGCTCATCGGCTTTCGAGATCAGATGAGTCTGAGGCAGCTTTCATTTCGATGCTATTGGCTACCGAATCCGATTTGCAGGAGGAATTTGAAAATGGGACACCGATGGCTTTCCCGATTTTCGGTCGAGGTCGAGTTTTGTATGCACTGTTGGGGGATGGAATTAGCACTTCCACGATTGAGGAGGCATGTCGATTCTTGGCCGGTGCTTGTCAGTGCACGGTCAAAGCGGACAACCCTGGAGTCGATTTGGTAATGTCGTTCGACTGGAATGCCCATGTTCAAATCACGGAACCGAAGAAAGCGGACGACTTGCCCTTTACCGGTTTGGGCTCGTTTGCAAAACCCGTCGCAATTCCAGCGCCGGAATCTATTGTGGACGGAGCAAAGACCTTACCTTCTGAGCAATCGTCATTGCTCACGGCGAAAGAGCATCCCAAGAGAGCCGACACGCTGGAGCATAAGGATCACAAGCCTGAGCCCGCAAAAGTGCCAAAGTCAATTGTCGACGACTCTGAACTTTTTTATGCGCTGCCAAAGCCCCCATCAACTTCTTCTTCGGTCTTAATAACGTTTGGTGTATTGGCCGCAATTGTTGGAATGGCAACGGTGGGCTGGAAATTTTTATTCGGAACGAAGCCTTAACTTTGGTTAGAAATCATGCATAACGCTGCTAGCCAACCAACGCGTAGCCGCCTCACTTTGACAGGACTCATTTTTCGCGAGATTCGATTTCGCAAATGGAGTTTTTTGCTGGCAACGCTTGCTGTTGCTGCTGCGTCGGCCATGATTTTCGGCGCGGAGGCCTTGTTGCGAGTCGAGCAGACCATGACGGAACGATTTCTCAAGCAAATTCAAACGGAGACGGAGAGTTCGATTCAAGCCCACCAAGAACGAGTGGCTGCGGCAGGTGCTCAGTTGCAGGATACTGTCCGAAAGCAGATGTTGACCCTCGGTTTCAATATCTTGATTTTGCCCAAAGACGTGGATCTTGCAAAACTGCATTTGGACGCGACGGTTACGGAGACCATGCCGTATAGCTACGCTGAAAAGCTCGCAAACTCGAACATCATCACGGTCAATCACCTCTTGCCGAGTGTCACTAAACGAGTGCATTGGCCAGAACAGGATCTCGATATCGTTCTTAATGGAACGCGAGGTGAGATCCCGATCATGCATCGCGCACTCAAGCAACCGATGTTGGACGCTGTTGCTCCGGGCCAAGTGGTGATTGGGGCGGCGATTCAGGAGAAGCTCAAGTTGGAACTTGGCCAGAAAGTGACTTTGATGGGGCATGAATTTTCCATTTCGAAGATTCAACCACAACGGGGTTCCGTTGATGATATGTCGGTGTGGGTGGATTTAACGAAAGCGCAGGAAATGTTGGGCATGCAGAATTTGATTCATGCAATTCTTGCGCTGGAATGCGAGTGTACCGGTGATCGTATTTCGGAGATTCGTCGCGAGATTGCTGACATTCTACCTGGGACGCAGGTGATCGAACGCTATAGTCAAGCACTGACGAGGGCCGAAGCTCGCACAGAATCGAAACGGGCCGCAGAAGAGTCGTTGGCGATCGCCAAGGCCGATGGAAAGGATACGCTCGAACGAGTCATCATGGAACGCACGACGCTATTGGAAAAGCAGCAGAACCTCAACAATATCCTGGAGCCAACGGTCATCGTGCTGACTTGCTTCATCGTGGCAGCGCTCGCTTTCCATAACTTTCGTCAGCGCAAATCGGAGATAGGGCTCATGCGTGCAATTGGGCTTGGATCGATGAGCATTTTGGGAGCATTTCTCGGCAAGGCGATGATTGTTGGGATTTTCGGCGGGATGCTTGGAATGGCGATAGGAATCGCGATAATTGAGGTTCGCGTATTGAACATGAGTCCATCGATATCCTTGACGGATACTTGGTCTTCGGCCTCGTTGACATGGACAGCGCTGTGGATCCCGATCCTGATGGTGTTGTTAACAGTCCTGGCAAGTTGGTTGGCTGCTTACAACGCGATTCGGCAGGACGCCGCGATCGTTCTGCAGGGAGAGTAGCTATGCTGTTGACGCTAGAGGGACTGAACAAAGTTTACTCATCAAACGCCACGAAGGTACAAGCGCTTTCAAACGTCTCGTTGAATTTGGGTGAAGGGGAGTTCGTCGCGGTTCAAGGTCCAAGCGGTAGTGGGAAGTCGACTTTGTTGCTGACGGCTGGAACCATGCTGAATCCGGACTCGGGGAGCGTGTCGGTCGTGGGGACGACGCCGTTTTCGATGACTGCCAACGCTAGGGCTACTTTTCGAGCATCGCATATTGGATTTGTTTTCCAACAGTTCCATTTGATTCCGTATTTGAATGTGTTTGAAAATGTTCAAGCGGCTGCACTGGGGCTTAAGGGATCCGATAGAGCGGACAACTCTCGGGTGACAATGTTGTTGGAGCAATTTGGTCTCACGGACAGGAGTCGTCATTATCCATGTCAGTTGAGTGTTGGCGAACGTCAACGCTGCAGTATTGCACGCGCGTTGTTGAATGGACCGAAGATCTTGCTGGCGGATGAGCCCAGCGGAAGTCTCGACGAGGCCAATTCGGATATCGTATTGCAGGAACTACGCCGATTTTCACAGAGCGGTGGAGCAGTCTTGTTAGTTACACACGATTCACGTGCAGCAAAGGCCGCAGATCGAGTCGTTCACATGAACCGTGGAGTGCTCTCGTGCTAAGTTATCCAAAGAGAAACGCGAGTCTCAGTTTCCAAGTATGTGTCGTCTTAGCTTTGTTGGCGATGAGTGCTTTGGTCGTAATGCTCTTTTTCGGCGCGCCATCTAGAACAACGTTGAGACCAACTGCCGCGCAGCCCGCACCGACAATTCGGCTTTTGGCTGCTGCGGGGCTTCGCGAGCCGATCGAGGAGATTGTGAAGCGTTACGAAGCAGAATATGGAATCAAGGTGGATATTCAATTCGGAGGGTCAAATACTCTGCTGAGTCAGCTCCAAGTGGACAAGTTGGGCACTCCCGACTTGTTCCTTGCGGCGGACGAATTCTTTACAGAGCAAGCAGCTGAGAAGAAGCTTGCCGTGGAGACTTTTGATATCGCTGTTCAGAGACCTTGCGTTGTCGTAAAGAAAGAATCCGAGATTTCGATTCGGTCAGTAGACGATCTGATGGTGGATGGTCGAAGGTTATCGTTAGGGAATCCGGATCAAGCGGCGATAGGCAAGTCGGTTCGGGACGCAATGCGGCGATTGCCGGGTAACGCCTGGGATCGGCTTGAGTCTCAGGTTTCCAAGTATGGAGTATTCAAGCCTACGGTGAATGAGGTTGCCAACGATGTCCGCATCGGTGCGGTTGACGCCGGCATTGTGTGGAATGCAACGCTTGCATCACCGGCTTACCGAGATACCCTTCGAATGATAGAGCTTCCCGAGCTTGCTGACCAAAGGGAGGTCGTCAGCATGGCCGTGTTGACTTGTTCCCTTCAGCCCACGGCGGCATTGAAGTTTGCGAGGTATGCGTCGGCTCAGGATCGTGGCCTTAAAGTTTTTCAGGCTTATGGAATGGAGGTAAGGGACGGTGATGACTGGGCCGAAAAGCCAGAGATTCATTTTTTTTGCGGAGCGGTTAACCGTCGAGTCATCGAATCGATCCTCGATAAATTCCAGCAACGAGAGGGCATCACCATTAACACGGTCTACGATGGCTGTGGCATTTTGACGGGTCGCATGAAAACGATCCAAAACCAAAATCAGTCGCTGGGGTTTCCTGATCTTTATATGGCATGCGATCGTTACTACTTGGATAACGTCAAGCAATGGTTTCAAGATGACGTAGATATCTCGGATGTAGAGATAGTGATGGTAGTCCCAAAAGGAGCTACCTCCGTTTCTCAGCCGAGTGATCTGTTAAAGCCTGGAGTTCGAGTGGCGATCGGCCAACCTGACCAGTGTACGATCGGTGCGTTAACAAAGCGTCTGCTCAGCCGAGACGGCACGTACGATGCATTGATGCGCAAGCAGCTAGAGGCGAGTGAAACGGTGGTCGAGAAGGCTTCATCGGCGATGCTTGTTCCGGATGTGCTAACTGGACATGTTGACGTGGCTATCGCGTATCTTTCGGATGTCATTGCGAGTCGTGAGAAAGTTGATGTAGTCCATTTTGTGGCTGGCGACAACGTTGCGATCCAGCCTTTGAGTGTTGCGAGGAACAGTCGCCACAAGCAGTTGCTCCGCCGCTTTTATGATGCGGTGTACTGCGAAGGATCCTCATTTGAAGCGAAGGGCTTTCACTTTCGCGGAAACGGTAGCACCGATGGCAACGGTGGTGATGGCAAGGATGATGGCAGCAAGGCCAGCAACCGTAGAAGCGACGGCAAGGGTGCAACCGTTTCGATTGGACAACGGAACGCTTTGTAATGCGTGATTCTTCTAAAGCAACGAAGGAGCGCGACGATTTTGCTAGGCGAAATTCGCGGATAACAAATTCGAATCGGTTGTTTGTGGCATCGTTTGTTTTGATTGGGTCGACGTATCTCGTTTTGATTTTGGGGATGTTGGCGGCGGACTTCGCGTATGCTCTGGAGCAATCCGTTCGCAAAGCGAAAGACGGGACATCATTTTGGGTCTCGATTTTTGTGGACAATCCGATTTCGGTTTCGCTTCGTGACCCCAAGATTCAGTATTCGATTTGGTTGAGCATGATTTCGTGCACTTTGGCGGCAATCCTTAGCGTTCTGGTTGCGGTACCGTTCGGGTATCTGTTGTCTCGAATACCGTTTCGGGGTCGGAATTTGGTAGATGCAACCTTAGACATCCCGATTGTTTTGCCGCCGTTGATTGTCGGATTGAGTTTGTTGATTTTGTTTCAGTTTGCGCCGTTCCGTTGGGTTGCTCGCAGTATTGTCTATCAAGTGCCGGCGGTGATTCTCGCGCAATGGGCAGTCTCCTGCGCCTACGCTGTTCGAACAATGAAGATGACGTATGATCAGATCGATCCGCGTTGCGAGCAAGTCGCAATATCATTGGGATGCTCGCGATTCCAAGCGTTTTCGTTGGTCACGTTTCCAGAGGCAAAACTCGGATTGCTTACCGCGTTTACCCTTGCGTGGGCTCGGTCCTTGGGAGAGTTTGGGCCGCTTTTGATTTTTGCAGGAGCGACACGAATGAAAACCGAAGTGCTTTCGACTAGCGTTTTCTTGGAGATGAATGTCGGAAACATAGAGGGTGCGGTGGCGGTTTCGTTATTGATGATTTTTGTGTCGATTGTTGTCATGATCATCACGCGTTGGGCCAGCGTTCGTTCAGCCGATGGAACGGTTTACCCTAAGCCATGATCAGGTTAGACGACGTGTCCATTCGGGCTGGTGTGTTTCGTTTGGAGGGGATTCATCTAATGCTCCAAACGGGGGAATATGGAATCTTGATGGGAAAGACGGGAGCCGGAAAGACTTCGCTCCTCGAGGCAATTATCGGGTTCAGGTCCGTAGTTGCCGGTTCCATTTGTCTAGCAGGTCGGGACGTCACCCATATGAATCCAGCAGTACGAGGTATCGGGTATCTGCCGCAGGACGGAGCGCTGTTTTCGACCCTCTCGGTTGAAGAGAATCTTGCGTTTGCGCTAAAAATTCGCGGAGAGAACAGTAAGCGAATGGCTACTCGAGTAAGTGACCTAGCTGAATTGATGGGAATTGGACATCTCTTGAAACGTCGAACGCATGGTCTAAGTGGAGGGGAGCGACAACGTGTTGCTTTGGGCAGGGCGATGGCCTTTGAACCATCGATTCTCTGTTTAGACGAACCGCTTAGTGCACTCGATTCGGAGACGCGCGAACAGATTCTGCAACTCCTCACGACGATTAAACGGATGAACAACGTCACGATTTTGCATGTAACGCATGATTTAGGCGAGGCGGAACGGCTCGCCGACAAGATCTTTCGCATGGTCAACGGTAAGATTGACGTGACCAGTCTCGTTTACGCGATAGAAGACGATTCTCAAAAAATAGGGGGCAATTAGAGTGATTGTTCATATCCAGTTTGACTCTCAAGTCCGGAAGCTTGCGGGATGCAACCAAGTTTCTATATCGGGTGGTTGAAATGTCGGGGAGCGAGATTGGACGCGAGGAGGTCGGAGAGTTACCGGAGTTGGATGATTCGGATCGTGCAATCTATGAATGGCAGATGTGGGCAGATGGCATTGATGAGCTGGGGCAGAGGAAGCTGAAGGGGGCGTCGGTTTTAATATCACGCATCGGCGGTGTGGGCGGGACAGTAGCATATCAGCTTGCTGCCGCCGGTGTAGGGAAGCTTATTCTTGCCCATGCTGGAGCAATCAAGCCGAGTGACTTGAATCGGCAGTTGTTGATGACGCACGATGGAATCGGCCAATCTCGCATTGAATCGGCAAAGGTCCGATTGCTCGGACTCAATCCGCGTTTGAAACTAGAGCTGTTCGCTGAGAACATAAGCGAAGCGAATGCAGACGCTTTGGTTGGCAAAGCCGATGTGGTTGTCGATTGTGCACCTTTGTTTGCAGAGCGGTTCGCAATGAACCGTGCAATCGTTCAGCAGGGCAAGCCGATGGTGGAATGCGCCATGTATGAGTTTGAAGGGAGTCTCACTACGATTTTTCCTGGCATTACGGCGTGCCTCGCGTGCTTGTCGCCTGTTGCACCGGCGGCATGGCGCCGCGAGTTCCCCGTGTTGGGTGCAGTCGCCGGCACGGTCGGTTGTTTAGCCGCGATGGAAGTGATCAAGTTGATCACGGGTGTTGGGGAGTCCATCGCGGGGAGCATGTTAACGATGGACTTGGCCAGCATGACTTTTGCCCGCCGCAAAATTCATAGGAATCCAATCTGTAGCGTGTGTGGTGTGTGCAATCATCCATCATCTTAACCCGAAACTAATGATTGCTTCTCCTTGTCTTAAAGTTGCTTCAATAGGTTCTATGTCTAACGCCGAGCAATCTGGATAGCACTTGAATCGAGTATCGACGAGGTAGCTCACAAAAGTCACTGAATCAGTTGTGATCGCTGACTCGAGAGGATCAGTTTGGCCTCAACTCTTCTATTGACTTGCCTATCCAATCCAAGTCTGGCAAGTCCGTACTCACTCCAGAGTTGTTGAGACAGTCTCTCTGGACTTTAGGCATCCACTTGGCGTGGCCAAAACCATCTAATTCGGAAAAATCGCAACTCGAGTCGAGAAGTAAAAAATGAGACTAGGATACCTGGGTATAATTTCGGCGCTTCTGTTCTTCAATGTCGAATCCCGAGGCGAGGATTGGCCGATGTGGCGAGGGCCTCGTGGGGACGGTATTGGCATTGGGGACGAGGCTCCAACATCTTGGACCACTACAGAAAACATTTCCTGGAAGACACCCATTCCAGGTGACGGACGATCATCACCCATCGTATGCGGCGACAGCGTTTTTGTAACAACCTCGCAAAATGAGTCGCTAAGCCGCCGACTGATTCGATTGGATCGCAATTCCGGTTCGATTATTTGGGATGTAGAAGTGCATTCGGGTGCAATCGAGAAGCAGCACAAGTTTAACACCTGTGCTTCAAGTACTCCAGCAACCGATGGGACACGAATCTATTGCGTCTTCGTGGACGACAAGAAGATGGTGGTGTCCGCCGTCGATTGGGACGGAAAAGTAGCTTGGAGCGTGAGTCCTGGCGGCTTTTATGCCTCGCACGGTTTTGCCGCATCACCAGTCCTTTGCGACGGTGGAGTGTTGGTCAATGGACATCAGGATGGAGGAGCGTTTGTTGTCTTGCTTGACGGAGCGATAGGCGATGAGAAATGGCGATACAAACCAGATACCGATCTGCGATCCTTTTCAACGCCAGTCTTGGCTAACATAAAAGGTTCAAGGCAACTGATCCTATCCGGTGCGAAGCAGACCGTGGGCTTAGATCCGGAATCGGGAGAAAAGATTTGGTGGGTGGACGGTCCAACAGAGAAATTCGTTTGCACTCCATCGATTGGCCTTGGGCACATATTTAGTTTTGGCGGGTCGCCAAGCGAGCGAGCTTGTGCAATTCGACAAGGAGGCCAAGGTGATCTAACGAAAACCAACGTTGTTTGGACAAAAGAACGAAGTATGCCGTACGTCCCAACGCCGCTGCTTATGGGCAAATACTTGCATATTGTGAACGATGCAGGAATCTATTCCTGCGTGGAGCCGGTAAGCGGTGACGTGCTCAAGACGTTGCGTAAAGGTGGAAACACGTACAGTTCACCGGTAGGAATCGGGGACAAAGTATACCTCTTTGATGACACAGGTTTGTGCACAGTCATTCGAAACAATGACAGTTACGAAATAATCGCCACGAATATGTTGGACGAACTTGTGCAAGCAAGTCCCGCAATTTCGAATGGATCTCTTTATGTTCGCAGTGAGCGTCATTTGTGGAAGATAGGCAAAGAGAAGCTGTAAATGGTAAATCAACGCATCAGCACGTAGAAACTCGTTAAGACGGAGCTACCCAGCGCCATGCACGATGCGAACACCGCGTTTGACTTTGGTTTCCGATGGGAAACCTCGTCGCCGTTTACTCATAGGTTCGAAAAAAGGAATCTTCAAAAGTTTCGTTGCGCATGATAGGAGCTCCTTCAGGATCAAAATACTTCGAATCAAAAAATTGACTCGCTTCGCCCGCGAGACAACGGGCGAGTCAAAACAAAATCGTTTGAACGAAGTGTTAGTTCAGACGTTACGGTTGCAATGATGGAATCCGAACAGGCAGTTCAAACTACAGAGCCGACGACTGGATTCGCACCAGCATGTACCTGTTTACAAGACAGGTGCCTTTCTCAGTCGAGCCACATCGGCAGGTCAGCAGGAACGCAGTGATTCGAACACTGTCCATCGGCTTTGGAGACCGAATGGCGAAAGTTTTAAGTCTTGTATCTGCAATGGTTTGCTATTTGACCCCTCATCGCTGGGAGTAAATGGGGAGTATCTCGCTGACCAATCCTGTCCCTTCATGTCGTTAGTTGACGACACGGAATTGCAATTCCTGGTTCACTCGTGGAAGCAATTGCCGGAACACATACGTTCAAACATCATGACGTTAATGCGTCTCCAACTCGAAAGCTGATCAAGCTATGATTCGCCCAAACTCGTTTGTCATTCGGTCGCCACTGGTTCTACTGGCCCAACCAGGACATGGGTTTGACGTCTAGCTTCTCGAGATGACCTAAATCGTAGCCAGTCGGAGCTCCGGTGTGTCGAACGTGTCTCAAACCGGCGCGAGTTAGCCAAAACGATGTTTTTTTCTATGGGCAGCGATAGAGCATCTTGTTGGCTCAGGACGGTTCGTCCTTAGGTACGATCGACGACCGCAGTCGGCCTGGATTTAACTCATCTGCAAAGTCAAAATGATAGAACGGCAGCCCCGCGGGCGCTCCGGCGTGTCAAACCGGAGCGAATTCGACGGTGGTGTCTGGCCCTAAGCCCTTGACGAGCTGAATCTGTTCTCGGTATTCATCCTTCGACACGACCATGCACCTCATTTCCCCAATCTGCATTAAACGTACCATCTTCTGCGGATATGCCGTCCGCGCGTCCAAACTCCTGACGTTTCCATTCATCCGGATAAAAGTCAATTGTACTTGAGCCCCGAAACGTCACTATGCTCAAAGAGCGAATCTACCATCGGCACTACGCGAATGGTTTTCGGTTCATGTCAACAATAGTGGGAACTTCGTGCTTATCCATTGCTTGCATGAATTTCTTTAAGCCTTGCTTGATCTCGTAGGCCCGTTCGGATGCGTACAGCGGGATCATGCGATAGAGTTGGACCGTGTTGCCATCGGATCTTTTGAACGAACTGTCTGCGAAAAGAAACAACGCCGAAAACGGACAGCCTTTGTAAAGCGGTTTGGGCGGTTCTTCGTCTGCAATCAACGTCACGGGTGCGCCTAACCAAGTGTCCCCATTGTGAGGATACTGCGCCATTTTGCGGAGCCAGTGCAATGGCCAGGCCCACTGCATGTCTTTCACTTCGCGAATCTTCCAATCACCGGGCAAGTCGATGTAGATTTCGGCATAACGGTAGTCCTCGCCTCCTTCAGGAACGTTCATCGGCTCGGTGGACAGACCGTTTGTGAAAAGCGTCATGTGTTTACGATTCCCTGCAGGCGCTATCGTATGGATCGCGATAGGAATACCCGTTGGAACGATCTGGATGAGAGACTTCTTGCTCGCCGGGCCAATA